>Ga0209726_10003659_pt1 | contig 20572 bp, 14 predicted proteins | sample Subgrocontami54m_FD_187453 | JGI IMG/M metagenome (GOLD analysis project Ga0209726, IMG submission 187453) | Subsurface groundwater microbial communities from S. Glens Falls, New York, USA - GMW46 contaminated, 5.4 m (SPAdes) (version 3) | ecosystem: Environmental > Aquatic > Deep subsurface >... | reverse complement strand
GACCAGGCGAGCGTCCCCTTGCGGATCTGGCAGGGCTGCGCCCCCAGCCGCATCGTGCCGCCGACCTGCTTGACCTTCCTCTGCTCGGCCAGAAGACTGATCACCGGGTGGGCCGTCGCCGGATCGAATTCGGTGGAGTTGGCCCCTTTGAGGTTCAGCGCGTTCCGGGCGAACTCGATCGCCGCGCACTGCATCCCTAAACAAATGCCGAAGTAGGGGATGCCGTTCTCCCGCGCGTACCGGATCGCCTTGATCTTCCCCTCGATGCCCCGGTAACCGAACCCGCCGGGCACCAGCACGCCGTCCACCTCCCGGAGTGCGGCCTCCACTTCCCTCTTCTCCAGCTTCTCCGACTCGACGCGGCGGATCTCCACCGCGCAGTCGTTGGCGAGGCCGCCGTGGCGGATCGCCTCGTAGATGGACTTGTAGGCGTCCTGCAGCTCGATGTATTTCCCGACGACGGCGATCCGGACCGGGCCCTGGGAGGGGGAGAGGGCCGGGCGGACCACCCGCTCCTCCCAGTCCCGCAGATCGTGGCCCCGCTCCACTTTCAGGTCGAGGAACTTGATGATCAGGTCGTCGAGCCCCTGCTCGTGGAAGACGATCGGGATCTCGTAGATATCCCGCACGTCCCGCGCCTGGATCACCGCGTCCACCTCCACGTTGCAGAAGAGGGCGATCTTTTCCCGCAGGCCGCGGGAGACCGGCTTCTCGGTGCGGCAGAGCAGGATCTCCGGCTGGAGCCCGATCTCCCGCAGTTTCTGAACCGAGTGCTGCGTCGGCTTGGTCTTGAGCTCGCCGGCGGCCCGCAGGTAGGGGATCAGGGTGAGGTGGATGTTCAAGGCGTTGCCGCGGCCTTGCTCCAGCTTGAACTGGCGGATCGCCTCCAGGAACGGGAGGGACTCGATGTCGCCGACGGTGCCGCCCACCTCGCAGATCACCACGTCCAGGTTTTTCCCCTTCGAGACGCGGCGGATCCCTTCCTTGATCTCATCGGTGATGTGCGGGACCACCTGCACCGTGGAGCCCAGGTATTCGCCGGCCCGCTCCTTGCGGATCACCGACTCGTAGATCCGCCCGGTGGTCAGGTTGTTCTCCCGGCCGGTGATGATGGAGGTGAACCGCTCGTAGTGGCCCAGGTCCAGGTCGGTCTCCGAGCCGTCGTCGGTCACGTAGACCTCGCCGTGCTGGTAGGGGTTCATCGTGCCGGGGTCCACGTTGATGTAGGGGTCGAGTTTCTGCATCGTGATCTTCAGGCCCCGGGACTCCAGCAGGCGGCCGATCGAGGCGGAGGCCACCCCTTTGCCCAGACTGGAAACCACGCCCCCCGTGATGAAGATGTATTTAGGCACCGATGATCGCCTCCACCCGCTTCAGGTCCTCCGGCGTGTCCACGCCGATCGTGTTCTGCGGCGAGTCCAGCACCTTGATCCGGACCCCCCGCTCCAGCGCCCGCAGCTGCTCCAGCGCCTCCGTCCGCTCCAGCGCGGAGACCGGCCAGGAGACGAACTGTTCCAGGAAACTCCGCCGGTAAGCGTACATCCCTATGTGTTTATACCACGCCACCGTGAAGACATTCCCCACCCGGTAGGCCGGGATCGGCGACCGGGAGAAATAGAGGGCCCATCCCTTCCGGTCGCTCACCACCTTGACCACGTTCGGGTCGCTGTAGCCCTCCGGGCCTTTCATCGCGAAGCGCAGCGTCGCCATCTGGGCCTCCGGCTCTTTCAGCAGCCCCTCCACCAGCCCGTCAATCATCGGGGGGGTGATCAGCGGCTCATCCCCCTGGATGTTCACGACGACCTGCGCCGAGGTCTCCCTCGCCGCCTCCCAAGCCCGGTCGGTGCCGGAGGGCAGGCCGGCGGAGGTCATCACCGCCTCGCCGCCGAAGGCGCGGACCGCGTCTTGGATCCGCTCGTCATCGGTCGCGACCACCAGCCGGTCCAGCCGCTTGGCCGTTTTCGCCCGGTCCCAAACCCGCTGGATCAGCGTCTGGCCGCGCAAACGGGCGAGCGCCTTGCCCGGGAACCGGGTCGAGCCGTAGCGGGCCGGGATCACGCCGAGGATCATGTTCATCCCGCTAGGGAGTCCAACTGGTTGTCCGGGGCGCCGCGCGCCGGGCGGCCGGCCGTTCAAAGATCTGCCGGACCAGCTCTTCCGGGGAGCAGGTGGCCACGCCGATCTTGGCGACCACCACGCCGGCCGCCGCGTTGGCGATCACGGCCGCCTCCGGGAAGGAGGCCCCCGCCGCCCGGGCCAGCGTGAAGCAGGCGATCACCGTGTCCCCCGCCCCCGAGACGTCGAACACCTCTCGCGCCACGGTCGGGATCTTTAAAGGGGTTTTTCCGCCGCGGGTGAAGAGACACATCCCCTCCTCCCCCAAGGTCACCAGCAGCACCTGGGGTTGGAGCCGCGCCATGATCTTCGCCGCGGCGCGACGCAAACTCTTTTCGTCGGTTACGGCCAAGCCGGCCGCCAGTCCCGCCTCTTTCTTGTTCGGCGTGAGGGCCGTCACGCCCCGGTAGTAAGCAATGTGCTCTTCTTTGGGATCCACGGCGATCACCTTCCGGTGCCGTTTGGCCAGCGCCACCACCGGCTTCAAGAGCTCCGGGTGGATCAGCCCCTTGCCGTAATCCTCCACGATAACGCCGTCCGCCTGAGGGATCAGCTCCCGGGCCCCTTTCAGGAACTCCTGCAGGATGCCGCCGCCGATCCGGTCGGTCCGCTCCCGGTCGATTCGGACTACCTGCTGGTGGTGGGCAATCACGCGGGTCTTTCGGGTGGTCGGCCGGCGCGGGTCGGTGATGATCCATTTGGACGGGATGCCGCGCCCTTCCAGCTCCTGCTTCAAGCGCTTGCCGCCCCAATCGGGCCCGACCACCCCCAGCAGCGCCGCCTGCCCTCCGAGGGCCCGCACATTGCAGGCCACGTTGGCGGCCCCGCCCGGCATCGCCGACTCCCGCTCCACCCAGACCACCGGCACCGGCGCCTCCGGGGAGATCCGCTCCACGCTCCCCCAGATGAACTCATCCAGGATCAGGTCGCCGATGATCACAACGCGGGCCTTGGCCATCCGCCTGAGCAGCTCGGTGAGTCGGGCGCGGGTCACTTGGGGATCCTTTCGAGGGGGCGCAGCATGGAGGATATTGTAGCAGAGGTCTTACGCCGCTTCCAGAACCGACAGGGCCTCCACGATGGTCGCCGCCTGCCCGACGGTCAGTTGGGTTAAATCGTATCGCTCCAGTATCCAGGCCAGCCAAAGCATCAGCTTCGCCCGTTGTTCCTCTAAATAGAACCGCGGAGAATACGCCGGGAACAGAGCCGCCGCGGCGGCTCTGGCCTGTTGGGGTGAATCGAAGGAGTGGATGACCAAGATGATGTGGTTTTCTCCGACGAATCCGGCCCGGCGCAGCGCCCGCTCCTCCTCCGCGCCGGCGGCCAAGATAACCACCGGGTCGGTTTGGGCTTTTCCTAAGAACAATCCCACATCGGCATTGGCCGGGTCCAGCACATGCACCACCTGGGCCTGGACGGAACTGGGGACAAAAGTCCTCCAACCGGAGAGCTCTTCCAGCCCAGCCTTAGGATTCGATGCCTGCTGCAAGGCCGGGTCCTGAATTCTGGCGATGCTGGGCAAATACCGGTTCCGAATCACCTCTCGGAAAGCCTCATTGGGGGATTGGTCGAGGCCCTTGAGCAGGGTAGCCTGCGCAGCAATATAACTGAATCCCTCTTTTTTCAGCTCATCGGCGGGATGGGGCTGCCCTGAATTATCCGCGCGATTGATCGCGGAGGCCATCTCAAGAACCGGAAGCTCCACTCCCTCGTGAACATTCGGAATAATACCCCCATGTATCCTCCTTTGATAAAGGAACCGGTATAAATCCCGGTATTTCCTGGCTTGGCCGCGAAAATCCCGCTCCGCGATCGCCCAATACCGGAATTCATCCCAAAGAGGCCTGTTCCCTTTGTAGACATTGTAGAAATGGCGCAGGTTCTGCAGCCAAGCCACCGGATGGTACGGCGAGAATCCGGACTGGATTCCTTGAAAGGAGATCTCCATGTCCCGCATACCGCCCCGCCGGCTGTGCAGCACCGGCACCCCTCCGGCAAAAGCCTCCAGCAAGGCCAGCCCAAACGATTCAGTCTCCGACTGATAGCCGATCGCCGTCGATCCGGTGTAGATCTTTTTGTACAGGGAATCGATTCCCGGAGAATCGCTGACAAAGCCCCGGTGGAAAGCAAAATGCCGTTTTCCGTCCGGGAGACCAAACCGGTCGGCGATCATCTGAAGCGCCCCGGCGATCTGCACGTTGGGGCCCCTATCTTGAGTCGGCCCCGCGATAATCGCCTGCATATCCGGCATGAGCACCAGCGCCACCTCGAGCGCCAGCAGCGTATCGACTCCGATCCGGTCCGCGTAGGCGATCAGTTTGTCATGATCCTCACGCGTCAGCGGGACCGGATCCCTAGCCTCAAACGGAGCTGCCTTGCCCTGGAAGCCGGCATGCTCCTCTTGATCATACTGGAGATGCCATGAAATCTCCGCGTCGGGCTGGAAAGGGGTCCGTTTCCAAATCGGGGCGGTGAGAATATGGTGTCCTTTCGTGCGCTCCACGCGCGCCAAGATGGAAAGGACGAATGCGTCCGGGTTCTGGGGCAGGCCGAACGCCTGCTGCAAGGCTGTTTTCTTTTTCGGCGTAATCTCGTCAAAAACGCGCCGGGCGGCTTCTCTCCGGTCCCGCTCCAACCCCATCTCCAAGAAGCTCGGCTGGCTGAAATATCTGTGCTGCGTGTCCACGACATCAAAACCATTCGCAATAGCCTGATAGGCTCCGGACTGGAATTTATCCCGGAGCATCTGCCCAAAACCTTCAAACAACGGGTTGTAATCGGGATTCATGCTGTCTTCCAGAAAACCTTGGCCGACGGTAACGAGATGATCCGCATGGACGATCGCCGCGTGCAACAGGCTGATCGCGCTGGGATCCTCCGGATGGCTTAATATCCCAAGATTCCGCTGGTCGGGGTCCCTGCCCAGATCGTAGCGAATCTTGTCCCGGCGCTCATCAGGCGAAGAGGGATAAACGGTCAGATTGTAGCCGGGAGCAAGCGCGTGAATCACGTGGATGGTTTGCGCCGTATTCAGAGCCAGATCGTCTCTGAAATTCAGAGAGAGATCCACGTCGTCCCCTCGCTTGTCCTGCTCTCCATCCCGCTTGGGTTCCCCTTCGCGCAGGTACATGGGGATAAGCCCGGTGTAGTCGTCGTTGGACTGGATGACGCTGGGGTGGATTTTCATCTCCCGGATCGCCAAAATCGTCCCCAAGGAGAGCATCCGGGCCGCCCGCAACTTATAGTCGGGGGAGCCTTCATAAAGGTCCTTCAGGCTATGGAAATATTTCTCTTGCTCCAGGTAGAGAACCCGAACCCCTTCCTCTGTCCGCGCCTCATAGATTTTGGCGGTTGCTTGCTCCCGGCTCCCGTCAAAATTCAAAAATTGAACGGTGACTCTCCTCTCCGTGTCCCTGGGATAGAAATTTCTCAGGATCCATTCCTTGTCACTCGCGAACATCGGCACGATGACCGTCACGTTCGCGCCCATCTTGGCAAGCCCTTTGGTCAAGTCGCGGATATACAAACCCATCCCGCCGGTCGTGGAGGAAAAATTGGATTGGAGGGCCGCGATAACAATCTCCCCCATCTCGGCGCTGCGCAGCAGGTCCACCGCCAGCTTCATGTCTTGCGGAGTGAGATCCTGCGATAAAACCGCGATATTCACCAAATAAGAGTACAGCCGGTCCCGCAAACCCCAGTGGAACCGAAGCAAGTCACTGAAGATCCGGGTCAGGTCGGCGGTCACTACCGAGGGAGGCATGTTCCCCGCCCATTCCGATTGAGGGCCGAGGAGTTCGGTGAGATTCTGCATTGTTGTCAGTTCCTGCATGAATTGGAAGAGCCGCCGGAACTTCTCGTATCCTTGCTTCGGCGGCATCTCTAATACTTCAACCAGCTTCCGCGCCACGGCGCTCTGGGTGAATTGCTGGGCGGGCGAAAGCTGCTGACGGCCATAGCGGTAATGCAGCACCGATTCGGCCAGCCGTTTGAGGGTGAACCCATTGAAAGCACCCTCCTCCATTCCCGCGGCCGTTCCTTGGGTGCGCAGGACCCGGAAAGGCGGAGTGTCGGGCCCCCAGGAAACAACCACCCCCCGGTCCGGATCGTAGGAAACCTTGAGATCAAGAACGCTAATCTCGGCGGTATCGCTCAATTCGGGATCAAAAGAATGGGGCATATGGACTTCGTGCCGGCCCCCGATCTGGACCGGCGCTTCCCGGGGAGGGAACCCGATCGCGCCGCCTTCGGTGATAGCCACCTGGCCCCAATCCCCCCAGCCCATCTGGACAAAGTAATATTGCCGTCCCGCGGAGGTGGCCGCCTCAATCAGGACGATGTCCTTGGCGCCCACTCGGGGGATAAACTTGGGAGATCCTCCGGCCGCTCCCGATCCGGAAAGAACTTCCTCCCCCACGGTGAACGGCACGGTATGGATTTTTTCTTCCATCCCAGCGGCGGCCGGCTGGACGATGACGAAGGGCTCTTGGAAAGGAGCCGTTGCCACGTGCCAATTCCCGGCGGAGTCCCGCACACGGATGGTGAGAACGAATTCCCCGATTCGCTGGGCCGGCAATTCGCCGTAGAAGAGCCGGGCGCCGTCCGGCAGCACGGCGTAGAGCCGCATCGGCGCGGAGACCGAGTGGTCCGGATCCTCGAAGAGGTTCCACATCGCCATCTGCACCAGCGGCTCGCCGCCCGACGCCGCCTGTCCCCGGTCCGGGACAACAACCGCCCACGCCTGGATCCTCTCGCCCTGCCGGCGGATCTCCTGCACCCGGATTCCGTCTTCGTCCCCCCTCTGGGGGAACATCCCGATCACGGCCGGATAGTCGCCGGGCCGAACGGGTAAGGATCTCCTGTTCGCGGCCGGATCCTCCAAGACATCTTGGGTCAGCCGGTTGGTCCGCTGGGCAAGCTCTCCGGCGTCTTCCAGCAAATCCTCCGCCGTCATCGGCATCCGGTCCCGCCACTTCGCGCCCAGGGCATCCCCCGGAGGCGTTGTCCGGAACCGGTTATCCAACCCCATCAAGTCCTGATACATGTACAGCACGTGCCCGGCCCGGCTCCGGGCCGCTTTGATCATGACCGCCCGGTGGATTTCCAACGGGGTCTGATCGTGGACCGGTATTTTTTCAAAATCCAAAGCGTGAATTACTCTTTGGAGCTGGGCCCTCTCCTGCGCGTTCCCTTCCTTCAGCCGGAGGATCTCTCCCAGCAAGGTGGGGCCGTCATGAGTGGTGGTGAACGTGTAGGAGTTAGGATGGTGATTCTGGGTGTCCCAGTAAGCGTGGAAGAAGCCGGACAACCCGAACTCCAGCGGGCGGATCCTGGGCAGCCCCAACTCTCGTCGAAGCCGCTGCGCTTTGGGGAAGTCCTGTCCAAAATCTTCCGGGATCATCTCGCCCAGTTGGCCGTAGGTCATCCTCTGCTGGAATCGCTGCATCAGCTCATGCCCGGGCCCGTCCACCCATTCGGCATCCAGCATCCGCATCAGCACATGAACCCAGAGACCCAGATCTCCCTTGCCGGCCTTGCGCTGAAACTCCTGCATGACCGCCTGCTTCCAGGCAGTTCCATCCGGGATCGTCCCCAGGACGCGCTGCAGCGCCTGATCCTGCTGAGGGCCGGGCTGGGTCAGATCGGTGTAGGTCCCTTCCATCCAGAGGAACGCCGGCTGCTGGTAGCGCGGCTCGTTCGGTCCCCAGGTATGGCGGCCCTGCTCCCGGACAACCTGCACCACCGTGTCGGAAAACTGAGCGCGGTCAAAGGCGATTCCCTCCGGAGCCGGGTACTGCTTCTCATCCATCAGGGATTCCCGGATCTTCCGGTGGAACTCTTCGCGGTCATGGATCGGAATCAGAGGGAACGGCTCCGGGGCAAATTTCCTGTCCCAGACCTGTCTCATCAGTTGGAACATCTCGGTGAGGTTTTCGCGGCGCCACTTCTCCTCGGCCGCCTGGCGTGGAACGCGGAAGAAGGTGGCGTACCCCACCCAGTAATCCATCCGGACGTCGTCGAACATCTCCGAATTCCGGCGCATCCGGTTCATCGCCAGCCGAAAACCAGTCTGCCGCATCGCGGGCCAGTTGTACGTGTTGCTTCCCCAGTCCTGGCCGACGACGGAATACCGGTCCGCCTGAGCGCCGGAGGTGAAGCCGGTGTCGATCCCGTCCCGGTAGACCCAGGAAGCGTCCCCGTCCACGTAGCCGGGCATATCGCCCGTCAGGCGGATGTTCTTTTGGTGGGCGTAACGGCGGACGAACTTCAACTGCTCGTCAAAGAGGAACTGCACGTACTGATAAAACTGAATCTCATCGGGGTGATCCCGGCGCCATTTCTCCAGAGCGGCGGGTTCCCGGTCCCTCAAACCATGATCTTTCCAGTTGCGCCACCCAGCCATCTCCGCCTTGGAGATACTGCGGAACAGCGCGTAATCGTCCAGCCAATAGGCGTTTTCCTTCCTGAAGACCTCGAACTCCTGCGTCCGCTTTTCCTCTTTTCCAAGCACATGGTCGCGGAAATGGGCATAGGCCGCCTCCAGCACCGCCTGTTTGAACCGGAGGACCGGCGGGTAATCCACGTGGAGGCCTGTGCGCAACTGCTTGGGGACCGACTGAAGTTCTCTCCAGACTTCCTGCGCCCGAGCGGAGGCCTGCACTTCGGGAACCTCTCTGAGGGCAATGTAGAGGGGATTTCCGGCAAAAGCGCTTATCGTGAAGTAAGGGGAGGGATCGATATCGTCGATCTCCATGAGCGGCATGAGGTAAAACTGCTGCAGCCCCTGCAATGCCCCCCAATCAATCATCTTGCGCAGAACAGCGAAGTCGCCGATTCCCTCGTCTTCCCGCGATCGGGCCGCGTAGAGAGGGAGGATCATGCCGGTTTTGCGGGCGGCGAAATTGCCGGGGAGAGCCGCCACCGGGATTCCCATTCCCTTCGCCTGCTGCAGGAATGCATCCGCCTGACCCGGCCGGAGGATGGAGCGGATCATTTGGGCCAGCGTATCGTAATATTCTCCGCTGGGTCCCTGGCGCTGGTAGGACCACCGGTAGGCCATCCACTCGATCAGCGCTTGGCGGCCGCGATTCTCCAAATCCACCGGATCATTGGACAGATTCTGAAACTTTTCCGCCACGGCCCCCGGCACCGGGACTTTCCCTAGCAGGCCGGGCTTCTGCTGGCCCGCCAAAGCAAGCCGGAGAACTGCCTCTGCTTCGGCGTGGAGGGTCGGCTCCTGAACCGCAGCCAGCGGTTTGAAAAGATGTTGCCATTTTTCTTCCGCGCCGGCGCCCAACCTCTCCTCCATGCCGGAGAGGGTCGCCGGCTGTCCTTCTTTCGGGCTGGATTGCCTCAGGGCGGAAACCGGCTCCGCTGCCAGGGCGAAACAGACAGCCACGGCAAGGAAACTCTTCAGAAAGCGGGGAAAAGAAAACCCCCCGCGCAAAAAGGATGAGGGTCTCATGGGCTTCAATCGGTTACCGCTGTTATAGTTGCAAGTTTATCCGTAGACAGGCCTTCTTGTCAACTAATTAATATAGAATTAATTACTATTAACCATTCTCGAAAATGGTTGCGGTTACTTCCCTTCGGGAATTGTGCTAGTCTTAAAGGCATGCAACGGCGCGATTTCCTGCCGGCCATGCTGCTGGCGGCGGCGGCGTGCGCGGTCTACCTCAACAGCTTTTCCGTCCCCTTCCTGTTCGACGATTTCTACCACATCCTCTGGAATAACCGGATCCGGGATCTGCTGCACCCGGTCCCCCTGCTGGCCGAAACCACCCGCCCCCTGACGGCGTTGACGCTGGCCGTCAACTACGCGCTGGGGGGCTTGAACGTCTGGGGCTATCACGCCTTCAACCTGGCCGTCCACGTGGCGGCCGGCCTCACGCTGTTCGGGGTCATCCGCCGCACCCTGCTGAGCCCGCGGCTGCGGTCCTTCGGGAGCGGCCCAGCGACGGAATGGGCGTTCGCGGCTTCGCTGATTTGGCTCGTCCATCCGCTGCAGACCGAAAGCGTCACGTACATCGTCCAGCGCGGCGAATCGCTGATGGGGCTATTTTACCTGCTCACGCTCTACTGCGTGATCCGCGGGTGGCCCGGCCGGGCGGTCCTCTGCTGCGCGCTCGGGATGCTCGCCAAGCCGGTCATGGTGACGGCGCCGGCCGTCGTGCTGCTCTACGACCGGATCTTCCTCGCCTCCTCCTGGAAGGAGCTGTTCCGGCGGCGCGGCCGGCTGTACGCGGGGCTGGCCGCCACGTGGATGATCTTACCGCTCGTGTTGGCCGGAGGAACCCGGGAATACCGGAACCTGGTGGGCATGAACCTCCCGCAGGCCTCGCCCCCGGTTTATCTCCTGACCCAGGCCGGCGTGGTTCTCCATTACCTCCGGCTTTGTTTCTGGCCCGATCCGCTGATCCTCGATTACGAGTGGCCCCTGTCTCGGACCTTCTCTGAGGCGGCGCCGGCCTTCATCGCCGTCGCGGGGCTGCTGGTGTTGACCCTCTGGGCTCTGCGGCGCAAGCCGGAAATCGGTTTTTTGGGGGCGTGGTTCTTCGGGATTCTCGCCCCCACCTCCAGTTTCTTGCCGATCGTGGACCCGGCGTTCGAACATCGAATGTACCTGCCGCTGGCGGCGGTTGTCCTTTTATTCCTGATCGCCCTGAAACGGCTGACCGGCTCCCGCCGGTGGCTGTTCCGGTCCCTCTTCCTGATCCTGGCCGCGCTGCTTTCCGCCGCCACCTATCAACGCAATGAGCTGTACAGGCACCCTGTGGAATTCTGGCGGCAAAATATCGCTCACCGGCCCGGCGGGGTGCGGGCCCGGATCAGTCTGGGCGCCGCGCTCCTGGCGGAGGACCGCCAAGCGGACGCCTTCGAAGTCTTCCAGGAAACCCTGGCGATACAGCCCGATTGTTCCGATGCCCACAACAACCTGGCCTGCCTCTTATTCCAACAAGGCCGGCTGGAGGAATCCTACCTGCATTACCGAGAGGCGCTTCGGTTGTCGCCTCACGCGGTGATGGCGCACAAAGGGATCGGGATGGCCCTCCAGAAAATGGGGCGGCTGGAAGAGGCCGCCGCGGAATACGAAGAGACCCTGCGGTTGAACCCCGTCTTTTCGGACACCCGCGTGCAGCTCGGGCTGATCCGCCAAATCCAGGGGAGGGGCCCGGAAGCCCTCAGGCAGTATAAGGAAGCGCTGCGCCTCGATCCGCGGGACCCGGACGCCTGGAACAACATCGGCACGCTGCTGTTCCAAGAGCAAAAGTGGGAAAAAGCCGCCCCGTTCTTTCGGAAAGCCCTGGAACTGAAGCCCAACTACCCGGAAGCCCGGGAGAACCTCCGGAAAACCCTGGAAAATATTTCCGGGGGGCCTTGACGTTTAAGCCTGCCGTAAGCCATAGTTGCTACGTAGTTTTGACATTCTCGACAAAGGCAAACTGTCCGTAAGGGCAGCTCGCAAAACCACCGGTCCCTCAGGGATGGCGGGGTTACCGAAAGAATGGTGATGACTGAACTTCCGCATTGGACGTTTTTCATGGCGCTGTTTTCCCTCTGCGCTGTCGTGACCACCCTATCCCTGCTCATCGCCGCGGCATCTCTTTGGCGCACCACCCAGCGGTTCAACCTGCTCCTGGCGCACAGCGATCACGCGGTCCAGGAGGCGCGCCGCGCGTTTGGAGGCGTCTGGACCCTGCTGGGGCCCCTACGGAATTTTTTCGGGTACCACCGGAATGGACGTCACGTGACGAACAAAAGGAGGATCGCATGAAAGGCAGCCGGAATCTTAAACTGGGACAGGTCGCCGGGGCGTTCGCGTTGGGCGCCACGGCCGGGAGCGCCGCCGCGCTGCTTCTCGCGCCGGCTTCAGGACGGGCCACGCGGAAGCGTCTGGTCACGAAGTTTCGCTCCATGGGGCGCTCCGCCACCCGCGGGCTGCAGCAGAGCAAGAAGCTGCTGGCCAAGAAAGCGGTGCTGTGGAAGGACGCCACCGCGGAACGGCTTGGCGACACGCGCGAGTGGCTGATGGAGAGGATCCCCAACGGCAACGGCAAGCATCACCCGATGCCGCGCCGCGCCGCGCACCGCTAAACCGACGGCACCCGAAGAATCAAGAACGGCAGCCGGCTCCCCCGGCTGCCGTTCTCTGTTTTTTTCGCTTCGCTTACCGCTCTGACTGGTAGGCGCCCAGTACCGCTTCGGAAACCTGCTGCCGAACTTCCTTCGATACCGGGAAAACGGTGTCGTACCAGTTGCCGTCCTTCCCCTGTTCGCGCGGCATGCTGACAAACAATCCGTTCTTTCCTTTGATCACCATCAACCCTTTGATCAGGAACGACTCCGCCACCTGCAGGTCGCAGAAGGCCTTCAGCGTCCCCTCACCGTCGCACCGGTTGATCCGCTTGACCGAAAGATCGGCCTGTTTCAGGGCCGGGACCGGTTGCGGAGCTGCCGTCGTTTGCCGTGCGTTTTGCCGTGTATTCATCGTTGTCTTCTCCTTTTTTAAGTGTGAAAGCCAATCCGGCGCCGTGATGGCCTCGACGGCGCCATGAGCTGCCGGATGGCTTCGAACAAAGATTGGATTTTCTGATCATGCCCCTCCCATTTGCGCTCCAATTCCGCCAATTTCTGGGCAAGTTCCTTATGGGTACCCAGCACCTGGCGGAGCTTCACGAAAGCCCGCATGATGGCAATGTTGACTTGGATCGCTCGTTCGCTGTTTAAAACAGATGAGAGCATGGCAACCCCTTGTTCGGTAAACATGCGGGGGAGATATTTGATGTTTTTCCCGCGCTTCAAGGTCGCAAATTGCGACCTTGAAAGTTCCTCTGACTCATCCCACGTCAACTGAAACATGAAATCGGGAGGGAAACGACTTATGTTCCGTCGGACTTGCTCATTCAAACGTTTGGTCGTAACTCCGTAAAGCTTGGCTAGATCGTTGTCCAACATGACTTTATGCCCGCGGATCAACAGAATGCGGCGCTCGACCTGTTCAACAAGAAGCGCTTGCCTCATGGCTGGACCCAGGAGTTGCGGTCCAAGGCGCGGTATTGGATCGCCTCGGCCAGGTGCTCCGGCCGGATCGGCTCGGAGTGGTCTAGGTCGGCGATCGTGCGGGAGACCTTGAGGATCCGGTCGTAGGCGCGGGCCGAGAGGCCCAGCCGCTGCACCGCCTTCTTGAGCAGCTCCTTCCCATCCGGCGGCAGCGGGCAGAAGCGCCGGATCTCCCGATGCCGCATCTGGGCGTTGCAGTGGATCCCCGGCTCCGACCGGAACCGCTCCCTCTGCCGGGCGCGGGCTTCCACCACCCTGCCGCGGACGACGGCGGAAGTCTCTCCCCGCGGCTCCCCGGTCAGCTCCTGCAGCGGAACCGGGGGGACTTCCAGGTGGATGTCCATCCGGTCCATCAACGGCCCGGAAACCCTGGAAAGATACTTTTGGATCTGCGATGGGGTGCAGAGACAGGCCCGCGTAGCGCTGCCGGCGAACCCGCACGGGCAGGGGTTCATGGAAGCGACCAGCATCACCTTGGCCGGGAAGGTCGCCGTCCCGTGCGCGCGGGTGACGGTCACCTCGCCCGCCTCCAGCGGCTGGCGAAGCGCCTCGATGCAGTCCCGGCTGAACTCCGGCATCTCATCCAGGAAGAGGACCCCGTGGTGGGCCAGGGAGAGCTCCCCGGGCCGCGGGATGATCCCCCCGCCGATGAGCCCCGCGTCGGAGATGGTGTGGTGGGGGGCCCGGAACGGCCGGAGCGGCAGCAGCGGCGATTCAGGCGGCACGCGGCCGAGCACGCTGTACACCAACGTGGTCTCGAGCGCCTCTTCCAAGGAGAGCTCCGGCATCAGCGTGGGAATCCTCTGCGCCAGCATGGTCTTGCCCACGCCCGGCGGGCCCAGCATCAGCACGTGATGGGAACCGGCGACCGCCACCTCCAATGCCCGCTTGGCGACGGCTTGGCCTTTCACTTCGGACAGGTCGCCGGCGGCGTCATCGGAGGGCTGAGCTCTCCGGCACGGATCGGGGCGGCTGGCCGCGACGATCTGCGCGCCTCGCAAAAAACCGACGGCCTGCTGCAGGTTTTGGAGCGGGTAGACCGCCAAATCCTCCACCACGGCCGCTTCCCTGGCGTTGGGGGCGGGCAGAAGCAGCCGTTTGCCTTTTCCCTTCAGCCCCAGAGCGACCGCCAGGACGCCGGGCACCGGACGCAGCCCGCCGTCCAAAGCCAGCTCCCCCAGGGCCACCACATCCGCCAGCTTCTCCGGCTCAAGCTGCATGGAGGCGGCCAGCAGCCCCAGCGCCACCGGCAGATCGAAAGCGGAACCCTCTTTCCGCACATCGGCCGGAGCCAGGTTCACCGTGACGCGGGTCTGCGGCCAGGCAAACCGGCTGTTTTTGACCGCCGAGCGGATCCGCTCCCTCGACTCGCGCACCGTGGTGTCGGGCAGCCCCACGATGGTCAGGCCCGGCAAACCGTCGGCGACATCCACCTCTGCGATCACCGGGACGGCCGTCAGGCCCACCACCGCCGCCGTCTCTACCTTGGCCAGCATCGTACCCCCTACCCCGCGTGAAAACCGATCCGCCGCACTGGTACCGTCGGCGGCGCCATCAGCTGCCGGATGGCATTGAAAAGTGTTTGGATCTTTTGATCGATATTCACTTGGATTGCCCGCTTGCTCCGCAGGACGCTGGAAAGCATCGCCACTCCCTGTTCCGTAAAAACAGTGGATCGATACTTGATGTTTTCTCCTTGCTTCAAGGTCACAAATTGTGACCTTGAAAGTTCACTTACTTCTTCCCAGGTCAGTTGGAACATAAAATCCCCGGGAAAGCGTTCGACATTCCGCCTGACCGCTTGGTTGAACACCTTCACGGGGACACCATAAAGTTCCGCAAGGTCGCCATCCAGCATGACCCTCTGCCCCCGGATGATCAGGATCCGGCGCTCGATGGCTTCCACGGGGGTTGACTTCAAGAGAGGGGGCTTCCGCATCGGGGCAGGATATCTCCCTCCATGCATACTGTCAACAAATATTTTGCTATTTCAGATAAATAGCCGCCCGGCCCTCGAACCTCTATCGCAGATGACAAATTTGTAATACCCCTTTCATCTTCGCGTCACCCGGCTCCGGGTACTCTCAAACTGCAAGGGAGGGATAATCTATGGTGTCCAATTCCAGCGCTAGGCGGATTCAAGGGACCTTTATCGCCTGCCTGGTCCTTCTGGGGACCTGCAGCGGCATCGGAGGCACGCTGCTCCTGCTGCGCTGGCAATCGGACCGGGCCGACCGGGCCGCCCCGGCCCTAGTGGAGCAGAGCGCCCAGTTCTTCGCGCAGAGTCTGCTCAGCCGTAAACACGGCCTGGAGATCCTGCGCGGCAGCTTGGAGAGCGCCCCCATGCTGAGCAATCAGGAACGGCGGGATATTGTGGAAAGCGCCTCCTCCCGCGTCCCCAACCTGGCGGCCAATGGTTTGGCGGATAATCAGGGGAGATTCGGCGGATGGACCTCTCCGGGAGCTTTCTCTTCCGGCGAAGCGGATCGGATCATCCGGGAGGCGCTGCGGCAATCCCGCTGGAAACGTTTTTTCGGCCGGCCCGCCACCCTTCTCATTCCTCACGGGGACCGGACGCTGCTGGTCTTTGTGCAACCGCTGCGGGTTTCGGCCCCGGCTCAGAACCTCGTCTCGGCGGTGGACCTGGACGGGATGGTGGCGGATCTGATGCAGTCCCGTTTCCGCCGATCGCTGCCAATGCAGGTGGTCCAGGGAGACCGCGTGGTGTTCCGCTCACACGACTGGCAGACGGCCCGGCCGGGCCAGCCCCCCCGCTTCACGCTGCAGCGGGCCGTCCGCTTCGACGGGATCGGCTGGCTGCTGGAAGGGCAGACCCGGGGGACCGCCTGGCTGCCCTCCGCGTGGTTCAACGGGCTTCTCCTGGCCGTGGGACTGCTGACCGGGCTGGCTCTCTTCGGAATGGTCTGGGCCACCGGGCAGCTGCGGCACCTGGCCACAACCGACGAGTTGACGGCGTTGAACAACCGGCGTTTTTTCCTGGAGCGATGGCAGGAGGAAGTGGAACGTGCCCGACGGTACGGACGTTCTCTCTCCTGCCTGATCATTGACGTCAACGGCTTCAAGCGGATCAACGACCGGGTCGGGCACCTGATCGGGGACCAGGTGCTGCGGCAGGTGGCCGGCACGCTGGGCCGGCAGCTGCGCAAAATAGACGTCCTCGCGCGGTTCGGAGGGGATGAGTTCATCGTGGCGCTTCCTGAAACCAGCTTGAACCAGGCCTCCGTCGTCGCCGAGAAACTGCGGGGGCTGGAGATCGAGGGGCTGGAGTCGTGGCGCGACCGGGTCGGCCCGATCACGTTGAGCATCGGCGCGGCGCAACTGCAGGAAAAGGACTCGGCCCTCGACGTGGTGGACCGGGCCGATCAGGACCTCTACGCCAGCCGCCGGGGGGCGCACATTTCGAAAGTGCTTGAGATGCAGTTGGCTTGACAGGAATTCTGCACAATTTTCCGTGGGGCTGTGGGAGACTATCCCTCATGCAACGCCTCGCGGGCCTTCTTTTTCTTCTCCTGGGCGGCTGCGCGGCCACCAGCTACAACGTCGCCACCGAGCGGCAGGAAACCCTGTTCATCAGCACCGAACGGGAGATCGCGCTCGGGGAGTCGGTCGCCAAGAAAGTGGAGGAGGAATTCACGGTCATCCGGGACCCCGAGCTGCTGCAGCAGCTTGACCGGATCGGCCCGCGGATCGCCGCCGTAGCGGACCGGAAGGACCTTTCCTACCGCTTCACCATCGTGGAGATGCCCGAGGACGAGCCCAACGCCTTCGCGCTGCCGGGCGGACCGGTCTACGTCACGAAATCCCTGTTCACGCTGGTCAAATCGGACGACGAGCTGGCCTCGGTGCTGGCCCACGAGGTGGGCCACGTGGTGGCGAAACACACGGTGAAAAGGATCCAGGGGGCGGTGGGGCTTCAGCTGCTGCAGATCCTGGCCATCGGCACCGGCGCGGCCGACGCGAGGACAAGCCGGGGGATGGACCTGGCCTTCGCCTCCCTGCTGACCGAATACTCTCAATCGGATGAGCTGGAAGCCGACCGCTTGAGCGCTAAGTACCTCAAGAGGGCCGGCTACGATCCGGCGGCGGCCATCACCTTCATGCAGCGGCTGAGGGATTACACCTTCAAGCAGCCGATGCACCGGTTCTCCTACTTCCGGACCCACCCCTATTTCTCCGACCGGATCCGGCTCCTGCGCCAGCAATCGGAGGGGCGCATCACCTTCGACGACTACATCAACCGAAAAGAATGAGCCGCCTCCTGAAAGGCCTCCCCGGCCTGCTGCTGCGTCTGAGCGTCACGGTGTTCGCCTTCTGGTGGGTCCTCCGGCTGGTGGACCTGGCCGCGCTGCGCTCGATTTTCCGCTCGGCCGACATCTCCTGGCTGCTGACGGCCATCTTTTTTTTCACCCTCGCGCAGAGCGGCTGCATCCTGCGCTGGAGCCTGCTGGTCCCCCGGCATCCCTCATTGAAATGGCCTTTCCTGGCGATCTCTTACCTGGTCTCCAACTTTTTCAACATGTTCCTGCCGACCACCGTGGGGGGGGACGTGGTCCGCGGCTACGACCTGATCAAGGCGACCGGCGAGTGGAAGGGGTCCCTGGCCTCCATCCTGGCCGACCGGCTGGCCGGCTTCGTCGGGTTCTTCCTTTTCGCCCTGGCCGCCTGGATGGTTTTTCCGCCCGCCCGGCAGGACCCTCTGGTGAGGACCGCCTTCGCCGGGTTCTGCGGGCTGATGGTGGTGACCTTCGCGGTGCTGGGGTCCCGCAGAGTCGTGCAAGGGATGTTGACGCCGTTTAGCAAGATCGGGCTGGGGCAGCTGCAATCGCACGCCAAGCAGTTCCAGGAGGCCCTGCAATCCTATCTGGGCCGGCCGCGGCTGCTGCTGGCTGTCGCCGGGGTGACGGCTGTCATCCAGCTCTGCGTGATCCTGATGTTTTGGGCGACCGCGCGGGCGCTTCACCTGGCCGTGCCGCTGGCCTATCTGGTGCTGACCGTCCCGATCATCCTTACCCTGGCCCAAATCCCGGTCTCGCTCAACGGCTGGGGGATCCGGGAAGGAATGACCGTGCTGTTCCTGGGCCGGATCGGCGTCTCCACGGAGCAGGCCCTCTCCCTTTCGCTGGTCTGCGCCTTGATCCCGATGCTATCCGCTTTTCTGGGAGCCGGTCTCTTCCTTGCCCGGCAGCGGCGGCGCCGCCTCAAGACAGCGTAGCCCCTCGGCCACCACAAACAGGGAACCGCTCACCACCACGAGCCCAGCGGATCCCGCTTCCTGCCGGGCGCGATTCAGCATCTGTTTCATCCCGCCGCTTTCCATGGGAAAGAAATGGAATTCGGAAAAAATCTCCTGAAGCCGCCGTATCGGCTCGGCGCGCGGGACCGGCGCCTCGGTCAGGAAGATCCGGCGAGCCCACGGTCCCCAGGCCCCGGCCATCCCCTCCAGGTCTTTTTCCCGGGAAACCCCGATGATCATCGCGACCTTCCGGCTCGGGAACAGCTCCTGCGCCGCCGTTTTCAACGCCCGGGCTGACTCAGCGTTCTGCGCCCCGTCCAGAAGGACCGGCGGATCCCCGGGGATCACCTGGCAGCGGCCCGGCCAACGGGTGGAGGAGATCCCTTTCCAGACCGCCTCGTCGTTCACCTCGATCTCCGGCCGGCGCCGGGCCATCAGCTCCGTCATCCGGATCGCGGTGGCGGCGTTGGCCAGCTGGTGCCGCCCTAGCAGCGGGATCGTCAAACTTTTATAGGTTCTTTCCGGCGTCTTGAAAGTGGCCTGGCTGCGGGCCGGACCTACCTCCTCCGCCCTGATCCCCACTTCCCCCTCCAACAGGTGCGGCTCCGCCCCGACGGCGGCGGCCGTCTCCAGCAAAACCTTCAGCGCCTCAGGGAGCTGCGGGCCGATCACCGCGGGGACGCCCCGCTTGAGGATGCCGGCCTTCTCCCGGGCAATGAGCCCGAGCGTGTTGCCCAGTTTCGGCATGTGGTCCAAGCTGACCGGCGTGATGGCCGTCACCTCGGGCGCCACGAGGTTGGTCGCGTCGAGCCGGCCGCCCATGCCCACCTCGATGACCGCCGCCCCCACCCCCTCTTTCTGAAAGTGCAGAAAGGCGCAGGCGGTCACCACCTCGAAATAGGTGAGGTCCTTCCCGGCCAGGGGTTGAAGCCGCTCGGCAGCCGCCGCGAGATCCTCCTCAGAGATCATCACGCCGTCCACCTGGATCCGCTCCCGGAACGAGAAGAGGTGCGGCGAGGTGTAGAGCCCGGTCTTCGCGCCGGCGACCCTCAGGATTGAGGCGGCGAAGGCGCAGGTGGACCCTTTCCCTTTTGTGCCCGCGACGTGCAGGACCGGGTAGCCCCGGTGCGGGTTGCCGAGCCCTTCCAGCAAACGCTCCATCCGGTCCAGCGAAAAAGCCCCCGGATACGGGTAGGCCGTGATCTGCTCGTAATTGAGGAAGGTGTCGAGAAAAGCGAGCGCTTCAGGATAGGTCATGTTAAATCGTCATTTCGAGGCCGTCAGGCCGAGAAATCCGACGCTAAGCGTCGTCTCGAACGAAGTGAGAGATCTCGTTTTTTAAAGCGAGATCTCTCGCCCTTCGGGCTCGAGATGACACTCGTCAATGTTTGAAATGCCTTTCTCCCGTCAACAGCATCGGAACACCCGCCTTTTCCACGACTTGGATCACCGCCGGGTCCTGGATGGACCCTCCCGGCTGGATGATCGCCCGGATGCCGGCCCGCGCGGCCAACGCGGGCCCGTCCGGCTTCGGGAAGAAGCCGTCGCTGGCCAGCACCGCGCCGCGGGCGCGCCCGCCCGCTTTCTTCAGGGCGAAGGCCACGCTGTCCACGCGGCTGGTAAGTCCCATGCCGATGCCGACCGTCCGCTCTCCCTTCGCGATCACGATCGCGTTGGATTTGACGAACCGGGCCACCGTCCAGGCAAAGATCAGGTCCTTGCGCTGCGCGGCCGTCGGCTTGGCGCCCGCAGCCGGACGCCACCGGCCCGGGCCCTTGCGCATTTCGTCCGGCCGCTGGGCCAGCAGCCCGCCGCCGACTTGGCGAAAGTCCAGGCATTCCCTCGGCCCCTTCCGGGGGACCTCGATGATCCGCAGGTTCTTCTTTCCCTTCAGGATCCGAAGCGCGCCGGGGCGGTAGCCCGGGGCCACGATGCATTCCAAGAAACCGCTGCCCACGATCGCCCGGGCGGCCGGCTCATCCACCGGCCGGTTGAGACCCACGATCCCTCCGAAAGCAGAGAGGGGGTCTCCCGCGAAAGCCCGGCGGAAGGCCTCGGCTGGAGTGGCGGCGCAGGAGACACCGCAGGGGTTGTTGTGCTTGACCACCGCGGCGGCCGGTTTCCGGAAAGCGAAGACGAGCC
>Ga0209726_10003657_pt1 | contig 20583 bp, 20 predicted proteins | sample Subgrocontami54m_FD_187453 | JGI IMG/M metagenome (GOLD analysis project Ga0209726, IMG submission 187453) | Subsurface groundwater microbial communities from S. Glens Falls, New York, USA - GMW46 contaminated, 5.4 m (SPAdes) (version 3) | ecosystem: Environmental > Aquatic > Deep subsurface >... | reverse complement strand
CGCCAGGTCAAGCACTTCCCGCGTGCGACTTTCCATGCCACCCTCCTGCATTTTGTCTGTAGTGTACGCCCTCCGTCACCTGCATCGATCAGGCTCCCCGCCGGGTGACAAGTGTCCGCGTGCAGGTCCTGCCATCGATGCTCCGCGGTACAATGGCCGAGCGTCAACGCGGCAGCGCGATCGCGGCGCGAGGAGGGGCGATGCGGCTCGTTTCATACGGCGATTTCACGGTAGGGGCGCTCCGTGGCGACGAGGTCGTCGACCTCAGCCCTGCCATCGGCAACACGGCGAAGCTGTCGTGGGACGAGCGACTCCCCGCGTTGGCGGGCGCCTTCGCAGGGTCGCGAGCGGCGATCGAAGGCCACCTGAATTCGACGAAGGGCGCGCCGCTCAGCTCGGTCCGGCTGCGCTCGCCAAATCCGCGCCCGCCCAAGCTGCTGTCCGCGATCGGCAACTATGGCGACCCGCTCCCGCCTGACTCGCCTCTTGAAGTCGATTTCACCTTCAAGTCTCCCGAGTCGGTCGTCGGACCAGGCGATTCGGTCATCCTGAGCAACGTGCCGGCCTCGGGGTTCGAGGCGGAGGCGACGCTCGCCGTCGTGATCGGCCGCGATGCGAAAAATCTCGGCGACGCCGATGCCCTCTCGTACGTCTTCGGCTACACGGCCATGCTCGACGTCTTCGCCGCTGGCCTCGGCCGCCCCGTTGGCACCTTCTTCGGGAAGTCCCTCGATACCCTCGGCCCCATGGGCCCGTGCATCGTCACGGCGGACGAGCTGGGCGACCCCCAGAACCTACGCATTCGCCTCATTGTGAACGGCGAGACGAAGCAGGATTTCAACACCAAGCAGATGATCCTGCCCGTCGCGGGTGTCCTGCGCGCCGCCACCGGAATCATGACCCTCCACCCCGGCGACGTGGTTACGGTCGGCAGCCCGCCCGAGCCCAAGGTTCTGCTGAAGGACGGCGATCAGGTCTCCGTGGAGATCGACGGCATCGGCCGCCTGGACGTGAGTGTTTCGGACCCACAGCGCCGGTCGTGGCCGGCAGCGGCGCGATAGGAGGTACTGAGATGAAGCTTGTGCTATTCGACGACTACCGTCCGGGCGTCCTGAAGGACGATGGCCACGTGGTGGACGTGAGCTCCGCCACTGCCGAGCTCGGCGTGACCAACTATCGCAAGCTGATGCCGGCGATCATCGAGAATTTCGATCGCCTGCGCCCCGCTTTTGAGCGCCTCGCTGCCAGCGAGACCGGCAAGCCCGTCTCCGAAGTGCGCCTCCGCGCGCCGAATCCCGCTCCTCCGAAACTACTGGCCTGCTTCGGCAACTACACCGAGGTGGCCAAGGAGGGTCGGGCGCCGCAGGACATGTTCCTCAAGAGCTCCGACGGCGTCATCGGCGACGGCGACACCGTCGAGCTGCCGCCCCACAAGGCGACCGTGTTCCACCACGAAGCCGAGCTCGGCATCGTCATCGGCCGGAGGGCGAAGGACCTCTCCCCCGCCGAGGCTGCCCCCGCGATCTTCGGCTACACCTGCTTCGTGGACGTCTCGGCCCGCGGCCTCAGCATCGCCGGCAGCAACAGCCGCATGGGCAAGTCCTTCGACGGCTTCGGACCCATGGGTCCTTGCATCACCACCGCCGACGAGATCCCCGATCCAAACGGCCTCCAGGTCCGCTTCTGGGTCGACGGCCGGCTGCGCCAGGACTACAGCACCGAGGGGATGGAGTACTCCGTGCCCGAGGTGGTGTCCTGGGCCTCACGCCACCTGACCCTGCTCCCCGGCGACTTCATCTGCTGCGGCACCAACCACCTCGGTCTCGGCCCGCTGCAGGAGGGCGAGCTCGGCGAGATGGAGATCGAGCGGATCGGCAAGTTCGGCTTCAAGGTGACCGACCCGTCCAAGCGAAGCTGGGAAGTCGGCGTGGACACTAGCCCAACCAACCCCATCGTCCGCACCGGCGGCCAGCCCTACACGCCCTGAGCAATCCACGTCCGTCGGGAACGCGACACCGAGCGAATGCAGGGAGCGGTTAGGCGGGGTGCCCCCAGCGTTGCCTGATGCCTGATGATCTTTCCCGCTGGAGCTCTTCGGCAACTCGCTCGATGGGTCGAGTGGGGATGACGTGGATAGGCAGGCCGTCGAGTTGCATCTCTAGGAGCCGTTGGATCACCACGTCCACCACCTGATCCGTGTCGTCGACGTCCACGGTGGCATCCAGATGGATGGCTTCCCCGTTGTCTTCCCCGCGGGAGATGCCGAACGTCGCGGATGGCCACCGCCCACGAATCATCTCTTCAAGCTCAGCCAACGCTGTCTGGACATCAGGGTCCTCGACACTCACGTGTTGTGTGGTGATGCTTTCACCTCCGTCTCTGCACCGCATCGACCAGTCCATTTGCTCGAGTAACAGCTCGCGATGCCTGAACCCGAGTGACGCGGTCTGCTCGATAGTCGGCGGTTTCGCGCAACCTGTAGACACGTTCGAACGTGTCGCGAAGTTCGGCCGGATACAGTTTCCGACGATTCACCAGCTCTCCGATGAACCGTCCCCAGACGAACTCATGACTCCACTGGCCAGAACCGCTCGTCGTTCGTATCTCTGCCTGCATAAGCGCGGAGATCGCGGCGAGGAAGCAGGCGTAGTACGCGCGATTCGCACTATTGTTGTAACGTCCATTTGCGAGTTCGCTCTCAGCCCCTGCCAAGCTCTCCTGGGCCTTATCCAAGAAAATAGCAGCTTCATCGATCATGCATCGACCCTACGACAATGTTGTATCCGACTGGGCACCACCCCACCCCCCCCATCGCCCATCCCCTACCCGGCCCACTCCCACACATGGCTATTCCAAGCCGTGCTCGTCGCCGTCGCCCCCTTCAACCGCCCGTTCGATAACACCGCCGTCGTGTTGTACAGCAGCGGCATGTTCACCGCGCGATCCGTGATGTGGTGGATCGTCTGCCCCGCCACCTGCATCCGCTCGCCCCATGGCACCGTAACGAAGTACCGATCGATGAGCGTGTCCAGCTCCGCGTTCATGTAGCGCATCCGATTGTTGCCCTCGTACCGGTTCTCAGGCACGGACGCCTCGCGGCTCAAGAACCGCTGCAGCAGCGTCAGGCTGCTCGGCTGGTTCACCATGTCGAAGCCGGGGAAGTTCGCGCGATACTCCCGGTCGCGCGCCTGCTGCGGCGGGATGATCACCGGCTCCGCGCCGATGCCAGCGCTCTGCCAGTAGTCCGCCACGGCGAACAACAGGTTCTTGCCCGTCTCCACGCCCGACGTCGTCCGCATCTCCACGCTCAGCCGCTGGCCGGCCGCGTCGCGAAAGAACCCGTCGGCTCCCCGCGTGTAGCCCTCCTCTTCGAGGAGCTGCGCGCTTCGCCGCGGATCGAAGTCGTACCGTGCAATGCTCGGCTGGATGTCCCGATACTCCGGCTCGTTCGGCCCCACGAACACCTCGGCCGGCGCGACCAGCCCCTGCGCCAACGTGTTGGCCAGCTCCTTGCGGTCGACGGCGTGCGTCAGCGCGCGCCGGAACGGCACGTTCACCATCGACGCCGGCGTCGGGTTGAGGTACTGCGGAAACGCACAGAGACACCCGTCCACCGCGAGATCCATGCGAACGTCGCTTCGCTGCGCTTGGATGGTCTGCGCTTGCTCCAGGGCGAGCCCGCGTCCCATCGTGAGGTCGATCGCTCCGGCCAGGAGGTTCGCGATCATGGTGTTCGGGTCGGTGATGAACTTGACCTCGATCTCGTCGATCTTCGGCCGCCCCAGCGGATACAGCGCGTCCGCCGCGATCACCATGTGGCTCCCGCTCTCCCATTGCTGCAGTCGGTAGGGCCCGGTGCCGATGAACTCCCGCGTCCAGTACGGGTGCTCGACGAAGCCCGCCTTGTTCTCCGCATACACCGGCTCGAGGATGTGGCGCGGGATCGGCAGCGCGTGAGCCTCGGTGAACATTGTGTCCGCCTCGATGTACGGCCGCTTCCAGTGCGCCTTGACGGTCCGCGCGTCCATGGCCTCCACGCGGTCCAGGAACGTGAACGATCGGTCCTGAAACTGAACCATGTCAGGGTCCTGCCCGATCGTGGCCGTGAACACCAGATCCGCCGAGGTGAGCGGCGTGCCGTCGTGCCAGTGAGCGCCCTCTCGAATGCGCCAGGTCGTCTCCATCCGGCCATCCGACAGCACCTGCCACAGGCCGTTCTCTGTGCTCGGCGCCGCTTCTGCCATCAGCGGCCGGAGCGTGCCCGCGTCGTCGAGGATCACCAGCCCCGCGTTGATCAGCCGGGCAACCTCTGGCACGCCGGGCACCCCGCCCTGACCCGCGCTCACGATCTTGTCGCTCAGGCTCGGCGGGTCCCCCTTGATCGCCACGGCGATCCGTTTGATTGCTGCGGCTGGCCTCGCCTCACTCGCCCCCCGTTGGCCAGACGCCGAAGGCCCCGGCCCCGCGCAAGCCATCAGCATTGCAGCGAGCAGGATGATGGATGCGGAGAACCGCCGCCTCACCCGCAAGGGATGAGCGGGCACAACAGCAACTCCCTCGCCCCCACTGGGGGAGAGGGTTGGGGTGAGGGGGAACCATCGTCTGCCAAGAGTGACCTTCATCCCAACCCCCATCCCCCAATCACTCCGTAGACAGCTCGTCGATAAAGCCGGAATAATCCAGCTCCCGCAGATAGTGCATGTCCCAGAGGGCCAGCGGACTCACCTCGCGCGCGACCGGGTACTGCATGCAGCACAGCTCGTACGCATTGGCGACCGCCAATGGGTCCGGGTACGGCTTCATCGGCAGGCGGGCCATGCTGGCCGCCCGACCCGCGCGTCCTCCCTCCGGGAACGCAGCAGTCCCCTCACTCAGCATCCGCTGGGCGTCGCCCTGGTGCGTCTTCGCGAAGTGCGTCGTCAGGATCATCGCCTTCACCAGCCGCTCGCCCAGCCGATCCTTGCCTGCGAGCGCCGTGAGCGAGGTGGTGATCGTCGGCCCCGTTATCATCGGCAGTGGGTCCAGCCGCAGCACGTGGAAGCCCTTCTGCTCGTAGTCCTCGGTCGGACCCGTCACGAAGGTCGCGTCCGTCGATCCCTCCGTCATCGCCTTCATCTGCGCCGCGCGGAACTCCTCACCCATGTAGTCCGCAACCACGACCCACTCGACCTCGGACAGGTCGAGACCGCCCTGCATCACGTACAGCATGTGGTTGCCGCGGATGTGGTGGTACCCGCCGATGGGGTCCTCGATCGCCGTGTCCGCGATCTTCATCCCGCGGAGCTCCTCGATCGAGCTGATCGGCTGGCGGGTGATCAGCGAGTCCCGCACGCGGTTGCCCGGGGAGGCGAGGCAGATGATCGGGTGGCCCTGCGCCACCTTCGCGTAGGGGCTGATGTGATTGCCGGCCACCACGTCGATCGAGCCTTCGAGGAGGCCGTTCTCCGCGCGGGTCGAGCTCTCGCAATAGTCGAGACTCGCGAGCTTCATGTTGAGCTGACCCAGGATGCCGGCCTTGTCCGCCAGCTCCCAGATCGTGGAGTGCCCGGCGCGGTACATGGCGTGCAGCTCGAGTGGCTCGTAATCTGCCACAGTCGTCCTCCAACGCGGTATCAGCTAGCCCTATCTATAAGGAGAGAGGCATCGTTCCACCTCGGCCGCAGTATAGCGTCCCCCCTCTCCCACCGCAGTGGGAGAGGGTTGGGGTGAGGGCCCCCAACCCCTAACCCCAGCCCCCAATCCCCACCCCGCCCTACCCCGTACAATCCAGCATGGCGAAAATTGTCCTGGGCCTCGGATCCTCCCACGCCCCCCAGCTCGAGATCCCACCCGAGAAGTGGCAGGAATACGGCGACCGCGGCCGCAAGCTCAACGAGCACTGGTACAACGGCCAGACGTACACGTTCCAGGAGCTGGCGGATCTCCGCGCGGGCGACCACTTCGAGCGGGAGTGCACCTACGAGAGGTACAAGGAGCGATTCGACGCCTGCCAGAGGGGGATCCAGCACCTCAGCGCAACGTTGGCGCGCGTGAAGCCGGACGTCTGCGTGATCCTCGGCGACGACCAGGAGGAGAGCTTCCACGAGGACAACATGCCGGCCTTCTGCATCTACAACGGCGAGACCGTCGACGACTCGCCGCCCGGCGACCGCCACTTCGACGTGTACCCCTACGGCATTCACCCCGCCGGCAACCCGCCGTCCGGGCGCGTGACCCACCGCACCGATGCGGCGCTGGCCGAGTACCTCGTCGAGGCGCTCATCGAGCGCGACTTCGACGTCGCCCGCTCCAACAAGCTCCCCGAGGGCCGCGACCACGGCGCCATCGGCCACGCCTTCTACTACGCCTATCGTCGCCTGATGAACCACCAGGTCATCCCCAACGTCCCGATTCTGGTGAACACCTACTACCCGCCGAACGCGCCCCTCGCCCGGCGCTGCTACAAGTTTGGCCGCGCCCTCCGCGAGGCGATCGAGGCCTGGGACACCGACAAGCGCGTCGCGATCATCGCCTCCGGCGGCCTGAGCCACACGGTCATCGAAGAGGACCTCGATCACCGCCTCATCGACGGCATGAAGACCGACGACTTTGCCAAGCTCACCGACCTCCCCGACGCCCGCTTCCGCAATGGCACCTCAGAAGTCAAGAACTGGATCATCCTCGCGGGCGCGGTCGGCGGCTCAGGCCTTGAGATGAATCTGGTGGATTACGTTCCCTGCTACCGCACGGAAGCGGGAACGGGCTGCGCGATGGGGTTTGCGGAGTGGACGGGCGCCTGAGCCCAGGATCTCCTCGGCTCTGCGCTAGTTTGCCATTGGATCTCACGTACCATACGATTGCGTTGAATCAAGACATCTACCTTCTTTCCCCACCCCTGGAGCCCGTTTCGTGAGCACGCTTGAAGAGCTACGGCCGAATGCCGCGGTGCGCGGTATCTTGCCCGATGCCCTTGCCACGGTCGTATCCGCCCAGTGGTACGGGGGCAATGCGCTCGAGCTGACGTACAAGGCGCCCGACGGCAAGGTGGCCAAGCGCCTTCTGTATCGGCACGACGAGCGAGCATCGAGGTCCTGGAACAAGGGCGGCCCTCGAGCTTCGACGTCGATGCGGCGCTGTTCCGCCTCGTCCCCGAGGCCCACCGGATTCGGCTGGCGCATCTCTTCGACCCTGTTCTCACCGTGCACACATCGGACGTCGAGCCGTTGCCCCACCAGATACGACATCGAAAGCCGCGTGCCCGGGACCGGCAAGCTGCGCTTCATCGAGGTGGAGAGTCGCGTGGCCGGTTCCGACACGATCATGGTCACCAGGAACGAGATTCTGTACTCGCTTAACAAGCCGGACGACTTCATCCTGGCCATCGTGGAGCTTCGTCCCGACAGGTCCCACGGTGTTTATTACTTGCGGCGGCCATTTCACCGGGAGCCTGACTTCGGCGTGACGAGTGTGAACTACGATCATGCGGAGCTACTCTCGAGAGCAGAGCGTGTGGGATAGACCATGAGAGCCCCGTTCATACATCGAGTCACAATTCGCAATTACAAGAGCATCGCTGCCTGTCAGGTAGAGCTCAGCTCGCTGGTGTTTTTGGTTGGCCCGAATGGATCAGGGAAGAGTAACTTTCTGGATTCCCTGAGATTCGTCGCCGACTCGTTGAGAAGCTCCATCGATCACGCGCTCCGAGACCGCGGCGGCATCAAGGAGGTGCGCCGTCGTTCGGGGGGCCATCCGAATCACTTTGCCCTTCGGTTCGACTTCACCCTCCCGTCAGGACAGACCGGACACTACGCGTTTCGTGTGGGGGCCAAACCGGCAGGGGCCTACGAGGTTCAGAACGAAGAGTGCGTGATCCGCGATGATCAGGCCATTGGACCCGAACATTACTTCTCGATCCGCTCTGGAAGGGTCCAGAGCGCTTCATTCTCTCCCACACCGGCTAGCCTTCCCGATCGATTATTTCTGGTCGCTGCATCCGGTGTGCCTGAGTTCCGTCCCGTCTTCGATGCGCTCTCTCGCGTGGAGGTCTACAACCTGAATCCACGCGAGATCGCCGCAATGCAAAAGCCAGACCCCGGCTATCTGTTGAGGAGAGACGGGAGCAATGCTGCGAGCGTGCTCCAGCAGTTTTCGCCGGAGGTACGGGATCAGGTCAGCCGCAATCTCTCCAGAATCGTGCCGGGCCTGGCGGGGGCAGACGCGCAGACCCTGGGCTCACAAGAAACGATCGAATTCCGACAGACAGTCAAGGGCCAGGCACATCCCTGGCGATTCCTGGCAGGCGCGATGTCCGATGGAACTTTGCGTGCATTCGGGATCCTGCTGGCGGTGTTCCAGGCGGCATCTACTCGGTCCGGCATCCCGCTCCCGTTACTGATCGGGCTCGAGGAACCTGAGATGGCGCTCCACCCCGCAGCCGCGGGCGTTCTTTTGTCGGCCCTCCGGGAGGGAGCCCGCTACTGCCAGATACTCGTTACAAGCCACAGCCCCGACCTGCTGGATAATCCGGACATCCATTCGGAAGCCCTACTCGCGGTGAGCAATGACGATGGGGTGACGCGCATCGGCCCTATAGATGCAGCGGGACGTACGGTGCTTCGCAAGAAACTCTTCACGCCAGGCGAGCTCTTGCGGCAGAACCAGCTGGCTCCGGACCCGAATTCGATCAGCGATGTAGGCGACGATCGCCAGCTCAAGCTCTTCGAGTTCGAGGGGCGCTAAGAGTGCTTTACATCGCACCAATCGTTGAAGGGTACGGAGATGTGGAGGCGGTTCCCGCGTTGCTTCATCGGATTGCTGTTTGGGCCGGCCTCCCCGGCGCGCTCCAGGTGAACCAGCCAATTCGAGTGAAGGCGGCCTCCTTTCTGAGTAACGAGACCTATTTCGGGAACTACGTCCAACTGGCCGCCGAGAAGGCCGCGCAGCAGAATGGGAGTGTGCTCATCCTGCTGGACTGCGAGGACGACTGCCCAGGAACACTCGGACCGGAGATCCTGAATAGGGCACGAGGGGTGCGATCTGATGTGGGCGTCCTTGTCGCGCTGGCCTACCGGGAATACGAGACCTGGTTCATCGCGGGAGCGGAGTCTCTCCGTGGACTTCGTGGACTCCCCAGCGACCTAACGCGTCCAACCTTGTTCGAAGCCATGCGCGACGCCAAAGGCTGGCTGGGGCGGCGCATGGACGAATCCTATGATCCTGTCACGCATCAGATCGAATTTACCAGGGCGCTTGATCTGGATCTCGCATGCGAGAGTCACTCTTTCAACCGGCTCTGTCAACGGATTCGCGAACTGCTAGAGGGAACCCTTGAAGGGTAGCAAGAACCTCACGCGGGGGTCGGGGCCAAATCGCGCAGTACCTGGAGGAGACCCTCAGTTCATGGCTGGGTCACTCAGCGTAGGAGGCGACGGTCGTGTCAATTGAGGCGAAGAATCGCTTGCTGCCCCAGTGGTTCGCTCGTGTCCAATCGCATCAAACTGTCCTTCCGCGCTTCCAGCGGTTCGAGGCATGGGGGCACGCCAACGTCACGCAGCTCTTCAACACTCTTTTGCAAGGGCTGCCCGTCGGGTCCGTTCTGGTGCTAGAGGTCGGTGACGAAGAGCCTTTCATCTCAAGACCCATTCACGGCGCGCCAGCAAGCGGTGATCGGGTTACGGAGCACCTTCTGGACGGCCAACAACGCCTGACGGCTTTATGGCGTGGTTTACACAACAACTACGAGGAAAGAACGTATTTTCTCTTCTTCAAGCCTGACGAGGAGACGGGGGCACTCTACTACGTAGAGTCCGTAGCTCGCTGGCAAAAGGAGGGGGATGACGAGAAACGACCGTTCTGGGTGAACCGACCGGTTGAGCAATGGAAAAACAGGATGATCCCGCTCGAGATGTTCGCCCCGGAAAATGCCCAGCGCTTCTTCGAGTGGGTTAGCGAGGCAATAAGTGATCCAGGCGAACGGAACAGCATAACGCGGGAGGTTTTCACGCTCCGCGAGCGATTTAGCTCGGTCAACCTACCGTATCTCTCTCTTCCGGTGAGCACGAAGAAAGAAACTGCTCTTGACGTGTTTACCAAAATGAATACTTCGGCCGCCCAGCTCTCCACCTATGACATTGTCGTCGCCCAGGTGGAAGCGAGCATGGGGACCTCGCTGCACGACCTCATCGCGGAGGTGCGTGAGACGTGCCCGGAGATCGCCAGCTATTACGAGCCTGAAAGTCTGGCAATCTACGGAAGCGCCCTCCTCCAGGGCCGCGCACCTGTGAATGCGACGTATATGGCGCGGGATTTTGGGCCGCGTCTCCTGGAAAACTGGAATACGTTTGTGGCCGGCGTTCGCCGCGCCGTCGAGTTCCTTGAGCAGGAGCGTGTGTTTGATGCGGCTCGATTGCCGACGGATGTTGTCGTCCCGGTCCTCGTCGCGCTTTGGGGGCTAGCCCCGGAGGGTCTCGATGCCGAGGGACGCGCTTACGTCATCCTTCGCAAGTATCTGTGGCGCGCGTTCTTTCTACGAGGTACGAGCGATCCACTGGATCGCGCTCCCTCGTCGATTTCAACGAGCTCAAAACGCTGATTGATGGCAAAGCCGGTCCAACCCCCGCAATATTCGACGACACACAGCATCCACTTCCCCAGCCAGAAGAGTTGATCGCGCGCGGCTGGCCGGTCCGGAAGGATCGCCTCGCTCGGGGAATCCTTGCTCTCTCATTGCGAAGCGGTGGTCTTGATCTGGCCGACGGCCGCGCTGCGTCCCGGGCCAATCTAGCCAAGCGGGAGTACCATCATCTTTTCCCCGTTGCCCATCTCGGGCGTCTAAGGGTGCCCGACCAAAAGGTGTTCCTATCGCTGAACTGCGCTTTGGTCACCTGGCGCACCAATCGCAGCATTTCAGATAGGGAGCCAGAGCGATACTTGGCTCAGCGCTTAGAGAACACTGGCGTCAGCGAGGAAGAGGTCGCTGGTCGGCTGGCATCTCATCTCATCCCCTACGAGGAAATGAAGCAAGGCGACTACCAAACGTTCCTTGAGGCACGAGGATCACTGGTCCACGCCGCCATGACAAGCGTCTGCACGAGCGGTCAGGCATGAGGAGCGCATGACGGTTACACACAAGAAACTGATCGAGGTGGCGCTGCCGCTGGATGCGATCAATGCTGCGTGCGCGCGAGAGAAGTCCATTCGTCACGGGCATCCGAGCACTCTCCACCTGTGGTGGGCGCGGCGGCCTTTCCTTCCCTTGAGATGCCGCGCCAACCTCGGAGGTAAAGAGCTGGATCATCCTCGCCGGGGCCGTCGGCGGCTCAGGTCTCGAGATGAATCTAGTGGATTAAGTTCCCTGCTACCGCACAGAAGCGGGCACTGACCGTTCTATGGGCTTCACGGAGCGGACTCGTGGTTGGGCGCCGAAGTTGCGTTAGTATGATTTTCGAGCCGGAGGTGCCCATGGCGGACCAATATCAGGCGCAGCTCACCGTGGGTCGACAAGAAGACGGCCTCTGGCGAGTTGAAGTTCCGGGCCTCCACGGCTGCTGGGTTGATGCGCCTACCCTGGCGCAGGCCGTCGCGGAGATTCAGGAAGTGATCCATGGTGATCGAACACACCAACGACGAGGGCTGGCCACTGCCGCCGAGCGTGACGGTCCTAACAACCGAACCAAACGCCGCCTATCACTACTCCGTGAGCTGTGACGCACGAGTGAGAAAGGGAGGGCAGCTTGTGTCGGGAACGTGCTCACGTGTGAGGGATGCTCCGACCCACTAGGACAGACATCCTCACTCCAGAGCTCGACGCAGATGTTCTCGAACGACTATGGGTCTACACCTGGCGCTTCCGTCGGCTGTTCCCGCGCAGCGACCAATTTCGACAAGGGGGCATCTATCTCCACGGACTGCCCTTGGACGGGGAGCGGAAATCCATCCAGCCGCTGAGCGGGCGGGTTCCTGGTGGAGACGAACAGCGACTCCAACAGTTCATCAACCAAAGCCCGTGGGACGCGGCCCCGATCCTTCGGGAGTACCGCGCCTGTATGGCAGAGGTCCTTGCCGGAGAGAACGGGCTGATCGTTATCGACGACACGGGGTTTGCCAAGCAAGGCAAGCATTCGGTCGGCGTCAAGCGCCAGTACTCGGGAACACTGGGCAAGGTGGGCAACTGTCAGGTGGCGGTGAGCCTGCACTACGCCAATGGTGAGGCCGACTACCCATTGGCGCTGCGGCTGTATTTGCCAGATGTCTGGACGAACGACCTGGATCGGTTGGCGAAGGCGCGCGTCCCGGAGGCGGAGCGCGGATTCAAGCCCAAGTGGGAGATCGCGTTGGATCTGCTGGACATGGTGCGGGAAGAAGGACTCCCCACGCTGCTGTGGTTGCCGATGCTGGCTACGGGACGAGCGAGTTCCGTGCCGGGCTGGAGGCTCGAGGCGAACGCTATCTGGTTGGACTTAGTGGTCAGGAGGCAGTATTCGCAAACCCGCCGCAGTGGGTGCCCGCAGCGCGGAAGAGTGCTCGCGGCCGGCCACCCACACGCGCCTATCTGGCTGAGAATGCTCCACGGCCCACCGTAGTGAGCGACTTAGCCAAGTCCCTGCCTCGGACACCGGTGAGTTGGCGGACGGGAACAAAAGGCGCGCTCGCGGCGGAGTTCGCCTGGGTGCAGATTTGGATCGCTCATGATTGGCAAAGCGGTGTCGCGGTCCAGGATCTGCGGCCCGCCGAGGAAGCAGCGCGCTGGCTGCTGGTAGAGTGGCGCACGGACGGGACGATCAAGTATGCCCTCTCCAATCTGCCTGATGAGGCTACGATGGCGCAGGCCGTGTCTTGGTGGAAGGAGCGCTGGCAGGTCGAACAGGGCTATCGCCAACTCAAGCGCGAACTGGGGCTCGATCATTTCGAGGGTCGTAGCTGGAATGGCTTCCACCACCACGCCACCATGACCTTTTTGGCCTATGGCTTCCTGGCGCTCGAACAACACCGTGCTTCTGCTACCATCGGCACCGAGGAATCGCAGTCCCCCTTTTTGAGGGACGCCCCGCACGGCGCCCCAGCCTCCCTGCTGTGCGTCGTGCCTTACAGCACTTTCTCGATCCGCCCTGCCGCCTTGCCTGTTGGGCATGCCGCCAGCACTTAGCGCGTCACATGTAACGGAGTAGTGCTATCTACCCGTGGTTCTCAGTGAGCACCGTCAGACCGAAAAAGCTCCGCAGCAGCGCCGAACAAACCCCTTACGGTGTGACGTACGACGCCACCAAACAATTCCTATACTACTTCGGCGCTCTCCCGTCGGGCGCTCACCTTGGGGGTGCCGCGCCAACTTGGAGCCCTACTACCGCGACGACCTCGTCGAGATCTTCAACGCCGATAGCTCCAACCTCGATTTCGTCGAGGACCAGAGCGTCCAGCTCGTCGTCACCAGCCCGCCATACAACCTCGGCAAGGATTACGGCGCCGCTCGGGATGACGCCACCTACCACGGGTATCTCGATTGGGCCCGCGCCTGGTGCCGCGAGCTTTACCGCGTCCTCGAGCCCGGCGGCCGCATCTGCCTCAACATCCCGATCGACATCAACCTGAGCTTCGACGACAGCAAGAAGCGTGTGACCCGCAAGCAGCCCGTCCTCGCCGACTTCACCCAGCTCCTCGTCCGCGAGCTCGGGTTCGTCTACAACACCACGATCCTGTGGCTGGAGGGCAACGTCTCCCGCCGCACCGCGTGGGGGAGCTGGCTCAGCGCGTCGGACCCGTGGATCAATACGGCGGCCGAAGCGGTGCTCGTCGTATCGCGTGACCAGCGGCGCCGAATCCGGGCGGGCAAGACGTCCGATGTGACCCGCGACGAATTCATGGATTGGACCCTCGGCATCTGGCAGTTCGCTGGCCAGAACCCGAACCAGCACTCCCATCCTGCGCCCTTTCCCGAAGAGCTCCCCCGGAGGCTCATCACCCTGTTCAGCTTCCGCGAGGACACCGTGCTGGACCCATTCCTTGGATCCGGCACGACGTGCCGCGTGGCCAAGAACCTCGGGCGGAGGGCCATCGGCGTGGACATCAACCCGCGGTTCTGCGAGATCGCTGCCAACCGTTGCCGCCCCGAACCGTAATGGGCGACGAAATGTCCTTCGTTTCGACAGAAGGATCGCGTATTCTCACGCCCAGCCCGGCGTAGAGACTTGTTGGAGGAGAACGATGCTTCCTTGCCCACGGTGGCCGTCGCGCGTCTTGCTTGTCGTTCTCTTCGCAGCCCTCGTCAGCAACGGTAGCCTGCGCGCACCCAGCGCCTCCGCACAATCGGCCGCGCGGACATACGGATCAGCCAGTGCGAGCGTCGAAAGTCGACCGTGTAGTGAGGAGTCTTCGTCTCGATCGACGGAGGGCACGGTCTCCACGTCGGTTGCCTTCTACAATCAAACCTCTGAGGCGCTGAGCATCTACTGGCTCAACTATGATGGACAGCGTGTCTTCTACGCCGCGCTCCCCGCGGGCGAGAATTATGAACAGCAAACGTACGTTTCCCACCCGTGGCTGATCCTGACGCCCAGTGGCCAGTGCCTCGGAATCTATCTGCCGGCATCGAGCCCGGAAAGAGTTGACCTGACACCGTAGATGTCGACGGGCGACAGAAACAAAGCGGCGCTGGCCCTTTCAGATGCGTATCTGGATGCAATATTGAACATGTCGGTTCGCATACCTTCCATCCGTCCGATCAGCGACTTGATGCGCGATGCCCGAGCCGTCATCAGTGAGGCGCGCTCCAAGCATGAGCCAGTCGTTATCACGCAGCGCGGGCGAGAAGTAGCCGTCCTATTGCCGGTGGAGCTCTACCGCGAGCTGGAATCGCGCGGGCCGTCGCGCACAATGAGCCCGCGGCTGGCCAGGCCCGAGGACGCAAAGCGGTTCACCATGACGGTCACCGTGGACCGCGGTGAGAGCCAGGGCGATGCCAGCGTATGAGACTTCCCCTATCCGCCGGCGTCCGTTGCGAGGGTCGTCATTGCTGCCAACCGGGCGGAGGACGTTCCATTGCTCCTCGATACAGGGGCCGATGTGACGCCATTCCCCGCTGGGCTGCTGAGTAAACGCCCTGGTCATCGAGCTCGATGGTCCACGGCAGTCTTGGTCGGCCTAGATCTGACGCCCTTTTGCCGCCGCGCGTTGCTGCCCCGAGGTCTAAGGAGCGAAGCTTCCTACGGCCCGAGGTTGGAGAAGCCCGGCAAGCCGCACACCTGGTCCGTGTAGCCCAGCAGCAGCCCCCCGTTCAAGGCCCCCAGCGCATAGCAGGTCAGTCCGTTGATCTGTATCGCGGCGCTCGTCGCGGCGCCGCTAAGCGGCGTTGTTGCGCCGCCAAACGTCGCAAGTAGGTAGCGGTCCTGCCCGGCTCCTTGGGGGGCAGTCCACGCGAAGCTGGCTGTGCTCGCCTGGTTGAGCTTCAGCGTGAAGGTCTGCGGGGCGCCCGTCGTCGTTCCGAAGCCGACCATTGCGCACAGGATGTCCGAGTACGCTTGCGGACTGGTGCCCTGCGGGAGCAGTGCGTAGCAGTTGAGTCCCGCAAGCGGAGTTTGATCGGTAAACGACGTCGCGCCAGCCGGGAGTCCAGCCGCCGGGATGAAGGTGAGCAGCCCGCCTGCCAGTCGCGCAACCATGTATCCCGTCTGCTGGTTGCCGCCCTGCCAGGCAAGCTGGACAACCCCGTTCCTTGGCGAGATCGAGAAGGCTCGGCCGCCGATCTGCGGCGGCCCCGCCGTGGCGCTCGGCGTGGCGGAGCGAGTCGCCGTTGGAGTTTGAGGTGTGGATGTGGGCGTAGCGGCGCCGGGTTGCGCGGTGTTCGTCGCGGTGGCTGCTACGCTTGTTGCGGTGGACGGAACGACCGTCGCGGTAGCCGGGACGCTCGTCGCCGTGGCCGGGATGCCTGTAGCAGTAAGGGTAGCTGCGGCGCTCGTACTGGTGGATGTGGCTGGCACGCCGGTAGCTGTGGCGACGGGTACCGCCGTGTTCGTACGAATTGGCGTCGCGGCCGCGGCCGGCGCGTGGCAGCCCGCAACCGCGATGTCGTCTCTTCCATCCTTGTTGAAGTCGCCCACCACCAGCTTGGTGGGGCCGACCGTGCCGCACACGATATCCGTTCTGGTAAAGCCGAACGCTTGGGCTCCGACCCGCCCGGCGCCTGGAGCCGAGTTCGTGCTCTGAAACAGTGAGACCGTGCCGTTGCTGTTCGCGACGACTACGTCCTGCAGCGCGTCCCCATTCAAGTTGATCGGACGCGCATCGACGGGGCTCGGGCCGGCGGGCACACTCGACGGTTGACTGTTTCCTCCGAGAACGCCGAGAACCACGAAGAAGCCCAGGATCGCATCGGCGACCACCGCTTCCGGGTCCGCGTCCCCGTTGAGGTCGCCTGCGAAGGTCGCCACGGGATTGTTTCCCACGCTGTAGCTCCGGGTAGGCGCTGACGGGAACACCCCACTGCTCGATCCGCCGTTCTCGAAGATTTGAAGTGTCCCCGGTCCTCCTGGCGGCGCGGTGACAACGAGCAGGTCATTGTCGGCGTCTGGCGGCCCACCCGAGGTGTTTGAGCTCGTTCGGCCTATCGCGATATCCCGAATGTTGGTTCATGGGAACCATCGGGCCCGTCTGGAACTGTGCGCCTGGGCTGTGCAGCGTGATCTGGTATCCGCCGCTCAGGAGGGTAACAAGGTCAGGAAACGCATCCGAGTTCAACAGCCCTATCTCAACCGCAAGAGGACTCGAGCTAGGAACGATGGTCTCGAACGCATTCGTGAAGTCCGGCGCGAGGTAGATCTGCACGTTTTGAGGGTTTAGGACCACCAAGTCCGACACCCCGTCCAGATTGATGTCGCCCACGGCCAAGCCGGATACGCCGCTGTTGCCACCGAGAACCGGTGTGAACGCCCCAAAACTGCCGTTACTCTGGTTCGAGTAGATGCCCGCGGTCCCTAGGGATGAGTTCCCGAAAACGGCCGCAATGTCTACTCGGTCGTTGCCGTCGAAGTCACCTACGGCAAGATCGATGATGGTTCCTGACGGCAACCCGCCTGGAGCATTGAGGACGATCGGATCGTTGAACCCGGGATGGTCGCCACCGTTGACCCCCGTGTTTCTGAGAAACACTTGGATATTGTCCGGTCGCACGGGGAAGTCCAGGTTTTGCGCGCGACCCACGGGCGCGCTCGGGATCGCAGGCAAGATCGAAACGGCCAGCAGCACGAGAACGATGACGCCCATCGCCAGAGACCCGCTGCGCGCCGACCCGGTCCGAAACATGGACGTCTCCCCAATGCTGGTAATGCAACTCATCAAGCTGCGCCAATGTAACCAAACGTAACCCACTTTGACCACTTTTGACCAGCTCGGATTCCCGAAATACACTAAGGCGATTTCGAATAGCGGGGGCGTGGGATGGTGCGGTCTAGTCGTGTGCTGCTCGGCGGGTTCCTTGCGATCATGCTGATTCCCGTCTTCGCCGCGTGCGCACCCACGCAAACGGCCTCGTCAACGCCACAGGGCTCGCGTCAGCAGACCGTTGCCGCTCCAAAGCGCTTTGCCGCGGCTATCCGCGGCAACCCCCACACCGTCTATCAGAAGCTCAACCCGCGCTCCAACATCCCCGGCGTCGACTCGCTCGAGCGTCTGGTCGGAACGGGCTTGACCGTCCCCACTCCTGACGAGAAGGGTCGGGTGGCCAGGCTGGCGGAGGTCTCGCCGACGGTGGAGAACGGCCTCTGGAAGCTCATGCCCGACGGACGTATGGAGATGCAGTGGACCATCCGCGAGGGCGCCGTCTGGCACGATGGCACGCCCTTCACGACTGACGATCTCGTGTTCACCGCCATGGTCGTGCGGGACAAGGATCTACCCATCTTCGGCCACGTCGGCTACGATGCCCTCGGGACGGTCGAGGCCCTCGACAGCCGAACCGTCGTCGCCCACTGGACGCGCCCCTTCATCTATGCCGACCAGCTCTTCAGCTTCGAGATCGGCCTCCCGATCGCCAAGCACAAGCTGGAGCAGGCGTACCTGACGGACAAGACGACCTTCCTCGAGAACCCCTATTGGAGCACGGACTTCGTCGGGACGGGACCCTACCGCATCAAGGCCTGGGAGGCGGGGAGCCACCTCGTCTTCGAGGCGAACGATAAGTACATCGCCGGTCGGCCGAAGTTCGACGAGGTCGTCGTGAAGTTCATCCCAGACCCCAACACCCTCGCGGCGAACATCCTCGCCGGCGACGTCGAGACGTCATGGGGTGGGCGGACGGACATCGAATGGGCGCAGAAGATCTCGGAGCAGTGGGAGGGCGGCAAGCTCAAGACGACCTTCCGCAGCATGCTCCAGATCTATCCGCAGCACATCAACCCCACCCCCGCGATCGTGACCAACGTCGATTTCAAACGGGCGATGCTCTACGCCATCGATCGTCAGACCATGGCCGAGGCATTGCAGCCCGGCAACGTCCCCCTTGGCGACTCATTCTTGAGCCCCCTCGAGCCCGAGTGGCCCTTCGTGGAATCGGCGATCGTGAGGTACCCCTACGACCCGGCGCGCTCCCTGCAAATGTTGGAGGCCCTCGGGTTCACCAAGGGCGCCGACGGCAAGCTCCAGGACCGCGCTGGCCAGAAGCTCGCCTTCCAGATCCGCACCAGCCAGGGTGACGTGACCCAGGAGAAGGGCATGTACGCCAGCGCTGACAACTGGCAGCAGCTCGGCGCCGAGGTGGAGCGCTTCCTCGTTCCGCCCCAGCGTGCGAACGACGCCGAGTTCCGCGCCACCTTCCCCGCCTTCGACCTCAAGCGCCAAGCGGGCACCATGGACTACGCCCGCAGCTACCACAGCAAGGCGATTGCGCGGCCCGAGAACAACTTCCTCGTCTCCGGCAACAACTCCCGCTACAGCCGCCCCGAGATGGACGCGGCCATCGACAGGTACTTCACCACCGTCCCCTGGGACGAGCGGATGGAGTCGGGCCGCCAGATCGTGCGCCTCCTCTCGGAAGACGTCGGCTGGATCGGGCTCTACCACCTGGTCGAGCCCTGGCTCATCCCCAACCGGGTCACGAACCAGCCAGCCAATGCCAAGGTGGAGTTCGGCCTGCTCGACTTCATCCACGAGTGGGATGTGAAGAGCTAGCGCCCGAGCAAATCACTGCGATAGCGCCGCGATTCGTCCGACACAACGGTTCAGTCGGTCGCGTCCAGGCCGCGCAGCGGTACCCGAGCTATCAGCGGGCTTCGGCCCTTCGTCGTGCCGCTGTGGCGGAGACTGCTTCCTCGTCGGCTTCGTACCCGCGTGCCGCGAACAGCGCGTCCCTCCGACTAATCCGCAGGGCGCGCTCCCCACCTGTCGCTGCATCTGGTACACGGAGGCGGCGAGCCCGATCTTCTCGCGAGGCAGCCGCGCATAGGCCGATGACTGCGCGCTGATAAAGATGAAGGCGTTGAACGTCCCACGGAAGAACAGGAGCGTCCGGACCCACCAGAGGTCCGTCTCCAAGCCCAGCCAGACCAGCATCGCCGTCGTGATCGCCATACCGGACAGTCCGATGAGCAGGTTGCGGCGGGGTCCCAAGCGCGTATAGGTCCGCGCCGTGAACTGGGTCATGACCAGGGCGCCCAGCGTTTGCGTAAACGTTGCGAGCCCGGAATCGAATGCCGAGAAGCCCCGGATCTGTTGCAGGTACAGCGGCATGAGGAACATGACGCCGGAGACCACGGCGTTCGCCACGAACGCTGTCGCGATGCCGATTCGGAACATGCGGTCGCGGAAGAGCCCGAGGTCGATCATCGGAGAGGGCGTGCGCCGCTCCACGATCACCAACAGCACGAAGCAGACGATGCTCCCGAGGCCTAGCGCCCAGATCGCTGGATCGCTGGCGCCATGCTTCGGCCACCGGGTCAGCGCGAGCAGCGCTCCCGATAACCCGGCTCCGGCGAGAATGAAGCCCCACGGATCGAACCGTCCGACGGATGCTTCACGATGCTCTCGCAGCGCGTACCAAGCGAACACAAACGCGACGACGCCGATGGGCAGGTTGATGAAGAACACCCACCGCCAGCTCGCCGTGTCTACCAGGTACCCGCCGAGCAGCGGCCCCACGATCGGCGCGATCGACGTGGGGATCGTCAGGATCGCGGAGGCCCGCGCCCGCTCCTGGACGCTGAAGGCCCGGTAGAGCATCGCCATCCCGACGGGCGTCATCAGCCCGCCGCCGATCCCCTGGATCACGCGGAAGAAGATGAGCGACTCGATGCTCCACGCCAGCCCGCACAGAGCCGACGCCACGACGAAGGAGCCGACCGAGGCCAGAAACGTCCGCTTCGACCCGAACCGATCGCCGATCCAGCCAGACGCGGGCACCGAGATCGCCAGGCTCAACAGGAAGCCGGTGATCACCCACTGAAGCGTCTCCGTGCTCGCGTTGAACTCGCTCGACAGCGCGGGCAGCGCGACGTTCAAGATCGTCGTGTCCAACATGTCCATGAACACGCCGAACGTGAAGGCCACGGCCACGAGCCACTTGTATTCGTAGCGGGCAAAGAGATGCTGAAGACCAGTCATGGGGCACAGGGATTATCAGAT
>Ga0209726_10003655_pt1 | contig 20585 bp, 16 predicted proteins | sample Subgrocontami54m_FD_187453 | JGI IMG/M metagenome (GOLD analysis project Ga0209726, IMG submission 187453) | Subsurface groundwater microbial communities from S. Glens Falls, New York, USA - GMW46 contaminated, 5.4 m (SPAdes) (version 3) | ecosystem: Environmental > Aquatic > Deep subsurface >... | reverse complement strand
GCGTCTCGATGCCGAGCGACAACGGGGTCACGTCGAGCAGCAAGAGGTCTTTGACCTCACCCGCGAGCACGCCCGCCTGGATCGCCGCGCCGATCGCGACGACCTCGTCGGGGTTGACCCCCTTGTGCGGCTCCTTGCCGAACAGATCCTTCACAATCTGCTGCACGCGCGGGGTACGGGTTGATCCGCCGACGAGCACGACCTCGTCGATCTTGGAAGGATCGACGCCCGCGTCGGTGAGCGCCTGTTTGGTCGGGCCCACCGTCCTCTGCAGAAGGTCCTCGACGAGCTGCTCGAATCTCGCTCGCGTCAGCTTCATCTGCAGGTGCTTCGGGCCACTCTGATCCGCGGTGATGAACGGCAGGTTGATGTCGCTCTCCATCACGGTGGAGAGCTCCATCTTCGCTTTCTCCGCTGCTTCCTTCAGGCGCTGCAGCGCCATCCGGTCCTTGCCCAGATCGATGCCGTCGCTCTTCCGGAACTCGGCGATGATCCACTCGATGACGCGCTGATCGAGGTTGTCGCCGCCGAGGTGCGTATCGCCGTTGGTCGCTTTCACTTCGACGACGCCTTCACCCACTTCGAGAATCGAGATATCGAACGTGCCGCCGCCGAAGTCGTAGACGGCGATCGTCTCGTCCTTCTTCTTGTCGAGCCCGTACGCCAGCGCCGCGGCGGTCGGCTCGTTGACGATGCGCATCACCTCGAGGCCGGCGATCTTCCCCGCTTCCTTCGTGGCCTGCCGCTGGGCGTCGTTGAAATACGCGGGAACGGTGATGACCGCTTTGGTGACGGGCTGGCCGAGGTACTCCTCGGCGGCCTGTTTCAGTTTCTGGAGGATCATCGCGGAAATCTGCGGCGGCGCGTATTCCTCGTTGAGGATCTTGATGCGCACGTCGTTGCCGGCCGCGGAGACGGTGTACGGCACCATCTTCATTTCCTCGCTGACCTCGTCGTAGCGCCGTCCCATGAACCGCTTGATGGAGAAGATGGTGTTCTCCGGGTTGGTCACCGCCTGGCGCTTCGCCACCTGACCGACCAGCCGCTCCCCCGTCTTGGTGAATGCCACGACCGAGGGCGTGAGGCGGCTTCCCTCCGGGTTGGTGATGACGACGGCCTCACCGCCCTCCATCACTGCCACGACGGAGTTTGTGGTGCCGAGGTCGATGCCGATTATTTTGCTCATGTCGTCGCGTCCTTCTTCCGCGGAGCACCGGTAGCCATTCGCCGCGCGGACCTTCAAGGTCCACGACCGCCCGATGCCAATGTTTAGGCCGTTTACATTACTAAATCTGAGTCTGGCGCAGTCACTTTATTGCGCTCCGGAAGCCGATAACTACAGAAGCATCAGTCAATTCGCTCCGCTATACTGAATTTGATGGTGAACAACGACCAGCAGCCGCGCCCGGGAGGCCGCGTGGTTGTTCGTGTGGCCAAACAGGCGGGCCTCGTCATCCTGTTCGTCGTCGCCGCGCTCCTCGGCACCTTGGGCGGCGTGCTCTTCGCGTTTGCGGGAGACGTCCCCGAGATCAGCGCACTGGACGACTATCGCCCCAACACGATCACGAGGCTCCTCGCGCGCGACGGCCAGACGATCGGCGAGTTCGCCACCGAGCGCCGGGTCGTCGTCGGCTACAACGACATCGCGCCGGCACTGCGGAACGCGATCATCGCGACGGAGGACGCGGGGTTCAACCAGCATTTCGGGTTGAGCATGTCGCGAATCGTCGTGACTGTCCTGAAGGATGTCCTGACGGGTGAACGCGCGGGCGCAAGCACAATCACGCAGCAACTCGCGCGCAACGTCTTCCTTCGGCAGTACGAGTTGGCCGGCGGCAAATTCGAGGTGTCCCCCGAGCGCAAGATCAGGGAGTGGATTCTGGCGATGCAGATCGAGAAGCGGCTGACGAAGCCGGAGATCTTCACGCTGTACGCGAACCAGATCAATCTCGGACACGGCGCGTATGGCGTCGAAGCGGCCTCGCACCTGTACTTCGACAAGCCCGCGAAGGAGCTCACGCTGGAGGAGGCGGCGGTGATCGCCGCCATCGTCCAGGCGCCCGGTCGGCTGAGCCCGTTCGTCAACCCGAAAGCGGCGCTGATGCGGCGCAACTACGTGCTGCAGCGGATGGCTGAAGAGAGCTACATCTCGGCGGACGAGGCCCGCGACGCGCAACAGCGACCGCTGGTCCTGCAAGGGCAACAGCGTCCTGAACCGTCGATTGCGCCGTACTTCGTCGAGGAGATCCGGAAGACACTCGAGCAGCAGTACGGGGCCGACGCGCTGTACCAGTCAGGGCTGCGCGTGCAGACCACGCTCGACGCCGACCTGCAGGAAGCTGCCAATCGCGCGGTCGATCGCGGATTGCGACGCCTCGACAAGCGTCACCGCGGCTACCGGAAGCCGGCGCGAAACGTCGTCGCGGAACACCGCGCGTTGAACACCTTCACGACCGATCGGTGGAACCGGCCGATCCTCGAAGGCGACATCGTACCAGCGCTCGTGGTGGAGGTCGCGCCCAAAGGGGACAATGGCAGCGCTCGCGTGCGGATAGGCACTCACGACGTCGAGCTGCCGAAGAGCGCATTCGCGTGGACACGGAAGACCGCGGCCGTTGATCTCCTCACTGTCGGTGACCTCATTCAGGTTGAAATACGGACGATGAAGAGCGGCGTCCCTCAGACGATCGCGCTCGAACAGGATCCGCTGGTCGAAGGGGCGCTCCTCGCCATCGACAATCGGACCGGACAGGTGCGCGCGATGGTGGGCGGCTTCAGCTTCGCGCGAAGCAAGTTCAATCGGGCGACCCAGGCGAAGCGCCAGGTCGGGTCTTCGTTCAAGCCATTCATCTACACGACGGCAATCGATCGTGGCTACACGCCTGTCTCGATCTTCATCGACGAGCCGATCTCGCTGACCGCGGGCCCGAACCAGCCGCCGTATGAGCCGCTGAATTACGACCGGAAGTACGAAGGGCCCGTGACGATGCGCTGGGCGCTCGAGGATTCGCGCAACATCCCGGCCGTGAAAGCGCTCGCCGAGCTCGGCCCCGCCAATGTCATCAAGGTCGCATCGAGGTTCGGCCTGCCGCCGAACATGCCGCCGTACCTCTCACTCGCGCTTGGATCGGTTGAAGAGACGCTCTGGGACTTGACCAGCGCGTACAGCGCGTTTCCGAACCAGGGCGTCCGGATGCGGCCGTACTCCGTCGTGAGCATCGCGGATCGCGAAGGCAACGTGCTCGAGGAGAACCGGCCCGAACCGCACGAAGCCATCCGTGCCGACACCGCCTTCGTGATGACGAACCTGCTGCGCGGCGTCGTCCAGCGCGGGACGGCGGCGTCGGCATCGAGCCTCGACTGGCCTCTGGCCGGCAAGACCGGCACGATGGACGAATACACCGATGCGTGGTTCATCGGCTTCGATCCGAACATCACCGTCGGCGTGTGGGTGGGCTACGACGAAAAGAAGCCGCTCGGGCAGAACGAGACGGGTGCGCAGGCGGCGCTCCCGATCTGGATCGAGTTCATGAAGGCTTTCATCGACACGCGCGCCGATCGACAGAACGTGCCGCAGTTCGAGGCGCCTGGCAACATCGTCTTCGTCACGCTCGACTCGGGCATCAGCGAGGCGTTTATCAGCGGCACCCAGCCGCAGGGCGCCATTGCCGTTCCACCCGCTGTTCCGGCGTCGAATTAGTCATTCGTCCGGCTGAAGCCGGACACTACCGATCAACGATACGACGGGCCACAGAGACGCAGAGACACGGAGGGAATGATTGTTTCTCTGTGACTCTGTGTCTCTGTGGCTTGTGATTAGCGGAATAACGGCGGTGCGACGCGGCGCTTGGTGGCCTGCTCGAACGCATACGCGAGCGCAATCAACCGCGGCTCGCTGCAGGCCATCCCGGTAAAACTCACACCATACGGAGCCGGCTGCGGATCAAAACCCGCGGGAAATGCGGGCGTCAGGGTGTTTGGCACAGTCGCGAATGGGACGATGACCGTCGGATATGCGGCTCGCGCGGCGATTCCGGCCCCGCTCTGCGCGGGAAAGATGAGCGCGTCGAGCCGGTGCGCGTTCATCACTTCATCGATGCCGTGTGATGCGGTCAGGAACAGATCCTTACGGCGATCCGCCTCGTAGCGGCTCCGATCCGCGAGCAAATCCGTCTCGTCCGCGTTGTCGAGATTCGATTGGCCGTATTTGAGCGCGCCGGCGCTCCTGTGTCCGTCATTCCACGTGCGGAGCGCCGTCAGTGACTTCACCGGCGCCGTGTCTCCAAGAAGCGCCAGCCAACGACTGAAGTCGCGCTTCATGCCGTACTTGTACGTCACCGAGCAGCCCGCATCCTTCCCCTTCGCATTGTCCGGCCCCGAACAGACGTTCCAGTCGAGAAAGTTCCTGGCGGGATCGGCATCGACGATGCTCGGGATATCCGCCGGGTCGACGATCTCGGCACCTTGCTGCCGCATGACCGCGAGCGCGCCATCCATCGCCTTGCGCTGATCGACAGTGAGGCCACCGCGCGGGACCGCTGAACCTCCCGACGTCACGGCGTCATAGAAGAAGGCGCGCGGCACGCCGATACGCGCGCCTTTCAACGCGGCGCGGTCGAGGAATCGGGTGTAGTCCCGGCCCGCGGGAGCAGCACACGCGACGGTAGCGGCATCGTCTGGATCGGGTGCTCCGCCTTCCATCGCGCCAAGCAAGATGGCCGCGTCGCTGACCGACCGCGCCATCGGGCCGGCGGTGTCCTGATCCGCCGTGATGGGGATGATGCCGTGGCGGCTCACACGTCCAACAGTCGGCTTGATACCGACCAGCATGTTCTGGTTTGCAGGGCTGAGGATGGAACCGGACGTCTCCGTTCCCACGCTCGCGGCCCAGAAGCTCACGGCCGTTCCAACGCCGGAACTCGATCCTCCGGTCGCAAGCACCGGCCGTCCATCGGACAGCCCGTCACGCGGGTCGCGCCGCGGATCGTAGGGATTCATCCCGTAGCCGTTGAGGCTGTTGTAATTCGCCGGCATGCCGACGGTCACCCAGTTGGCCAACTCGGTCATCTGTGTCTTCGCGATGATGATGGCGCCAGCATCGCGGAGGTTTCTGGTCACCGTGGCGTCGTACGGCGGAATCAGTCCGGCGAACGCGAGGGCGCCGCCGGTGGTCGGCATGTCGCGTGTCTGGATATTGTCCTTGAGCGCGATCGGGATGCCGTGAAGCGGCCCGCGGATTCTTCCGGCGGCGCGCTCCCGGTCGCGCTCGTCCGCTTCTTCGAGCGCACGCGGATTGACGTAGATGATCGCGTTCAGCCGATCCTCGTACAGCGCGATTCGCGTGAGCGACTGTTGGACCAGCTCGTGCGACGTCACGCGGTGGCTCTGGAGCGCCACGCGCATGTCCGAAATCGAGGATTCGACGACGGTGAATCGCCGCGCTTGCGCGGTGGCGATCACGCTCAGCGCGGCGAGGGCCACGGTGGCCACGAAGACGGACTTAGCCAGAAAGCACACTAAGGTCTCAAAGAAAATCAAAGCACAAAGTATCAGAACCGCAGGTCGAAGTCCCCCGAAACAGCCACTCTCCACGACAGAGCGATGATCAACTGCGAGGCGCGCGTACGGTCGGCAGGAACCGGTTGGTCCGAGCCATGTATCCTCGATAGTCGTCGCCGAAGCGCGCCACAAGCCTGTTTTCTTCCCGCGAAACTCTGACGGCCAGCAATGTGAACACCATGGCGCCGGTAACCAACATGAACCAATTCGCGGCGACAAGTGAGATGGCGATCAGCAGCAGCGCGACAAGGTCGTAGAAGGGATGGCGTACCCACCGATACGGCCCTTTGACGACGAGCGTGTGGACTTTCCGGGTCACCACTGTGTCCGTCAGGTTCGTGCCCAGGCTGTGCAAGGTCCAGAACATCAGCGCGCTGCCAGCGACGATCATCCCCACGCCGGACCACCGCACCCACGCGGGCAGCGCGACGGCCGACCAGGCCATCCGCGCCGGGTTCACAAGGTACATGCCGAGACTGACGAAGAACACGAGGCCGATCGGCCGCAGCGTCGCGAGGATGAACAGCCCCTCCTGACGCCGATCGAGAGGTTCGCCCGAGCGGTGCGCCTTGATCCGGTGGTACGCCACGATTGACAACCAGGCGAGCAGGCCGGCGAGCAGCCACCAGCGGAGCGTGTCCTCCTCGTTCATCTCGAGATCCTCGTGGCCTATTCGTCGTCGGCCGGCGCTGGCGCGCCGAGCGTGCCGCTCGCTTTTTTCAGGAGATACGTCTTGATGAAGGGATCGAGATCACCGTCGAGGACACGGTTCACGTCGCCCACTTCCATTTTCGTGCGATGGTCTTTGATCATCTGGTACGGCTGCAGCACGTAGCTGCGGATCTGGCTGCCGAACCCGATTTCCTTCTTCGCGCCCGCGATCTGGTCGAGTTTTGACTGGTTTTCCTTCATCTTCAGGTCGTACAGCCGCGACTTGAGCACTTTCATGGCCGACGCCCGATTCTTGTGCTGCGAACGCTCGTTCTGGCACGACACGACAATCCCGGTCGGGAGGTGCGTAATCCGAACAGCGGAGTCGGTGACATTGACATGCTGGCCCCCGGCGCCGCTTGACCGGTACGTATCGATCCGCAAGTCCTTGTCCTCGACTTGGAGGTCCACGTCCTCGGGAAGCTCGGGCCAGACGAACACGGACGCAAACGAGGTATGGCGCCGCGCCGCCTGATCGTACGGTGAAATGCGCACCAGGCGATGCACGCCGGCTTCAGCCGACATCAAACCGAAGGCGTAGTCGCCGGTCAGTGTGAACGTGACGCTCTTGATGCCCGCTTCGTCGCCGGGCTGGTAGTCGATGACCTCGCGCCGGAAGCCGCGACGCTCGGACCATTTCAGGTACATGCGGAGCAGCATCGCGGCCCAGTCTTGCGACTCGGTACCCCCGGCGCCCGGGTGAATCGTGACGATCGCGTTCGCGCGATCGTGTTCACCGGCGAGCATCTTCTTCGTTTCCGCCGCGTCGACTTCCTGCTGCAGCTCGTCGAGGGCACGCGCCAGATCGGCACTGACGTCTTCGCCTGCCGCGGCCCACTCGATCATGACGTTGACGTCGTCGGTCCGGCGGCGCAGCGATTCGAGCAGCGTCCGATCCTCCTCGAGCCGCCGCCGCCGCTGCATGACCTTCTGTGCCTCGGCCTGATTGCTCCAGAAGTCGGGAGCTGCGGTGCGGGACTCTACTTCGCCGAGCTGTTCATCGAGCCGGGCACCCTCAAAGATGCCTCCGGAGTTCCATCGCCCTCTTGCTCAAGTCCTCGTAACGCCGAACGAGTTCATCAACGGCGACTGCCACAAAACCCTCCTGCAGGCGGGTCTAAAGACCAGCCTCTACGAAACACATTCCCCCGACCACTGTAGCCTCGGCGAAGGTCGTCAGGTCCGCCTGACAACAATGAGCGCGACCGCGATCAGTGCCATCGCCGCGTACGCCACGACGTCGCCGATCTGCGAGTACACCGTCCGGATTGTCAGAAACCGGACCTGTTCGACAATCGCCGCCTGTTCAAAGATAGCCGACTGCTGCACGACACGCCCGTACGGATCGACGATGCCGCTGATACCGGTGTTCGCGGCGCGCACCATGTACCGCCCCTGTTCGATGGCGCGCATCGACGCCAGCTCGAAATGCTGGTACGGCGCCGACGAGTTCCCGTACCAGGCGTCGTTGGTGATTGTCGTCACCAGCTCGCTGCCCGCCTGCACTGCCTGGCGAACGAGCGACGGATAGACCACCTCGTAACAAATCGCCGTGGACACGAAATGCGACCCGACGGGCAACATCACCATCGTCGTGCCGGGCGAGAAGTCCGTGAAACTATCGACGAGCGGCGACACGAAATACAGCCAGCTCTTCAGCGGGATGAACTCGCCCCAGGGCACGAGATGAATCTTGCGGTACACACCGACCGTGGTGCCGTCGGGCGCTATGAGGAACGCGGCGTTATATAGCGCCAGCGTGGTGCCGCGCTCCTCCTGATCGCTCCCGAACAGAATCGGCACGTGCAGCTCGCGCGCAAGGGCGCGGATCGCGGCTTGTCCGACGGGATCCTCCTCGAACATGAACGGCGTCGACGATTCGGGCCAGATGACGAATTCGGCACCGCGACGAACGGCATCGCGTGTCATCGCGATGTACGTCGTGAAGATGCGGCGCGCTTCAGCAGCCTTCCATTTGTCTTCCTGCGCGATGTTGCCCTGGATCAAGCCGACTCGAATGGCCGTGCCCATGCGCGCCAACGATCCGTCCGCGATCCGCAGGCTGCCCCATGCGCCGGTCGCGATGAGCACCACGGCGGCGACGGCCACGGCAACGACGCGCGCACGGCCCGTGGTAAGCATCGCGTACGCGATTGCAGCATTGACGAACGCGACAAGCAGGGACACCCCGTACAAGCCGAGGACGCTGGCTATCTGCGCCACTGGGAGGACGGTGACCTGGCTGGCGCCGAGCGGCACCCAGGGGAACCCCCCGAACGCGACCCCGCGGAAGAACTCCGTGGCGACCCATGCGGCGGGCAGAAGGAAGATCCCGGCGACCCCGGCGCGACCAATCAGACGGCTGCTGATGAGCGCTCCAATCGCCGGAAACGCGCCTTGATAGAGCGCGAGCAGAATGACACCACCGATCGCCGCGATCGTTGGGATACCCCCGAATGTGCGGATCACCGTGCCCGTCCAGTAGAGCGTGCCGGCGAAATACACAAATCCGGATGCGAGCCCGAGCAGGAACGCACGCAGGGGCGGTTGCCCCGGGAGGCGTCCCGGGCGGCCCCGCCAACCGCTTAACGCCAGGACGAGCGGGACGAGCGCGATCCATGCGAATGCCGGGTGTCCGTAACGTGGAAAACTGAGCGCCAGAAGCGCGCCGGACAGCAGCGCAAGCGCGAAATCGAGGCCGATGATCACTCGAACCGCGAGATTACCAGATTGGCGGAATTATCGTGGAAGCGAGCGAGGCTAGGAGGGAGAGGTTGCTGAGGGAGCGGACGGCGCGACCTTGCCGTTGCTCTTGACAGCGAACGATTTGCGGCAACTGTTGCACCCGTACCTGATCAGGCCGAGCAGCTGAAGAGTAATCTGCGTTTCCATGGCCCCGCAGTGGGGACACGGAACCGCATCCGGTGGTAATTCCCAGTTGATCATGTGGCTGGCTGACTTAGTTTCTCGGTCCGTTGCTGCCGCAGCTACAGTCTCAGGCCTTTTTCGCCTTCCTTTTGCGTGGCGTTTTCTGCCCATCCGCGGCCGCAACCACAACGAAATCGGCGAGATCCCACGTAAATGGCGGCTTCTGCCGGCGGTCGGTGGCCCGGCGGTCGCGTGGCACGTCCATCTGGTGAGCCAGGGCTTTGGAGTCCCTTCGGTCGGCCTTACGCCGATCCCAGGTCACCACAACGGGCAGCTCTGATGTTCGGGTTTTCAGCGCCTCAAACCGTCGCACGGCGCCGCGGCGCACGACGATTTCGAGCGGTTCTTTCTTCGTTCCCGCGGAACGACGAGTGGCGGTGGCAGTCTTTGTAGGCATGTCCGGCCGTCGTATCGGCCTGATAGTACGAATTCTTTGATCCTGTTTCGCCGCGTGCGGGACCCAGCTCAACGGTTAGTCAGAGGACTTGAGATGCCACCTATTCTTTGAAACTGGTCTCCCCCGAGTTGCCTGCCTTGCCGACTTTCTCGTAGTGCTCGTAGTTGTCGCGTACCGAGCAGACCCACATGAACCGCATGAAGCCGGTCGTGGATTTCTTGAGGTTCCTGTGACCGGGCCAAGGTCCCGTGTACGCCGCCGGATCGTCGACCGTCATGTCGAGTGAAATCGTGTCGGCATCTGCTCGCTTGTACCGCTCGATAAAGTGCATCCGCTCTGTACGCGGATGGCCAAGTTGATCCAGCCACGACTTGCCGTTGAGACCGATTGTGTCGACGACGAGCGTATCGCCGTTCTCGTACCAACCGATCGAATGGCCCCAGTACTGCGGGTCCGGATCCTCGGGATGCTTGGCGTTCAGCCAGACGACCCGAAACCCGGGACCGAGCTCGTGAAGGATGTACACCGCCTCTGGCGTCTGGATGAACTTCGTCTTCGCCGGGTACATGTAGATCCGGCCGAGCCCCAACGGCTCACAGTAGTGGATATTGGGATCCGTGTTCTGCTCGAACTTGGCGTTTGGGCCGGTCGGCGGAACCTCTGACATCGTCTTTGCCAGCGACCAAGGCTTGTACGGGATGTCGGGTTCCTTCCCCCTCCTCCGGCCGCCCGGATCCGCGGCGCTGAGGCTCTGCCCGAATTCGCCAAACACCATTGCCCAATCGCCGGACAGATCCGCGGGTCTCGACGCGGGAAGGTTTGCCGGCGGGCCGATCGGCAGGTAATTCGGCGCCGCCAGGTCGGCCGCGGATGGAGCCATCCTCGTCTGCTCCTGCGCTCCAATGACGACGGAACAGGCGGCCAACGCCGCCAGCACGATGGGTGACACCGCGCACGTTCGCATTTCGAGACCCTCTTCCTGAACGATCAGACAATCGGGCGACTTGCACCCGCGGCTTCGCCACCGACTGCGCCTCCAGCGGGCAGCTCTTTGCCGTCGGCAAAGACGATCTTCTGGAGATTGCCGACCGTCGCGCCGTTCTTGGCGGCGAAGATGTAGACGGTGACGACGTCACCCTCTTTCAGCGACCGCCGCGTCCAGCCGCGCTCGAGCATGACGGGCGCGGGTTCGGTGGACGCCACCCAATGCTGCACTTCGCCTTTGTCCGTCTTGAAGTCGAAGAAGATCTGGTTGTGCGGTGTGCCCCATTCGAACTTGGTGATAGTGGCCGGCTTCAACACCACGGCCTTGGTCGTGTCGTAGAGATTTCCTCCGTGGTGCGCAAGCACTGCGCCGGAAGCCGAGCACGCAACGAAGATAGCCATGAGGACGAACCGCTTGCTACTCATATGAATCCCTCCAACGCATTTCCGCAGTGCTGTCACGCAGAGTCTAGACGGCTCCCGCGTTGTTGACAACCCGCATGCAGGAACGATAATCAGCGCGGGAGGCAGTGATGCGGTGCACTTCGGGTCGAATCGTAGCGGGCGCAATGGGACTTGTAGCGGGCGTCTTCCTGCTGACCGTGGCGTTGACTGCCGCTCAGGCGGCGCCCACCCCGCAGAATGAGATCCCAAGAGAACGACAGCCGGCAGAAATCGTGTTCAAGAATATTCAGGTTCTCAAAGGCGTTCCGGCGGACGAGTTCCTGGCGTCGATGGGCTTCATCTCCAACGCGCTTGCCGTGAACTGCACGTATTGCCATACCGGTGAAGGCGGCGGAGGCTGGGACGAATACGCGAAGGATACCGACAAGAAGCAGACGGCGCGCCGGATGATCCTGATGATGAGGACGATCAACGAGAACAACTTTGGCGGGCGGCGCCTGGTGACGTGCGTGTCATGTCACAACGGGCGCAACCGGCCGAAGGTCACCTCGAACATGTCCGCGTACTACAGCCTCCCGGCGAGCGAGGAGCCGGACGATCTTACGAGGCAGGCACCGGGGGCGCCATCCGTCGATCAAGTGCTCGCCAAGTACATTCAGGCGCTCGGAGGCGCGGAGAAGCTGAGCGCCCGTACGAGCTTTACCGCGAGGGGAACCTCGCTGTCCTACGGAGAAGCGGAAGGGGCGCCGCTGCAGATTTTTGCGAAGGCTCCGGCGCAGCGCGCCGAAATCGTGACCTCGCCGAACGGCAACAGCACCATCACCTTCGACGGCCGGGCAGGGTGGCTCGCCGTACCCGAGGCGCTTACGCCTTTGTCGTGGCGCGCGCTCACCGGAGCCGAGCTCGAGGGCGCGAAGCTCGATGCCATGCTGGCGTTTCCCGTGCAGATCAAAGGCGCGTTGACAAACTGGGTTGGAGCCGTTCCGGCCACGATCGGTGATCTCGACGTCCAGGTGATCCAGGCGGGCATGTCAGGCGGGTACCCGGTGAAGCTGTACTTCGACGACGAGACCGGACTCCTGGTCCGGCAGATCCGCTACACAGAGTCGCCGGTCGGCCGCAACACCTGGCAGATCGACTATTCGGATTACCGCGATGTCGCCGGCGTCAAGATGCCGTTCAAGTGGGTCTTGCTGTGGCAGTCAGGCAAGAACGCCGTCGAATTGACCGACGTGCAGCCGAACGTGGCCATCAACGCGACGCGTTTCGCGGCGCCGCCAAAGAACACTCGGTAAGGGTGCTCAAGCGCTACGTCCTTCCGGCCGTCGTATTTCTCACGGGAGCGAGCGTGCTGATCGTGGAGGTGCTGGCAGTACGCGTGCTGTCGCCTTACTACGGCAACACAATCTTCACCGTGTCGAGCGTCATCAGCGTCGTCCTTCTCGCGCTGAGTGTCGGCTACTACGCCGGCGGCGTGCTTGCCGACCGCCATCCGTCGTTGCAGTGGTTCTTCTCGATCGTGCTCGCGAGCGGCCTGCTGCTCCTGCTGTTCTCCTTTCTCGGCACGCTCATCCTGCCAGCGCTCGGGCGCTCGCTCTCGATAGAGCTCGGGCCGCTCATCTCTGCCGCGCTGCTGTTTCTGCTGCCGGCACTGTTGCTCGGCACACTTTCCCCGTATGCGGTCAAGCTGCAGAGCATCTACGCGCCGGCAGAGGGTGTCGGCAGCGTGGCCGGGAAGATCTTCTTCTGGTCGACGCTCGGAAGCATCACCGGGAGCCTGCTGGCCGGCTTCGTCCTGATCCCCAACTTCGGTGTGGATCGCATCCTGATCGTCAACGGCGTCGTCCTCTCGGCGCTCGGCTTCGTGCCGCTTGTCGTGCTGCGTGTCACGAGCAAAGGTCTGTTCGGGGCGGTCATCGCGGTTGTTCTGCTCGCCGCTGCGCCGTGGTTCGCGGTTCAGCCGACAGGTGAGGGAGAGAAGATCGTCTACCGCAAGGACGGGGTCTACCAGAAGATCACAATCTACGAAGGCGTCTACTACGGACGGCCGGCCAGGTTCTTCCTGCTCGATCGCAGCGAATCGGGCGCGATGTTCCTGGATTCGGACGATCCCACCGACCTCGTGTACGACTACACGAAGTACTTCCGCCTCTACAAGATCTTCACGCCTCGCGTCCGGAACGCCCTGGTGCTGGGCGGCGGCGCCTACTCGATTCCCAAGGCCATGCTGCGCGAGCTGCCGGACGCGGTGGTCGACGTCGCGGAAATCGAGCCGTCGTTCTTCGATCTGGCGAAGCGGTATTTCCGCACGATGGACACACCACGGCTGCGCAACTACGTGCAGGACGGCCGCCGATTCCTTCAGGACACGGACAAGAAGTACGACGTCATGTTTGGTGACGTGTATTTCTCCTATTTCTCCGTGCCGCCTCACTTCACCACGAAGGAGTTCTTCGAGCTTGCGAAGAACCGGCTGAGTCCGAACGGCGTCTTCGTGGCCAATATGATCGGCGATCTGTCGCGGCAACAGCCGTCGCTCATCATGGCGGAGATCAAAACGTTCAAGAGCGTGTTCCCCAACAGCTATTTTCTTGCGGTGGATTCGCCGGTCATCACCAGCCTCATCCAGAACATCACGCTGGTGGGTTACAACAACGACGCGAGTGTCGATCTTGGATCGTCTTCAGTGACCAGACATCCAGACCCGCTGATCCGACTTCTGCCGTACAAGGTGATCGACATCGATCGCCGGTACGAGCTCTCGGCGTATCCGCTGTTGACCGACAACTTTTCTCCCGTCGAGTACCTGACAGCCCGCGCGCTGCGGCGATCGCTCGGCGGACCTGGAGTGATTGACGGCAACGAGATCCGCGCCGTCGTCGATCAGCAGATGCGATATGGGCCTCGCGGCGTGGAGGCGGCCGGTCATGCAAAGGTGCGGGAGTTCCTGCGCGCGGAAATCGAGGCGCTGGCGCAGGAAACGAAGATCCAGACGTGGACCGCCACGAGTTCGGACGGCAAGGCCCATGAGCTGACGAACATCGTCGGCCGTTTTTTCGCTTCCGACGAACGGCGGGTGGCGCTGGCGGCGGCGTATGACGATTCCGCGTCCGGCCCGGCCGTCCTGATCGAGCTGGCGCGCTACCTGATTAATTCACCCGTGGTACCCCGGGTGGGGGTCGATGTCGTGCTCCTGGATGGCGCCGCGGCAGCAGGTTCGACCTACTTTGCCCAGCATCTGCAGGACATCTACGCCAGCGTGCCGCCCGTATCGGTCGTGGTGCTCGACGGCATCTGCGATGGGGATATACGAGTGCTGAAAGAGCCGAGCCTCCTGGCGACAGAAGCACTGAATGCGCCGGCCGACGCGCCGGACACATGCACCTCTGGGCGGCTCAAGATCGTCGCTCAGGAGTTGCTGGATTACTTGAACGAGGTTCGGTAACTGAGCTATTGGCGTTGCATTCGGCCGAAATGCACCCTCAGGCGCTCTGCGGCCTCAGACGTTCGTGGAGGATCATCCAGGACGTGCCGAACTTGTCCCTGAGCATCGCAAAACGGAGAGCGAAAAAAGTTTCCTCCATCGGCATGAAGATCTGACCGCCATCTGAGAGCAGGGCATAAATGCGCTCGGCCTCGTCTGTGCTGCTGACAAGAAGGGAAAGGTAGGCGCTACGCATTGGCTGGAAACGCTCGGGCGGGATGTCGGCCCCGAGGAGCTCCGTCTCTCCGATGCGGAGACGGGCATGCAGGATGGCGTTTTTCCAATCGGGCGCGACATCTTTCGCATTCGGTGCCTCGCCGTGGGTCATCATCATCGTAATTTTTGCGCCGAGATGCTGCTCGTAGAAACGAAATGCCTGCGCGCAGTTGCCACCATAGTTGAGATAAGTGAGTAGTTTCATGGACTCGTTTGGAAATCATTCAGACGAACCTGACCAACCTGCCGCGAGCCAGTTCGAACTCACGACTACCGAAAGCGCCGACCGTACCGATCGGCCCTCAGGCCGTCGTGCCGATCGACTTCCAGTTCTTGATGATGTGGTCAGCCGTGCGCCACGCCAGCGCCTGTATGGTGTGTGTCGGGTTGTGCGCCCCGCTGGTTCCCATCACCGAACCGCCCAGGATACCGAGGTTCGACACTTCATGAGACATGCCCCATCGATCGACGACGTTTGTCTCGCGGTCGTCCCCCATGCGGGTACCGCCGTATGCGTGCGTTGAGGCGGCCATGGGGCCGCCCACAGGTCCGCGCTGCACGGCGATCGCGCCGGCCGCGCGGTACCACTGCTCCATCCTGTCCTGGGCGAACGTCGCGATCTTCTGCTCGTTGTCCTTGAACTCTCCCGTGATACGAATCACCGGCAGGCCGAGCGGGTCCTTCACGACGGGATCGAGATCGAGGAAGTTGTCCTCGTACGGCAGCGTGGTCTTCTGGATGTACGAGCCATGCGCGCGATCGGCGTTCTGTCTGATGAATGCTTTCCAGGCCGAGCCCCAGTTTGGCGCCATTCCAAAGGTGCTCATACCGGACGCCGCGATCGGTCGTCGGTCGGACATCGCCCAGAGATTGCAACCCCCAATGAAGTCCAGGCTCGAATGGTCAAAGTTGTCGTCGGCCCAGTTGTCGACGGCGACGCCTTGCGCGGGTAGCCCGTACCAGGCCTTGATGTCGAACGGAAACAGCGCCGTCACCGGAGCACCCGTGTGATGGCTGAAATAGTGGCGCCCCACCTGTCCGTGATTGTTTGCCAGCCCCTTCGGATAGGCCGCGGACCTCGACAGCAGTAGCAGTCGAACGTTCTCATATGTGTAGCACGCGAGGACGACGACCTTCGCCGGCTGAATGAATTCTTCGCCGTTGTTCACGTAGGTGACGCCGCTCGCTCGCCCCTCGCCATCGACGTTGATCGACGTGACGATCACACCGGTCACCGTCGTGAAGTGCCCCGTCGCCTGTGCTCGAGGAATCGTGGTAACGGCCGTTGAGTTCTTGGCGTCGACGTGGCAGCCGCCTGTATTGCAGAACCCGTGGTACATGCAGCCGGAGCGATTCTGGTAGGACCGGGAATTGATGGCCGCCGGCCCGGGGAACGGGTGCCATCCGAGGGATCTGGCGGCTCCCGCCATCTTCTCGTGAAAGGCGGTCCACCGGAGAGGCGGCATGGGGTACCCGCGTCGGCGCGGGCCTTCGAACGGATTGCCCCGCGGATCGAGCTTTCCGTTGACGTTACCCGCCTGGCCCGACACGCCGACTTCATACTCGATCTTGTCGTAGTAGGACTCGAGCTCGTCGTACCCGAACGGCCAGTCCTCGACGGTGGACCCCTTGGGCACACGTGACGCGCCGTAGCGGCGGGTCGTCTCGCTCACCACCTTGAAGTCCCAGGGATTCAGACGCCAGTGCTGCGCCCAGTAGTGGAGGCTCGTGCCCCCGACGGCGTTCATCATCGGATGGCCGCCCTGCACGGCGCTTGTGGCGGCCGTTGGGCGAACGGTTGGCGCCTCCTGTTTCGTCTTGTGAGAAGTCAGCATCGGCCAGCCGCGCACGTTGTTCCGGATTTCGTCTGGCGCGAAATCGCGACGCGTCATCGCGCCGCCCGCTTCAAGGCCGATGACCTCGAGGCCGGCCTGCGCCAGCGGCAGCACGGCGATGCCACCCGCCGCGCCGAGGCCAATCACAACGACGTCCGTGTCTTTCAGACTAGTCGCCACGTGCGACCTCCTTCGGCTCCGAGTCGTGTGCGGCCGTGTCATCACCAGCGTCATCGTGCGTGTCGTGACGCGCGGTCGCCTTCGTGAATCCAACGTAGTCGTACGCGGACTTCCGATTGGGTTTCAGCTGGTTTGCCTCGAGGGCCTTCTGATCGGCGCCGGACACAAGCGTCCTGACGCCCGGGTAGCCGAGCAGGTCCCATCCCACGAAGTTGGCGTTCCCACCATAGTAGGGGTCGCCGAACATGCCCTGACGTGTGTGACCAAGGACCATGTTGAAGAACGGCGCGGAGCTCCCCGCGAAGCCAGTGGCACCGCCTGCCTCACAGTCGATCAGCACGGCATCACGATCCGTCGGCGACAGCTCGAGAAACGGCGTGCCGCGCGACGTGCGGGAATAGCCGTCGAGGGCCGAAAGGCCGGCCGCATAGGCCTGGCGCGACGACGCCAGGGCGCCGCCGAGCGCGCGGTCGATGTAGTGCGCGACGCGAGCCTCTTTCGCGCCCGGTCCGAGGGCGTCGGACGGAATGAGCCGGTCCACGACCGCCTCGAGCAGGTCCGCTTCGGTGGCCGTGAGATTCTCGAACGCTTCGAGTGCGGGTATCGCCGCGCGTGCGGCCGGAACCTGGTCGGCTACCAGAGGCTCGGCGGGTGCGGGCGTCGAGAGCAGAATCGCCGGCGTCGTGACCGCGGCTGCGCCGATCAGCCCCGCGCCTCGCAAGATGTCGCGACGCGTGATGACTCGCGGCTGTTCATCCATAGGTCAGTCTCCCTGCCTCGGCTTCTGAATCTGCGGGCTCTTGGGCTGGAATTCTAGGCCGCGTGGAGTGGATCCCAAAGGCCCAAGTGTTCTGCTCGCATCTTCCGTGGCTCTCGCTCGAGACCCTTCACCCGCCGGTCACTGGCAAGGACGCATGGTCCGGGATCACTGGAACCTACAGCGCGCCGAGCCAACGCGCCTTGGGGATTCCCTTTGACAAAGGTGGAGACGGTCGGAGTCAGCGGATCAATTGCAGCCACAATGGCGAGACACGTGCTGACTCTTTGATGATCGGAGCGAAGCGGCTGCTACCGAGTGATCCAGGGCTTGAACTGCTCTTCCTTCTGGAGGCGGGTCGCGATCGATTCGGCCTGGCGCCGGTCGTTGTACTTCCCGATGCGGACGCGGAACATCCGCGGCGTCCCGGCGCCGGGCACGGTGACAAAGGACGGATAGCCCTTACCAGCGAGACGCCGCGCGATCGTCTCCGCTTCACGACGATCGTTGACCGCCGCGACCTGCACGACGAACCCCTTCCCTGCAGGCTCGCCTGGGACTTGCGACAGCGCAGCGTTCGTCGGCGCCACATTCAGTTGCTTTGATGGAGTTGCCGTCGCTGGCTTCGCGGGTGCCGAAAGCGGGACCACCAGAGTGCGCACTGGGGTCCGCGGAGCGGCAGAAGCCGCAGGCGCGACCGATCGTTTGAGTGTTTCGTCGGGAGGCTCCTGCCCCTCGAGACGATCGGGGTATGTCAGCGTTTCCTGCGAGGCGACTGGTGTGTTGCTCGAAGAAGAAGGGGCAGACGTGGTCGCTGGCGGCGTGTGCGTCGCGGCGGTGGGGTCGGTCAAGGCATCGACCGACGCCTCGGTCACCTCGCTCGCACGCTGCGCGCGAACGCCGCGGCCCACCATGACGCCGCACAGGAAGATCACCACCGCGACGACGGTGGAGGCCATGAAGAGGAAGACCAGCTGCTTTCCGTTCAGCTGAATCTCGCGAAGTCCCTCATCAGCCATGCTTTGAATGCACGCAGTGTAGCACGCGACGATCAAACCGCGTTCGATTTTTTCGCGCGAGGCTACGGAGCGGGAAGCCGATCGAGGGCGCGCCGCGCGTCGGCGTTCGCGGGATCGCGGGTCAACACGATCTGCAGCTCGACGCGCGCCGCGGCAAGGTCCTTCGCCTGGCTGTAGGCGTCAGCAAGCGCCAGGTGGGCGTCAATCTGGTCGTTGCTCCAGATCGAGATCTTCAGCTCATCGATCGCGTCCCGCATGCGCCCGTCGCGCAGATACAGACGGCCCAGCAGCAGGTGCGCTTCCCGATCGTACGGGGACAGGTAGATCGCCCGCCGCAGCTCGGCGATCGCCTCCGCATCGCGCTCCGCTTGGAACAAACGGCGGCCCGTGTCGAGATGGAACGCGGCCAGCTCGCGTTGATCGCGCTGCTCTGCCGCCACGAGCGTGTCCTCGACCGTCGGCGAGTTCGCAGCATCGAGCGCCATCTTGATCCGCTCGAGGCCTCCAGGCACGGCATTCGTCCCGGGCTGCTTCGCTTCCCAATCCACATACGTCGAGGACAGCCGCTTCGCGAGGTCCTTCTCCCGCTGCCCCTCGGCCGTATTCCCAGACGACTGCAACGCAACCCCCAGCACGTAATGCGCGGCATCGTCAGCGGGATTGTGGCGAACCGTCTCGCGCAGCCAGGTGACGGCGTTGGGAATGTCCCGCGTCAGCCAGTAGGCGTATCCGAGGTTGAAGGCGAGGTCCGCATCGTTCGGGCTTGCGAGCACAGCCTGGTTGAACAGCGACGCAGCAGAGGCGCCGGCCGGCGATGCCGCCGGCCGCCGAAGCTGCGCCACCCCCATGTCGTTGAGCAGCGTCGCGTCCAGCTTTTCGCGGTTCAACTCGCTCAAGGCCGCAAAGGCGTCCGCGTTGCGAGCGAGGTGGATAAGGGAGACAGCGCCGAGAAACCTGGCGTTCCGCGACAACGGGTGATCCCCCGGCACCGGACGAACGATGTCCAGGGCCTGCTGATGCTCGCTCTGGTCCGTGAAGACATTCCAGAGGGAAAGGCGTGCGCGTTGAAAGTCGGGAGAGAGCCGCAGCGCTTCCTTGAGGAATGCCGCCTGGGTCGCCGGGTTCCCGGCGAGCACGCCCTTCACGTACTGCTCGAATGCGGACAGCGGCGGGTGGCCCCGCTCCATCTGCTCCGTGGAGACAGTGGAATCAGGCGCGAGCCGGCGCGCGACGCGCGCGTAGACGGCAAAGAAGTCGTTCAGCGGACCGCTCTCGACAATCGCCGGAAACATGCGGCCGGTGTCGAGGCGGATGGCGCGGGCGCGAACGGTGAGCGTATCGGCCTTCACCTCGTAGGCGCCGACAATCACCTGCGAGGCGCCGACGACCTGACCCACACGGATGATGGTCGCGTCGCTCAAGGTGGCAACGGGCGGCACTCGGAGCTGTTCGAACGCGTGAAGGCGATCGTCGCGCGAAAGGGCCTGCGCGCCAAGCGCGACGAGATCGTCAGTGAGCACGACCGCGGAGGCTTCCGCCAGCCAGTACAGCCGCGGCTCGCGCGACGCGTTTTCAAAGGGGACCACGAGCTGCCCCGCGCCGGCGGGCGTGAGCGATTGCGCCACGGTCGTCTTGATGCAAAATGCAAAATGGAAAATGGAAAATGTGCAAACAACACAAACGGTGCACGCCAGGCCCGAAGAGCGTTTGCATCTTGCATTTTGCATTTTGAATTTCGTCACCCTGCAACCCGTGCGGGTCTCACGAGCACCGACATCAGGCACTGACCGGCGCCCGTCGCCCGGCACTGCTCCGTCCCCACTTCGACATCGAGGTCGAAGAGGTACATCAGGCGGCGGATCGCCGACGCATAGAACTCGCAGAGCGGCTGCTCGGTGCGATCGCGCACCTCGCAGAAGATGGAGCCGCGGATATCGACGGCTCCCTTTCCCTTCCGCCAGCGCACGATCGCGCGGCTGCCCTTATAGGTAGTGCGGATCATCTTGCGCGCGACGCGCATCACGAGGTGCACCCGCACGCTGGATGGCGCGGCGCGGATCAGCGCGCGCTGAAACGCCGGCAGGTCGGCCGCGGGCCATTCTGCGGTGTA
>Ga0209726_10003653_pt1 | contig 20592 bp, 17 predicted proteins | sample Subgrocontami54m_FD_187453 | JGI IMG/M metagenome (GOLD analysis project Ga0209726, IMG submission 187453) | Subsurface groundwater microbial communities from S. Glens Falls, New York, USA - GMW46 contaminated, 5.4 m (SPAdes) (version 3) | ecosystem: Environmental > Aquatic > Deep subsurface >... | reverse complement strand
GTTCATCGCCACCCGCCTGTCGCGCTATCAGGAGCTCCTGGCGATGAACGCCAGCGGCACGAGCCTGTTGCGGGCCAGCGTGCCGTTCGTGTTCGTCGGCTGGCTGGCGACGCTGGGCGTCTTCTTCATCAACGACCAGGTCGTGCCCCACACCACCCGGGTCTACGAGCAGCTCCGCCGGGACGCTTTTCATGGGCACGAGCGCGAGAAGATGGTGGAAAATGTCGCGATCCTCGACTCGTTCAACCGTCTCTACCACGCCCGCGAGCTGGACGTCAAAGCCGGCGAGCTGCACGATCTGACGATCCTGGAGCATGACTGGGAGAACCGCCCCACGAAAAGCCTATACGCCACCCGCGCAGTCTGGACCCGGCACGGCTGGCTGCTGCTCTACGGGACGATCTATCGGGTGGGGCCGAAGGGCGTGTTGCGGGGCGAGCCGGAGTCGTTCACGGAACGGCTGATCACCTATCCGGTCACGTTGGAGTCGTTCAGCGAGCCGGACCAGCGCCCCGAGACGATGTCGTACAGCCAGCTCCGCCTGATGGTGACCCGCCTGAGGCAGATGGGCATGGCCAACACGAGGCGCTACGCGGTGGAGCTGACCTCCAAGCTCACGCTGCCTCTGATGAACATGATCATCGCCTTCCTCGGCTTCGCCGGCTCCACGCAGCCGCAGCTGCGCGGCTACCTGAAGGGGCTGGGCACCAGCCTCGGGTGGGGGCTACTCTACTATTTTGCGGTGGGGTTCGGCGAAGGGATCGGAAAGAACGGCATCTTCCATTTGCCGGTCTTCCTCGCCGTGTGGGCGCCGCATGCGCTGGCGGTTTGGTGGGGCCTGCGCGTCATCCGCCGCTCCGCTTAAAAAAGGTGATGAGTGCTTAGTGATGGGTGATGAAGGGCGCCGCACAATTCATCACTTATCACCTATCACTCATCACTGCGTTTAGGTTCCAATTTCCCAGCTCGAAAGATAGCGCTCCTGTTCCGGTGTGAGCCGATCCAGCGACACGCCGAGCGCGGCTAGCTTCAACCGCGCGATCTCCCGGTCGATCTCCTTCGGCACCGGATAGACGTGCGGGGCCAACCGGGAGCCTTCCTTCACGAGATATTCGGACGCCAGCGCCTGGTTGGCGAATGACATATCCATGACCCCCGGAGGGTGCCCCTCGGCGCAGGCCAGGTTGACCAGCCGCCCTTCCCCGAGCAAGTTGATGCGCCGTCCGTTCTTCAGCACGTACTGCTGAATCCCGCCCCGAATCACCTGCTGGCGCTTGGACAGCCGCTTCAGCGCTTCCAGGTCGATCTCCACGTCGAAATGTCCTGAGTTGGAGATGATCGCGCCGTCCTTCATCCGGGTAAAATGGCGGTGGGCGAGCACCGCGGAGCAGCCGGTCACCGTGACGAAGATGTCCCCGATCTCGGCGGCGTCATCCATAGCCATCACCTGGAACCCGTCCATGACCGCTTCCAGCCCCTTGACGGGATCGATCTCGGTGACGATGACGCGGGCCCCCTGGCCGCGCGCCCGCTGGGCCAGCCCCTTGCCGCACCAGCCGTAGCCCGCCACCACGAACACCGACCCGGCCAGCAGCCGGTTCGTCGCCCGCAGGATGCCGTCGATGGTGGACTGTCCCGTGCCGTAGCGGTTGTCGAACAGATGCTTGGTGTCGGCGTCGTTCACCGAAATCACCGGGTAGCGCAGCTTGCCCTCGGCATCCAGGCTCTTCAGCCGGATGACGCCGGTCGTCGTCTCCTCGGTGCCGCCGATCAGATCCTTTCCGTACCGGTCCGGCTCCTTGTGCACGCTGGAGACGAGGTCCGCCCCGTCGTCCATGGTGATGTGCGGCGAAATCGAGAGCGCCGCTTTGATGTGGTCGTAGTAGGTCCGGCGGTCCTCGCCGCGGATGGCGTAGACCGAGATGCCGAAATCGCTCACCAGGCTGGCGGCGATGTCATCCTGCGTCGACAGCGGATTGGAGGCGCACAGGGCAATCTGCGCCCCACCCGCTTTCAGATCCAGCATGAGGTGCGCGGTCTCGGTCGTGACATGCAGGCAGCACGCCAGGCGGATGCCCTTGAGCGGCTTGGTGCGGGCGAACCGCTCGCGGATCTGGAGCAAGACGGGCATCTGGCTTTCCGCCCATTCGATCTTGGACCGGCCTGCCTTGGCGAGGGCCGCGTTCTGAATGTGGTGGCGCTTGGGCACGGGGGCCTCCCTCCTTACACGCTTGGCTGCACGCGATGCGGTGACCGGTCGATCCAGTGTGGCGCTTGGCATGGTCTCCCTCTCACAATGACGTTACGAATGGTGGCGGGCCGCTCGCTTGATCTCGTTCACGCGGTCCAGCTCTTCCCAGGAAAAGCCGTCGTCATCCCTTCCGAAATGGCCGTAGGCGGCGGTCTTGAGATAGATCGGCCGGCGCAGCTTCAGCGTCCGGATGATGCCCGCCGGGGTCAGATCGAACAGTTCGCGGATCAGCTTGATCGCCGAGGCCTCCGACAGCTTGCCGGTGCCATGCGTGTCGACCATGATGGAGACCGGCTCCGCCACGCCGATGGCGTACGCCAGCTGGATCTCGCATGTGTCCGCCACGCCGGCCGCCACCAGGTTCTTGGCGACGTATCGCGCCATGTAGGCGGCCGAGCGGTCCACCTTGGTCGGGTCTTTTCCTGAAAACGCGCCGCCGCCGTGGCCGATGACGCCGCCATAGGTGTCCATGATGATCTTTCGTCCGGTCAACCCGGTGTCGCCCATGGGGCCGCCGACCTCAAACCGCCCGGTGGGATTGACAAAGATCTTCGTGCGCCGGTCCAGCCAGTGCTTGGGGACGATCGGCTCGATCACGAGCCGCTTCATGTCCGACCGGATGCGCGCCAGCGGCACGCCCGCCTTGTGGTGGGCGCTCACCACGATGGCCTCCACGCGGGCGACATGACCGTCGTGGTACTCGATGGTCACCTGCGTCTTGCCGTCGGGCCGCAGGTAGTCCACCAACCGCTGCTTGCGCACCTCCGCCAGGCGGCGGGAGAGCCGGTGCGCGAGCACGATCGGCAGGGGCATGTACTCCGGCGTCTCATTCGTGGCGTAGCCGAACATCATGCCCTGATCGCCCGCTCCGCCCTTGTCCACGCCGAGCGCGATGTCGGGCGACTGCGCCTGGATCGCCGTCACCACGCCGCATGTCTTCCAGGCGAAGCCGTGCTCCGGCTCGACGTAGCCGATGCGGTGAATCGTCTCGCGCACGATCTGCGGGATCTCGATGTAGCAGGAGGTGGTGATCTCGCCCGCCACGAAGGCCAGGCCGGTCGTCACGAGCGCCTCGCACGCCACCCGGCCGTTGGGATCCTTCTCATAGATGGCGTCGAGCACCGCATCCGAAATTTGATCCGCGATCTTGTCCGGATGCCCTTCGGTGACCGACTCCGACGTAAAGAGATGCCGCCGCATGCTCACCAGCCTCCTATGATGGACGATCGGTCTTCGCTTGCCATTCCTCAACCGCCGCGTGATACGTCTCCAGCGAGCCGATGTCGTACCAGGCGCCGGCCATCGGAACGCCGTAGACGGTCCCCTGCCGCACGAGCCACTCGATGAAATAGCCCGGCGCGTCGGCGTTGCCGCCGCTGTCCAGAAACTCCCGGATCTTGCCGCACATCGCCGAGGGAAAATAGTACACGCACAGCGCCACTTCCGTGGAAGGCGGCTGGGCCGACTTCTCAACAAAGGTCCTGATGCGCGACTGATCGTCCCGGATGACGACGCCGAACTGGGTCACCGCCTCTTTCGACGGCGCCTGCCAGAGGGCGACGCTGGGGTGCGGCCGGCGGCGCTGGGCCTGCGCCACGAAGTCGGCCAACGGCCATCCGAACAAGTTGTCCGTCCCCAGCACCAGAAGGTCGTCGGCCGCGTCGGTCTGCCGGTGCGACAGCTCCAGATCGCGGATTGCCCCCAGCCGGTTCTCGGCCGTATCGGTGCCGTCATCGATCACCTGCACCGGCGCGGCACACGCGCGCTGCCAGGCGAGAAACTGATCCGCAAACCGATGGTTGGTCACCAGGATCCGCTTCCGGACGTCGGCCACCATTTCCAGCGCCTTCAGTACTTCGTCCAGGATGACGCCTCGCCCCAGCGGCAGCAGCGCCTTGGGGCGGTCCTTCGTCAAGGGGTACAACCGCGTGGCGTAGCCGCCGGCCAACAGCACGATGGTCACCGCCATCTCACTCGACCAGCGCCGGGGCGACCTGTTTGAGGCTGGCGAGCAGGAACGTCTCGACCTCCTTGCCGGTGCGCAGCTGCAGCGCCTGCTGGACGACCGACTGCGCGAAGGAGTGCTCCACCGAACGGATCACCTGCTTCACGATCGGCAGCTGGACCGGCGAGGTGGAAAACTCGTCCAGCCCCATCCCCAGCAGCAGCAGGCTCAGCGGCGGCTCGCCCGCCATCTCGCCGCACATCCCCACCCAGATCTTGGCCGCATGGCCGACGTCGATGATCTGCTTGACCAGCCGGAGGATCGCCGGGTGCGTCGGCTCATAGAGATAGGCGATCTTCTCGTTGACCCGGTCCACCGCCAGCGAATACTGGATCAGGTCGTTGGTGCCGATGGAGAAGAACTGCACCTCTTTGGCGAGCAGATCGCAGGTCATCGCCGCCGAGGGCACCTCGATCATGGCGCCGACCTCAAGCGAGTCGGAAAACGGCGTGCCCTGCCGCGTCAACTCCTGTTTGACCTCGTAGAGGATCTCGTTCGCGCGCTGCAGCTCCTCGATGCCGGAAATCATCGGGTACATGAGCTTCAAGTTGCCGTGGGTGCTCGCTCGCAGGATCGCCCGCAGCTGAATGCGAAAGATGTCCGGCCGGGCCAAGCTGAACCGGATGGCGCGCCAGCCCATGAACGGATTCATCTCCGAGGGCACCTGCATGGGGGAGAAAAACTTGTCCCCACCGAGGTCCATCGTCCGGATGATGACGGGATGGGGCTTGATCTGCTCGGCGACCGTGCTGTACGCCTTGTACTGCTCCTCCTCCGTCGGAAAGTCCCCGCGGTTGAGGTACAGAAACTCGGTGCGGAAGAGGCCGATCCCGTTGGCGCCGTGCGCGATGACCGAGGGCACTTCCTCCGGCAGCTCGATGTTGGCGGAGAGCACGACTCGGTGGTGATCGAGCGTTTCGGCGGGCAGATCCTTGAGCTGCAGCAGCTGGCGGTTGGCTTCCTGGTAGCGGCGCTGCTCCAGCTCGTAGCGCTTCACCGTCTCCGGATCCGGGTCGATGATGACCTCGCCCCGGGTGCCGTCGACGATCACGAACGTCCCCTGCGGGATGCGTTTGGTGGCCACCGCCGCGCCCACCACCGCCGGGATCTCCAACGATTTGGCCATGATCGCCGTGTGGCTCGTGCGGCCGCCGATGTCGGTCACGAACGCCAGAATGTGGCGTTTGTGCATCTGGGCGGTCTCCGACGGCGAGAGATCGCGCGCCACCAGCACGACCGGCTCCTCGAGGGGAGCCAGGGTGACGGGACGCTTCCCCAGCAGGTTGCGCAGCACCCGCTTGCGGACATCGTCGATGTCCGCGGTGCGCTCGCGCAGGTATTCATCCTCGGTCCGGGAGAACGCCTTCAGGTGCCCGCGAATCACATCGCTGAAGATCGCTTCGACATTCAGCAGCTTGGCCTTCAGGCCATTGATGATCTCCTCGCGCAGCGACTGATCTTCGAGCACCAACAGGTGCGCGTTGAGGATCTCCGCATGTTCCTGCCCGAGATCCTCGGCGAGCCGCTTCTGGATGGCGACAATCTGGTGGCGCGTCTTGATCATCGCCTCTTCCAGGCGCAGCAGCTCGATCGGAATCTCCGGATCAGTGATGGGGCGCCGTGGGACGGCGAAATCTTCGCTGTCAAAGAACAGCGTTTTCCCCATCGCCACGCCCGGCGCGGCCGGCAGGCCCTTGAGCGTGATCATCGGAGCCCCATCTCAGGCGGCGGTTCGGGCAGCGGGGTGGTGACAAGCTCGATCAGCCGCTCCAGCGCCTCGGCGGCATCCGGCCCGTCCGCGACGATGGCGATCCGCGAGCCCTGCCGCGCGGCCAGCGTCAGCAGCCCCATGATCGACTTGCCGTCCACGATCTTCCGCCCCTTCTTCACGGTGATGGCGCTTGAAAACCCCTTGGCGAGCTGGACGAAGAGCGCGGCCGGGCGCGCGTGCAGCCCCTGCCGATGGATGATGCTGACCGTCCGCTTCGCGACCGCCATCACGATTCCTCGATCGTCCACTGCGCGCGACCTGTCCAGGATGCGGCGCCGGCAAGCTCCCAGCAGCACACCACGCACAAGCCTTGGTAGGTGCGCTCCAACCCGCCTTCCGATTCCGATACCGTCTCAACGGGGAAGTGGAACAGCGTGGCCGGCTGATTCAGGCGCAACCGCATCGCCACGCCAAGGTCGGCGTCACGGATCGCAAACGTCGCCGCCTCACGAAGCTCTGCGGGCGCCTGGAGGTAGCGCGGATCCCGCAGCGACAGGTTGAACTCCAGCGCCACCACCGGGACGCGCACGCCCTTCAGCTCGTAGAGGCACTCCACCACCGGCGTCTTGGTTCCCGCGCGGATCGCCTTCCGGACCGTCCCTCCCTCAACCCGGCGCGCCATGGCCACACCGAGCGAGCCGGAGACCCGACCCGGACCCCGCTCCCAGTCAAACGCCGAAGAAGACCACAGCCGGGCTTCGCTCCACGTCGAGCGCACCATCTCCTGCAGGGTGGGCATCCGCTGCAGGGCGAAGTCGAGGAACGCGCTGCGGCGGTGATCGTCGTACACCAGATGCGATTCCAGGTTGGCCTCTTTCGCCCCTAGTGCGTCGTGAATGCTGGGCGGGGTGCCGCCGGAGGCGCCCGCCGCCTGCATCTGCGCCGCCTTGAGCTTCTGATGATATGGCTCGGCGCGGCGGCTGAGCGTGTCCAGCAGGTTGACGCCGGACCGCGCCAGGTTCCACTCGGTCAGCGTGCCCCCCTCTGCCGCATCCACCACCAGGCTCATCGCCGGGGTCTCGAGCATCGTTTCGTCCCGGCCGTCCCCGTCGACATCCGTGCGCGTCAGCGCCCCCCGGGCGCTCACGGGAGGATGGGACAACCGTTCCGCCTCGATCAGGTTCGCGTGCACCGCCCGGCGCAGGTGCGAGAGGTACAGCCCGCCGAAGACGCCGTGCCAGTAGGCGCAGTTGCATTGGCCGGCGTACAGCGCCCGCCTGGCCTGCTGAAGCCGTTTGGCGTTCACTCCGCTGCGGCGGCTCCGCGGCGCGCGCGCCGAGGCCTGCAGCCGACCGCTGATGCGCAGCATGCGCTGCTGCATCGCGTTCGCTTCGGGATATTTCAGGAAGAAGTTCCGGAAGTTGCCGCCCGACCATTCCAGCATCTCTTCATAGCTGCCGCTTGGGAGATAAACCGACCCATCCGTCCCGGCTCGCTCCAGGTAGCCGCGGAACGTCGAGGTCGCCAGCCAGCTGCGCTCCCGCTCCAGCGCCGAGAAGAACTGCTCGAGCCAGCCTTCGTCGTACACCCAGTGATGGGTTTTGGGCCAGAGGCCGAACTTTTCTCCGTCATCGGCGAAGGTGATCGCCACCGGCTCATCGCGCTGCACCCGCCTGAGAAACTCGATGGTGCGATCGACCGGCTGGAACGGCAGCCAGTACCGCAGCCGCTTCGACGCCGGAAAGAGCGTGACGGAAGCCCCCTGGGCCTCGGTGGTGTAGCAGCCCAGCACGTCCCACCCGTCGGCATCCTGCACCTGCCGGGACGCCGGGAGCCACGAACGCGCCGGCAGAAACTGGTTGGTGTCGACCATGGTGTATCGGATGCCCGCGTGCGCCAGCGTGGCGGGCAGATCCGGCTCCCACACGCGCTCGGTCAGCCACAGGCCTGCAGCTTTGGGTTCGCCGTGCCGGCGCAACGCCCCGCGCATCTGGGCGATTTGGCCTTGCCGGTCCGCTTCGGGAATGAGCGGGAGGATGGGTTCGTAATAGCCCGACGCGAGCAGCTCGACCTGCCCGCGACTCACGAGCCGCTTCACCCGGCGCAGGAACGCCGGGCGATTCGGTGTGAGCCAATCGAGCAGCGGCCCGCTGTAGTGCAGCGCGAGCCGCACGTCCGGATGGCGCTCCAGGACGCTCAGGAACGGTTCGTACGCCTTGGCGTACGCCTCTTCAAACACGAAGCCGAAGTTCCCCACCGGTTGATGACAATGGATCGCCATGAGGAGCGTCACCGGCGCGGTCATGACGCCGTTCCGGAAGCCGAAGCGGCCGGCGTCGACGGCAGGCGGCTGCGCGCGCCGACGATCAGCTGCACGATCAGCTTCGCTACCTTGTCCGAATCGTGGCGGACGTAGTTCTCGGTGCTGATGATGTTGTCCGCCACCACCTGGTAGCCGAGTTCGCGGATCCGCTCGATATCCGCCTCCACCGGAAACGCTTCCTCCTCCCGGTACTTTTCCAGCAGGGTGGGCGGTACGGGCTCCGTGTTCACGAGGCACACCTGGATCAGACCGGGATTGGTGTGGGCGATGAGCGCACGCACGTGGTCGCTCGCACGGAAGTCGTGCGTTTCGCGCGACTGCGTCATCACGTTGCACACATAGATCTTCAGCGCCTTCGACTGAACGATCGCCTCCACCATCCGGTCTATGAGCAGGTTGGGAATGATGCTCGTATAGAGCGAGCCCGGGCCGAAGATGATCGCATTGGCGTCGGCGAGGGCATGCAGCGCCTCAGTGCTGGGCTGGCAGCCAGCCGGCTCAAGGTACACGCGCCGGATCGGCACTTGCGCCTTGCCAATGTTGCTTTCGCCTAACGTCACGCTGCCGTCATCGTGCTCCGCCACAAGCCGCACTCTGGTGTTCGTGGACGGCACCACGCGGCCTCGGATCGCCAGCACCTTGCTGGACTCTTGGATCGCTTTTTCAAAGTCACCGGTGATTTTGGTCATCGCGGTGATGAAGAGGTTGCCGAAGTTGTGTCCCTGGAGCGCGGAGTCCTCGGCAAACCGGTACTGAAACAGCCGCTGCATCAGCGGCTCGGTGTCGGCGAGCGCGACGAGGCAGTTGCGAATGTCGCCGGGGGGGATCATGTCGAACTGCTGCCGTAAGCGGCCGGAGCTGCCGCCGTCATCCGCCACCGTCACGATCGCGGTGATGTTGTTCGTGTAGCGCTTCAGGCCGTGGAGGAGGGTCGAGAGGCCGGTGCCGCCCCCGACGACGACCAGCTTCGGCCCCCGCTCGAGGTGCCGCCGCTGAAAGACCAGCTCGACCAGGTCGTGCGTATGCTCCGGCGTGATGACTTCGAGCAGCGAGTGGATCATGCGCCGCACGCCGACGATCATCATGGTGAGGCCGGCGACCAGGATCGTCAGGCTGATCACGCGCACCCACAGGTTCCCTTCCAGGGGCAGGAGGGCCGAGCCCATCCCGAAGAAGAGCACCCCGGCGACAGCGATGAACAGCCACCGCTTGACTTGCATGCCGGGGTAGAACCACTTGAGGGCGCGAAGGGGGTTCATGCGGAGCGGCTCTTAGTGGCGGCGCTCGTCCTCTTCACGGATGGTCTTGACGAGCGTCTTCTCATCTTTGGCGGTGCGGAGCGTGTCGCGAAAATGCTTGTCCTTCAGCAGCCGCGAGATGCGGGCGAGCGCTTTCAGGTGGGGCCCGGCGAAATCCTCCGGGGCCACGAGGAGAAAGAAGAGATGGACCGGTTCGCCGTCAAGCGAATCGAAGTTCACGCCGGCGCGGGAGACCCCGAACGCCGACACCAGTTTTGTCACGCAGTCGCACTTTCCGTGCGGGATGGCCACGCCCTGCCCGATGCCCGTGGAGCCGAGCGACTCCCGCTTGAGCAGGATCTGCACCAGCTTGTGCACATCCTTCTCCTTGATGGAGCCTGCGCGGACCAACAACTCTACCAGCTCGCGGATGATGTCTTCCTTGCTCTGCGACTTGACCTCCACGCTGACCGCCCGCTCATCCAGAAAGCTCATGATGTTCATGGCTGTTTCCTCATGCCTGCTCCTCGTGCTGAACCGATTGCGCCGTTGGCGTGATCCGTGTGGCGGGACTCCCTGCGCGTCCGCAGAGGCAGGAAATCCCGGGAGAACGAGGGAGATGAACCACGATCCGTGAAAACTTGGAGCGGGTGATGGGACTTGAACCCACGACCCTCACGTTGGCAACGTGATGCTCTACCGCTGAGCTACACCCGCAGGACTCCCCCTCATTTCCCGGAATCTTCTGGTCTCGTCACGTGCTGCATGGCGAATGGGCGAGAGAGGATTTGAACCTCTAAGGGTTGCCCCAACGGCTCCTAAGGCCGTCGCGTATTCCAGTTCCGCCACTCGCCCGATCTGGGCGAAGGATGCCGCCATCCGCCCGAAAACGTGGGCCGAGAAGGGATTGAACCTTCAACCTTGGGATTAAGAGTCCCCTGCTCTACCAATTGAGCTATCGGCCCGAATCCTGGAAAAACGCGCCCGGCAGGATTCGAACCTGCTACCTCTTGGTTCGAAGCCAAGCGCTCTATCCGATTGAGCTACGGGCGCCCGTAGAACAAAAAATTGTAACATGCTGAGCGAGAAGGAGCAAGCTGCGAGGGGGGGCTTCACGCGCCCCGGCTGAGGCGGTGGGGGTCCAACAGCCGCTTGGCGTCGGACGCGCTGAGGAGGCGGTGCTCCACCACCAGCGCCTGGATCGATTTTCCTGACTTCAGCGACTCTTTGGCGATCGTCGCCGCATTCATGTAGCCGATGTGCGGATTGAGCGCCGTCACCAGCGCGAGGCTGCGTTGGGCAAGCGTCTCGCAGCGATCCCGGTGCGCGACGATCCCCTCGACGCAGCGCGTCGCGAAGACGCGGCCGGCGGTCGTCAGGATGTGGATGGCCTGGAGGACGTTATAGGCTACGACCGGCATCATCACGTTGAGCTCCAGCTGCCCGGCCTGGACCGCGGCGGCCACGGTGGCATCGTGCCCGAGGACCTGAAAGCCCACCATGTCGACCATCTCCGGGACGACCGGGTTCACCTTCCCCGGCATGATGGAGGAGCCCGGCTGAATGGCGGGCAGATCGATCTCGCCGAAGCCTGTGTTGGGGCCTGAGGCCATCAGCCGCAGGTCGTTGGCGATCCGGATGAGCTCCAGGGCGTAGACGCGCAGGCTCCCCGAGAGCCTGGCAAAATCGCCCAGGCTCTGCGTGCGCTCCATCAGGTCTTCGGCCGGCCGCACCGGAAACCGGGTCCACCGCCGCAACGTCTGAATCGCCAGCCGCCGGTACCGCGGGTGGGTGTTCATCCCCGTGCCCACAGCGGTGCCGCCCAGGTTTAGCTCGCACAGCGCCTGCGCCGTGTGGTCGAGGTGCTGGCGGGCTTTCCGCACCGCCAAGGCGTACGCCCCGAACTCCCGGCCCAGCCGCACCGGCACCGCGTCCTGCAGATGCGTCCGCCCGGATTTGACCACCCGGTCAAACGCCACGGCCTTGCGCCGCAGCGACCGTTCCAGCGCCTCCATCGTTTCCCCCAGCGGCCCCAGCGCCATGAGCGAGGCCAGCCGCATCGCCGTGGGAAACGTATCGTTTGTGGACTGGGCCATGTTGACGTGGTCGTTCGGACGCACATGCCGGTACGATCCCCTGCGCGCGCCGAGCAGCTCGTTGGCGCGGTTCGCCACGACCTCATTCACGTTCATGTTGAAGGAGGTGCCCGCCCCGGCCTGGTAGACATCGACGACAAACTGGCTGTCCCAGCGGCCCTGCAGCACCTCATCGCAGGCGCGGCGGATCGCGGAGGCGTGGCGGCGAGGCAGCAGCCCGACGGCCGCGTTGGCATGCGCGGCGGCCTTCTTGATCCAGGCGAAGGCGCGCACCATCTCGGGAGGCAATCGGAGGCCGCTGATGGGAAAGTTCTCGACGGCACGGAAGGTCTGGATGCCGTAATAGGCGGAGGCGGGCACGCGCTTGGTGCCGAGCGAGTCGCGTTCGGTGCGGAACGCCATGCGGATCAGGAGAACTCGGCGAAAATCTCTTCGAGCCGGGGCCGGCTGGCGGCCTGGGCCTTCGTGATCACCTGGGCCACCCCGTCTTCAAACGTGGGACGCTCGACCTGGTAGAAGATCCCCAGCGACACCTGCTCGGTCTTGAGCGCCAAGGCGAACGCCTTGGCCCGGTCGGTCGGATCGTGGTCCTTCGGCACCTCGGCGAGACGAGCGGGGACGATCTTGTAGGTGTTGTAGAACGTAATACAGGGGCTAATGACATTGAGGAACGCGAAGCCTTTATGCTCCATTGCCTTCGTGATGAGCTCGCTCAGCTCGCGCGGCTTGCCGGAATAGCCTTGTCCGACGAATGAGGCGCCGTAGGCGATCAGCATGGCCAGCGGATTGAGCGGCTGCTCGATATTGCCGTATGGGGTTGAGCCGGCCTGAAAACCGGTCGGCGACGTCGGCGAGTACTGGCCTTTGGTCAACCCGTACGTCGAGTTGTCCATGATAATGTAGGTGAAATCCGGATTGCGGCGCGCCGCGTGCGGAATGTGCCCGCCGCCGATCGCAAAGCCGTCCCCGTCACCCCCGACGCCGATCACGTGGAGCGCGGGGTTCGCCAGCTTGACCCCTAAGGCGACCGGCAGCACCCGCCCGTGCACGCTGTGGAAGCCGTACGACTTGATGAAGCCCGGCGTGCGGCCCGAGCAGCCGATGCCGGAGACGACGACCAGATCCTTGGGGTCGATCTTCAGGCCGGCGAGCGACTTGTAGAGCGAGTCCAGCACCCCGAAGTCCCCGCAGCCGGGGCACCAGATCGGGTGCTCGTCGGTCTTATAACTTTGTGGCGAAGGCTGCTGCTCGTCGACGACTTTGGACATGGACCGCGACCTCCTCGATCTTGTCGAAAATCTCTTTCGGCGTAAAGGGCAAGCCGATGCACTTGTTCAGCTGGATGAAATCGTAGGCAAACCGCTTGCGCAGCAGCGTGGCGAACTGTCCGGTATAGTTGACCTCCGGAATGATGACCGCCTTCGTGCCCTTGATGAACTCCGTCAGCTTCGCCAGCGGCTGCGGATAGAGGATCTTCGGATGCAGCGCGCCGACGGAGTAGCCGGCGTCTTGCGCCATCTGCACCGCCTCGCGGATGACCCCTTCGGTCGAGCCCCATCCGATGATGCCGATCTCGGGATGCGGCTCCCCGTAAATCTTGACGAGCTCGTTCGCCATCTGCTCCACTTCCTTGAATTTGCCGTAGCGCTTCTGCGTCAGTCGCAGGTGGTTCTCATGGTCGGAGGCTGCCGGATAGCCGATCTCGTCATGCTCAAGCCCTTCGGCCACATAGCCGCCGCCCTCGATGCCGGGCACCGACATCGGCGAGATATGATCCGGCGTGAAGGCGTACCGTTTATAGTTCTTCAGCGCGGCGGCATCCGGCTTGCGCCGCTCGACCACCGGCACGCGCGAGATGTCCGGCACCGGCACCGTGGCCTTGCGATGGCCGAGCGAGGCGTCCGAGAGCACGACGACCGGCATCTGGAACTGCTCGGCCAGGTTGAACGCCCGCATGATGCCGTAGAAACAGTCCTCGACGCTGGTGAGCGCCATCACGATGCGCGGACAGTTGCCGTGGCCGCCGTAGACCGCCAGGTACAGGTCGCCCTGCTCGGTCTTCGTGGGCATGCCCGTCGAGGGCCCGACGCGCTGGACGTCGACGATCACCGCCGGAAGCTCCGCGACCACCGCCAGCCCGATCATCTCGACCATCAGCGAAAAGCCGGGGCCGGAGGTGCCGGTCATGGCCTTTTTGCCGGCGAAGGAGGCGCCCAGCACCGTGCCGATCGCCGAAATTTCGTCTTCGGTCTGGACGACGAACCCGCCGAGCTTCGGCAGCTCCCGGGCGAGAAACTCCATGATGTCGGTCGCCGGTGTGATCGGATATCCGGCGTAGATCCGGCAGCCCGAGGCGATCGCCCCCAGCGCCAGCGACTCGTTGCCGGAGAGCACCAACTCTTTGGTCTTGCGCGGCCCGGGGCCGAGCAGGATCGCGTCCAGCTTCTTGATCTGCTTGACGTAGTCCGCGCCCACCTGCAGCGCCGTCAGATTCTTCTGCACCACCGTCTCGCCCTTGCGGGCAAATCGATCCTTGAGCAGCTCTTGGAAGGTGGCCAACGGAATGTCGAACAGCTGCCCGAGGACGCCGAGGGCGACGATGTTTTTGGTCAGCTTGATGCCGACTTTTTCTGTTGCCAGCGAGGTCAACGGAACGGCGTAAGAGATCAGCGAGTCGGTGGACGGCGGCTGAAAACTGTCCGAGTCGTAGATGAGCACCCCGCCGGAGCGGACGTCCTTGACGTGCTTCTGGTAGGCCTCTTCATTGAACGCCAGCAGCACGTCAACCACCGCCCCGGAGGAGAGCAGCAGGTTGCCGGAGGCCCGCACCTGGAAGTTCGCATGGCCGCCCTTGATCTCCGCGGGATAGGTGCGAAACGTGTAGATTTCAAACCCCGCCCTGGCCAGCGTTTGAGTCAGCATCTCGCCGGTGCTGATGACCCCTTCGCCGCCCTCGCCGCCGACGCGGAAGACGTAATCGACCGGCTTAGCCGGCGCGGCAAGGTTAGAGTTTGACGGCATGGGATGGCTCGGCGTTGACATCGCACTCGGATGGCTCCAGGGTCCAGGTCGCCCCATTGCGCCAAAAGGTCAGCGGCCCCGCAGGCCGCTTCTCGTCCTTCGTGTGTTGAATAATCAAGGAGACGGCCGTGCGGCCGTGCTCCTCGGTCCACGCGCCGGCGAGCAGTGCGGCCGGCCCGGCGAAGGTCGGCCGCACGCAGGTATAGCCCTGTGCGGCGTGCCCCTCCAGCATGAGATTTTCCAGCTCATTGCGGCCCAGGATGATCTTCGTCTGCGGGCCGACGCGGAAGTGGCGGCCGAGCGCGAGCAGCTCCATGTCCTTCGTGGTGGGACGCGCCTCATGGTCAAATAGGTCGCGCGTTTTCTTCGCGAACGGCTCGTCCGTCAGCAGGCAGCCGCCGGCCGGAGTGGAATACTCGGTGAGGTGGCGCGCTTCGGCCAATGCGATCTGCTCCTGGCGGGAGCGGCCCGCCACCCGCAGCAAGCGCTCGCGGTCGACGACGCCCAACAGCTCCGGCAGTGTGGGCTCAAGCAACTGGGCCGAAAGCGGCCGCAAGAGCAGCCCTTCCAGGCCGCTGTCCGCCTCGATGAGCTCCAGCGGCCTCCGACGCTGCGACATCGGCCGCTGGCCGAGCACCTCTCCGGTGACGACGAAGCCGGCCCCGATCTCCTCCATGTACCGCTTCGCGATCCGGAACATGTAGATCCGGCAGTCGACGCACGGGTTCATGGCGGTGCCGTAGCCGTACTTGGGGGACCGGATGACGTCGAGGTAGGCGTCGCCGACGCCGAGGACCATGAGGGGAATGCCGAGCTCCGCCGCGCAGGCCTGCGCCTGCTCCTTCTGGCAGCAGCCCCAGCTCATGGAGAGGAAGAGGCCGTGGACGTCGATGCCCTGCTCCAGCATCAGCCTGGCGGCCAGCGCGCTATCCAGGCCGCCGGAAATCAATGCCACGCACGTTCGATTCACGCTACACCGATACGAGGAGGTCCTCGCCTTCCACTGTCACCGGGAACGTGCGAATGCTCACCGCGGGGTTCATCTCGCACGCGCCGGAGGTCACATTGTACGCCCACCCGTGCCAGGGGCACGTTACGGTCGTGCCGGACAGGCTCCCCTCGCCGAGCGGCCCGCCGCGATGCGCGCAGGTGTTGTCGGTGGCATAGAAGGCGCCGTCGCAATTGAAGATCGCGAGCGCCTTCCCGCCGATCTCGACCACCTTGCCGGTGCCCGCAGGAATCTCCGACTTGGTCGCCACCTTCGTCAGCGCCGGCATGAGAACTAGATGAAATCCTCCATGAGCGCGGCGAGGTTGTCCCGTTTGAGCGGCTGCTTCGACAGCGCCTTGCCGGTGCGGAGGGCCGGCTCCTGGTCCTCGTACGTGGGCCGCTCCACCTTGTAGAACAGCCCGATCGGGATGCGCGCTCCCCACTCGAACGATTTCTCCATGGCGAGGCGGAAGTCGGAGGTGTCGTGCTTCTCGTCCTCGAGCTTATAGACGCGCTCGCGGAACCAGGGGTAGGTGTTGTGCTTGTTGTAGGTCACGCAGGGGGAGAAGACGTCCACCAGGGCAAACCCCTTGTGCTCGATCGCGCCCTTCATGAGATTCGCCAGATGCAGGTTGTCGCCGGAGAAGCCGCGCGCCACGTAGGTCGCGCCGCAGGTGATGGCCAACGCGATGGGCGAGAGCGCCATCTCGATCGTGCCTTCGGGGGTAGACTTGGTGCGGACGTCCTTTTCGGTCGTCGGCGACGCCTGGCCGGTGGTCAGGCCGTAAATCTGGTTGTCCATGACGATGTAGGTCATGTCGACGTTGCGGCGGCAGGTATGGACGAAGTGGCCCACGCCGATGCCGTAGCCGTCGCCGTCGCCGCCCGTGGCGATGACCGTCAGGTCATGGTTGCCGAGCTTCGCACCGGTGGCCACCGGCAGCGAGCGGCCGTGCAGCCCATGGAAGCCGTAGGCGTTGATGAATCCGGGCAGGTTGGAGGAGCAGCCGATGCCCGAGACCACCTGGACGTTGTGCGGCGCGATGTCCAGGTCGGCGATCGCGCGCTGCAGCGCATTGAGGACGCCGAAATCGCCGCAGCCCGGACACCAGTCCGGCTTGACCTTGCCGATATACTCTTTCACCTGTGCCATCGACGGGGGTCTCCTGCTCAGTGTTGGCGTTCGGCTTCAGCGCCGACCGCCGGGTTTTCGATGGGAGAGAAGTCCGGGGGCACCCCTTCGTCGCTGACGACCGACGCCAGCACCGAACCCTTCGGTTTGGTCTTGAGGATCGTCCGCGCCTGGTCGATCACCTGCTTCGGCTCAAAGGGCTCGCCGTCGAACTTGCGCAGGTGGTGCTGGATGCTGATCCCCGTCTCCATGCGGATCAGCTTCACGATCTGGCCGGCATAGCAGGCTTCCACCGACATGGTCACCTTGCATTGGCCGAGCAGCTTCGCGACCGCCTCGGCATGGAAGGGCCAGATATGGCGCAGGCAGAGGACGTTGACCTTCAACCCTTCCTTGTTCAGCGCCTCCATCGCTTCGAGCATCACCTGGTACATCGAACCCCAGCCAACCAGGGTCAGGTCCGCATCCTTGGGGCCCTCGATCGTCGGCGCGGGGAGCTCTTTCAACATCACGTCGATCTTGCGCATGCGCTTGCTCATCATCTTCACGCGGATGGCCGGGTTCGTGAAGACGTCGCTGATGACGATCCCGTCCTCGTCGTGCTCATCCGTCGCCGAAGTGTAGATCGCTCCGGGCGTGCCGGGCAGCGCGCGGGGTGAGACGCCGGTCGGCGTATCGAGAAACCGCCGGTAGCCGTTGGTCACGTTGGTGACCATGGGTCCGCGGTCGATGAGCACGTTGGTGATGTCCACGCCGTCGAACGTCTCCAGCCGCTCGGCCAGGTACAGGTCGCTGGTGATCATGACCGGGCACTGATACTTCTCGGCCAGGTTGAACGCATCGATCGCCATGGTGTAACACTCTTCGAGGGTGCGGGGAGCGAGAATGGCGCGGGGGAATTCGCCTTGCGAGGCGCCGAGCAGCTGGAACAGATCGGCCTGCTCGGTCTTGGTCGGCAGCCCAGTCGAGGGGCCGCCGCGCTGGACCTCGACGATGACGACCGGCGTCTCGGTCATGCCGGCTTCGCCGACCGCCTCGGTCATCAGCGCAAAGCCGCCGCCGGCGGTGCCGGTCATGGCGCGGACGCCGACGTGGCCGGCGCCGATGGCCATGTTGATGGCCGCGATCTCATCTTCGCACTGCTTGACCAGAATGCCCGCCTTCGCCGTGTACTTGACCAGCCAGTGCAGCAGCGAGGAGGCCGGCGTCATGGGGTAGGCCGAGTAGAACCGGCAGCCTGCGGCGACCGCTCCAAAGGCGATCATGGGATTGCCGCCGGCGAGCGGGCGGCGCTTGCCGTCTCCCTTGCCGAGGCGGATGCCGCCCGGCTGGAATTTGGTCTTGGCGAACTCCATCCCCTTGTCGAAGGCGTCGAGGTTCACCTTGATCACCGCCTCACCCTTTTTGCTGAACCGTTCCTGGACCAGCTCGCGGATCGCCGCCGGATCCAGCCCCAGCACCTGCATGAGCGCGCCCATGAGCGCGGTGTTCTGCATGAGCTGGTTGCCGACGAGTTCCATCACCGGCACGCCGATCAGCTGGACGTCCTTGCCCACCGAGTCCGGCTTGACCTGGAACTTATCCGTGTTGTAGAACACCGCCCCGCCCGGCACGACCCGCTTGGCGTAGCGATTGAAGGTGTCCTGGTTGAGGGCGACCAGGTAGTCGAGATCGTCGCCCTGCGTGTAGACCTTGTGGGTGCCGATGCGGATGTGCATGCACACATGGCCGCCCCGGATCACCGACTGGTAGCTGTTGTACGCGAAGACGTGGTAGCCCGAGCGGGAGCAGGCCTTCGCGAAGGACTCCCCCGCCGAGGCGATGCCGTCGCCGGCCGCCCCTCCGATCCATACCGTCAGTTCTGTCAGCGTCTGCTGTGCCATGCTGGCTCCTACACCAACGCGGTTTTGCCGGAGGCCAGGGGGCGGCTGACCTCTTGGGTCATCTTGGTGATCTTGCCCGCCACATCGAGCGCCTCGCCGAATCGCCGCTGCCACATGTTGCGGCCGAAAATGAACCCGGTGACCCCGGCCTCAAGCGCTGTGCGCACGTCGTCGAACAGCTCGGCATCGGTCCGCTTGGAGCCGCCGGACATCAGGGTCAGCGTCCGGCCCGCCGAGGCGACCACCTGGCTCAACATCTCCAGCTTCGAGAGCTTGAGGTCGCGGTACTCCTTGGGATACTGCGCGCGCTTCTCTTCGTCGATCTTCGGATAGTTGACCTTCACGACGTCCGCCCCGAGCTCCTGCGCGACGCGCGCCGCGTAGTCCACCGCGTACAAGCTGTCCTTGCCGCCCCGCTGGTCCATGTACTTGCCGCGGGGATACGCCCACATGATGACCGGCATGCCCGCGCGCTCGGCCTCCCGACGCACTCGCCCAAACTGAATGAAATCGTCGTCCTGGCGGGGGGAACCGACATAGCAGGTATAGCCGATCGCATCCGCCCCCAGCCGCACCGCATCCTCCACCGAGGCGTTGCACGGGGAAAACGGTTCATCGTCGGGCGGCACTTCGGTCTTGCCGTTGATCTTCAAAATCAGGGGCACCTTGCCGGCGAAGGTGCGCAGGTACTTCTCCGCCAGGCCGACCTGGAAGGCGATCGCCGAGAAGCCGCCCTCCAGCGCCAGCCGCAGCTGGAACTCCGGGTTCAGGCTCTCGGGGTTGACGAAGAAATCGCGCGGCCCATGCTCCAGCCCCTGGTCGATGGGCAGCACCATCATCCGCCCGTTGCCCGGACCGTACTTGTGCAGCAGCCGGTACAGGCGGGTCTTTTTTCCCGCCGGCAGGTCCAGGTCTTCGATCGTCATGAGCCGCTTAGATGGCATGAATGCTCCTGTCGTTGATGGTGCCGGTTTCGGTGATCGAGACTCAGAAGCGGATACCGGCCTCTTTCAGAAACTGCCGGTCCGCATCCGTGAGGTCAAAGCGCAGCTCGTCGCCTGCAGGCTTGCCGCCGATCATGGGCACGACGTAGATCGCCAGCTCCACCTTCTCTTCCCGGAGAATCTTGCGCAGCTCGCCGAAATCGATCGATTGGGCCACCATCTTCTGAATCGCGCGATTCAGTCGCTTGAGGTGCTTCGCCAATCGCTTCTCAATGCCCATTGAACCCCCTGTCGGTTCAGTCATTGTGCGCCTCCCACCACTTGCGCGGTCTCTGGAGCCTCCGGCGCGCTCAGCAGCTTCGCCGTCGTCTGCGAGACGCGCATCGAGCAGAACTTCGGTCCGCACATCGAGCAGAACTTTGCGTCCTTGTAGAATCCGTCCGGCAGCGTCTCATCGTGCATGCGGCGCGCCGTTTCCGGGTCGAGCGAGAGGCCGAACTGCCCCTCCCAATCGAAGGTAAAGCGCGCCTGCGAGAGCGCGTCATCGCGCGAACGCGCGCCCCGCCGTCCGCGCGCCACGTCCGCCGCGTGGGCCGCGATCTTGTACGCGATCACCCCGTTGCGGACGTCTTCCTTGTTTGGCAGGCCGAGGTGCTCCTTCGGCGTCACGTAACACAACAGGCTCGAGCCGTACCAGCCCACCATCGCCGCGCCGATCGCCGAGGTGATGTGATCGTATCCCGGTGCCACATCGGTCACCAGCGGCCCGAGCGTGTAGAACGGCGCCTCCTGGCAGTAGCGCTGCTGCAGCTTCACGTTCATCTCGAGCTGATCCATCGGCACATGGCCGGGCCCCTCGATCATCACCTGCACGTCCTTCGCCCACGCGCGCTGCGTGAGCTCGCCCAGCGTCTTCAGCTCGGCCAGCTGCGCCTCATCCGACGCGTCGGCCAGGCAGCCGGGGCGCAGGCTGTCGCCCAGGCTGTAGGACACGTCGT
>Ga0209726_10003646_pt1 | contig 20604 bp, 21 predicted proteins | sample Subgrocontami54m_FD_187453 | JGI IMG/M metagenome (GOLD analysis project Ga0209726, IMG submission 187453) | Subsurface groundwater microbial communities from S. Glens Falls, New York, USA - GMW46 contaminated, 5.4 m (SPAdes) (version 3) | ecosystem: Environmental > Aquatic > Deep subsurface >... | reverse complement strand
CCAGCACTTCAAGGATACCGCGCGTAATTTTGTATTCGCGCTCGAGCGGCTGATACGGATCGGTGTTGGCGCCGAGCGAAATCACTTCGCACTGGTAGCCGGGCCGCGCAAGTTCCCGGCGCAGCAGTTCCGCCGCGTTCACTTTTGCGAACAGCCGGGTTTCGAAATCCACCCCCGGCGACAGGTTCAGATACGCATGACTTGGGCGCGAGTAACAATAAATGCAGCCGTGCTCGCAGCCGCGGTAGGGATTGATCGACTGCGTGAACGGGATGTCGGGCGAGTCGTTGCGCGAGATGATGGATTTCGCGTACTCGACGGTAACGTGAGTTTCGAGCGCGGGCAACGATAAACCCGCCGTTTCCGCAACCGGCGGCTGCCCCCAGCCGTCGTCGAACGCCTCGCGCGCGATCTGCTCGAAACGCCCTTCCGGATTGATCCCCGCGCCACGGCCTTTGCGCGGTGTTGCGTGATCGCGGTTGAGAGTCTTGAGCGGCATCGAATAACGTTACGCCAGAGTCGCGGTGCAAGTAAAGGGCGTGCGGTCCCGTCGGCGCAGACGAGTGAAATACTTCTGCGACTACCCGCCGCCGCCCGCAAGCGCCCGCTCGATTGCCGCCAGCGCGTCCGCATCTGCCTTGCCCTGCGCACGCGCAAGCTCGACCGCGACCGTGCCTAGCTGCCGGTAGAGCGCCGCAATCCGCGGGTCCCACGCGCCGAGCGCCTCGATCTGGCGCGCGACAACGGCATGATCGCCACGCGCGATCGGTCCGGTCAGCGCGTTGACGGTGCCGAGTTTGAACACATTGTCGAGGGTCTCGCGCACCAGCGGCTGCATCATGGCGAGCGCCGCCTCGCGCTCGAATCCGGATTTCTCGTAGCAACGCAGCCCGGTCTCGAGCAGCGCCGTCAGATAGTTGCAAACGATCACGCTCGCCGCGTGATAGACCGTCTTGAAGCCGGGATCGATATCGGACACGATGCCGCCGATGCGCTCGAACGCCGGCCGCAGCACGGCCAGCGCCGCCACATCGCCTTCCGCGGCGCAATAAGTGCCGCTGAAGGTCCGCGCCGCAGCGGCCGAATCGGCGAAGCTTTTAAGTGGATGAACACTCGCCAGCGAAGCGCCGCAGCGGGCGGCGGCGGCCAGATCGGATGACGGCAGCGCGCCACTGCAATGAAAAACGATATCGCCCGGTTTGAGCAAGCCGCTGCCGGCGAGCGCGCTGCAGCAGACGACAATCTGATCATCGGGCGGAGTCAGCATCCACACGTCGGCGGCGTGCATTTCGTTGATCCCGCCGGCGGCGTGCCCGCTGCCGATGAAGGCTACCGCCGCCGCGCTTTCCGCAGCCGTGTGGTCGAGCACATCCTGGATTTTGAAAGTACCAAGACGCAACCACAGCCGCGCCAGCGCGCGTCCTACCCGGCCGCAGCCTATGATATTTAGCGTGGTTCTCGCCATGGGTGTGCTGTCCGCGTGCGCGTTTGTTTATAGTTTAATCAAATTGCCGGCGGCGACGAATAGTATTTCCTTTATCCGCGGCATCTCTGGTACGATTCCGTTTTCTGGAACGAATACGAGGAGCAAGGCAATCATGGCCCAACCGCAGGATGGCAAGAGCATGAATTTGACCATGGACGCCGCGAGCATTTACCGCGAGGAGGTCTATACCGATCGCAAGGTGGGCACCATCCGCTGCCTGACGCCGGTCGGAAGCGACGGTTCTACGGACGAGGGCCGCGAGGCCGTCTATGTCGGTGAAGCGCAGATACTCACCCCGATGGGCGCGATCCCGGTGACCTTCGAGATCGAGGGCACGTCGCTGGACGACGCGGTGGGCAAATACGCCGCAGCCGCCAAGCTGGCGGTCGAGCGCACGGTCAAGGAAATCCAGGAGATGCGCCGCCAAGCGGCCTCGTCCATCGTCATTCCGCAAGGCGGGGGCGCCGGCGGCCTGCCGGGCGGGCTTCCCGGCGGCGGCAAGATCCAGATCCCGTGAGCATGACAATGACGCGGGCGCTACGTCGCGGGGCCATGATCGCCGTATTGAGCAGTGTGGCAATTCTCGCCGTACCTGCGAGCGCACAGTCGCCCCCCAACCATCAGCACCACTTCGGTGACGCCGGAAAATGGGCGCAGGTCTTTGACGATCCGGCGCGCGACGCGTGGCAAAAACCCCATGAAGTCCTACGCGCACTCAAGCTCGCGCCGGGGGCCGCGGTCGCTGACATCGGTTCGGGTACCGGCTATTTCGCGGTGCGCCTCGCACACATGCTGCCGCAGGGCACCGTCTTCGGCGTCGACCTCGAACCGGACATGGTGAAATATCTTGCCGCACGCGCGAAAAAAGAAGGGCTCGCCAATCTAATTTCGGTCGCCGGCGCAACCGACGATCCGCGCCTGCCCACGCCGGTGGACCTCGCGATCCTTATCGACGTTTACCATCACATCGGCAACCGCGAGGCTTACTTCCGCAAACTGCGTGGCTCTATCAAGCCCGGCGGCCGCATCGCGATCATCGATTTCAGCGCCGACTCTCCGATCGGCCCGCCGAAAAGCGCGCGCGTCGCGCCCGAGCAGGTCAAGGCCGAACTCAGGAAAGCCGGTTACGCGCTGACTGAGGAGCACGCGTTTCTGCCGCATCAGTATTTCCTGATTTTCAGGCCGGGCGTATAAAGCAAAGAATCGGCCGTGTCGCGCGGCCCCGTTAGCAAGAGGAGAACCGTCATGAGAATATTACTGGCCAGCGTCTGGCTGGCGGCATCGTTTGCCGCGCTGCCGGCTGCAGCAGCCGATGCACAGTCTTACCCCAACAAGCCGGTCCGCTTCATCGTGCCGTTTCCGGTCGGCGGCATCGCCGACGTCATGGCGCGCGTGATCGGGCAAAAGCTCACCGACGCATGGAACCAGCCCGTCGTCGTCGAGAACCGCGCCGGCGCAGGCGGCAACATCGGCGCGGATATTGTGGCTAAGCGACCGCGGACGGAGGAGCAGGTTCCGCGCGTCTTGGCGCGTGGATGCGACCCGGAAGCGGGATGCGGCGCCGGATTTAAACCCGCGGTCGTAATGCGCGCCTACACGATCGCATCCCCATAAGATGGGGCCCCTGCTCCGCGCTCCGGCGCGCCGCCCGACGGCCATACCCTCATCATGGGCAGCATCGGCACGCACGCGGTGAACGTGAGCTTGTTTTCCAGGCTGCCGTACGACCCGCTCAGGGACTTCGCGCCGGTCGCGCTGGTGATCCAGGCCGAAGGCCTGCTGGTGCTGCATCCGTCGGTGCCGGTAAAGACGGTCAAGGAGCTGATCGCGCTGGCACGTGCCCGGCCCGGGCAACTCGCCTACGCCTCCGCCGGCAACGGCACCGCGAGCCATCTCGCCGGAGAGTTGTTCAAGTCGATGGCAAAAGTCGACATCGTGCATATCCCCTACAAGGGCAACGTGCCGGCGATCACCGATCTCATCGGCGGGCAGACCTCGATGCTGTTCGCGACCATGCCGACCGTGCTGCCGCAGGTGAAGGCGGGCAAATTGCGCGCACTGGCGGTGGCCAGCGCGCAGCGTTCGCCAGCGGCTCCCAATGTGCCCACCATAGCCGAAGCCGCGCTCCCCGGATTCGAGATCACCAACTGGATCGGCGTGTTCGCTCCGGCGGGCACGCCCGCGGACATCGTCGCCAGGCTCAACGCCGAGATCATGCGCATCATGCGCTTGCCGGAGGTGCAATCGCGGCTCGCCAACGAAGGAGCAAAGTTCGCGCCCAACACGCCGCACGAATTCGCCGCGTTCCAGAAGAGCGAGATTGCAAAGTGGGGCAAAGTGATCAGGGAGTCCGGCGCGCGCGTCGATTGAGAAATACCACGACGACAGGCGGTCCGGGTATTCAATTAGGGTTCATCCCGCTTCCGCTTCTCCCGTGCAGTCAATCGCCCCCGTCGCAAGAGCCGTTCCGAGCGCATCACGTAGAGAATATAGACTCGGCGTCCGTCGTAGCGATAGAAGATCCGGCAGGGCGGCTCCACTATCTGCCGATAACGCCAACCTTTCAACTCCTGTGGCTTCGAACCAATCTCAGGATGCGATTGAAGTTGCCCTGCATGCTCAAATACGCGTCGCACAAGTCGGCGAGCAGCATCGGGATTGTCCAGCGCGATGTAGTCCGCAATCGCGTCAAGGTCGCTCAGTGCCGGCTCGGCCCAGATTACTTCAGCCATCGCGCCATATGCGACTTGGCCCGGGAATGAGAAATGACTCGGCCCTGCTCAACTGCCCGCTCGCCACGCGCAATGCCCTCAAGCAAGGTTACGCGCTGCTTTAGCTCCTCATAACTCTTGACGTCGACCAGATAGGCACTCGGGACGCCATGCTGAGTGATAAGAATCGGCTCCCTGGCCCTCTCCAGTTCAGATAGGAGCTCGGTGGCTTGCCGCTTCAGGGTCGTGACGATTTCAGTGCGCATAAAGTGATACTAAAGTGTCAGTGAGTAAAGAGCAACCCCTCTGCGCTCCGCTACACCTGCGGATTCAGCCGCTCGAGCTTGGAATGCAGCTTGTTGAGCGCGTTGATGTAAGCCTTGGCGGAAGCGACCACGATGTCGGTGTCGGCGCCCAGGCCGTTGACGATGCGCCCGCTCTTCGACAACCGCACCGTCACTTCGCCCTGCGAGTCGGTGCCGCTGGTGATGTTGTTGACCGAATACAGCAGCAACTCGGCGCCGCTTTTGACGATACTCTCGATCGCCTTGAATGAGGCATCGACCGGGCCGCTGCCTTGCGCCTGCGCCGGTTTCTCCTTGCCGTCCTCGGACACCACGATCTTGGCGAACGGCTGCACGCCGGTTTCCGAATGCGCGGTCAGCGACACCAGACGGTAGTGCTCGCTTTCGAGGTGCTCGCTCGCCTCCTCGCTGATCAGCGCCTGCAAGTCCTCGTCGAAGATCTCGTGCTTCTTGTCGGCAAGGTCCTTGAAGCGCTTGAATGCCGCATTGAGCGCTTCTTCCGATGGCAGCTCGATGCCAAGCTCGGTAAGCCTCGCCTTGAACGCGTTGCGGCCGCTGTGCTTGCCCAGCACCAGCTTGTTGGTGAGCCAGCCGACGTCCTGCGCGCGCATGATTTCGTAGGTGTCGCGGCTTTTCAGCACCCCGTCCTGATGAATGCCGGCCTCGTGCGCGAACGCGTTCGCCCCGACTATCGCCTTGTTCGGCTGCACCGTGAAGCCGGTGATCCCCGACACCAGTCGCGACGCCGCCACAATCTGCGTGGCATCGATATTCGTATCGCACGGAAACGCGTCCTGGCGCGTACGCACCGCCATCACGATCTCCTCGAGCGAAGCATTGCCGGCGCGCTCACCCAGCCCGTTGATCGTGCATTCGACCTGGCGCGCACCGTTCAGCACCGCCGCCAGCGAATTGGCAACCGCGAGCCCGAGATCGTTGTGGCAATGCACCGACCACACCGCCTTGTCCGAATTCGGAACACGCTCGCGCAGACTGCGGATGATGCCGCCGAAATGCTCGGGCAGCGTATAACCGACGGTATCGGGAATGTTGATGGTGGTAGCGCCGGCCTTGATCACCCGCTCGAGAATGCGGCACAGAAAATCGATGTCCGAGCGGCCGGCGTCCTCGGGAGAAAACTCGATGTTGTCGGTATACTCGCGCGCCCACTGCACCGCCTTCACCGCCTGCTCGATAACCTGCGAGGGCTCCATGCGCAGCTTCTTTTCCATGTGTATCGACGAGGTGGCGATGAAGGTGTGTACGCGCGGGCTACGGGCATTGCGCACCGCTTCGCCGCAGCGGCGCACATCCTTCTCGTTGGCGCGGGCGAGTCCGCACACCGTGCTGTCCTTGATGACTCCCGCCACTGCTTTTACCGCTTCGAAATCGCCGTCGCTGGCTGCGGGAAAGCCCGCTTCGATTACGTCCACCCGCATGCGTTCCAGTTGGCGCGCGATGCGCAGCTTCTCGTCCCGGGTCATCGACGCGCCCGGACTCTGCTCGCCGTCGCGCATGGTGGTGTCGAATATGATCAATTTGTCTTTTTTCATGACTGTCTCCGGTCTGCCCTTGGCTATGCGCGTCAAACGCAATCGGCGCGCGATTGAAACTGACCCCGGGTCAGATGCCGGCCCGGCTGAAAACGATGAGAGTAAGAGTGGAGTATTTAGCGCGCAAGGCGCAGCAGCAGGCCGGCCAGCGGAACGCCGGCGAGGAGAAAAAACGCGGTGGCCTGGTGCACGGAACTCATGGTAGGGAATATAAGGGGTTTTTTCGCGTCTGGCAAGTCGCGCGCCGGAACTGGCGGGCTATCGCGTCCTGGGTGCTGAATCCGCTGTCACGGCGTCGCCGCGTCAGGCGGTTGCCCACCGCCGCCCCGGTTCCGGAAAATGTCCCACGCCGCGTGCGCGTAGCCGGACAGCGCGTAGCACCCAAACAGCATAAACAGCATCTCGGGCAGCGTGCTCGACACCGCCACCAGCGTCACCACCGCCAGCGCGATCGCGACCACCACCGGAAACGACACGCTTTTGCGCAGATTGATATCCTTGCCGCTGTAATACTTCAGATTGCTCACCATGGTCAGCCCGGTGAATACCGTCACCACCCAGGCCAGCCACCTCACTTCGGCGCCGCGAATCTGGTATTCGTTAAGCGCCCATACCATGCCCGCGACCACGCATGCGGCAGCAGGGCTCGGCAGTCCCTGGAAGAAGCGTTTGTCGGCAACTTCGAGCTGCGTGTTGAAGCGCGCCAGGCGCAGCGCGGCGCACGCGCAGTAAATGAACGCTGCGATCCAGCCGAGTTTGGTGGTGAGCCATTGCCCCAGCAGCGGGACGTTTTGCGCGTTCGAGAAATCCCTGAGCGCCCAGACGTAGATCACCAGCGCCGGGGCCACACCGAATGACACCATGTCGGCAAGGCTGTCGTATTCGGCGCCGAACGCGCTTTGAGTATGGGTAAAGCGCGCGACGCGTCCGTCGAGACCGTCAAAAACCAGCGCAATGAAAATCGCGAGCGCCGATTGTTCGAAGCGACCGTTCATTGCCTGCACGATTGCGAAAAATCCTGCGAACAGGGCCGCAGTGGTAAACAGGTTGGGCAGCCAGTAAATCCCGCGCTGGCGGATCCTGCCGTCTTTTCCCAGCCATTTGTCGCGAGGTCTACGCATTGAATCGCGTCCTCATGCGAGTTCAGCGAGCACGCTGGAGGCGGCGTAAACTTTGTCGCCGACGCTTACCTTCGGCATCGCGGTCAGCGGCAGATACAAATCCACGCGCGAACCGAAGCGGATGAACCCGTAACGCTGGCCGCGGTCGACCCGGTCGCCGGCATTGACGTAACACAGGATGCGGCGCGCGATCAGCCCGGCGACCTGGACGCAGGTGACATCGACGCCGTTTTCAGTTTTGATCCACAGCGCATTGCGCTCGTTCTCGAGCGAGGCTTTCGATAATGACGCATTGACGAACTTGCCGGGGAAATACCACGCCTCGCGCACTTCGCCGTCGACCGGACTGCGGTTGGAGTGCACGTTGAACACGTTCATGAACACGCTGAACTTGAGCGCCTCGCGTTTGAGATAGGGATCCTCGGCACGCCCGACCATGATCACGCGGCCGTCGGCAGGCGAGAGCACCGCCTTCGGGTCGGACGGAATTGCCCGCGCCGGATCACGAAAGAATTGCAGTATGAACAGCGCAATCAGCCAGAACGCCAGGGCCCAGCCCCAGCCGGCAAGTAACGTCACCGCAATCGCTACCGCGACCGCCAACACAGCAAACGTCCAGCCTTCGCGCGCGACTATCGGATGCGGATAGTTATTAGTTCTTCGACTGATCGACAAGCTTGTTCTTCTTGATCCACGGCATCATGTCGCGCAGCTTGGTACCGACGACCTCGATGGCGTGCTGGCGACCGATGCGACGCATCGCGTTCAGCTTGGTAGCGCCGGTCTGGTTTTCGAGCAGGAATTCCTGGGCGTAGGCGCCGGTCTGGATCTCCTTGAGGATCCTGCGCATCTCGTTCTTGGTTTCTTCCGTGATAATGCGCGGACCGCGCGTGAAGTCGCCGTATTCGGCGTTGTTCGAGATCGAATAACGCATGTTGGCGATGCCGCCCTCGTACATCAGGTCGACGATCAGCTTCAGCTCGTGCAGACATTCGAAGTACGCCATTTCAGGCGCGTAGCCGGCCTCGACCAGCACTTCGAACCCGGTCTGCACCAGCGCGGTACAGCCGCCGCACAGCACGGTCTGCTCGCCGAACAGGTCGGTCTCGGTTTCTTCCTTGAATGTGGTTTCGATCACGCCGGCTTTGCCGCCGCCGATCGCCGCAGCGTAGGACAACGCCATGTCGCGCGCTTTCCGCGACGAATTCTGATGCACCGCGATCAACATCGGCACGCCACCGCCTTGCGCGTAGGTCGAGCGCACGGTGTGTCCCGGTGCCTTGGGTGCGATCATCACCACATCGAGATCCGCGCGCGGCGTCACCTGGCCGTAATGGATGTTGAAACCATGCGCAAAACCAAGCGTAGCGCCCTTCTTGATGTTGGCAGCCACATCATTGCGGTAAACCGCGGCGATGTGCTCGTCGGGCATCAGCATCATCACAAAATCGGCGCCCTTGATTGCGTCGGCTACTTCCTTGACGCTTAAGCCGGCTTTTTTGGCCTTGCCCCACGATGCGCCTCCCTGGCGCAATCCCACAGTCACCTTGATTCCGGATTCGCTGAGATTGAGCGCATGGGCGTGCCCCTGCGAGCCATAGCCGACGATGGTGACCTTTTTGCCCTTGATCAGTGACAGGTCGGCGTCTTTATCGTAATAGACTTTCATGGTTTCCCCGTTGTTAACTCTTCACTAGATTTTGAGCACCCGCTCCCCGCGGCCGATGCCTGAGGCGCCGGTGCGCACGGTTTCCAGGATCGCGCTGCGGTCGATTGCGCCCAGAAACGCGTCGAGCTTGGAACCGGTGCCGGTCAATTCGATGATGTAATCCTTGTCGGTGACGCCGATGATGCGTCCCCGGAAGATGTCGGCCACGCGCTTCATCTCTTCGCGGTCCTTGCCGACCGCGCGCACCTTGACCAGCATCAACTCGCGCTCGATGTGGTCGCCGTCCGACAAATCGACCACCTTTACCACCTCGATCAGCTTGTTGAGCTGCTTGGTGATCTGCTCGATCACTTCGTCCGAACCGGCGGTGACGATGGTCATGCGCGACAGCGACGCGTCCTCGGTCGGCGCCACGGTGAGCGACTCGATGTTGTAGCCGCGCGCCGAAAAAAGCCCCGCCACGCGCGACAGCGCACCCGCCTCGTTTTCAAGCAATACTGAAATGATGTGCCGCATATTGCGGTTCTCTACACCAGGATCATTTCCGACAGGCCCTTGCCGCCCGGCACCATCGGAAACACGTTCTCGGTCTGGTCGGTGATGAAATCCAGGAATACCAGATCTTTCTTCCGCGCGAACGCCTCCTTGAGCGCGCCCTCGACATCGCCCGGCTTCTCGATGCGCATGCCGACGTGGCCGTACGATTCGGCAAGCTTGACGAAATCCGGCAGTGCGTCCATATAGGATTCGGCATAGCGGTTGCCGTGAAAAAACTGCTGCCACTGCCGCACCATCCCCATGTAGCGGTTGTTGAGATTGACGATCTTGATCGGCAGGTGGTACTGCTTGCAGGTCGAAAGTTCCTGGATGCACATTTGGATGCTTGCCTCGCCGGTCACGCACGCAACCGCCGCCTTCGGGTGCGCGAGCTGCACGCCCATCGCCGCCGGCAGCCCGAAACCCATGGTACCGAGGCCGCCCGAATTGATCCAGCGCCGCGGCTTGGTGAACTTGTAGAACTGCGCCGCCCACATCTGATGCTGCCCGACATCTGAAGTCACGAACGCATCGCCCTTGGTCACCTCGTAGAGCTTTTCAATCACGAGCTGAGGCTTGATGATCTTGGCCTTGCGGTCGAATTTCAGGCAGTCGCGGCCGCGCCACACCCCGATCTGCTGCCACCAGCTCTTGAGCGCATCCTGGTCGGTCTTTTCCTTCGACGCCTGCAGCTGCCGGATCATTTCCTCCAGCACTTCACGCACATTGCCGACGATCGGCACATCCACCTTGACGCGCTTGGAGATTGACGATGGATCGATGTCGATGTGGATGATGGTGCGCGGCACTTCGAAAAAGTGCTTGGGATTGCCGATCACGCGATCATCGAAACGCGCGCCGATCGCGAGCAGCACGTCACAATTCTGCATCGCCATGTTCGCTTCGTACGTGCCATGCATGCCGAGCATGCCGACGAACTGGCGGTCGGTGGCGGGATACGCGCCGAGCCCCATCAGCGTATTGGTGCATGGAAAGCCGAGCAGGCGCACCAGTTGAGCGAGTTCGGCCGCAGCATTGCCGAGAATCACGCCGCCGCCGGTGTATATCATCGGGCGCTGGGCCCGGCGCAAAAGATGGATAGCCTTCTTGATCTGGCCGGCGTGCCCTTTAACCACCGGGTTGTAGGAACGCATGCTGATCGATTTTGGATAATCGAATTCGGCTTTCGCGGTGGTCACGTCTTTCGGTATGTCGACCACCACCGGTCCGGGACGCCCGGTCGCAGCAATGTAGAAGGCCTTCTTCATGGTGGTCGCGAGGTCTTTCACGTCCTTGACCAGAAAATTGTGCTTTACGCAGGGACGCGTGATGCCCACCGTGTCGCACTCCTGAAACGCGTCCAGGCCGATCGCGTGCGTCGGCACCTGGCCGGTGATGATCACCAGCGGGATCGAATCCATGTAGGCGGTGGCAATGCCGGTCACTGCGTTGGTGACGCCGGGTCCTGAGGTTACCAGCGCGACCCCGATTTTTTCGGTCGAGCGTGAATAGCCGTCTGCGGCGTGAACTGCGCCCTGCTCGTGGCGCACCAGGATGTGCTTGACCTTGTCCTGCTTGAACAATTCGTCGTATATAAAAAGCACCGCGCCGCCGGGATAGCCGAACAAATACTCGACCCCCTCCTCCTGCAGGCACCGCACCGTTATCTCTGCGCCGCTTAATTCCATGCTCAAACCTGACTGAATTCCGGGGAAAACGCGAAACGAAGAACGATACCGTTTGCGCGTGGTTTGGTCAAGATAAATGTCTGATTAAACATGACGATAACCGCGGCATGCCACGCCGACACCGGGCCCAACTGACCGCTCCGGCTGGTTTTGTCGCGACGTTTCGGACGCAAACTGCGCGTGACAAAACGGCGGCGGCGGAATGAATGCCGCGCTGCGGGCCGGGCATTAACATGCTTGCGCGAGGTGTCGTCATCACGCAGAATCCGACGCACACAAGCCCACCATAAGGCGGATTCCACTGGCTACCCGGAAGGAACTTTCGGATTTTCTCGCTGCAGTCGAACGCCGCGCATACAAGCAGGCACTGTTCGCGGTACGTGACGAACAGGTTGCGCTCGACGCAGTGCAGGACGCCATGATGAAGCTGGCGCAGAAGTACTCGGCGCGTCCGTCCGCGGAGCTGCCGTTGCTGTTCCAGCGCATCCTGCAGAATACGCTACGCGACCATTTCCGGCGCCAGAAAGTACGCTCGCTGTGGACCACGCCGGTGTCGTCGCTCGCCGGCGGAGAAGACGGCGATGATCACGACCCGTTGGAAACTTTACCGGCGAATCCCGATTCCAATCCCCAAGAGACGCCGTCTGACAGATTACAGCAGACACAAACCCTTGAAATTATTGAAGAAGCGCTCCGGTTATTGCCCGCACGTCAACGCCAGGCCTTTCTGCTGCGTTATTGGGAGGATATGGATGTCGCGGCGGCGGCGGCGGTCATGGGTTGCTCGCAGGGCAGCGTGAAAACGCACTGCTCGCGCGCGACGCGTGCGCTTGCGGCGCTGCTGAAAGATAAGGGAATTTCGCTATGAATGAACAGGAACTGGCAGAGCAAATCGTCCGGCGCCTGGATCAGGGACTGGGAAACCTCAAGCAAGGCACTCTGTATCAACTGCAGTCCGCGCGCCAGTCTGCTCTTGACCAATACCGGGAAGCGCCGCAACCGGTGTTCGGTCTCGCGTGGGCCGGCGAGATTGCATTTCGCGTGAGCCACAGCCGCCACTTTACGGCGCGCAATCTGCTCCTGCCCGGTCTGCTGCTATTGACCCTGATTGGCGTCGCTTACTGGCAGATGGCCATCATCCAGCCCAACGATATCGCTGAAATTGATGCCAGCCTGCTGACAGGTGATCTGCCGATCAACGCTTATCTCGACAGGGACTTTGAGGCATGGCTAAAACGCTCTTCGCAATAATTCTTTGCCTGAGCTTCATTGCCCCGGTCTCGGCTGCCGAGCGCGCCCAGCCCAAAGCGAAAGCCGCGCAGACCAAGGCGGTCAAACCGGCCAAACCCGACTGGTCGGAACTGACCCCCGCGCAGCAGGCCGTGCTGGCGCCGCTGAAGGAAGACTGGGGTGATATCGACACCACGCGCCGCAAGAAGTGGGTCAAAGTCGCCAACGGCTACCCGAAACTGAAGCCGGACCAGCAGAGGCGGCTGCAAAAGCGCATGAAGGATTGGGCCACGCTCACCCCGGAACAACGCCGGGTCGCGCGCGAAAAATACCAAACCATCAAGAAACTGCCACCCGAAAAACGCGCGCACGTCAAAGAACAATGGCAGCGATATCAGCAGTCGCTCGCCGCGAGTTCCGAAGCGGGCGGTCAGGAAGCATCCGCCATCAGGGAAACCGCCGCTACCCAGGAAACCGCACCGGTCCAAGGGCCGGCCAGCGGCGAAAGTACCCAGTAGCAGCACCGCTACCCGCTTGAGCCACCAACCGGCGCCCGCTGCGGCGGCCGCGGCCGCCGGGCTGGGACGGCGGCTCGGCAGCATTTGCTATGAACTTTTGTTGCTCGCAGCCGTACTGTTCGTCAGCGGCGGGGTTTTTCATGCCGCAGTCCACACGCTCGACCCCACGCTGGCGCGCCCATTGCTGCAGTTATTTCTGTTCGGCGTCGCCGCCGGCTACTTCGTTTATTGCTGGACGCATGGCGGTCAAACTCTGCCAATGAAAACCTGGCGCATCCGGCTGGTGGCACGTACTGGCGGCGCCGTTACGCTACAGGTCGGGATTTACCGCTACTTGTTCGCGCTGGCGGGAATGGGTTTGTGCGGGCTGGGTCTGGCGTGGGCGATATTTGACCGCGACCGCCAGTTTCTGCACGACCGGCTCGCCGGCACAAAACTCGTGAACTGTTAGGCCTGAAAATAGATGGCAAACCGGGTAGCCCACCGCGTCCCCCGCCACCAGTACTTAACGGCGCCACCCCACGGTGGTCGCCAGGAAGAACTGATGGATATCGTTTGGGCCATCCATTATGCGCCGCCAACCACTCCCTCCGGCCCCGCCGCCGCCAGCTCGGGGCAGACGCGATCGTTCCCGCTCTCCTTGGCCTCGTAGAGTCGCAATTCGGCACCCTTGAGCAACTCCTCGGCAGTCATCAGATATCCCGGATCGCAGACGGCGGCGCCAATGCTGCACCGGATGCGGCCGGATCCCAGAGCGCCGATGGAATTCAACCGCACCATCTCCAGAATATGTTCGGCCTTGCGCACGCCCTGATACAGATTGCAGTGCGGAAGCAGCACGACAAACTCCTCCTCACCATAGCGCACCAGTACGTCCGAGCCACGCAGTTGGGCTTGGGTGTCGAGCAGCGTGGCAAACCCGGCAAGCACCTGGCCCCCTCCATCGCGCCCGAGCGTATCGATGATCGCCTTGAAATAGTCGATGTCGAGCATCAGGCAAGCGACGGGGTAGCCGTGCCGGCGCGCCTGCTTCAGCTCGCGCCACAACCACTCCCACATGAAGTTGCGGTTGTACAGCGAAGTCAGCGGGTCACGCAGGCTTGACTCCTGCGGCGTCCGTGCAGTTTCCGAATCGGCCGCCGAACGTGTCACGTTCCCGGTCACGGCGCTGATGCTCAAGAGGCAAAGTCCCTTCTCCGAGGGCAGCGGCGAGAGTTGAACCTGCTGCTGCATGAGGGCAATACCGTGGCGCGCATCGCCCCGTACGCCGTTGCGCTCGGTGCTCGGGATACCGATCGGAATCAGGTAGCCGTTGGGCATCTGCGACAGCACCTGCGGCGCGCCGTTGCCGAACACCTGCGCGAGCGCCGACTCGAAGCGCGGATTGTCGAATCCGGGAAACAGTTCGGCGAGCGTCCTGCCCCGCGCGCGCTCGTGTTCGATGCTCGTTCGTTTGGCGAGCCAGGCGTTCCATGACCTCACCCGGCCTTTGCTGTCGAGCATCAACACGCCGAGCGGCAGCAGGTCGAGCGCCTCGCACCAGTGCTCTTTGTGGATCATGGGTTCGCGCCTCGCATCAAGGTTGAGAATTGCTGCCGACGATAGTATCCAGGCTCGAGGGAGATTTTGAAACACTTGGACATCTGGATACCGTTAACGCCTTTCCCCCCACCACATCATTGCCATAGCCAGGCCAAAAAACAGCAGCGTCGGCAGGAACGCGCTCCAGAACGGCGGCCAGTCGCGCAGCAAACCGAGATAAGTAAAAAGCCGCCCGAGCATCGCGAAGCCGATGCCGAGCATGATGCCCGCGAATACCTTGGCACCGACACCGCCGACGCGCTGCTGATAATAAGCGAACGGCAGCGCCAGCACCATCATCACCAGCACCGCAAACGGATAAATGAGCTTGTTCCAGAACGCGATCTCGTGGCGCGATGTTTGCTGGTTATTCTCGCGCAGGTGCTGCACGTAAGAGTGCAGATTCCAGACCGCCATCTGCTCCGGCACCACCAGCAGAACCTTCAGCAGGCCCGGGTCGAGCACCGAGCGCCAGTCGACCTCGGCTATGCGGCGGACGGTCGTTTTATTGTCCTCAAAGTCGGTCCGCACGACATTATGCAATCGCCACATATTGCCGCTCAGATGCTCACCGCGCTGCGCGAGGCTGATCATGCGCAGCCGGTGCCCGGCATCGAATTCGTAGATCTTCACACCTAGCAGCACCGAGCCCGTCAGCACCTGCGCCACGTTGACGAAATTGCGCTCGTCCTTGACCCACAGACCGGAACGGAATTCCTGCGCGATCACGCCGGTAATTGCATTGGCACGCAAATGCTGCGCCGCCTGCTCCGCCGGCGGGGCGACAAACTCTCCGATCGCGAAGGTCAGCGCCGAAAACAGCAACCCGACCCGCACCAGCGTCAACGCCATGCGCGGAATAGACACGCCGGAAACGCGCATTACCGTGTATTCCGAATTGGCGACCAGCTGCGCCAGCGCGAACAACGTGCCGATCAGGGCGGCTATCGGAAACAATTCGTAGACATGTCCGGGCACGCTCAACAGAACAAAGGCCACGATATGGTGCAGCTGATAATTACCCTTGCCGAGATCTCCGAGCTCATGAACCAGATCGAAAAATGCAAACAACATCAGCAGCGCAGCGAACACCAGCAAAGTGGAAGTGGTGATCTCGACCAACAAGTAGCGCTTGATGATTCTCATTTGAAATAACGGAAAATCGAAAACAGAGTGAGGCGGCGGAAAAACAGTGCCAGCAGCGCCAGCAGCATCACCGCATGCACACCCCACATTCCCAGCAGCAGGCCGATGCGTTCCTGCGCGATCCACGCCTGCGCGATGCTGAGAACATTGTTGTAAATCATGTAAACGAGAATTGCCAGAATCAGATTCAGGGAAGGCCCGGCGCGCGGATTGACGAAGGAAAGCGGGATCGCAAGCAGCGCCAGCACCAGCGCCGACAACGGCAGTCCGATCCGCCACGCCAGCTCGCCACGGTAGATCGGATTCACAGTGCGCAGCAAATCGAGCGTCGGCAGTGACTTCGCCGACGGCACGGAAGCCTTGAACTCACGCGCCTCGATACGCATCGCGTAGCGCTCGAATTCGCTGATTTTGTATTCAGTCGTTCCAGGCACGCCTTCATATCGCCTGCCATTGAGCAGCACCAGAAAGCGATCGCCGTTATCGACGGTTTGCAGGAATCCGCGCCTGGCCACCATCACGCCGGTCTTATTGTGCTGCGTCGAGCTGACGAATACGTTGCCGACGGTGTCGTCGCCATCGTTCACGTGTTCGACAAAAAATACCCGCTCGATTTGCTTTGACTCACGGAACATGCCGGGCGCCATCCGCGATACATCGTCGCGATTATCCATGTAGTCCCTGAATTCCTCGCTCTTGGTGATCGTCCACGGCGACAACAGCAGGCTCAACAATGCGATCAGGATCACGATCGGCACGGCAAACGACAGCACCGGTCGGATCCAGGCGGTAAGGCTCACGCCGGAGCTGAACCACACGATCATTTCCGAATCGCGATAGCAGCGTGTCAACGACATCAGTACCGCTATGAACAACGTCAGCGACAGCAACACCGGAAGATAATTGAAGGAAGTAAACGCGAGCAGGGCGAATACGCCGGTAAACGTGATGGAGCCGCTTGCGGCGAGCCCGAGAAGGCGCACCAACTGGGTCGCGATCGTGATCCCGAGCAGCACGATAAATGTCGCCGCCGCCGTGCCGGCGAATTCACGCACCAACGATTTACCGAAAATCTTCACCGGGATGCACTTTGATTTTTGCCGGAATTGCGAAGATAATCAGCGCTTCTGGCAGTCATCCGAATCGAGGGAGAACGCGTTGGAATTTAGCATAAAAACCGGGGTTCCGCAGCGCATCCGCACCGGCTGTATCGTGGTCGGCGTATTCGAACCGCGCAAACTGAGCGGTGCTGCGGCCGGGCTCGATCGCGCGGCGCATGGACACCTGTCCGCGATCCTCAGGCGCGGCGACATGGATGGCAAGCTCGGCCGCACGCTGTTACTGCACGGCGTGCCGAATGTCGCGTGCGAGCGCGTGCTGCTGGTGGGGCTGGGCCGCGACAGCGAGTTTCGTGACAAACAGTACCGCGAGGCGGTGGCAGCGGCGGTGCGGACGCTGGGCACGACCGGCGCCGCAGAGGCGGTGCTGTACCTCACGGAAATCGAATCCGTAAAGCGCGACACCACGTGGCGGACAGCCCAGGCGGTCATGGTGGCACGCGAGGCGGGATACCGATTTGACCGCATGAAAAGCCGGCGTGACGAAAAGAAACCCGTGCTGCGCAAGCTCGCGCTTGGTTTCGGCGATCCGACCGCGCGCCGGCCGGCCGAAGCCGGCCTCGAACGCGGCCTGGCGATCGCGAATGGAATGAATTTCGCGAAAGATCTCGGCAATTTGCCTGGCAATGTCTGCACTCCGGACTATCTCGCCGGACAGGCGCGCGAGCTTGCAAGGCGCTACCGCATGAAAGTCCGGGTACTGGGGCGCGCTGAAATGAAAAAGCTCGGCATGGGCACGTTGCTGTCGGTGGCGCGCGGCAGTACGCAATCACCGCGGCTGATCACGCTCGAGTACCGCGCCGGTGCGAAGCGCGCAAAACCGATAGTGCTGGTCGGCAAAGGCGTCACATTTGACAGCGGCGGCATTTCGCTTAAGCCCGGCGCCGAGATGGACGAAATGAAATTCGACATGTGCGGCGCCGCGAGCGTGCTTGGCGCAATGATGGCGGTGGCCGAGATGCGATTGCCGATCAACGTCGTCGGCATCATCCCCGCCACCGAGAACATGCCCAGCGGCAGCGCAACCAAGCCCGGTGACATCGTCACCAGCATGTCGGGGCAAACCGTGGAAATTTTAAACACCGACGCCGAGGGGCGATTGATATTATGCGACGCGTTGACCTATGCCGAGCGCTTCGAGCCGCAGGCAGTGGTTGACATCGCGACGCTGACCGGTGCGTGCGTGATCGCGCTCGGAAGCGTAGCGAGCGGCTTGTTCGCGAACGATCAAGCGCTCGCGAATGAGCTGCTCGCCGCCGGTGATACCGCGTACGACCGCGCCTGGCGATTGCCGCTGCACGACGATTACCAGGAGCAGTTGAAAAGCAATTTTGCCGATTTCGCCAACATCGGGGGACGGCCCGCTGGAGCCGTTACTGCCGCGTGCTTTCTGGCGCGCTTCACCTCGAAATTCAAATGGGCGCATCTCGACATCGCCGGCACCGCGTGGAAGTCAGGCAAGGAAAAGGGCGCGACCGGCCGGCCGGTGCCGTTGCTCGTGCAGTTTTTGATCGAGCGGGCATCGAAAATAAAGTGATAAGCGCAGAGCAAGGGATGCAGAGCAGAAGCCCGCGCAACACCGCAAGCCGTCATTTAACGCTTTGCGCCCTGCGGTTGCCGCATGACCCAGATTGACGTTTATTTTCACGTCGAAAACAAGCTGGCAACCGCCTGCGTGCTTAGCGCCAAGGCTTACTCGAACGGCTTGCGCGTGCTCGCCTTCTGCCCTGACGCCGAGTCAAGCCGGAGACTGAGCCGCATGCTTTGGACCACACCGGCGATCGGTTTTGTTCCGCATTGCGACCCCGACGACCGCCTCGCCGCGGTCACTCCGGTGATCATCGACCACGTTGGCGCCGACCCGTTGCACGACCAGGTGCTGCTGAACCTGCGCGACGACCGGCCGGCGCATTTCAGCCGTTTCCAGCGCCTGATCGAAATCGTCAGCCTCGACGAAGAAGACCGCCGGCTGGCACGCGAGCGCTACAAGTTCTATCGCGATCGCGGCTATGCCATTCAAAACCACGACATGAGCGGTATTTCGCAGTAGCGCGTTACACAACCGATGTCCACCGAAAACGACGAAGACTGGCCGGACGACAAAGGAGTACTGGATCGCGCCGATGCGCTGCTGCGCAGACACCGTGCAGCAGCCGGCGAGCCGGCGACGGATTCTGACGCTGTTCCGACGCTGACCGAGGCAATCGCCGCGGAAGAGGGCACCGGCGGCGCGGAGATTCCGACCCTCACCGATATCGTCGCCGCTCCCGTCGCTGGTGGCTCGCCCGCCGCCGAGGTGTTCCCCGCCACACCGCCGGCGACGGCCACGGCCCCGCGGACGCCGGAACCCGTCGCCCACGCTAAGGCCGGTGCTAAAGGAGCACTGACGCCACCGCAGTCGCAAGACGAGGCAGCCGGCCCGCCAGTCCCGGCACAAGACCTCGAGCACGGAATCTACCTGAAACTCAGGCAGCAGCTCGACACCCGGATTGCGGGCGTGCTCCAGGAGCGCTTCATGCCGGAAATCGCGGATGCCCTCGATCAGGCGCTGCATCGGATTGGCGACGATCTCAAGGCCGACATCAACACGATGGTGCGCACTTCGGTCGAAAAGGCACTGAAGAGCAGACTTCCGGAACCGCGCGAGGGCACGAAATCCCGGCCCGAGCCGGCGGTGTCGGCCGCAGACAAAGCGGAACTCGCCAAGAGCTTTGAGCCCCACGCGATAGAGGAGCGCTGGTATCCCGAGTGGGAAACGGCCGGCTACTTCGAGGCCGGCTACAAGTCCGGCCAATCCGCGTATTCGATCATGCTGCCGCCGCCCAACGTGACCGGCACGCTGCACATGGGACACGCGTTCAATCAAACCATCATGGATGCACTGACGCGCTACCATCGGATGCGCGGCGACAACACGCTCTGGCAACCCGGCACCGATCATGCGGGTATCGCAACGGAGATGGTGGTCACGCGCCAACTGGAAAGCGAAGGCCTCACCCGCCACGCGCTCGGCCGCGAGACTTTTATCGAGCGCGTATGGGACTGGAAAGAAAAATCGGGAGCCACTATCACGCAGCAAATGCGCCGACTCGGCGCATCGTGTGATTGGTCCCGCGAGCGCTTCACCATGGATGAGCCGCTGGGAAGGCTTGTTGCCCATACGTTTGTCCGGCTGTACCGCGACGGGCTGATCTACCGCGGCACCTATCTCTCCAACTGGGACCCGGTGCTGCACACCGTGGTCTCGGATCTGGAAGTGCAGTCGGAAGAAGAAAGCGGCCAGATCTGGGAAATCCGCTATCCATTGGCCGACGGTTCAGGTTCGCTCACAGTGGCCACTACGCGGCCCGAGACGCTGCTGGGCGACGTCGCGGTTGCCGTCAACCCTGAGGATGAGCGTTACTCCGGATTTGTCGGCCGGCAGGTAAGGCTGCCGCTTGCGGAACGGATGATTCCGGTCATCGCCGACGGCTACGTCGACATGAAATTCGGCACCGGCTGCGTAAAAATAACTCCGGCGCACGATTTCAATGACCATGCCGTGGGACAGCGTCACGCGCTGCCGCAAATCAACATTTTCACACTTGATGCGAAAATCAACGACAACGGCCCGCCGGCCTATCGCGGACTCGACCGCTTTGATGCCCGCAAGCGTATCGTCGCCGATCTCGACAGGCAGGGTCTGCTGGCGTCGGTCAAACCGCACCAGATCCAGGTCCCGCGCGGTGACCGCACCGGTGTTGTGCTCGAGCCGATGTTGACCGATCAATGGTTCGTGAAAATGGATGCCCTCGCAAAGCTCGGCCTGGACGCGGTTGCGAACGGCGAAGTTCGCCTGGTACCGGCGCAATGGGTAAATACCTACAATCACTGGCTCACCAATATCAAGGACTGGTGCATATCGCGGCAGCTGTGGTGGGGCCACCGGATTCCAGCGTGGT
>Ga0209726_10003641_pt1 | contig 20624 bp, 8 predicted proteins | sample Subgrocontami54m_FD_187453 | JGI IMG/M metagenome (GOLD analysis project Ga0209726, IMG submission 187453) | Subsurface groundwater microbial communities from S. Glens Falls, New York, USA - GMW46 contaminated, 5.4 m (SPAdes) (version 3) | ecosystem: Environmental > Aquatic > Deep subsurface >... | reverse complement strand
GGGAGGCATCGATCCTCCCCCCCGCCTTCGCCGCGGAGGCGCACTCGCTGAGGCCCGAGGACGCGGAACGGCACCGACGACTGGCGCGGGCCCTCGAGAAGGACGACCCAGCGTCCGCCCTCGCGGAGTGGCGGAAGGCGCGGTTCCTGGACCGTTCGTGCGAGGAGTGCGAGCCGGCCATCGAGCGCCTGAAGGGCGCCTCGCACGATCGCGCAGGGTGCTGGACGAGGGAGGCGACCGCGCCGCCGCCGCACCTCGCCTTCGCGACCTCTCCCGTGAGGCTCGGCGGGTCCTGGTACTACACCAACTCCGAGGGGGACCTGATCAAGACGAAGGACCCGCTGCGTCCGGAGCCCTCCTGGCTGTACACGCCGCCCCGGCCGGTCACCGCGTGGGATCGCGATACGTCCCTCCTCGGCTGGTCCTCCACGCCGGCGCTCGCGATTCGCGGTTCGGAACTCCTGTGTCTCTTCGCGCGGAGCTGCCAGGTTCAGCAGCCCAAGCGGGGCGGTACGGGGTGGATCGGAGGATGCACCCTGCGCGTGCTCGACGACGCGAGCGGGCGCGAGGTGTGGTCGCGGGAGTTCCCCTACTACATGACACCGGGGAGGCTCTGGCCGGCGGCAGGCGTCGTGACGTTCGTCCGCGACGGTCTCGCCGTTTTCGATCTCGACACCCGCGCCTGGCGCTGGACCCTCTCCGATGTCGGCCACGGCGGCGCGGCCGTCTGGGTCGATGGGGACGCCGTCTACCTCGGTTTCCCCTCGGGCGACCTCTGTCGGCTCCGCCTCGCGGACGGGACGCTCGTGTGGAAGAAGAAGTGGCCCGGCGCGCCGAGCGGGCCCGTGCTGCTCGTGGGCGCCGGCCGCCGCCTCCTCTTCCGCCCATCCGGCCTCGCGCTGGTGGCCCTTTCCCTCGACGACGACTCCGTGCTCTGGGAGAGGCAGCCGAGCTCGATCTCGAGTCAAGAGGTCGTCGTCGATGAGGACCGCGCCTACCTCCAGTCGCGCATGGGCGGGGGCGTCGAGGCCCTCTCACTGGCCACCGGCGAGGTCGCATGGAAGACGCAGGCCGGCCGCCTGGACTGGTTTGACACGTGCCTCGTCTCGGATCAGGCGCTCTGGCTCGGAGGCGCCGAGGGGTTGCTATGCCTCGATAAGTCCTCGGGTCGCATCCTCGGCGCCTCCTGGGGGGAAAGGACGTACTCCTCGACGGCGCTCTACCTCGCTGACGGGGCAACCCTGCTCCGCTCCACCGCGATGCCGCAGCCGCCGTGGATTCCGGACTACGGCCGACGGCCCCCGAAGTTCTCCTCCACCCGGCTGGTCGAGGGCGACGCACCCGCCCCGGGCGACCTGCCCGGGGATGAGGACGTCCTCGCCGAGGTGTCGCTCTTGGAGGATGTCTGCTACGGAGCCGGCGCCCAGGATGGGGCCGTCTGGCTTGCGCTCGCCGATGCGTGCGCGCGCGCCGGCCACCTGGAGTGGGGGGCGGAGGCTCTGCGGCAGGGCCTCCTGCTCACGGCCCCGGACGTCGCGCGCCTCCATGTCTGGCTGGACCGGATCGCCGACGCGATCGGGCCGGAGGAGGATCGGCCGGATCCGCTTCTCGGCCTCGCGGCCGACTTGCGTCGGAGGGAGGCCATCATCGAGGTCGAGGAGAGTCTCCGGTCGGGTGTGTTTCCCCCGCCCGGCGACAGCTCATCGCCAAGTCCGTGGGATTACGCCGATCTCGTGCTGGACGCCGCTCCGGATCTGGAGATGCGGCGGGCCACGGCGCTCCTGGGGCGCGGGCTCGGCACTGCGCAGCCCTTTGTCGCGCGGTTCCTCGGGGACGTCCCCGAGCCGCTCGCGATCGAGGGCCTCGACGCGATCCTCCGCATGGGGTTCCGCCCGGACGACTGCTCGCGCATCTGGCCGGGATCGCGCTTGGATGGGACGTCATCGAACACCGCAGACCTGGAGGCGGCCCTGCGCGCCCGGTGGGCAGGCCCCGCGGGGGCGCTCAGGGGGGCCTCGCTCGCCGTGCTCGAGCTGCTCACTCCAGTCCCTCCGAAAGAGGACGACGAGGCGTCCCTCCGAGCCGCCTTCGCAGCGGAACTGCCGCGCATACGGCTCGCCGCCGCTGCCTCGCTCTCTCGGAGAGGGATCGCCGAGGGGAGGGAGGCGATCCTGGAGGAACTCCACTCGGGGAGCGATGAGGCGCGGACCTTCGCGGTCTGGCTCGCGGGAAACCTGCGGATGAAAGAGGCGGTGGCCGAGCTGCCGCTCGATCCGGACCAGCCCGGGCAGTACGACCTGGAGGCCCTCGCGGAAATCGGGACGGAGGAGGCGATCGAGAAGGTCCTGCGCGCCGCGGCGAAGGCGGATCCGAGCTACCCGTGGCCCCACGTGCTTCCCCTGTCGCGCGTGCGGACGGACGAGGCGGTTCGCGTCCTCCAGCGGTTGAGCTCCGCCCCCGACTTCGGGGGGCTGGTCGCGGGGTTCTACGGCCTCGTCTGGATGGACACGCCGCGATCACGACTTGCGGCCATCGAGCCGGCGCGCGCGTACTTGCGCCTCGACCCGATGGGCGACTCCGCCCTCCACGCGGTGACGAGGGGGCTCCTGGAGCTGGGGGACGTGCCGGGCGCCGAGGCCTGTCTCGCCCGGCTGGAGGCCTGCGGCCTTTCGACGCCCTGGTCCCTCGCCTTGCGAAGCCGCGTCCTCGCGGCCAGGGGGGACCTCGAGGGCGCGCGAGAGGCGAGGCGGTGCGCGGAGGAGGACCTCGACCGCTCGGAGGCGGTCCATCCTGGCTCCTGGCGGCACAAGCTCACCCGCGCGAAGCTCTATCTCCATCCCGCCGAAATCGCGGACCCTGAGAAGGCGCGCAAGCTCGTCGAGGAGGCGCGGACGCTGGGCGCCCTCGACTCGGACCTCGAGCGGCTACTTGAGGTCCTCCAAGGGCGGTAGCCCCATCGCGGAGGCGTAGCGGCCCCGTCCCGTGCATCGTGCCAACCCTTGCGCGCCGAATGATGCCTGACAGGCATGATGTCGCTCGTGCATAGCATGGGCGCATCGGGGGAGGGGCGGCGATGCTGCCTTCTTCGATCAGGGCGATGAGCGGCGCTCAGGCCGCCGGTGTTGCCGTCGTCGCCCTGCCGAACGTCGCGTAGAAGAAGACCGCGCCGAACGTGCCGATGCACCCGGCGATCACGAAGGGCGCCCTCGGGCCGAGCCACAGCCAGGCGAGCGCCCCGAGCACGGGGGCGATCATCACCGAGAACGACCGCGCCGACCAGTAGAGCCCCGTCTCCTCGGTCTTCCGTTCGCGCGAGACCAGCTCCGTGATCATCGCCTTACGCGCGGGCTCGCCGATCTCGCGGAGGCCCATGACCACGAATGCGGCAATCAGCCCGGCCGTCCCGAACCCCGGTCCGGCGATCACCGCGAACGGGAAGAGGGCGAAGAAGAGGAAGGTGAGCCCGATGTACGGCTTCTTCGCCGCCCCCGCCTTCGAGGCCGCGAGGCCGATCGGGACGTAGAGCACAAGCGATACGATTGCGTTGAGCGCGAGGAGCCGTCCGTACTGCCCGGCATCGATCGGTTGGGCGACCGCGATCGCGGATGTGAGATAGAGCACCTCGAGCACCCGCGTGAACCCCTCGCCCAGGCGAATGAGGATGTCCGATGCGAGGAGCAGCTTCAGGTCCCGCGGAAAGGTCCGGAGCGTCGCGAAGAAGGGCGCGCTCGTCAGCGCAGTGTCCTTCGCCTCCACCCTCAGGTACCGGAGCTGGACGATGAGCGCCAACGCGGCGAGGCCCATGAAGATCTCCGCCGCGACGTGGACGCCCATCTCGTCCCCGAGTCGCTTCATCATCGTCCCGCCGACGAGATAGGCGACGACGCGGGGCACCCTGCGCAGGATCGACTGCATGCTCAGCGCGAGCGTCCTGCGGTCGGGGGGGAGCGTCTCCCCGACCACCGTGAGCGTGGAGGGCGCCGAAATGGAGTCCCAGGCCTGGAGGAGGGGGAGCGCCAGGAACGGTGCGAGGGTGCTCGACCAACTGATGAGGATCGCGGCCCCGATGATCGGCATCGAGCAGAAGAGGACGAGCGATCGCCGCGCGCCGAGCCTGGCGCCGATGCGTCCGCCCAGGCGGTAGTAGATCCCCTCGAGGAGGTCTGCGAACGTCCCGTACAGCCCGACGTAGAGGAGGTTCCTCTCGAGGTCCTCCTTTGCGATGTAGCGCGGCATGAACGGCTTGAACAGCTCGTACCCCGCGGCGATCAGGAGGATCACGACCAGGAGCGAGAGCGTGCTCGGGTTGAGGCCCCAACGAGAGGAGGAACCTGACATGCGCGCGGAGTCTATCCGCGCGATCGTCCTGCGCCTAAACTTTCCAACCCAAAGGGCCGAAGATCACTCCGGATCACGATCTTGGCGCGCCTGGAGGGTTGAGGATGGCCATCCATTTCAAGTGCAAGTGCAGCAACAAGATGGAGGCCCCGGAGGACTTCGTCGGGAAGGAGGCGCGCTGCGGCGTCTGCGGGAAGTACGCCATCGTTCCGGCCAAGAGCGAGTTCATCCCCGAGCCGAACACGTCCTCGAAGACGAAGATCGCCTTCAGCGACGACCATATCCGCGAGCGTACGGAGTACCAAAACGCACGGGGCAAGGCGGGTCTCGCCACCCTGGGCGTGCTTCTCGGAGGCGTCGTCACCGTCATCTTCGGCATCCTCTCGATCGCCGTCGACAAGTACCTGGGGACGGGCGCGCTGATCGGCCTCGGCGTCATGGGCCTCTCCTTCGGCATGGTCATCGGCGAGTGGACCGTCCTCAGCGCCGACATCGCCGACCGGCTGCGCGAGGTGAACAACAACACGCGCTAGCCGGATCTCGTTGACCCACAGGCGATTTCGGAATACCATCCTGCCGTTCCGGGGCCTCGGACACGGACCGGCATGGCTCTTCCCTCAGTCTGCATCCTCCGCACCGCGGGCACGAACTGCGACCGTGAGACGCACTACGCCTTCGAAGAGGCCGGCGCATTCGTCGAGCGCGTGCACATCTCCGGCCTCCTCTCCCGCCCCGCGAGGCTGAACGACTACCACGTCCTCGTGGTCCCCGGCGGATTCAGCTACGGGGACGACCTCGGCGCCGGCACGCTCCTCGCCAACGAGATCAACTGCTTCCTCGGCGAGGAGCTCAGGCGCTTCCGCGCCGCGGGGAAGCTCGTCTTCGGGATCTGCAACGGCTTCCAGATCCTGGTCAAGGCGGGCCTGCTGCCCGGCCTCCCCGAGGAGGGGGCGGCCCGCCCGCAGGCGACGCTTACCAATAATGAAAGCGGGAAGTTCGAGGATCGCTGGGTCTATCTCAAGCTTTGCTCCCGGAAGGTCGATTTTCTGGATCAGGGGGCATCTACGCTGTATCTGCCGGTGGCGCACGGGGAGGGGAAGTTCGTAGTGCGGGACGACGCGGTCATGCGCCGCCTGGAGGAAAACGACCAGGTGGTGTTCCGCTACATGAGCCCCGACGGGGGGCCGGCGTCGTACCCGTGGAACCCGAACGGGTCGCAGGGGGACATCGCGGGAATTTGCGACCCGAGCGGGCGAGTCCTCGGCCTGATGCCCCATCCCGAGCGCCATTCCGAGGCGACGAACCACCCGCGCTGGACGAGGGAGGGGGCCTCCGACCGTCCGGACGGGACGCGGTTCTTCGCCGCCGCCGTGAACTACGTCCGCCAGCGGCTCCTCTAGACGATCCACACGCCCCGACCGGGGAGGACCTCCGGCCGGGTGCTTTATAGTTTACAGTTTACACTGTATCTCTCGCCCGGCGAGGTCCGACATGCGACGTGCGATCGTCCATGGCAAGGCCAGCTTGCTGGTCGGCCTTCTGGCAGCCCTCGTCTCCTGCTCGTCCGTGCCCCTCGGCTTCCTGAGGGGAAGGCAGACGGAGCCGACGCCCCCCGCCGACCTCCCCGCCCCCGGGGATACCCTGCCCACCGGCGAGGCCGCGCCACCGGCCGCCCCCGACGAGGAAGAGGCGCCCGCGGCCCAGGGGAAGGCCTGGGTCTCCGCGTCGCGCGATTTCTCCGTCGAGGTCGCCGTCCCCATGGAGGACATCCGCGGCGTCGAACTGTGGATCACCGAGGACGCCGGCCTCTCCTGGCGCGCGACCGAGATGGTGCCCGGCCTCCCCACCGCGATCCCCTTCACGGCCCCCCGCGACGGACAGTACGGCTTCGCCGTAGTCCCCGTGACCCCCGACGGCGCCCGCTCCAGCCCCCCCGTCTCCGGGAGCGAGCCCGAGGTCTCCGTCCTCGTCGACACCACCGCCCCCATCGTCGTGCTCACCAGCCCCAACGGCGGCAACGTCTTCCCCAACCGCGGCCAGGAGTGGGTCTCGTGGACCGCCCGCGACCCCAACCTCGCCCCCAACGGCGCTACGCTCGAGGCCAGCGCCGACGGAGGCCGCACCTGGTCCGTCGTCGGCCGCGACCTCCCCAACGACGGCCGCGCCGCGTGGAGCCTCCCCGTCGCCTCAGGCAAGGAGTACGTCGTCCGCGTCACCGCCAGGGACCTCGCCGGCAACGCCGCGTCCGATTCCTCCGATGCCCCGTTCACCGTCGACGGCTTCCCCCCCGAGGGTCGCGTCCTCGGCCCCGCCTCCGCCAGCCGCGGCGAGGTCTCCCTCCAGTACTCCGCAGGCGACCCCGGCGGCGCCGGCCTCGCCAAGATCGTCCTCTGGACCACCACCGACGGCGGCGCCACCTGGCAGCGCGCCGCCGAGGACATCGACACCCTCTCCCCGATGAAGGTCGTCCTCCCCGACGGCGAGTACGGCCTCGCCCTCGTCTCCGTCGACCGCGTCGGCAACGCCGCCGAGGCCCCCCGCCCGGGCACGAAGCCCGAGGTCACCCTCCTCGTCGACTCCGCCGCCCCCTCCGTCGCGTTCTACGACTTCCCCAGGACCCCCGTCTTCCCCGGCGACGAGGAGGTCGACCTCGCGTGGACCGTCTCCGACGCGAGCGTCCGCGCCGACGGGGTCCGCCTGGAGATCTCCGAGGACGGCGGCACGACCTGGCAGGAGGTCGCCTCCGGCCTCGCGGCCGACAAGCCGTACCGCTGGCGCACCCCCTCCAAGCTCGGCCGGCGCTACCGCCTCCGCGTGACCGCCGAGGACAGGATCGGCAACGCGAGCCGCGCAACCAGCCCCGAGTTCGCCGTGGACGGGAGCGTCCCGGAGGCCTTCTTCCAGGGCCCCTCCGTCTCCGCGTCGGGGACCGTCGACGTCGAGTACGGCGTGCGGAGCCTCGGCTTCGCCCCTCTCGCCCGCGTCGAGTTGTGGGTCATGCGCGGCGGCGACACGCACTGGGAGCGCGCCTCGTCCGACGACGACGGCGCCTCGCCGATGACGGTCCAGCTCCCCGACGGCGTCTACGGCGTCAAGGTCGTCTGCGCCACGGTCCGCGGGATCGAGAAGGGAAAGTGCCAGGCCCAGCCCGAGGCCGGCACGAAGCCCGATGGCACGCTCGTGATCGACTCCACGTCGCCCCAGGTGAAGGTCACCTTGCCGACCAGCAAGCTGGCCTTGCCAGAGGCCCCCGCCGTGTACCGCGGCGGGGAGACCGTCTCCGTCGCCTGGAGCGCGAAGGACGACCGGATCGGGAAGGGCTCCGTGCGGATCGAGATGACCTCCACGGGCCACGCCTGGAAGGAACTCGCGAAGGGGCTCCCCGCCGAGGGGACCTGGCGTTGGACGCTCCCGGCCGAGACCGGGGACGCCTTCCAGGTCCGCGTCGTCGCCGAGGACGAGGCGGGCAACATCGGCACGGAGGCGACGGAGCGCTTCGGGATCGACGCGAAGGCCCCGACCACGCGCGTCGTCGGCCCCACCGCGCTGAACAAGGCCTCCGGCAACGTCGCGCGCCTCTCCATCGAGGCGGTCGACGCGGGGCCGGCGGGGATCGGCGAGGTCGTGCTCTACCGCGCGCGCCTCGGCCAGGTCCTCCGCTGGGAGGAGGTCCGCACGTTCAAGGCCGCCCCGTACCAGGCGGAGGCCGGTCCGCTCGACGACGGCCGCTGGGGGTTCGTCGCGGTCGCCACGGACCTTCGCGGGAACCGCGGCGCGGCGCCCGACGCCGGGACCGTACCCGACCTCGAGGTCATCGTCGACACGCGGCCCCCCGTGCTCAAGCTCCTCGAACCGAAGGGCGGAGAGGTCCTCGGCGCCGAGGCCTCCGTCGATGTTCGCTGGGAGTGCGAGGACGGGGCGTCCGTGCAGTTCACCGTGCAGGCCTCTCCGGATGGCGGGCGGACCTGGCAGGACGTCCTCGCGGAGGCGGCCGGCGTGAGGATCTGCCGCTGGGAGCTCCCCGCGCGCGACGGGGCATGGAAGCTGCGCGTGATTGCCCGCGACGCCGCGGGGAACGAGGCCAGCCTGCTCTGCCCGGGAGACGTCTGCGTCGACGCCCAGCCGCCGTGCGCCACGGTACTCGGCCCCGCGCGCTCGAACAGCGGCGCGGTGGAGATTGAGTACGACGTCAAGGATGCGGGGACCTCCGGCGCGGGGACCGTGCAGCTCTGGACACGCGGGGCCGGAGAGGCCGACTGGCGGCCGGGCCCCTCCGTCGACGTCTCCGGCGGGAAGCGCCCGCCGCTCCGCGTCGTCCTCGCCGACGGCGCGCACGGCCTCTTCCTCTCGGCGACCGATCGCGCGGGAAACGCGTCGGCGGTCCCGGCCGCGAGCGCCGGGCCCCAGGCTTCGCTCGCGATCGACTCCCAGGCCCCGATGGTGGAGCTCCTCGCGCCGCAGCCCGGCGACGCTTTCCGCGGGGGGGCGGTCGCGCCGGTCCGCTGGCAGGCGAACGACAAGGCCCTCGAGGGGGCGTGCATCGCGATCGAGGTGAGCACGGACCGCGGGAGGACCTGGACGACGGTCGCCGCCTCCGAGACGAATGACGGCGCGTTCGACTGGGCGGTCCCGAACGCGGACGGGGACGGCTACCTGGTGCGGGTGCGGGCCACCGACGTCTTCGGAAACCGCGGCGAGGCGACTCTCGGCGGGACGTTCGTGATAGACAGCCGCCCGCCGGCCGTGTCGATTGACGGGCCGCTCTCGTGGAGGTCTCCCGAGGGCGAGCTGTTCCTCCGGGGCCGCGACGAGGGGCTCTCGGGGATCGACCACGTCGAGATCTGGACGACGACGGACGGCGGGACCACCTGGGCGGGGCCGCTCGCGGCCCCCTGGGGCGGAGGCAAGGTCCGCTGCACGCTCCCCGAAGGAAGGCGGGGCCTGTACGCGCGCGCGGTGGACCGCGCGGGGAACGCAGGCGCCGCGCCGAAGCCGGGCACGCCGCCGCAGGCGCTGATCGGCGTCGACGCCGGAGCGCCCAGGCTCTCCGTCTCGGGGATCGCCGCCGGCGACTTGTTCCGGGCAGGGCAGCCGATCGCGATTGCCTGGGAGGTCGAGGACGACGGCCTGGCCGAGGCCCCGGTCCGCATCGAGGTCCGCCGCGACTGGCAGGGCCAGCTTGCTGGGCCCGCGCCCCCGGTCGTCCTCGAACCGGGCGGACAGGCGAACGGCCAGGTCTCCTGGACGCCGTCCGAGGACGGGACGTACGTCATCTCCGTGATCGCGAAGGACGCGGTCGGCAACGAGTCACGGTCCGATTCCCACGTCGAGATTGACGGCGCGGCGCCCGTCCTGAGCTGGGTCCAGGCGCCCGAGGGAGGCACCCTCGCCGGCGGGGTCGAGCTGGACCTCGCATGGACGGCCGAGGACGCCCACGTCGAGCCGGACACCGTCGTGCTCTCCTTCTCGGCCGATCGCGGCGCGACGTGGCAGTCCGTCCGCGCCGACCTCGCCGCCTGCGGGCGGACCGTGTGGCGCGTCCCCGAGGTCGACTGCCTCGACTGCTGCCTGCTTCGCCTGTCCGCGAAGGACCGCCTGGGCAACGCCGCGGAGCTGGCCACGACGAAGCCGTTCGGCATCGTGACGAACTCCCCGCCCGTGCGGATCGACCTGCCCGCGGCGCGGCGCGAGGGGGCCTTCCAGGCGCCCCTCCGCTGGCTCTTCGGCCGTGCGACGATCGCTCGCGTCAAGGTGTGGCACACGACCGACGGCGGTCGCCGCTGGAGCCTGCTGCAGGACCTCGACGCGGCGACGACCGACCAGGTCCCGCTCGACCTGCTCGAGGGGATGCACGGCTTCTTCCTCGCCTGCGACCGCGCGGATGGGACGAGCGGCGAGGAGCCACGGTCGGGCACGCCTCCGCAGCACGTCGTGGCCGTCGACGGGACCGCGCCCGTGGTGACCCTGTTCGGCGCCCACGACGGCGACGTGGTGCGAGGCGGCGGCGAGATCGACGTGGCGTGGGAGGCGAGGGACCAGCATCTGGGCCCCGGGGCCGTCGTCGTGCGCGTCCGCGAGGACGGCGGGACGTGGAAGGAGTTCCCCGCGCAGGCCGATCGCGGGGCGATCCCGGTCCCCGTCGGGGCGAACGCCCGCGAGATCGAGGTCCGCGTGGTCGCGCGCGACGCCGCGGGGAACGAGGCCGCGGCGAGCGTCGGGCTGGCCGTGGATACGGACGAGCCGGAGGCGACGGTCGCCTCCTCGGTCGGGAAGTGTGTCCGTTCGGGCGAGCGTGTCACGGTGACCTGGACGGCGAAGGACAGCCACCTCGGCGAGCGCCCCGCGGAGCTGCGCTGGTCGTCGAACGGCGGGCGGACCTGGCAGACGATCGCGCGCGGGCTGCCGGCCTCGGGCCAGGCCGTCTGGACGGCGCCGGCGACGACGGCGAGGGACGTGCGGATCGCCGTGCTCGTGACGGACCGGGCGGGGCGGTGGGTGAACGCGGAACTCCCCGCGCGCCTCCTCGTCGACGCGGAGCCGCCCACGCCGCGGGCCGCGCCGGTCGGAATCGTCTCCTCCCCGAACGTCCAGGTGGAGTGTGCTGCGGAGGACGACGCGACGGGCGTCGCCTCGATCGAGCTGTGGGTGCGCGCCGCGGGGGCGTCGACCTGGGAGCGCGCGGGGCAGGCCGCGGTCGCCCAGGCGCAGTTTCCGCTTGCGCGTCCCGACGGGGCGTACGAGCTGCTGGTTGTCGCGACCGACGGCGCCGGAAACCGCTCGGCGGTCCCCGATGACGCCACGCAAGCGACCTCGGACTGCGTCTTCGACCGCGAGGGCCCCGTCGTCGACGTCGGGGGCCTGGAGCAGGGCCTTCGCGCCCGCGCGGGAGGGATGCTGGCGCTCGAGTGGTCCGCGCGCGACGCCAACGGCGTCCAGAATGTCTGGGTCGAGTGCGCGGAGCGCACCGGCGGCCCGCGTCGTGCGCTCCGCAACGCGCTCCCCGCGGCGGGGGCGATGTCGATCGACCTCCCGCTCCGCGAGGGCGAGATGACCCTCTGGGTGCGCGCCCAGGACGTCGCGGGGCACGTGACGTCGCGCGAGGTCCCCGTGACGCTCCACCCCGACGGTCCGATTGTCCGGATCACCGGCGGCCTCGAGGGCGGGTCAATCTGGCGGGCCGGAGAGACCGTGCACCTCGGGTGGGAGGTCGCCGGTGCGACCGAGGCCGCCATCGAGCAGGGCGTGCCGGGCGGCGAATGGCAGACGGTCCGCACGGGCCTTCCGACCGAGGGGACGATCGACCTCCCGCTCCCGTCCGATACGCGCGACGTGCTTCGCTTCCGCGTCGTCGCCGCAGACGCTGCGGGCGCGCGCGGCGAGGCCCAGGTGTCGATCTCCGTCGACGCCGACGCGCCGCGCTGCACGCTGACCGCCCCGGGTGTCTCACGAGACCGGCATGTGCGCATCCGCCTCCGCGCGGAGGACGTCGGCCGCGCCGGCGTCGCCGGAGTCGTGGTCCACGGCCGCTCTCGCGGCCAGAAGGGCTGGCGCATCCTCCAGGAGCTGCCCGGCGACATCCGCGAGGCGGCCCTCGCGCTCGACGAGGGGACCACGGAACTCTGCGTCACCACGGTCGACCGCGCGGGAAACGCCTCGCCGCGGCCCGACGAGCGGACCCAGGCGGCCTGGAGCGTCGTCGTCGACTCACGCGCCCCGCGCGTGGCCCTCCCCGACCTTCCGGCGTTCCTCCAGGTCGCGCCGGGCGCCCGCGTCGCCGTCGAGTGGGTCGTCGACGACCCGCACGTCGCCGACGGGCCGGTCCGCCTGGTCCTGACCACCCCGGGCGGCGAATCGCGCGTCGTCGGGAGCGGCCTGCCGGCGAAGTGGAACGCGCAGGTCGAGCTGCCGACCGAACTCGGCGAGGTCCTCCTCTCGATCGAGGCGCGCGACGCCGCAGGCAACATCGGGACCGCGGTCGTGACCTTCCAGGTGAGCGACCGGCCGGTGCCGCTCGAGGTCTCCACCCCGCTGGCGCGTGGCGGGTCGGTGTGCGGCGGGACGACCGTGCCGCTCTCGTGGAAGCTGGGGCCCTCCGCCGAACCGACGACCGTCTCCGTGATGGCCTCCGAGGGCCCCGCGGGGCCGTGGTTCCCCATCGCGCGCGACCTCGGACCGAGCGGCGAGGTGACCATCGCGATCCCCCCGCGCGACCTGGAGGACTTCCTCGTGCAGGTCGAGGCGAGGCAGGGGGACCGCGTGTCGGTCCTGGCGTCGTACCGCGTCTCGGTGGACGTGCACCCTCCGACGGTCGAGGTCTCGGCGCCGCAGCCGTCCTCGGACCGCCGCGTTCGCATCCCGTTCGAGGCGCGGGACGAGGGGAGCGCCGGCGTGGCGCGCGTGATCCTCCTCGCCCGCCCAACCAGCGAGCTGGCCCCGCCAGGCGGCGGCGGGGGGTGGCGCGAGGTCGGCCGTGTGGAAGGCGCCGAGCGCGGCGCCGTCGAGGTCGAGCTGCAGGACGGCTCCTGGGACGTCTGCGCCGTGGCCGAGGACGCCGCGGGGAACCGCTCCCGGGAGCAGGCCGCGGCGATGCCCGTCGTCGTCGACACGCGCGGGCCGGCGATCCTGCTGGCCGACGGCGGCGACGTCATCCCGGTGACCCCCGGGGCGCCGCTGGGGATCTCGTGGGAGGCCCAGGACGATCACCCCTCCGATTCCGCCGTGACGATCGAGTGGGGACCCGAGGGGAAGCCGCTCGTCGAGGCGGCCTCGGGCTTGCCCTCCAAGGGGACCTGGGAGGCGACCGCGCCGCAGGAGACGGGGACGTGGCGCGTCCGGATCGCGGCGCGCGACGCCCTCGGAAACCTCTCCGCCGTGGAGCGCACCGTGCGCATCGAGCCGCGGCCCGCGGGGCCGAGCGCGCACATCTCCGTGAAGGAGGGCGAGACGCTCCCGCCGGGCGCGAAGATCCAGTTCTCGTGGGACGCGGGGATGCCCGACCTCCAGGAAAAGGGCGTCGCGCTGCTCCTCTCCTCCGACGGAGGGCAGATCTACCGCCCGATCGCGGAGGGGCTCGATCGGATCGGTTCGTACGAGTGGACGCCCGCGGAGGACCTGCCGGATGCGATGATCAAGCTCGTCGCGCGGCAGCGGGATGGCCGGTGGAGGGAGATCCTCCCGCCGCGCACCTTCTCGGTGTTGGCCGATCGCCCGCGCGTGGAGGTCTCCGCGAAGGCCCTCCCCGACGAGGGGGCGGTCGTGATCGGCATCGGCGTGCGGACCCCGGGGAAGGGGATCGCCTCGATCCGCGTGTGGATGACCGAGGACGGCGGGCAGTCGTGGACCGAGACGGGCGAGCACGAGGGGTGCCCCGACGAGGTCGTGGTCGAGGTCCCGACCGACGGGCGGTACGGCTTCTTCGTCTCCCCGCGGGACACCGAGGGGATCGCGTGGGACGCCGTCCCGAGGCCGGGGACGACGCCGCAGGCCGTGGTGGTGCTGGACGCCTCCGCGCCCCGCGTGGCGCTGAAGAACTTCCTCGGGGGCGAGGCGTACGCGGGCGGCGCGACGCTGCTCGTCTGGTGGGAAGCGGAGGACGCGCTCCTCGCGGCCGACGGGGTCGACCTGTTCCTCTCCTCCGATGGCGGCGCGACGTGGGAGCCGATCGCGAAGGGGCTCCGCGCCTCCGGCCGCTTCCCGTGGTCCCTGCCGCGCGTGAGCGGCGGCGCGTTCCGCCTGAAGGTCGTCGCGCGCGACGAGGCGGGCCACGTCGCCGAGGCGACCTCGGAGAAGGACTTCGTGATCGACTCGACGAATCCTCAGGTGGACGTCTCGATCCCCGACACGATCGGGGGTCGTGCGGCGGAGATGGCCTGGAGCCCCGCGGGCGCGGAGCTCTCCGCGATCGCGCGCGTGGCGGCCTGGCTGACGGCGGACGGCGGGGCGACCTGGAGCCACGTCGCGACGGCCGTGGCGCCGGAGCCGGTGAGGTTCGACTTCCCCGCCTCGGGGACGTACGGCCTGGTCTTCGTGGCCGAGAACGAGGTCGGGAACGCCGGGACGGCGCCCGAGCCGGGCACCACGCCGACCCACGTCGTGACGGTGGACATGGAGGCCCCCGCGGTGCGAATGCTCGCGCCGCTGGAGGGCGAGATGCTGAAGCCGGGCGAGTTCGAGGTGCGCTGGGAGGCGATCGACGACCGCCTGACGGACACGCCCGTGACGATCCTGGTCTCCGCGGACGATGGGGCGACCTGGACCCGCGCAACGGACGAGCCGATCGGCAACTTCGGTCGCGCGCGCATCCGCACGCCGCAGGCGGCGTCGGCGCTTCGCGTCAAGGTCGTCGTCCGCGACGCCGCGGGGCACGAGGGCGCGGCGGAGGGAGGTCCGTACGCGATCGGGACGGGCGTCCTCGCCGCGCGGGTCACGGGGGTGACGACCGAGGGCGAGGTCCTCTACGAAAGCGACGGCGCCGGCCGGCCGATGGCGGCGATCGAGGTGTGGACGAGCCGCGACGACGGGCAGACGTGGGAGCGCTCGGCGCGGGCCGAGGGCGCCGACGCGAGGCCGCGGGTGACGCTCCCCGACGCGGGGCTCCTCTCGCTCTGGCTCGTCGTGGAGGACGAGACCGGGGCCCAGTCCGACCCGCCGCTGCCGGGCTCCGTCCCGATGTGGGTTACGGTGATCGACCGTTCCGCGCCCCAGGTGGCGCTGCTGGCGCCGCAGGGAGGCGAAGTCGTCGCGGGCGGGAAGCCGCTGGAGGTCCGCTGGGAGGCGAAGGACGAGGCCCTGGGCGACCGCCCGGTCCGGATCTTCCTCTCGGAGGACGACGGCGCGACCTGGGTCGAGGCCGGCGACCCGTCAGGCCTGTCGAACACGGGATCCGCGCAGGTGCTGGTCCCCGCGCGCAGCGGGGCCGCGTGGCGCATTTGCGTGACGGTCGCGGACGCCACGGGAAACGCGGCGAGCGCGGACAGCCCGCGGGCCTTCGTGGTCGATGCGGACCCGCCCGCGTGCCGGCTGCTCGGCCCGGCCGTGGCGGCGCGGTCCGACGTCGACCTCCAGGCGGACGTGCGGGACGTCGGTCCCGCGGGCGTGGCGACGGTCGATCTCTACGAGTGGACGGGCGGGAGGTGGACGCTCGTCGCGACGATGTCCGCCGGGGAGACGATTCGCTTCCGCGGCGTGGACGGCAGCCACCCGCTCGCGATCGTGGCAACGGACAAGGTCGGCAACGCGCAGGCAGTTCCCTCGGCGGAGTCGGACGCGCAGTGCGTGCTGGTCATGCGCACGGACGGGCCATCGGTGGCGATCGCCTCGGTCGGCGAGCGCGTGCGCGGGGGGACGGAGGTCCCGGTCCGCTGGGTCAGCCACGTGGAGGCGCCGCGCGCGGACGCGGTGACGGTGGAGTGGTCGAGGAACGGCGGGTCGACCTGGGAGGTCCTGGGGAGCGGCCTGCCCGACTCGGGGTCGTTCGCGTGGAACGCGCCGAAGGAGGACCTCCCGCGGTGCCGCCTGAGGATCACGATCGTGGACGCGCACGGCCGCGTGGGGTCGTCGGAGACGACGGCGGAGTTCCAGGTCCGGTCGAAGGGGCCGCAGATCGGCAACCCCAGGTTCGCGAAGCCGACCAGGCCCCAGGAGGCGCCCCGGGAGCAGGCGGTGCCGAGGGAGCAGGCGGTGCCTGCCCCGGCCCAGCCGCGCGACCCGCAACCGTCGGCCCCGACGGCGAGCGCCGGCATCCTGGGTGTCCGCGAGCTGTGGGCGAGGGGGGACTACAACGACGCTGCGGAGGCCTGTCGCACGGTCCTGGCGGCCGACCCGGCATGCGCGGAGGCGCACTATCGCCTGGCCCTGTGTCTGGCGATGACGCGTCGCCCCGAGGAGGCCTCGGACGAGTTCAAGAAGGCCGTCGACCTCGAGCCGACGAACGCGGAGCTTCGGAACGCGTTCGGCGTGATGCTGCTGATGCGCGAGGACCTGGACGGGGCGGAGAGGCAGTTCCGCGCGGCTCTGGAGCGCGGCGACGACGCGATGTCGAGGCACAACCTCGGGATCGTGCTGTACCAGAAGAAGGACTTCGACGCGGCGCGTGGCGAGTTCGAGCGCGCGCTTGCGTTCAACCCGAAGGCGCAGGACAGCCTCTTCTACCTTGCCTACCTCGACATCGCGGTCGCGGACTGGGCGAAGGCGCGGGCGCGGCTGGAGGAGTGCATCGGGATGGACCCGACGTCGCAGACTGCGGGGCAGGCGCGCGCCGCGATCGAGACTCTCCCGAGATAGCTCAACGCTGGGATGCGCCTTCGGCCTTTGGTATCCCCATCCAAACCCATCTGCAGGCGCCCGGCCGGTGATCGAGCGGGCCGGCTTCTACCGCGCCTGTATAGCTCCCTGAAATCATCTCACGCTCCTGTCCTGAAATAGGTGGGGAATCCTCCTCCTCCCATTTGGTGACGAGAGTCGCCTGAGAGGAGGAGTCATGCCGGAAGACCCGAGGTCCGAGGGGCTGTCGGCTCCCCATTCGGCGTCGCTGCCCGCCCCGATGGCGGACAACCTGGCGCCGATCCACATGCCCGAGCCCTTGGCTGCCGAGGCAATCGGGGCGCAGCCGATGCCCACGACGCCGAGCCCGGACGCGCCGATCACTGCGCCGGTGGCGCCCGAACTGACCCCGACGCCTGCGACGCAGGCGACCCAGACGGTCCCCGACAGCGCCACGGTCAACGAGGGGGACGAGCCCGAGGAGGCGGAGGAGGAGCGGATCGGGAGGCCGAGCCTCTGCGGCCGGATGCCCGGCTCGCGGAGGAAGAAGACCGTCGCGATGAAGCCCCCGTCGTCCGCGGGGTCGGGCTCCGGGACGATGACCGCCGAGCAGCGTCTCCTCCTCCTCGACACCTGGAAGAAGAGCGGGCTGCCGGGCCTCGACTTCGGGGCGCTCGTGGGCGTCTCGAAGCACACCCTCTACGCCTGGAAGAAGAAGTTCGACGAGAACGGCCCCGCGGGCCTCGTTGACAAGCCGTCGGGCCGGAAGACCGGGAGCCGCCTCTCGGACCTCACGAAGCGCGCCATCCTCATGATGAAGGAGGCCAACCCCGAGTGGGGCTGCCAGCGGATTAGCGACATGCTGCTGCGCGGCCCCGCCCTGTACGCGAGCCCGAGTGCCGTGGCCAAGGTGCTCCACGAGGCAGGCTACGCCTACGAGGAGACCCCGACCCACCCGCACCCGGACCACATCCGCTCCTTCGAGCGGGCGAAGCCGAACGAGCTCTGGCAGACCGACCTCTTCACCTTCATGCTGAAGCGCCAGAACCGCCGTGTCCACCTCGTCGGCTTCATGGACGACCACAGCCGCTTCATGGTCGCCTACGGCCTGCACGCGACCGCCTCGACCGCGCTCGTGATCGAGGTCCTGCGGGCGGGGATCGTGAGCTACGGCCCCGCGACCGAGGTCCTCACGGACAACGGGAGCCAGTACGTGACGTGGCGCGGGAAGAGCGCCTTTGCGAAGGAGCTCGAGAAGCGCGGCATCAAGCACATCCGCTCGGCACGGAAGCACCCCCAGACGCTGGGAAAGATTGAGCGTTTCTGGGGCACGCTCTGGAAGGAGTGCATCGAGAGCGCCGTCTTCGTCGACCTCGAGGACGCGAGGAAGCGGATCGGCCTGTTCATCGACTACTACAACTTTCAGCGGCCGCACCAGTCGCTGGACGGCCTCGTCCCCGCGGACCGCTTTTTCGGCGCGGCGGAGGAGGTGAAGAAGACGCTCATGGCGAGGGTCGCGGCGAACGCCCTCGCGCTCGCGAAGAACGGCGTCCCGAAGGCCCCCTTCTACCTGACGGGCCAGGTCGGCGGGAGGACGGTGAGCGTCCACGCCGAGGGGGAGCGCGTGATCATGATGAACGAGAACGGCCAGCGGCAGGAGATCGACCTCGCGCGGCCCGCGGACACGAAGCCCCCCGAGCTGCCGACGCCGATCTGCCCGCAGGCCGTCGTCACGGGCGACGAGGGGAACGAGGAGCCCCCGGCGCCGGGGACCTCGCCCATCGACGGCCTCGTGGAAGGAGGGCTGTGATGAGCGAGACGACGAAGGAGGCGCCCAGGAAGAAGCCGAAGGCCCCGCCGAAGCTCTCGACGCTCCCCGAGAAGGGGGGCGCCGAGGCGCGCCGCACCGCGGCGGTGGTGCTCGAGGTCCTCGCGGGAGGGAGGACGCCGTCGGACGCGGCGGCGGTCCTCGGCACCTCGCTGCCTCGGTATTACGCGATCGAGGCGAAGGCGCTCGGGGGCCTCGTTGTGGCCTGCGAGCCGACACGGCCGGGGAAGAGGCGGACCTCGGAGGCGGAGCTCTCCGCGGTCCAGAAGGAGCTGGAGCGGGCGAAGCGCGAGGCGGCGCGGTACCAGGCGCTCGTCCGCGCGAGCCAGCGGACGATCGGCTTGGCCCCTCCCCCGGCACCGAAGCAGAAAGAGAAGGGCAAGCGCCGCAAGCGCCCGTCCGTGCGTGCCCTGAAGGCCGTGGAGGTGCTACACTCGGCGGCGCCGGAGGCACCCGCCGCCCCGCTTCCGAGTGAGGCGTGAGGAGCCCTGGGGGAGGGGGATCGCCTCCTCCCCCAAGAGCCACGCTCGGTCCCGAGGGGGGATGAGGGCCCTTGGGATGAGGAGGGTGTCGTCCGTCGAACGAGGAGGAACCACGATGGGCAGACCACCGCTGGGACCGGAGATCGTCGACCGGATCGAGGGGTCTGAGGAGGCGAGGAGGCGGGCGCGCGTCCTCCTCGAAGTGATGACGGGGGAGCGCTCCGTGGACTCGGCCTGCGACGCCCTCGGCATCCAGACGACGCGCTTCGAGGACATCCGCAAGGAGGCCTTCGGCGGGCTCGTTGCGGCGCTCGAGCCGAAGCCGGCGGGACGGCCGCCGAAGCCGGTCGACGAGGCGGCAGCGCAGGTCACAGCCCTCGAAGAAGAGATCAAGCGCCTCAAGATCGAGATCGTGACATCGCACGTGCGCGAGGAGCTGGCGATCGGGCTCCCTCACCGTGCCCGTTCTAAAAAAAACGGGAAGCGGTAGCGGACGGCAAGCGCCCCTCCTGGGTCGACCGAGAGGCGGCGCGCCACACGGAGATGGTCATGGCAGCCGAGGAGGCGAGACGGGTACGGGAGGCACGCAAGGGGGATGCCTCGGCGCAGGACGAGCGGAGGCGCGTCGAGCGGAATCTGCGAAAGCGGGCGTTGGTCGTCGCCTTCTGGCTGGCCAAGCAGGGCATGAACGCGGCGCAGATGGGGCGGAAGATGGGGATCACCGGAACGACGCTCATGGACTGGGACGCGAAGTGGGGGAAGGACCACCTCGCTGTGACGCGGCGCGGACGCGCGCAGGAGGAGGTCGGAGCGGAGGCGAAACACGCGGTCATCCTGCACATCCACTTCGCAGGACCGTGGGTGGGGCTGCCGGCGCTGGAGCGGGCCTTCCCGAAGATGTCGAGCGCGGTCCTCGAAAGGCTGCTCGCGCAGTACCGGCGCGCCTACTGGCTGGTCGGGACGACGCTCGTCTTCACGCTCAGGTGGACGCGGGCGGGGACCGTGTGGGCGATGGACTTTACGGAGGCCCCCTGCGACATCGAGGGTACCTGCCGCTGGATCCTCCTCGTGCGTGACCTGGCGAGCGGCTTCGTCCTGGCGGCCTACCCCTGCGAGCACGCGTCGTCGGCAACCACGGTGCTGGTCCTGCGGGCGCTCTTCCGCTGGTGGGGGGCGCCGCTCGTCCTGAAAACCGACAACGGCTCGCACTTCACGGCCGAGGAAGTGGGGGCGCTGCTGGGGGCGTTCGGCGTCGTTCAGCTCTTGTCCCCGCCGGGACTGCCGCCGTACAATGGCGCCATTGAGGCCGGCTGTGGCTCTTTGAAAACGAGGACCTGGTGCGCGGCGGCGCGGAACGACCGCCCGGGTGCGTGGACTTTCGACGATGTCGAGGAAGGGCGTTGCTCGGCGAACTGCTTCGGCAGCCCGCGCGGCCTCGATGGGCCGTCCCCCAACGACGCATGGCAGGCCCGCTCGGAGATCGCCTGCGAGGAGCGCGTCGCCTTCCTGGCGCTGGTCGCGCGCTGCGAGGCGGAGATCAGAGTCGAGGGGACGTACCTCCCCGACCCCTGCCTCTCACCCAGCGAGCTCGCCACGATACGCCGTGAGGCCATCTCCCGCGCCCTGACCACCCACAATCTTCTGTTGGTCCGGAGGAGGAAGGTTTCCCCACCCAATACCTGGGCTGAGGCGAAGAAGATTTCCTAGGGAGCACA
>Ga0209726_10003640_pt1 | contig 20626 bp, 14 predicted proteins | sample Subgrocontami54m_FD_187453 | JGI IMG/M metagenome (GOLD analysis project Ga0209726, IMG submission 187453) | Subsurface groundwater microbial communities from S. Glens Falls, New York, USA - GMW46 contaminated, 5.4 m (SPAdes) (version 3) | ecosystem: Environmental > Aquatic > Deep subsurface >... | reverse complement strand
GAGCCGGTCTGGTCCATCACCCAGCGATTCAGCTCGTCGCGCTCGAGGCGAATCGACTTCTTGATGCCGGCGCTGAACAGTTGCCGGCTGCCGGCGCCGACCTTCACGTCGACGGTGAACTGCCGCGCGCCCTGCAGGTCGAGGAACGACTTGCCGATCGCCCGCTCAGGGCCGACCAGCGCGAGCACCGCGTCGCCGACGTGCTGCGCTGCGCCGTCGGCGCTGGCGTGGGCGGCGCCGCCCTTCTCGCTGAGCGCGAGACCGAGCTGCGGCGGGAGCACCGATGCGTCCGAGGCCGCCAGCAGCGACACCCACGGCGTGGTCACCCGCAGCCCGTCCACATGCGAGAACACCTCGCCATCGTCCGGGAAACTGGCGCGGAGGAACGCGAGCGACTCGGCGCGCGTGACGCCAGGCACCTGCCGAATGCCGTCGGGCACCTTGCGGAGGGTCTGGCCCATCGGCCCCTTCTGGTAGACCGCGACGTCCCACGTGATCCGCCGAAGCTGGTCTTCGACGTACAGCTTGAGCGCGTAGCGGGACGTCAGGTTGACCGTGGCGAGCAGGGCGGCGACGAGGAACGTCACGCCGCCGAACATGATCGCGGGCCGCTTGCCGAGGATCGGAAGGAGCCGTCGGGCGCGCATGCAGGGTCTCCCAGGGTGACGAACGGTTCAGGGGCCAGGGCCAGAGACCAGCAACCAGAAACCAGCAACCAGCAACCAGAAACCAGCAACCAGAAACCAGAAACCAGAAACCAGAAACCAGAACCCCTGATCCCTCCTACCGCGGGCTGCCCGAGCGGGTGCTCTTGAGCAGTCCTTCGGGCGTCGGGTAGCTGTCGATCAGGTACGGGTAGGTGCCCTTCTCGATCTGCTGGCCCGCCGCATTGATGTACTTCCACGGGTCGGACGCGTAGTCCTTGTTGTAGTCGCCCGGCTCGTTGACGCCGGGGATGCCGGGGATCCACTCCTCGCGCATGATCAGGTCGGGATCGCCGTAGCGGCTCGCCAGCGCCCGTACCTCGACGTTGTCCATCGGCGTCAGGTGTCCCTTGTCGACGATGTCGATCGTCGTGTCCTCGTCGCGGAGCTTGGCGGCGTAGGTGATGAAGTAGTTGTGGAAGTGCCACGCGTGGTCGCACGGCAACTGCTTCTCGTCGCACATCCGGCGCGTCTCCTTGTCCAGCGTCTCGAGCCCCATGCCGAAGTGGAAGACACCCGAGCGGTTGCGCTCGAAGGTGTTGATGGCGCCGTTGCCGCCCTGCATCAGCGCGTGGATCGGGCGGAAGTATTTCGGGTTGGTGCCGAGCGCCGCCTCGAACCAGTACCAGTAGCCGGGGCGCGGCGCGTCGGGGTACTGCACCGTCTTGAGGGTCGGGTTGTCGAGCAGCATCCGCCCGAGGTCGCCCATGCGGCCGCCGCCCTCGAGCCGCGCGATCATGCCGTGCTCGATGTAGGCCTTCGCGCACGGGAAGTACGCCGTGTGGTTCGCGCAGCCGGCGATGACGCCGTTCGAGTCGGGGAACACCTGGCTGTCGTAGGCCGCCTCGAGGATGCCGCGGCTGCCCTGGAGCGGGTAGAGGAAGATGTGTCCCTGCAGGTACGCGGCCTTCGCCCACTTCTCGGCCTCCTGCTCGGTGACGGTCCACCGCACGTCGGTTCCTTCGGGATCGGTCATGTGGACGCTCTCGGTGAACGGTACCGCGTCGAGCACCTTCTCTTCGACCAGCTTCCACACGTCGCCGGGGAACTCCGGCACCTTCGAGAGCAGGTCGCTCTGCTTCACGTAGGTCCAGTTGCCGACGAACTTGCCCGCGTTGCGGCCGAACGCGCGCTGCTGCCGCGCGCGGCCGCCGGCGCCGTAGACGACGCGATCGACGCCCGGGTGCGAGGCGACGTAGTTCACCGTGCCGTCGAGGTCTTCGGTCCTGGGCGGGTTCGGCAGCGGTGCGCCCGCGACCTCCTTCTGCACGGCTGCCGGCAGGAAGCGGCCCACGCGGCGCTGGAACGTGCCGAGTTCCTTCCACCCGTCGGCGCCGTAGGTGAGCTGACCGCGCCGCGCCTCCATGTTCTGCTTCATCTGCGCCGGTGTGAGCCCCTGCATCTCGGAGCTGAACTTCCAGACGACCGTCACCTGGCGCTCGCCGAGCGCGCGCTCGATCGCCTGCTTGATCAGCGGGTCCTGCTCGTCGGGGACGACGATGAGCACCGTCTCGCCCGCCTTGAGCAGGCCGAGCGGCGTGCGGCCGGCGATCTGCCGCGCGGCCAGCCGCGCCGGGATGAGCAGCGGATCGATGGTCGTCACGGTGCGGAGATACTTGGGAAAGCGCGGCGCGGCGTAGCCGCCGGCGGCGCGCGCGATCTCGGCGCGGGAGTTCACGATGACGAGCGCGGCCGCCAGGGCCGCCGCGAGCGCCACGGCACGACACAGTCTGCGCATGGTGGTGTACCTCGTTGATGCCGGGACCCGGTCCGATCCGAGGCCCGTTACTGTTGCGGCGACGACGCCTTGCGCACCAGGCCTTCGGGCGTCGGGTATCCCTCGAGCAGGTACCGATAGGTGCCGGCCTCGATCGCCTCGCCTTCCTTGCGGATCCACTTCCACGGGTCGGGCGCGTAGTCCTTGCCGTAGTCGCCCGGTTCGTTGATGCCGGGCATGCCGGGGATCCACTCCTCGCGCATGATCAGGTCGGGATCCCCGTAGCGGCTCGCCAGCGCCCGCACCTCGACGTTGTCCATCGACGTCAGGTGCCCCTGGTCGACGATGTCGATCGTCGTGTCTTCGTCGCGGAGCTTGGCGGCGTAGGTGATGAAGTAGTTGTGGATGTGCCAGGCGTGGTCGCAGGGCAGATCCCGGTCGTCGCAGAACGTCCGGGCCGCCTTGTCGAGCGTCTCGAGCCCCATGCCGAAGTGGAAGACGCCCGAGCGGTTGCGCTCGAAGAGGTTGATCGCGCCCTCGCCGCCCTTCATCAGCTCGCGGATCGGGCGGAAGTATTTCGGGTTCGTGCCGAGCGCCGCCTCGAACCAGTACCAGTAGCCGGGGCGCGGCGCCGTCGGGTACTTCACCGTGCGCAGCTCGGGCGCGTTCAGGAGGATGCGCGCCAGCTCGCCCATGCGGCCGCCGCCCTCGAGCCGCGTGATCTGGCCGTGCTCGATGTAGGCCTTCGCGCACGGGAAGTACGCCGTGTGGTTCGCGCAGCCGGCGATGACGCCGTTCGAGTCCGGGAACACCTGCGTGTCGAACTCGGCCTGCAGGATGCCGCGGCTGCCCTGGAGCGGGTAGAGGAAGATGTGCCCCTGGAGGTAGGCGGCCTTCGTCCACTTGGCGGCCTCGTCCTCGCTCACGTTCCACCGCACGTCGGTCCCCTCGGGGTCGGTCATGTGGACGCTCTCGACGAACGGCACCGCGTCGAGCACCTTCTCCTCGACCAGCTTCCACACGTCGCCGGGGAACTCCGGCACCTTCGAGAGCAGGTCGCTCTGCTTCTCGTAGCTCCAGTTGCCGAGGAACTTCGCGGCGTTCGGTCCGAATGCGCGCTGCTGCCACGAGCGGCCGCCGACGCCGTAGATGACCCGGTCGATCTCGGGGTGCGCGGCGACGTACCGCGCGGTGCCGGTCAGGTCGTCCACCGTCCGCGGGTTGGGCGGCCGCGGTGGCGTGACCGCCGCGCGCGCGTCGGCGGGCAGGAACCGGAGGAGCCGCTGCTGGAGCAGCCCCGCGCCGATCTCCTTCCAGCCGTCGGCGCCGAAGGTGAGGTGCCCCTGCGCCGCCTGCAGGTTCTGTCGCCCCTGCGCCTCGGTGAGCCCCTGCATCTGCGACATCTTCGCCGTGACGACCTTCACGCCCCGTTCCTCGAGCGCGCGCACGACCGCCTGCAGCACGAGCGGGTCCTGGTGGTCGGGGACGACGAGCAGGAGGCGCTCGCCGGACTTCACGAGGCCGAGCGGCGTGCGGCCGGCAATCTGGCGCGCGGCCAGCCGCGCCGGCGGCAGCAGCGGATCGACAGAGGTGACCGAGCGGAGGTATTTCGGGAACCGCGGCTCGGGATACCCGCCCGCGGCCGCGGCCGGGGCTTCCGTGCGGATCAGGACACCGGCAGCCAGGGCGGCTGCGGCACCACAAGCGAGGAACCCGCGCGAGCGAATACGCATGCCGTCCTCCGGGATGTGCCGTACGTGCGGGGAGTGTGCCACGCGGCCTGGACGTATTCAAGGAAAATGGTCTGACCTTTTCCTTGACTTCTCCAGCCGGCGCGGCGAAGCTTCCCGCGATCGTGCCCGTTCAACGGAGGGAGTGCATGCGACGGAGTTGTACCTACATCGGCGCCGGGGCGCTCGCGGTGCTGAGCGTGCTGGCGACGCCCGCGGCGAGCCGCGCGCAGGACTTCGACCAGACCTCGTGCGACGAGTTCCTGTCCGCCCGGCGCGAGGTCAGGGGCCGGCCGGTCGGCCCCGAGTCGTGCCTGATGCAGGAAACCGACGTCACGTTCGAGGGCCGCGCGTATCGGCGGCTCGACATCGGCCTCAACGGCACCACGGACGGGTACCTCACGCGCGAGGGTGACTACCGGGAGTACCTGACCAACGCGCCCGACCTCGTGTTCCCGCAGACCGCGGATCCCGGCCCGGTGCTGTTCGGCATCGCGCGCTACGCGCGCGACACGGGGGCCGCGATGACGGTCATCTACCCCCTCGACCGGACGACGTGGAACGGCAAGGCGTGGGTGACGGTGCACGGCCGCGGCCGTTCCTTCAAGGAAGGCAGCCTGAAGGCCTGGAACCGGAACCTCGATCGCGCCCACCCGCTCGGCGATCTGAACAAGTACGACCAGCTGATGCTCGCCAAGGGCTACGCGCTCGTGAAGACCCACCGCACGTCGTCGGAGGGGCTCGGCGAGATCGTCACGACGCTCGAGGACGGATCCACGGTCGACTACTGCGCGTTCAACGACAACGCGCACTACATCATGGACTTCGCCTCCGTGGCCTTCACCGCGATCGAGCGGCGGCTCGGCGCGCGCCCGCGGCGTGCCTACTTCTACGGGCACTCGGCCGGCGCGCGCATCGGGCGCGGCATCAACTACCAGCCGGGACTCAACCGACGGGCCGACGGCCAGCCGTTCTTCGACGGCATCCTCGCCGACGACGGCGCGGCGGGCGGATGGCTGCCGGTCCTCTACAAGGATGGGAAGGACACGCTGTTCACGACCGAGCCATCGAAGGCCGCCTTCGTGCCGCAGCTCGATATCTCGCACCAGAACTACAACAACGTGTGGCCGTCGAAGAAGCCGGCCTACATGTCGGACAGCTACCTCGCCAACAAGCGGAACAACGCGCGCATCCTGCGGGACAAGGGGATCGCGCCGGCGAAGGAGCGGATGTACGAGGTGCGCGGCATCAGCCACTCGGGCGGCGAGGCGCTGCCGGACGGCCGGCGCGGTGAGGTGCAGATCCTCGACCTGTCGAAGGCGATGGACCGCTTCATCGACATCCTCGACGCGCGCGTCGAGATGGGCACGGACCCGCCGCCGACCAGGTCCGACTGGGCGGTGCTCGGGGATGCCGATCGCGACGGCGTGATCGAGAACCCCGCGATCGCGTTCCCCGACGTGGCATGCCCGCTCGGCGTGTACTACCCGCTGGAGATGACGTCGGCGGAGACGGCGTTCGCGGTGTTCACCGGCGAGGGGCTCGAGCCGCTCGATCGCAAGGGCGTGTTCGTCGACATGAACCGCAACGGCGTGCGCGACTTCCGCGAGACGCCCACCGAGGCCTGGCGGCGGCTCGGGCTGCTGTCCGCGGGCGAGACGCTGACCCGCGCGAGATACGAGGCGTGCGTGAAGACGTCGGCCGAGCAGCTCCAGACGGACGGGTTCTTCAGCGCCGCGACTGTCCGGTGGTATATCGCGCAGGCGAAGACGGCGCCGCTCGAGGCGAAGCCGGCGACCAGGTGAGGAGGAGGCAGACGTGCGATCGACGATGACGGTATTCGCGCTGGGCCTCGCGGGCCTGCTCGCGGTCGTGCCCGCACGGGCCCAGGCGCCCGCGGAAACGCCCTGCACCAACCTGCTGTTGCCGCTGCGCGAGGTCGCGGGCCGGAAGGTCGGCCCCGAGGCCTGCCGCATGACCGAGACGACGGTGACCATCGACGGGCGGCGGTTCACGCGCCTCGACATGGGCGTGGACGGCACCGTCGAGGGGTACCTCCCGAAGACCGGGATGTACATCAACTACTTCACCAACGGCCCGGACCTGGTGTTTCCCTCGGGGATGAACCCCGGGCCGATCTACCGCGGCATCGCCACGTACACGGGCGCCACGGGGCACTCGGCCACCGTCGTCTATCCCGGGCGCCGGGCGTGGAACGGGAAGATGTGGGTGACGGTGCACGGCCGCGGCCAGTCGTTCAAGCGCGGCACCCTGAAGGCGTGGAACAAGAACCTCGATCCGGCCAACCCCGCCGCCGACATCGACGCGTTCGAGCGGCTGATGCTCGCCAAGGGCTTCGTCGTCGTCAAGACGCATCGCACGTCGGAGACGCTCGGCGGCGACGTGCAGGTGACGCTCGAGGACGGCACGGTCTACGCGGAGCGGAACCTGAACGACCACACACAGTTCATCGTCGACGTCACCGTGCTCGCGAAGAACACGCTGAAGAAGCGGATGGGCCGGGCCCCGGCGCGCACGTATTTCTACGGCCACTCGGCGGGTGGCCGCATCGGCCGTTCGCTCAACTACGTGCCCGGCCTGAACCGGGGACCGGGCGGGAAGCCGGTCGTCGACGGCATCCTGGCCGACGACGCCGCGACCGGCCTCTGGCTGCCGATCGTGATGAAGGACGGCCGGGACGTGCTGTTCGCGACCGAGGCCGAGAAGGCCGCCTTCGTGCCGCAGCTCGAAGTGACGCACCAGATGTACAACGCCGAATCGCCGGGCGAGAAGGCGCCGTGGATCTCGACCAACTACCTGTTGAACAAGCGGCAGAACGCGAGGATCCTGCGCGACAAGGGGCTCGGCGCGAAGCACCGCATGTACGAGGTGCGCGGCGTCAGCCACCAGGGGGGCGAGAGCTTCGTCGGCGGCAGGAAGGGCGACCAGCAGGTGCTCGATCTGGCGAAGCTGTACGACCGGTTCATCGATATGCTCGACGCGTGGGTCGACAAGGGCGTGGCGCCGCCGCCGACGCACGCCGACTGGGCGGAGCTGGGCGACGCGGACCACGACGGCGTCGTCGAGCACGCCGCGCTCGCGTTTCCGGAGGTCGCGTGCCCGCTCGGCGTCTACGCGCAGTACCCGCCGAGCCTGAAGGCGGACGGCGGCGGCACGACCTGGTTCGTGCCCTTCACCGGCACCGGCCTCGAGCCGCGCGACGGGCGCGGCCACTACGTCGACATGAACCGCAACGGCGTGTGGGACGTCCGCGAGACGCCGACCGAGGCGTGGCAGCGGCTCGGGTTGCTCGCGAAGGGCGAGACGCTGACGCGCGAGAAGTACGTCGCCTGTGTCCAGCGTGCGGCCGGGCGGCTCCAGACCGACGGGTTCTTCAGCGAGGCGACCGCGCAGGCGTACGTCGAGCAGGCCAGGACGGCCGAACTCGCGCCGACGCCCTCGACGAGCCGGTAGTTGCGTATGATCGGAGCGTGAAGCTCCACGACATTCCGTTCCACGTGACCGACTGGTCGGCGATCCCGCCCACCAGCCACCCGGGCGAGCGCGGCGTCGCGCTCTGGCGGACGCGGCAGCTCGGCGAGATCCGCGTGCGGATGGTCGAGTACCTGCCCGGGTATCTCGCGGATCACTGGTGCGCGAAAGGGCACATCCTGCTGTGCCTCGAGGGCCAGCTCGATACCGAGCTGGCCGACGGCCGGTGCGTCACGCTGACGCCCGGCATGAGCTACCAGGTGGCCGACGACAAGGCGCCGCACCGATCGTCCACGGAGGTCGGCGCGACGCTGTTCATCGTCGACTAGCGAATCGGTCGATCGGTCGACGGGTCGAGCAGTGGAGCGGTGGACGATTCCGCCGATCGGCCAATCTTCGATCGGACAACAGTCTTCCCTCGACCGATCGACCAATCGACCGATTAGAGGAAGTCCGCCAGCACCGCTTCCAGCACCCCGCCGGCGATGGCGCGGCCCTTGTCGGAGATCGCGTCCACCTCCGTCAGGCGGCCGCGGGGATCGATGTCGCCGATCTTCATGCCGGTGCCCACCGGCGTGCCGTTGCGCAGCAGCCCGCGCACCATGCCCTCGATGCGCGCGACGACCGGCATCTCGCCGACGGCGCCGACGACCTCGCCGGGCGCGACGGTCGCACCGATGTCGAGTGTCGTGACGAACCGCCCGTCGGCCGGCGCGCGGAGCACACGCTCGTGCGTGTAGCCGCTGATGTCGCCCGGGATGCCGGTGTTCGGCTCGTCGCTGCCGCTCGTGTACACGCGCCCGAGGTTGTGGCCGCGGTTCGTGCCGACGACGACGTGGCAGTCGTGGCCCGCCGTGAAGCCGGGCCCGAGCGCGATGACGAAGGGCGCCTCCGCGCGGCGCGTGCCGAGGTTGCGTTTGGCGAGAATCGCGTCGATCACGATGTGGGGGCGGCGGGTCCGGATCGCGTCCCACGACGGGTCGGCGAGCACGGCGATCTCGTCGTGGGCCCAGGCCTCGTCGATGGCTCCGGCCCGCGTCACGCGCGACGCGGTCACCCCCTCGACCGTGTGGTGACCGTGGTGGAGCGCTTCGCTGAACGAGACGCGACGCCGCACGGCGAGAGGCTGCGGGAGTTCGAGCAGGAACACGCGCCGCAGGTGCGCGCGGTGCAGGCGCCACGCGACGGCGCTGGCCATCTCACCCGCGCCCTTGATCGCGATCACGAGATCGGGCAGGGACGGGCCTGGGCTCACCGGACGGGTCGTCGGCCGATCAGCCGAGGCCGGCCTCCTGTCGCGCCGCGGCGACGGCCATGATGCAGTCCTCGATCTTCTGATAGCCGGTGCAGCGGCAGATGTGCCCGGCGATGGCGAGCCGCACCTCGTCGCGCGTGGGCGATGGGTGACGGTCGAGCAGCGCCTTGGCGGTGAGCAGCCAGCCCGGGGTACAGTAGCCGCACTGCACGGCACCGTGCTCCACGGCCGCCTGCTGCAGCGGATGCAGCGTCGGGCCCTCGGCGAGCCCTTCGATGGTCGTGATCGCCCGCCCGTCGCACCGGATCGTGAGCACGAGGCAGCCGAGCGCCGGCTCGTCGTCGAGGAGCACGGTGCAGGCGCCGCACGTGCCCGTGTCGCACCCGCACTTCGTGCCGGTCAGCCCGAGCCGCGTCCGCAGCGTGTCGAGCAGCAGTTCGTTCGGCTCCACGGACACCCGGTATGCGCGGCGGTTCACCATGAGTGCCACGACAGCCATCGCTCACCTCGCCCCTTCGGCCCGCGCCGCCGCGGCCCGCAACGCGCGCACCACATACGGCCGCGTCATGCGGACGCGGTAGCTCGGCCCGAACCCGAACGCGTTCTTCACGGGGTGGGCGCGCTTGCCGGCGGCCTCGGCCACCGGCGCGAACGCCTCGTCGCCGGGCGCCTGGCCCTCGAGCGACGCCGCTTCGGGGATCTCGATCGGCCCGCGCTCCACGCCCGTGAGCGCGACGCGCGCGTGCCGGCAGCGTCCGTCGGGCCCGAGCGTGATCGCCGCGGCCACCCCCAGCAGCGGGTAGTCGAGGCCGTCGCGCTGCCGCAGCTTCAGGTACGCGACGCCCGAGGCCGCGCGCGGGGCCGGCACGGCGATGGCGGTGATGATCTCGCCGGCCGCGAGCGTGATGGGTTTTGTCCCCTCGCACGAGAACAGCGCGGCCAGCGGCCGGACCTCCTCGCCCGATCGCGTGGCGACGACGACCGACGCGCCGAGCACGAGCAGCACGGGCGCGAGGTCGCCCGCGTAGTTCGCCCAGCACTGGTCGCTCTCCGCGACGACGTGGCAGCGGTCGCCGTCGATCTTGTGGCAGGGCCCGAGGGAGTGGCGCTGTTCCGGACTCCGATCGACGTACAGGCAGCAGGTGTCCTGGCACAGGTTGCCCGCCACGGTGCCCATGCGCTGGAGCTGCGGCGTGCCCACCGCGCGCGCCGCCTCGGCGAGCGCGAGATAGTGCGTTCGCACGTGCGGATCCTCGGCGAGCCGCGCGAGCGTGATGCGCGCGCCGACGACCAGCCCCACGTCCGGCGTATACACGAGGCGGTCGAGATCGGGAATGGCCGCGAGATCGACCAGGAGGCGCGGCGCGCGTGTGCCGTTCTTCATGGCCACCAGCAGCTCGGTGCCGCCGGCGACGACCTCGGCGCCGCCGTGCGCGGCGGCGAGCTGCGCGCACGCGTCGCGAATCGTCCGGGCCCTGGCGAACTCGAAGTGCGGGATCGACATGCTTCGCTCCTACACCTGCGCGCGCGGGATGGCCGGCGGATCGGCGTGGCGGTGGCCGCCTCGTGCCTCCTGCTTCCGAAGCGCGTCGAGGATCGACTCGGGGGTGATCGGCAGGTGGTGCACGCGTACGCCGACGGCGTCGTAGATGGCGTTCGCGATCGCGGGCGGCACCGGCACGTTCGTCGTCTCGGCCATCCCCTTCGCCCCGAACGGCCCGTGGGGGTGCGGGTGCTCGACGACGATGGCCTCGATGTCGGGGACGTCGGTGGCGAGCGGCACGGCGTAGCCGAGGAACGACGGGTTGAGCACCAGGCCGTTCTTGAAGGTCACCTGCTCGCCGAGCGCGAAGCCGAACCCCATCGAGACACCGCCATGGATCTGCCCCTCGCACGCGGTCGGGTTGATCGCCTTGCCCGCGTCGAACGCCCCCCACAGCTTCAGCACACGCACCTGCCCGGTCGTGCGATCCACCGAGACCTCCGCGCCGGCCGCGCCCTCGAGCCAGAACGCCATCGCGCGCGAGTAGTACTCCGTGATCTCGTCCTCCGTCTCCGGGTAGAAATAGCCGCGGCCGAGCACGGTGCCGGACTGCGCGTACGCCGCCTTGAGCACCTGGGCGATCGTCATCCGCTCACCCGTGCCGTCGTCACGGCCGACCACGCCGCCGCGAATGAGCAGGTCCTGCGGCCGCGCGTCGAGCCGCGGCGCGGCCAGCGCGAGAATCTGCGCCCTGGCGTCGGCGGCGGCGAGGCGCACGGCGTTGCCCATGTGGAAGACAGATCGCGAGGAGGTGGTCGAGGCATCGAACGGCGTGTACGCCGTATCGGGCGCCGCCTTGCGGATGGCCTCGACCGGCACGCCGAGTTCGTCGGCCACGATCTGCCTGAGCGCCGTGTCGATGCCCTGGCCGACTTCGGTGCTGCTGCTGAGGATGTCGACCGAGCCGTCCTCGTTCACCTTGAGGAACGCGCCCGACCCGAACGGGGTCTTCACCGCGCGCTCCATGCAGGCGAGGCCGATGCCCGTGTCGGGCCGCTTCGGCCGTGTGTTCCACCGCATGGCGGCCGCGACCGCGTCGAGGCAGAGGCTCACGCCAGACGAGTCGAGCCGCTGCCCCGTGACGTGGACGTCGCCGTCGCGGTAGACGTGGCGCCGCCGCAGCTCCAGCGGGTCGACGTCCAGGGCGCGCGCGATGATGTCCATCTGCGACTCGTACGCCCAGCACGCCTGCGGCCCGCCGTACCCCCGCATCGCGCCCGACATCGTCTTGTTCGTGTAGACGCAGTAGACGTCCACCTTGACGTTCGGGATCCGGTACGGCCCCGCCGCCGAGACGCCGCAGAACCGCGCGACTGTCGGTCCCTTTTCGGCGTACGCGCCGCTGTCGAGATAGGCCTCCACCTGGCGCGCGACGATCGTGCCGTCGTGCATGACGCCGGTCTTGATCGTGACGCGCGATGGGTGGCGGCCGATCGAGGAGGTGAATTCCTCGTCGCGCGAGAAGAGGATGCGCACCGGGCGGCCGCGCAGCTTCCACGCGATCGCCGCCGCGGACGCCTCGGCTTTCAGCCCCCCCTTGCCGCCGAAGTTGCCGCCGATGTTGGGCGCCGAGATGATCCGGACGTCGGCCATCTGCACACCGAACGCGTCCGAGAGTTCCTTGCGCGCGCGGTAGGGCGAGTCGTTGTTCGTCCAGACGGTGATGCGCCCGTCTTCGGTGAACTGGCAGATCGCCCCGTGCGGCTCGAGCATGCAGTGGTGCTGCATCGGAGTGGAGAAGGTGTCCTCGAAGACGCGATCGCACACCGCGAACGCCTCGTCCACGTCGCCGTGGCGCAGCGTGAAGTGATTGCAGATGTTGGTGGACGGAATCGGCGTGATACCGGCCGCGTGCCGGTAACTCCCGAGCGACTCGTGGACGAGCGGCGCGCCGGGCCGCGTCGCCTGCACGGCGTCGAGCACCGCCGGCAGCGGGTCGTACTCCACGGCGATGAGGCGGATGGCTTCGGCGGCCGTCGCCTCGTCGAGCGCGGCGACGACGGCCACCGCTTCGCCGAGGTAGCGGACCTTGTCGCGGGCGAGGAACGGCTCGTCGACCAGGGACTCGCCGTGCAAGAACGGCAGTTCCGCGCCGGTGACGACGCCGACGACGCCGGGGAGCGCCTCGGCGCGGGAGGCGTCGACGCGCCGGATGCGGGCGTGCGGGTGCGGGCTGCGATGGACGCGCCCGTACAGCATGCCGGCGACGTGGAGGTCTTCGAGGTAGAGCGCGGCGCCACGGACCTTGTCGCGCGCGTCGGCACGCGGCCAGCGCTGTCCCACCGCCGCGCGCGCATCCGCGCCCGGAACGGTCCCGATGGGGTGATCCGCCATGAAGGCTCCTCGCCGCACGTGCCCCCCGGGCATGAGGCCCGGATCGGGCTTGGGTCGGATCGCCGGGGACGGGCGAGAGCGAAGGTCAGACCTTTGCCCGGCGCCATCATAGCGGCCCGCCGCTGGCGCGGCAAGGACCTGCGGTCGAGGCAGAGGACTAGCCGTGCGAGCGTGTAAGGTGTTGATTCTACGACGTATTGGATCGCATCTTTCCGTTAGACCGACATGTGGGCGCCGGGAATCCGACTCGGATTCCGGTCCCCTGCGATGTTTCACGGTGTTTCATGCCGCTTTTCTGACCCAGATGAGGCGGGCACTCAGCTTGCACTAGGGGAGCCCGAACGGGCTGGCTTGCCGGTTTATCGGTAGGGCTGCACCGGTCCCTCGGTTCGCACTGTCCCCGTGCGCAGGAGCGATCTCATATGCATTCATCCCGCTACATCAGAGCAGGGCTGGTCGTCGCAGGCTTCGTGCTGGCGACGTTCAGCCTCTCCGGGCCGGCCTTCGCAGCGGCCAGACCGGAGCCCAAGGCCGCCAAGGCCGCCGTGGCGCAGGACCCTGGCAACTACGTCGGTGAAGACACCTGCCAGACCTGCCACGAACAGCAGACCTACAAGGGCACCAAGCACGCCCGGACCGCCGACAGCAGAACCCCCGCGTCGCAGCATGGCTGCGAGAGCTGCCACGGCCCGGGCAAGGACCACGTGGACGGCGGGGGCGACAAGACGAAGATTCAGAGCCCCAAGAGCATGACGCCGCAGGCGGCCAGTGAAATCTGCACCACCTGCCACAACCGCGCGCCGCACACGCTGTGGACGGGCAGCCAGCACGACAACCGCAATGTCGGCTGCATCACGTGTCACAGCGTCCATTCGCCAAAGGGCGAGAAACAGCTCGTCGCGGCGTCGGAGCCCGAGGTGTGCGCCAAGTGCCATCGCGCCATCGTGAACAAGCAGAGCCGCTTCAATCACATGCCGGTTCGTGAGGGCAAGCTGCAGTGCTCGTCCTGCCACAACCCGCATGGCTCGGCCAACGTCAAGCTGCTCAAGACGGGCACGACGACGAACGAGGCCTGCACCAGCTGCCACGCCGAGAAGCGGGGGCCGGTGCTCTGGGAGCACCCGCCGGTCGTCGAGAACTGCGCCACCTGCCACGACCCGCACGGGACGAACAACGACCGGATGCTGGTCGCCAAGCTGCCCTTCCTCTGCCAGCGGTGCCACGTCACGTCGCGGCATCCTCCGACTGTCTACGAAGGCTTCACGCTGCGGACATCGCAAAACGCCAACAAGATCTACGGTCGGGCGTGTGCGTTGTGCCACACGATGGTCCACGGCTCGAATGCGCCGACGGGCAAGGCTTTCCTGCGGTAGGCGAGGAGGATTGCAGCAATGCGCAACACATTGACGATCGCAACGGCGCTCCTGCTCGCCTCCGCTTCTCTTGCGGGGGCGCAGCAGCCAGCGCAGAACACGACCCCACCGACGCCTGCGGTTTCCGCCGGCGCGACCCCATCGGGCTCCATCGATTTCGGATTCCGGGGCAGCTCCACGACGGGCGATCGGGCCCGGTACGAGCGCTACCGCGACCTGCGGAACGGCGCCAACGTCAACCTGGATTTCGAGACGTCGACCGACACGTACACGTTCGCGGCCAAGGGCACGAACATCGGGTATCTCGACCAGAACGTGAACGCGTCGTTCACCAACCAGCGCGTCAAGCTCTCCGCGTTCTTCAACCAGACGCCGTTGAACTACGGGCTGGATGGGTTGACGAAGACACCGTGGGTGGAATCGTCGAAGGGCGTGTGGACGCTGTCCGACGCCGCGCAGAGCGCGGTGCAGAACCGGACGGCCGTTGGGGTGCTGTGCGCGCCCGGCCTCCCGGCCGGGTCATCGTGCACGCCGGCGACGGCGAGCCTCGCCCTGTCGCAAGTCTCGGTCTACCGGGGGCTGGCGCAGAACTTCGACCTCAAGTCCCGCCGGGACTCGCTCGGCGCCGGTGTGGTCTTCTCGGCGGCCAAGGACGTCGATTTCGACGTGTCGTTCAGCAGCACCAGGCGGACGGGGTATCAGCCGTTCGGCATGTCGTTCGCCTTCAACAACGGCAACGAGCTGCCGCTGCCGCTCGACAACCGGACCAACCAGCTCGGTTTCGGCCTGCAGTGGGGCAGCACCGAGGGGTCGATCCGCATCGCCTACGAGCGGTCGATGTTCGACCAGCGCATCTCGTCGGTCACGTGGGACAACCCGGTGCGCTTGACCGACTACAACGACGGCGGCGTCATCGGCCCCGTCGACGGCCCGTGGGATCCCAGCGCCTACAGCAACGGCAACGGCCCGGGCCAGGGCCGGATCGCCACGCCGCCGAGCAACACGCTCGACCTCGTCAGCGTCAGCGCGCTGGCGAAGATGCCGGCGCACAGCACGGTGACCGCGACGATGGCGCTCACCTCGTCAGCGCAGAACGCCGCGCTGATTCCGTGGACGATCAACCCGGTCATCGCGAATGCCGCCACCTACGCCTTCTTCCCGGGCCTGGCCGCGCTGCCACGCGCCACGACGGAGGCGAAGATGGCCGGCATCCTCGGCACGTTCAACTTCACGACCCGTCCGGCGCGATGGGTGAGCTTGAACGCTCGCTATCGCTACAGCGATCGGAAGGACCGGATGCCGGAGTTCGACGGCGGCAACACGGTGCGCTTCGACGGCGTGCCGGAGCCAGGTCCATACCGGACAGAGCCCTTCAACGCCACCTGGAGCACGGCGAATGCCGACGTGACGTTCACGCCGGTGAGCTACGCCGCCGTGAAGATCGGCGTGGGGCACGACACGTACGAGCACTCCTCGCGGGCCTTCAAGGAACTGACCGACACCTCCCTGCGCGCGTCGGTCGACACGCTGGGGAATCAGTACGTCCAGTTGCGCGGGCAGTTCGAGCGCACCCGCCGCGTCGGCTCGGGGTTCAACGAGGAGGGCATCACCGGGCCGGGCGGCCAGGAGGCGTCTCGCATGTTCGACGACGCCGAGCGGACCCGCGACCGGAGTTCGCTGATCCTCACCCTTACGCCGGTCACGCTGGTCGACGTCACGGCGTCGTTCACGCAGGGCAAGGACGACTACGACGAAACCGAGCAGCAATTCGGCCTCGGCGACACCAAGAACACCGCGTTCAACGTCGGCGTGAACGTGTCGCCGTCGGAGAAGGTGACGTTCGGGGCGAATTACGGGCAGGATAAGTTCAACTCGTACCAGGCGTCGCGCACCGCGAACCCGATCACGCCTGGTGCCGCCTACCAGAGCTGGACGGATCCCAACCGCAACTGGGCGCTGACCAACGACGAGAAGGTCAACAACTTCGACCTCTATCTCGACCTGCTCAAGGCCATCACGAACACGGATCTCCGATTCGCCTACACGTACAGCGATTCGGACAACGCCTTCGTGCACAGCGGGCCGCGCATCATCGCGATGCAGACCAACCGGATCCTGACCGTCGGCGACACGGCGGCGTGCGCGGTGGGATTCACGTCGTGCTTCGAAGCGCTGCCGAACGTGACCAACACGTGGCAGCGGGCGTCGGTGGACCTGCGGCACTTCTTCACGCCGAAGGTCGGTGTCGGCGTCGCGTACCAATTCGAGAAGCTGGAGATCGTCGACTACGCGACCATCAACATCCCCGGCACCGACACGCCGCGGATCGACTACCTCGGCAGCCTCACGACCGGGTACGGCAATCGGCCGTACAAGGGCAACACGGGATTCGTGCGGTTGATCTACCTGTTCGGCCGGTAGATCGCCCGCGAGCGGAGTCCAACGGCCGGCCGTCTTCCGGGACGGCCGGCCGTTGTGCTGTACGGAAAAGGCTGGGTGCTGGGTGCTAGGTGCTGGGTGCTGGGTGCTGGGTGCTGGGTGCTCGGTGCTGACCGAAGCCCTCGACGATCTCCTCGTCCTCCGCCTCGCTCGCCGTTCGCAGGTCCAGCACCACGCGGTCGCGCTCGATCCGCGTGACGATCGGCGGCTCGCCCGCGCGGAGGCGGGCCTCGATGGCGTCGGCCGAGAGGCCCTCCCGCGTGACGGCCACGAGCCTCGTGGGGACGCCGACGCCGGGCGCGCTGCCGCCGCCGACGGCCGACTGTCCGTCCACGACCTCGCACGTCCACCCGAGCGTCTGCAGGCGCGCGGCGAGCGCGGCCGCGCGCCGATCGATCGCCTCGAGGCCCAGCGTCAGCATCCGCACCACCGGCACGGTCTCGTGCGCGCGGCCGGCGACGTACTCGAGGAGCGTCGCTTCGAGCGCCGCGAACGTCAGCTTGTCGGCGCGGAACGCGCGCATCAGCGGATGCGCCCGCAGTTGCGAGACCAGCTCGCGCCGGCCGACGATGATGCCGGCCTGGGGCCCGCCGAGCAGCTTGTCGCCGCTGAAGCAGACGAGGTCCATGCCGGCGCGCAGGCTGTCCTCGACGGTCGGCTCGCCCGGCACGAGCGGCACGAGCGCGCCGCTCCCGAGATCTTCCGCGACCGGCACGCCGAACCGCCGGCCGAGCGCGGCGAGTTCGGCGAGCGACGGCTGTTCGGTGAACCCCTCGATGCGGAAGTTCGAGCGATGGACGCGCAGGATGAGCGCGGTGCGATCGCCGATCGCCGACGCGTAGTCGGCGAGGCGCGTGCGGTTGGTCGTGCCGACCTCACGTAGCGTCGCGCCCGATTGCGCCATCACGTCGGGCACGCGGAACCCGCCGCCGATCTCGACCAGCTCGCCGCGCGAGATCACCACCTCGCGCCCCCTCGCCACGGCGGCGAGCATCAGCATCGTCGCAGCGGCGTTGTTGTTGGCGACGGCCGCGGCCTCGGCGCCGGTCACCCGCGCGATGAGCGCCTCGGCGTGCTCGTTCCGCGAGCCGCGCGTACCCGTCGCCAGGTCGTACTCGAGGTTCGTGTAGCCGCGCCCGAGTTCGGCGATCCGCGAGAGGGCCGACGCGGCGAGCGGCGCGCGACCGAGGTTGGTGTGGATGATGACGCCGGTCGCGTTGATCACACGCCGGAGCGACCCACGGAACTGCCGCGCGACGAGCGCCGCCGCGGCCCGCTCGATCTCGGCCGCCGCCGCCTCGAGGTCGAGCGGCGCGTCCGCGTCGCCCTCCGCCAGGCGCATCCTGAGCGTCGTCGTCGCGTCGCGCAGCGCCGCGACCAGCGCCTCGCGTCCATACCGGGCTTCGAGTGGCAGGAGCGCCGCGCGCTGTCGGAGCTGCTCGATCGAGGGAATGATGCGGAAGTCGGTCATCGAGGTTTGCCGCCGCGCGGTGGCTCAGGATACCATCTCGGTGGCTCCATCCCCGGCGCCTGTCAGCCGCTCAATCCCGTGGCCCCACCCGACGACATCGAGCGCGATCTCCAGGTGCTGGAATCGGACCTGCGCCGCCTGGAAGCCGAGTACAACATGTTCTTCGCGGGCCGGCTGCCGAAGCCGCCGTGGGAGACGCGCGCGCGCGTCGAGGCGCTCGTCAAGCGGATCGACCGCGGCCACATCCCGAATTACGGCGACCGCTTCCGGTTCGGCACCCTGCAGTCGCGCTTCGCGACGTGCGTCGAACTGTGGGACCGCGGGCTGAAGGCGCGTGAAGAAGGGCGGCCGGGGCCCTTCAGCCAGCCGCGGCCGGCGGCGCCCCGGCCGCACGGACCCGAAGACCGCATCCTGCGCGTGGCGACCTTCCGCGACCCGCTGCGCGAGATGGACAAGCTGCACGAGCTGTACGACGCGCTGAACGACGCGCGCCGCACCGTCGGCGACGAGGCGGTGCCGTTCCACAGGTTCGCGGAGCTGATCAAGGGGCAGGTCACCGAGCTGCGCAAGGCCGGGAGCCCCGAGGTGGCCTTCCGCGTGGCGATCCGCGGCGGCAAGGTGAACTTCACCGCGCGGGCGCTCAAGGGCGTGCAGGAGTCCGACGAGTGATGGCGATGGAAGGGGAGGGGCGGCGGGGACGCGGGCGGGGTCGCGCGCGTCGACCGGCGCCGGGCCAGAGCCCGGCGCCGGCAGAGGGCCAGTGGTCAGACCTTGGTGACGTTGCCGGCCTGGGGCCCCTTCGGGCCGTCGACGATTTCGAATTCAACCGCCTGGCCTTCTTCGAGCGAGCGGAAGCCGTTGCCGCTGATCGCCGAGTAGTGGACGAACACGTCGCTGCCACCCTCGCGCTCGATGAACCCGTAGCCCTTGGCGTTGTTGAACCACTTGACCTTGCCTGTGATGCGCATCGTTCTTCTTCCTGTGTTTCTAAGGTGCGGCTCCGGACGCCGCAGCGCGTACCGCCGTGCGTCAGCGCGGCTGAGCTAGGTGGTACAAAAAAAAGACCGCCGGTGCGGTCTTCGAACGCACACGTCTGGATCGGCTCCAAACGCACCCCGATGATACGTACGGGTCCGGGGGGTGTCAAGCAAGGCTGTGCTTCAAAGGTCGGAATCTCTACGTGTTTCCTCTTTCTTCGCCTTCATTTCCCTATTGGAGCGGGCCGGCGAGAGCTGTCCCGGACGCCTCGCCATGCGTAGAGCCCTGTTGAGCGTGTCGGACAAGTCTGGCCTCATCGACTTCGGGCGCGCCCTCGTGGCGCGCGGCTTCGAGCTGGTCTCGACCGGAGGGACAGCCAAGGCGCTCGCCGACACCCAGTTGCCGGTCGTGAACATCAGCGACGTCACCGGCTTTCCCGAGATGATGGACGGCCGCGTCAAGACGCTGCACCCGCGCGTGCACGGCGGCCTGCTCGCGCGCCGGCACCACCCCGAGGACCTCGAGGCGGCGCGCCAGCACGGCATCGGCCTGATCGACCTGGTCGCGGTCAACCTCTACCCGTTCGTCCGCACGGCGGCCCGACCGGGTGTCGCCTTCGAGGAGATCGTCGAGAACATCGACATCGGCGGCCCCAGCATGGTGCGCAGCGCCGCCAAGAACTTCCAGGACGTGCTCGTCGTCGTCTCGCCGGCCGACTACGAAGCGGTCATCGCCGAACTCGACCGGCCGGGAGGGCCGGGGCGCGCGTTCCGGTTCGACCTGGCGCGCAAGGCGTTCGCGCACACCGCCGCGTACGATGCCGCGATCGCGACGACGCTCGCGACGGTGACGGTCTCGGACAGCGGCTACGAGCGCGACAGCGGCGCTCCGGCGGCGTTCGCCCCGCCGATGCTGATACTGCCGCTGCAGAAGCTCGGCGACCTGCGCTACGGCGAGAACCCGCATCAGATGGCGGCGTGGTACGCGGTGGGGCGCGAGGGGTTCGGCGACGTGCAGGTGCTGCAGGGCAAGGAGCTGTCGTACACGAACCTGCTCGACCTGGATGCTGCCGGACGGATCGCGCTCGAGTTCGCCGAACCGGCCGCGTGCGTGATCAAACACACGAACCCCTGCGGCGCGGCCTCGGGCGCCACCATCGCCGAGGCGTACGTGCGGGCGCGGGAGGCCGATGCGCTCGCCGCCTTCGGCGGGATCGTCGGATTGAACCGGCCGGTGGACGAAGAGACGGCGCGCGCGATCGTCTCGACGTTCATCGAGGCGGTGGTGGCGCCCGGCGTCGACGAGGCGGCCCGCGCCATCCTCGCCGCCAGGGCGAACATGCGCGTCGTCGTCGCCGACTTCCAGTGGATGGGAGCCGCATCGTCCGTGGAGGCCCGGCGGGACTTCCGGTCGATTCTCGGCGCGATGCTGCTGCAGGAGCGCGACGTCGTCCGCGAGGCCGCGGTGCCATGGCCGTCCGGCGGCCTCGAACTGAAGGTGGTGACGAAGCGGCAGCCGACCGCGGAGGAGTGGCAGGCGCTGCGCTTCGCCTGGCGGTTGTGCGCGCACGTGAAGTCGAACACGGTGACC
>Ga0209726_10003630_pt1 | contig 20669 bp, 14 predicted proteins | sample Subgrocontami54m_FD_187453 | JGI IMG/M metagenome (GOLD analysis project Ga0209726, IMG submission 187453) | Subsurface groundwater microbial communities from S. Glens Falls, New York, USA - GMW46 contaminated, 5.4 m (SPAdes) (version 3) | ecosystem: Environmental > Aquatic > Deep subsurface >... | reverse complement strand
AGTTAAACTTCCAGTTGACTTAAAACTTGAACCAGATCAAAAAAATCTCTCTATTCAAGTATTAAATACCCAGTCAAATGAAAAATCTGAAACCATATCTATTGGTATAACTTCAAAGCTGGACATTAATTCAACAACTGCAACATATACCTTTAATCCAGGACCTCCAAATGGAGAACTTAAAGTCAATTTAAACACTACAAACAACTCTGATACTGCATATATTGGAGTATTTGATAAAGGAGGAAGGATAGTTAAAGAGCCTTATCATGAAGGGAAAACAAACACTCCTCTTACTTCATTTATCCTTCCATACAATCTTAAAAGCGAAAAATATCATGTAATTTCACTTCTTGAGAGAAAAAATACAAATGTGAATATAAATGACTATTCAAACAAAGAGGTAAAGAAATTATTTGATGATTTAGTTGAGAAAAAAGTAAATGATTTTAATCAAAGGCTTGCTTTAATTCCAGATTCTCACAAAATAACCTTTGAAATTGGGAATTATAGTGTGCCAACACTTAAATTAAATGGGGCTTCCATCATAAATGAAACAAATACAATTCAGGAAAATCAGGAATTAGGAATTACTGTTGAGTTAAAAGGTAACATAACTGACAAATCAAAAATAACTATTAAAACAAATTTTGGAGATGGCGCTGAAATCATAGGCGAGAATCCAAAGCACACCTATAAACTTGGAAACAGTGATAAGAATAAATATTTCGAAATTATTACGAGGGTTATACAAGATAGTATAGAGATTGGAAGTAGTGTTACAGGAGTCCGGGTATATAAAGATCTCCCTCCTGTTGCAGTGGCCGTTATTGATACAGAAAACTTTTCCGCCCAAGGCGGACCCGCCTCTGGCGGGGAACTTTCTGGTGATGCACCATTTAAGAGCGGATTTGTGGATAAAAGCTACGATCCAAATGATGAACTTACTAACTTTAATGGACTTCTTGATAAAACTACCCCTGAACAAAATATCTGGAAACTATTTAAATACAAAGACGGAATATCAAATCAATTAGTTAACACTGAAGATCTATCAGTAGTTGGAAATGAAGTTAAAAATAGTGGGAAATCATTTATCACTGGAAATATTTTAAACCCCGGCACATACTATGCTCAGCTTACGGTATTCGATAGACAGAAAAACTCTGACTCAACACAATCTGAAACTATTCAGATCACCCTGCCTACTCAAAAGCTTTTAGTACACGGCGGTTTTACTAATCCAAGCAATCAGGCATTTGAATATGACAGTGAAGGAAAAGTAAAAGTTAACTTCATGTCAAATGTTCAAATCAGGGGAAATAAGCAACCGAAGAATATACTTTACAAATGGGACTTTGGTGACGGGTCAACCTCAAGCGAGCCAAACCCGCTTCACACCTACAAACAAAGCATGTCAAACAAAGACAAAATAGACTACCACCCTGAACTTACTGTTACTGCTATCTGGGCTAATGGTTACAGTGAAACATGGAGCTCTAAAGCAGGAACTGTTTCAATAATTGATAAGCCTGAGTTTGTAGCTCTGGATATTGTGCCAGATACAACTATTGGTAATGTGCCGCTTACTGTTAATTTCATGGTAAGTGATAAGAGTTTTGCAAAGAACGCTACTATTGTTTCATATTCATTTGACTATGGCGACACTTCAGAAATCGAAACCAGCGCTATCTCATCTCTGGATGAACTAAAACAAAAGACCTTTACTCACACATATAACACCCGTGGTGACTTTAGCCCAGTTTTAAAGGTGAAAATAAAAGAAAATCTAGAGAGGGAAATATCGTTCAATAGCCCAATTATTTCTACTAATCAGCTTTTGATAAGCAGTATTGAGGTGATTGAACCGCAAGACAATTACATTACAAACCAACCAATTCAAACTTTTAAAATCAATACGATATACACAAATCCTTTTAGTGAAAAAAATAGACTGACTTTTCATGTAATAGATGAAGAAAACAATGAAACCGTTACAGAGCTAAACCCGGATTCAAGTGAGCAAACAATTAGTTTAAGTGAAGGTGTTAATAGTTATTGGTTTGAGGCGAGGGATAGTAGTGGAAATGTTATTAAAAGCGAAGGAAGAATTATCAAATGTGATTTAACTAACCCTTCCCTACAGGTATTCAGTCCAGGCAATAAAGAAGTAATTAAAAATGAAAGTCTTAAAATATTTGGCAGTTCTCAGGATGAAAACCTAGACCATATTGAATATCAAATCGATAATAATCCACCAGTAGTTATCATTGAAGATGATCTTCGTATTATTGAAATTGGGAATGTGGTTTTCTTTAAAGAAATTGGAAACTTAATAAACGGAAAACATATACTTAAAGTCAGGGCTATTGATAAAGCAGGAAACACCACTGAAGAAAGATTTAATATAGGAGTAGGAAATGATACATTCATCTTCAGCAGGCTTTTCCCATTAAGAAATAATTTTGATGTTCCTATCGTTGGAAATAATGATGGTGAAGAAGGGTTTAAAGTTGGAGTTGGCTCACCATTTAAAATACAAACAAGTGTTAGGTTTTACGGTGACACTGTCGGGAAGAATGATTCATATGCAGATGTTATTCTGAAATCAAACGGCTCACATGATGGTAATGAATCAGCAACTCTAGACAAAGAGTTATTTGAAACCAATTCTGAACTTCTTGAAACTCATAATGTGTTTCAAGGCGGCGATCTAGACGGACCTTCACCAAATACAAATATAATTTATAGATCTTCTCTTCTCAATCAAAAAGATTTTACAAAGTCTCTCTTTAATACAACAACAAACAAAAACATTGCTAGTGCATGGGAGCTTGGAAACCATAATATAAAGTTCAATGTTGGTGTAACAAGTCCAACTGGAGGAGTCAGCTTAGTAAAGCTAAATGACCCTACAGATATATCTACCCAGCTTGAACAAAACTATAATATTGAAATAACCAGACCCGTTGAAGTACTTAAGTCCATACTTTCACCAGAAATTACACTTTTAAACAACTACACAAATTATACAGCAACAATTAAAGTAAAAGACTTTTTGACTTTTAATAATTTAGACAGAAACATTAAACTCCTTCTGGATCAAACAACACTCACTAAACCTCAAAACTCAAAAACAGAAATTGAAAATCTTAAATTAATAGAAAACAGCTATGTGGTTAATTCAAATAACGATAGATTAGCTTCAGTTAATATATCATTTAACTTAAAGCCGGATATTTTACCTTCAAAAGATGAAAAGTACGAGTTAACCGTACCTATTCAACTTGCACCTGACAGTAAACATATCAATGGTTACCTTACAAAAGCAAAAATTGAGATTCCTGTTCAGGGGGAATTCCCGGCAATAATTGAAACCCCTACTGAAGGTGAAATTGTAACCTCGCAAAATATTACATCAGCAAAACTCTTAGGTGCTGCAAACAACATAAATACTTTTGAAAAACAAAATGTATATTTTGCTCTTTCAATCGGCGAAAAAGATCTTGTAAAAATTAAAGCAAATAGTGGAAATGAACAGATTATAAGAATTACTGAACAAAATAAAATTAATGAAGACATATCATTTGAGGCTAAAGTACCGTTTGATTTACTTACACTAAGTGACTTTAAAGATTTATTCCTTACAGGTGAAGCTTTTGGACCAATTGAGTTATACAGTACTTATACAAATGCAAAAAATAATACCTCTTTCAATGGAAAGCCTAAGAAATTACTTCTACTTGATAATCCTCTACCTGTTATTAAACAAACAACTCTTAAAAAAGATAAAAATAATGTGGTGCTAAAGCTATTAATAAAAAATAACACTGTTTCTGATGAAATATTAGTTAAATTTACACCTTATAATTCCAATGGAGAAGCAATAGAAGGATTATCCGATTCAATAACAAATCAATTATTTTCATTTATTGGCAATACTAGTAATCCACAGCTAACTCAAACAAAAAAGATACTTTTACCACTTAATACTGAAAAAGTAAAAATTGAGGTTAAAAGAAGTGATAATTTCTTAAATACAGTAAAAGAAAAACTTCCACTTGAATGGAAAGATAATTTTATTCTTAAAGCCAGAGAAGAAGAAACTAAATACAGAATATTTATTATTTCTTTAAACAGTACTTTAAAATCAGACTGCGAGGCAATTAATGAGTTGCTTAACAGTAAAATAAATATTAGTCAGGAAGTTAATGCTCTTAAAGAACTTGCTGGGTGTGAAGCAGAAAAAACATTCTTCACAGAAAATAGTCAGGAAACAGATTCCATAAAACTTCCTTTTGTAACAAATGGAACTGCTTCAATTCCAGATGATATTGTTCTTGGAATAACATCAGTCAGTTTTCCATTCACAGGGGGACTAACACTAAAAGAGTTCAAGCAACTTCTTAAAGATCTAAAACTTTTAAATGAAACTAACAATAATGGATTTGATTTAGAAACTCAGGAAGCTACCTATGAGCTTTTAAGAATAATTGATAATTCAAGATGTACCTCACCTGAAATTATTTCCAATCCAAGTCTCAGGAAACAAACTATAAATTTACAATGTGGAATTTCAACCTCAAATTATTTAGAATATATTTCAACTTCAATTCAGCAAAATCTACCTGTTATCATATTAATAAAAGCTCTGATTGATCAACTAAAAACAATTGGTGCTCAAAGCCCTCCTGCAAGCATTGATCTGCCTGACAGCATTATCTTCAGAACACTAGCAAATGAAGAAGCATTATTACCTTTACCTCCTTGGGCTAAAGCAGCCCTTTGGCTTGGATCTTATATAGTTACAACTGCACTACTGAACCAGAAGGTAAAAACTGATTTCTTTGAACAAGTAAAAGATAGTACATGTACAAGAACGTTTGGAAGTATTGATAGAAGGTTTATAATAGGAAAGGATCTAAATAATTTAGACAGAATGAGAACAAATACAATGGCAGGTATAGTAATCGAGGGGTTAAATGTTCCAGTGAAAATAGTAGAACCATTTCCCCATATTCCACAGTATCCAGGAATTTATTCTACTTGCTTACCTGAAGGTACACATACAATTACACTACAATTTAATAATCAAAACACTTTCAGCATGAGCATTACTGTTCCTACTAGTTCAAACTTAAGTTTTGTTGAACCGTTTATCGGTGGGGTGTTTAGGAAGTATGCTAGACCATTTACTATTCCTTTAATTCTTGATTCAAGAAAGATTCTTAACACTCCAACGGGAGATCTAAGAAAGCCATATAACCCGGCAGGATCTGGTGCTTACTTAACAAATTTCAGTCTTAAACCTGGATTTGATACTAGTCCAGAGGAAATAGCCAGAAAACTAAGATTATTTCAGGATGGATCATTTGAACCTGGAAACATTAATAGCATAGGCACACTTGAACCAGATAGAGCAAGAGCATTTATTGACTTAGCTGTGAATTATAAAGCTAACTTATTTGATTTTGATCCTTTATTTCCATTTCAATTTGTACTTCCCTATACAGAAATCTTATTTGGAAAGCCTGGAGAAACAAACGATTTCATATTAATTGATGAGTATGTAACACCATGAATATAAAAAGTTTAATTGAAGCATATAAAAACGGACCTTTAGATTCAACTCTTATAAGAAATATTGAGCTTAAAGTCAGAATAGCTTTTGTGCCAGAAGAATTAATTAGTAATAAATATATTGTGCTTGAGGATGAAAGTGGAAAACTTGAAGCTGTAACAACTAAAGAAAATGTTTTTAAAGCTTTAAAGAGTTCTTATTCTAAGCAAGAAGGTTTAAAAGTCAAAGGTCATCTAGATAAATCAGAATTTGGAAATATAGGTTTTGAAATTGAAGAAATATTAGAATAATGTAAAAAATCCAAGCACCAAGACTTAAGGACTACTTATCTGAAATAAAAACGATCTTAGAAATATCTGATTGATTTACACAAATTTATTTACAGACCTATTATTTATTCTTTGGACTACTTTTTTTGCTCTGTTCTTTTTGAGAAGAATTAAGACTATTTAGATAGTTTGATATACCGTTTGCTACATCTAAAGTAATACCACTTGAAGGAATATTATTTAGTCCTTTAGCTAATCCACCCATTTCTATTTTAGGATAAAAATCTGCTAGAGAAGTGGCTTGCATTGGACTACTTGTACTAGGATAAACTGCAGAAGCCAATCCTAATGTAGAAGCCAGAGAAGATTTTGGAATAAATTCGTACTTGTTTTGTAATTCGTCTATCAAACGATCTATAAGTTTTGAATGGTCTTGTTCTCTTTCAAAATGAGTAATTTTATGCTCCATAGTTTGTAATGCACAAATAATTTGTGCCATTTGTCTTTCCTGAACATTATTACTATTTTTTAGAGAATTAAAGTCAATTGTACGGCATATTGGATTGTCTACTTTTAATGGGTCTGACTCAACACATTTTATTTGTTTTTCTAGACTTGATTTAAAGTTGTGTACACTTTCTACATCTGTTGAGTCATATGTTAAAGTTCTGCATTGATTAACATCAAAAGGTAGTGTTTCATTAACTCTAATTATATGAACAATAGGCTTCTTTATCATATGCCTTATTGCTAGTTCATAAAAAACATTGGCATTAGAGCCTGAGAGATCAGCAATTACTAAATCTGCCTCAATTAATAATTCAATTACTTGAGTAGTGATGATTCCTGGTTCAGATATATTGTCAGCCCTTACAGGAAAGCCATAACCACATTCAAGAACAACAGGAGAAAGTATGTACTTTAAAACCTTATCAGACTGCTCCCGTTCTTTTGTATTAAGACTTCCTATTGGACAAATAACAAAACATGTTTTTTGTTGTTTGTCCTTTTTATTTGTCATTTCAATTTTTCTTTATTTATAATCAGATATCGTAAAACTTTTATAACTACCCGCCACCAATTGCATCTACTGCATGGGTTTCTTGTGCTTTGCATTCGTCTGCTGCTTCAACTTTAGCTGCCAATTCTGGATCATCTTTTTCAAGCTTTAAAAGATAAGCTCTTCTCCTTTGATCCAAAATTGCATCAAGTCTTCTTATATCAATTGGTGGAGTTGACATAGATCCTGGCATTTAAAATCTCCCAATGGAAAAATTTAATCTATTTCTTAATTGCAATACAGTAAATGCCTGTGTTTCTTAACCAAACTTCATACAGTAAATAGATTTTCTTAACCAAAACAGAGATTTTACCTGTGTTTATCTTGAATTTCTCATGGGTATAGCCCCAATACCTATGAAAATATCAGGAATTTTATATGGCTGGTTAGGGCTAAAAAGAATTGGAGGTTATTCTCTTTTCAATCACCCAAGAAACAATACTTCCAAAAATTACAAATTGGAAGAACCTATCCCACCAGAATTTAAATTTGCATATAAAAGAATTTCTAAATGGGATATTTATTTACCTGCATTAGGCGAAGGTAGTAAAAATAATGCTGATTATTTTAGCGATAAAGATATTTCCAAATTGAAAGAAGCACAAGAATGGATTAATGAACTCTTTTCAAATAAAACATCTTATGAAGGGCTTGCTCAGGACTTTCAGAGTGTCGGTTTCACAGAACAAGAATCCCAATCTATCCTAGATCAATCCATCTACCACACCGTCCGCGCTGCCGACTGGGCAGATGATAACCAGGTTAACTCTGGTGATGGAGCTAAAGCCATGTTACTTAGCATGTTCTTTGGAATCGGGAAAGTTGTTTTAAGTAATTTTGAGTCAATTTATGATTATGTAAAAAATACATTTGGATTTCTTAGTAATCTTAGTTCAGCATTTAGAGGATATAAGCAGTTTAAAATCTATGGTGAAAGAATAGACGAAGACAGAGCAGAAAATAACTATGAAGGCAAAATGTATGGAAATAAAGCCAGTAGTATATTTGCAGATCTGGCATATGCTTTTGAAACAAAAATAAACCCCATTGCACTGCCAGTGTTGGGGTTCTTTAGTGAAAATATTCAGAACTGCTTTAAACCTCTGCTTTCACTCTGTAATATCCTGTGGTGGCGAATTAGAATGCCAGCAGAAATAAACCAGAGTTTTGCTACTGATGTTTTAAATTTTCTAATTCATAAACCGCTTTCACTGGCTGGATTTGAAAGAAGCACTGAATTATTAAAGACTGTTGACCCTGATAATGTTTCATATAATTATATAAATAAAAGAGCCAGAGCATTAATTGGTCTTGATCCTCATAAAGACAAATCAGTCAGCATTTTAAAAAAACTATTTACTGAATTTAAATCATTATTTTCTGGAAATATAGAAGAACAAATAAAATCAAGTGTAAAAATAAATAAGTTTATTTCTCCCTTCTTAGGATTTTATGGATTTTTTGCTGCACTTATCGGTATGCCGCTTAGTTCTGCCTTCAAATTCTTCAATAAAGAAAATAAAATCGTTGAAGCATTTACCCAGACAAGTTTTGCATCACAGCAGTTAATTTATTTGTTTAGATTGATGCTTCCAGAACATTGGGAAAATAAAAAATTGGAATTAAAAGAAAAAGAATCAAAGAAAAAGCCATTAGATAAAAATATAGTGGAACTAAGAGAAACCAGAAAGAAAACTTTTTATACAGGTGTTTCAGTATGTCTAATGAATATCGCTTCTATATTTCTCAAGTTTTTTAATTTTGAAAACAGGTTTTTAAATACAGGGGTAAAAATCTATAACGAAATTGCTGATAAAGGTATTCCATATTATTTATCAAAAAGGAGAGAGCTATTAGGAAAGAAATTTAAATTAGATAACTCTGAGCTTTTTACAAAAGCAGGTGACCCAAAAGTTGATTTTATTTTATGTAGTGCATAAAAGGAGGAAATATGAATAACGATCAGGTTAAAAGAACAATTAAAATACCGAGGGCAGATTTTATATACACGCAGAATCCAAAGGCTTATTTACAGCTTGAGGCATTTTATTTTCAGATGGTATTAGTCTTCGGACTCTTGTTTCTAGGGCATCTTGGAGCATTAAGCTGGTGTTCAGGAATTGGCTGGTTTTTCTTTTCTATGTTCATTTCTGTTTTTATTACCAGAGCAGATTACAGCAGAAATCAAAAACAGGATCCGTTGTATGAGTTTAAAAACAGTATATTTACAAATTCATCGATGAACTAAAAGTTAAAGTCATGATAGAATATAGATAATAAACACAAACAGAAAAGATACAGGAGGGATTCGATGCAGAGCCCTATTGTTCCTTTAGTTAAAGACGTTAATATTTCAGGAAGCACTGCGTTTCTTGAAAGAACTACAGATTTGATAAATGAATTAAAGAATAAAAATATTCCTTTTGATATAAAAAACAACTCCACTGACGAAGGTGTTATATCTATTGAGCTGCATAAGCCAAAAGACGGTATTAGAGCCGGGTTATTTAAAGTCATAGATGATCATGCACATCATGATCCTATAATTCAAAGATTTACACTCACAGCAAGAAGTAAAAGTTCAAGAGTTTTGGGCATTACATTTTCAATGCAACATCCTGAATTTGAAAATGCATTAAGGTATGAATTTGAGAAATTATTAGCTTAGTACAGCATTTTAAGCTTAGAGAACTTTCACAAAAGCGAAACCCATACCTTTAGCGGAGCGTTGGAGGCGCCAAGCCCACCAAGCGGAGCGCGGGTATGGGTTGAGCATAGAAAGTGAAAGTCCTAATCTACGAATTAATATTAATTTCCCACTTACCTATATCACCGCTAAGTGTCTTATTTTTTAATATAAGCCAGTGGCTTGCCTTAGGGTGATCAACATAAAAATGTAATTTAATGGTTTTGGTTTCATTTGGTTCCAGATTTTCAAATAAATCATCATTAAAATCTGCAAACGATGCAGAGTATTCTTTCCCCTGCGAGTCTCTCAAATAAAAATTATTAAGAGTGTAATTTTCATCTGAATTATTTTTTATTTTTGCATCAATACTTAACAGATGCTCACCAAGCAGGTCATTTTTTTGTTTTGTTGACAGGATTTCAACATCAACACTCTTATTAATTTCTTCAGTTACAGTTTGTTCATTATTATTAGGCTCTTTACATGCAACCTGTTCCATTTGCTTTAAACTCACTTCATCAACAGGTAAAACCAGAAGTTCTGTGCCAGGTTCTATTGATGCAGCTTTGCCATCACTATAGGCACCACTTAATATACCTACAAAACCACCTACTGCAGCTCCTGCAGCAAGCGAATACCCGTGAGACGCAGCTGCCAGACCTAAGCCCCCAAGCTGATAAGAAAATAATGCACCGGCAAGAGATCCACCCAGAAGATTTAAAGTTGTTTTGCCAAGATGAGAAAGAGGGTTATATGAACTTACATGTGATGATGATGTGATCCTGGTTTTTAAATACAAACTTTCACCGCCCGGACAAACTGCCCGATCAAAAACCACCTTAAATAAACCTCTCCGGTTAAATTTCTTTGGAGGAGTAAGTTCACTTATATAACCAAAAAAATGTGTTGATTTCGGAATAAATATTTTTTCTCCATTTAAAGAAATGGAATAATCATCCACGCTTTCTGCATTCAGTTTCATATTTATCTTTGGAACCAGTGTATTGTCTTCAAGATTTCTATCAGTAAAACTCGAAAAATTATCTTCGATTTTAAAAACCTTTAGTTTTAACGGCTGGAAAACCTTATTTGAAATATAACCTTTTATTAAACTAGAACTTTGGCTTTCAGTATTCTCATTTGAAAAAACTTTTAAAGCAAATAACTGGATAATTAAAGAGATTAGAAGTAAATAACAAATTGTGGTTTTAATTAATGTCATAATTTAATTGACGCTTTTAAATAATCTGGTTTCCGGGCAAACCAGAAACTTAATTACAGAGGCATAAGGATATAAAGGGTAAGCCCTAGAATAGTCCTTCTTCAGCTTTAAAAGGACAAATTAACCAAGTGATTCTGCTCACAATCAATATTTTGCCTTAGTTTGCATTGATTTTTAAAGTGGAAAATTCTTAGTAACAACTATTTAGAAGTCTAAAAAATGCTTAAAATTTTAGTAATTACACAAACTAACGATTCAAAATACTGGCAGGACACAATTTCAAATGTGTGGGACGGCCAGCTTGATATCATTCTTCAGAGCAATTTTGAAGTTAAAAAAGATACTGATCTAATAATACTTGATTTTACAGGAAGCAATATAAACGCAATTGATGTGCTTGGAGAAATCAGCCCTAATCTGGTAGGGAAACATTTTCTTATTGTTTCAGACAAAAAAGATGCAGATCTTGCTATTGAAGGAATTAAACTTGGAGCAATTGGTTTTCTAGTCAAACCATTTAAAAGATTTGAGCTTATATCAGCGCTTGATAAAATGCACACCTCAAGCGGCGGACATCTTCCGACAAAAAGAAAAGGAAAAATTATTACTATAGCAAGTTATAAAGGCGGAACCGGTGTAAGCACAGTTGTTGCAAATCTTAGTTATATAGTCTCACATGTGTATCAAAAGAAAACGTTAATCATAGATGCTGCTGGATTTTCAAATCACATAAGTGTTCTCCTGAACACAATTCCAAAGTGTACTCTTACAGACATATGTAAACAGGGTAAAGCTCTGGATGAAGAATACCTGAACAATGCTGTTACAAAGATTGGAAACAATCTTGGAATAGTCGGGGGGCTTATAAAAACCAGTGACTTTAGTGATATAAACCGCGAAGGACTAGAACATTTTATTGACCTTGCAACTGAAACTTATGATTTTGTAATTGTTGATACCCCATCACATGTGCTTGATGAAATATCAATGTTTTTTGCTCAAAAAGCAAACGATCTTCTGGTAATGACGACCTTCGATCTTTTAACCATAAAAGACAACAGATTTTATATACAGACTTTAAAAGAATTTGGTGTCTCTGAACACAAAATAAAACCTGTAATTAACAGACAGGACTGGTACATAGGAAGCCTTGAACCTGAGCTTGTACAAAAACAGTTAAATCATAATATTTTCCATTCACTTCCCAATGACTGGAATCTCTGCGTAGAAGCTGCAAACTATGGAAGACCAATAACTGAAGTTTCACCAAATTCACAGCTTGCAACCTCATTTAAAATACTGGGCGGGAAAATTGCAAAATCAGATATGCCGGAACAATCTGATCAGACAGTAAAAGAATCTGCGGCGCCAAAGGAAAAGAAAAAAAGCTTATTGAACTGGTTTTAGGAGAATTTAATCAATGGATGAACGAACTCAACATTTCTCAAAAAGTGTATTCTCAAAAAAAGAAGATCCTGAGCAAAATCAGAGCAAGCAGGTTAATTCACTGCCACACAAACAAACTCCTGTCACAAGTTCCGGAAGCTATAAAGATTTGAAAAAGAAAATTCATACAAAATTACTTGATGAACTCGATACGACAAAGCTGGGTGAAGATCTGAGCAATGAAGCAACAAGGCAAAATATTACTACTCTTATTGAAACACTGCTTGCAGAGGAATCTGTTCCTATTGGCATGCAGGACAGAAAAAAACTAATTCAGGAATTAATTGACGATATTCTGGGACTTGGACCAATAGAACCACTCTTAAGAGACACAACAGTAAATGATGTTCTTGTTAATGGACCAAAAAATGTTTATGTAGAAAGAAAGGGAGTTCTTGAAAAAACCAATATAACATTTGATGATGAAGGACATTTAATGAAAACTATTAACCGCATTGTAAGCTGCGTGGGAAGAAGAGTTGACGAATCATCACCAATGGTAGATGCAAGACTTAAGGATGGTTCAAGAGTAAACGCCATCATTCTACCGCTTGCAATCGATGGTGCATCATTATCCATAAGAAAGTTTTCTGAAAAGAAATTTATGCTTGATGATCTCGTAACATTTGGTGCGATGACCGAGGCAATGTGTGAAATGCTGAAGCTTTGTGTAATCTGCAAGATGAATATTATTGTTTCGGGAGGAACCGGCTCAGGGAAAACAACCTTTTTAAATGCGCTTTCCAGATACATACCGGATCATGAACGTGTTGTAACCATTGAAGATGCTGCTGAACTGCAGCTACAGAGAGACCATGTTGTCAGACTTGAAACAAGACCACCAAACCTTGAAGGAAAGGGTGAAGTTTCACAAAGAGATCTTGTAAAGAATGCACTTAGAATGAGACCGGAAAGAATAATACTTGGAGAAATCAGATCAGGTGAAGCACTGGATCTTTTACAGGCTATGAATACAGGACACGATGGCAGCATGGGAACACTTCACGCCAACACAACCAGGGATGCATTCAGCAGACTTGAAACAATGTGTTTAATGTCAGGCATTGAATTACCTCAAAAAGCCATAAGAGAACAAATTGCATCAGCAGTAAGTCTTATCTGCCAGCTCAACAGATTTTCAGACGGCTCAAGAAGGGTTACCCAGATATCAGAAATAACAGGCATGGAAAATAGTGTTATCACTACTCAGGATATATTTGTATTTGAGCAAAAAGGCGTGGATGAAAACGGTAAAGTAAAGGGTATATTTAAACCATCAGGGATAAGGCCCGTATTCTCGAAGAAAATTGAAGCCATGGGATATAAACTCCCTGCTAACATGTTCAATCTAATCTAGTTTAATCACTTAATATCAATCATGCTACCTGCAATTATTTCAGTTACAGCATTCCTTTCAATACTTATAGGGTGCTTTTGTGTTTATCTTATTATTGAAAAGCAAAAAAGTACTAAACTTCAAAGTCAGAGATTTGAGTTTGCAATAAACCCACTTGCAATTAGTTCAGCACTCGGACTAAAGTCACGAGAGAGAGATCTATTGGAAGCTGAAGAGGGTGACCTAAGAAGGGATACAAGCACAAGTTCAATACCATGGCTGGATAAATTATTAAGAAAACTTTTAAAGGGGAGAGCTAGTTATCTTCTGACAATTATTGAGCAAAGTGGGTTAAAACTTAAAGTATCGGAATTCCTTTTATTTACTCTTCTAACCTCACTGACTGGAGTATTAGTTGTTGATCTTTTCTTTCACATTCCCTTAGCCGGAGCAGTTATAGGAATTGTCCCCTGGGCAGTCCTTAATATCCTTAAAGCAAGAAGACTTGAATCATTTATTGCACAAATGCCTGCTGCTCTAGACATGTTAAGTGGTGATTTACGCGCAGGACTTGATGTTCAGGCAGGATTAAAAAATCTTTCAGAAGAATTCCCTGCCCCGATAGGAGAAGAATTTGCAAAAGTAGTTGCCGAAATTAATCTTGGACTGCATTTAAAAGATGCTCTGCAAAATCTTGCAAACAGAGTTAATTCAACCGAGGTTCAGATACTTTGCACAGGGATAATAATAAACAGGGAGCTTGGAGGAAATCTCTCAGAACTTGTTGGCAGTGTAAGCGATACCGTAAGAGAAAGATTCCGGCTTAAGGGAATGATCAAAGCCCTGACCGCAGAAAATCAAATGTCAGGATATCTCTTAATTGCTCTGCCGTTCGCACTTTATCTCATATTGAATATGCTTGCACCGGAGACTTATAATTCATTTGCAAGCGATCCAACAGGACAAAAAATAATTATCGGCTGTCTTGTTTCTATGGTTTTTGGCTATCTGATAATGAATAAAATAACCCAGTTAGAGGTATAAAATGATTTCAATAATTTTAATCTGTTTATGCATTTTCGGATCTATAGGACTTATGGTCATTGTTTATTTGCGAAGCAGGCAGTTAAAATCAGAATCAAAGCAAATGAACAAAAGACTTAAATTCTGGTTGTCAGAAAAAAGCGCCAACCTGCAATTTGAAGATTTTCACAGAGATTCAGAAGATAAAGATGAAAGTTTTGCAAAACAGTTCTTGATTCCGCTTGGAGAGCAGGTAGGAAAGTGGATGTCTGAAAAAGTCCCATATAGCAAACAGTCAACAATCCGAAAACAGTTAATTAGAGCAGGATACAGGGATAAAAAAGCATTGCAGTTTTTTTATTCAGTCAAAGTTGGATTGGGAATATTATTTGCCCTCGGATTTACACTTACCATGTCAATTCTGGGAAAAGAACTACAGTCAGGATTTCTTCTGGGAGCCATATGTGCATTTATTGGATACCGGATTCCCGATATTTTTCTTGATAAAAAAATTACAGAAAGACAGCAAAAGATTGACAGGGTTTTACCGGATGCTTTAGATCTACTGGTTATTTGTACTGAAGCAGGCATGGGCATTGATCAGTCACTGCTTCGTGTAGCAGCAAATATTGGTTCAAAAGGGAAATCATTAAGAGAAGAAATAATAATCACGAACAGGGAAATGAATCTTGGAGTTGAAAGATCAGAGTGCTGGACCAACATGGGTGAAAGAACAAACTCAGAAGAATTAAAAAACCTGTCAAGAATAATTGTTCAGTCAGAAAAAGTTGGTGCAAGCATTGCATCTGTATTAAGGAGCCAGTCAGAGTTCCTAAGAATGAGAAGAAGACAAAAAGCAGAAGAAACAGCAGCACAAATGTCAGTAAAAATGATGATACCACTAGCTTTATTCATATTCCCATGCATAATGGCAGTAACAATGGGTCCCCCGGTATTAAAAATAATATCCACTTTCAGCAGTACAGCAAATTAGAAATATCGTATTTGCAGGACTTACGCAAAGTTCGCAGGGTATGGCACCATTCGCTCACTTGTGCGAACAATGCACACGTTCGCTCAGATGCCACACCACTGCTGACTATTTTGCGTAAGTCCTATCTATATTTCAAGAAAATCTTATCTTCAGCAAGATAACTACTTCGTAGAAACGGAACAATTTAACTTTTTAAAAACTCTCATATCATTATCGTGAGTAAAAGTAACACTATTATTTTTTCTATCCTGAATGCAATAAACAGATTAATACTTTCATTAATTATTATATTTTATTCGGTATGTTTACCTGCAGTGCCAAAAATATTTTTTCTTGAAGCAGATTATTATCAAGATAAAGTCCAGGACAGAATTTTAACAATTGGAAAAGGTGAAATTATCTCAAGTGAAAAAGATATTGAAAGAATTGCAGTAAGCGATCCTAACATAGCCGATCTGCAAGTGTTTACACAGAGACAGCTTTTTGCAAGAGCAAAGCAGCTTGGGAAATGTACATTTCTCGTCTGGGAAAAAGATAAGACTTCTCCAACCAGATTTAATATTTCAGTCTGGCCTGATATAACCTACCTGACAAAACAATTAAAAGAAATTGATGATGGCATCTCAGTAGAATATATTCCACCTTCTTCCAGTTCAATCACTGCTTCACAGGGAGGCTCTCAACAATCATCTTCAGAACCACAACAAGCCGGTACAACAGGCGGGGATGGTTCGCAAGGACTATCACTACCAAATACTTCTTCCTCCCAGCAGTCAGGCGCACAAACTAATACTACTGGAAAAATTATTTTAACGGGTATCGTAAAAAATGCAGAAGTAATTGCAAGAGCACTTCAGATTGCAGGTGCATATGTAGGGGATCAGGGAATAAAAATTATTAGCCAGCCCGGCGGTCAGATTGTAGACGGGCTAGGTGGAGAATATGGACTTGATAATAATTCAGACTCATCATCTGCAGGTTCTTCTCAGGGTTCTGCAGTCTCTTTTGGATCAAGAGAGTCAATAAAATTTACAACAAACAAATTTGCAAATCTTAGCAGAGGAATTATAGCAACCACACAAAATGGCTCTGTACTGAGTTTCCTAACAGTAAACAATCCTCCTCAAATATCAGTAGCTATAAGATTCTATGAAGTTAAAAGAGATTTATCCAGAAATCTGGGAATCAATGCCACTCTGACAGGGAATACAATTCAGGCTGGAAGTTTTGTAGGTGGAAATATCTCAATGATATTTGGTGCTATTGGATCTATTTCAAGGCTTACCGGCTTTATGGGATCTCAGGGAAATCAAGGTCCTGAATTTTCATTTGGTGATTTTAAATCTCCTGGAGGCACCTTTGTAGCTCAGGAACTCGGAGAAGGCGCAACAGGTGCAATTTTCTATCCAAAAGCAGGAATTGGTGCAGTTATACAGGCGCTTCAGGCAAGAGGAGAAATTAAAACACTTGCAGAACCAAATTTGGTTATTACAAATGGTGAACCTGCTTCATTTCTGGCTGGTGGCGAAGTGCCAATCATTAGATCAGTTTTTACAGCAGGAGGCGCAAGTCAGGATGTTACTTATGAACCATTTGGAATAAGGCTTACATTACTTCCTACAATAACATCAAATGAAAAAATATTTCTGCAGCTCAGCCCTGAAATCAGAGATATAGATACAGCTATTTCTAATCTTGTGGTACCTCCTGGCTCAACATCAGTAAGGCCCCCTGCCTTTAGAACGAGAAGGACACAGACACAGGTAGAGCTTGAATCAGGACAGGCTTTTGTAATTAGTGGACTCCTCAGAGAAGATAACACAAGAAGTCTAAGAAAGGTTCCAGGCATAGGAGACATACCAATTCTTGGCTCATTGTTCAGAAGCAAATCATTCAGAAAGGATGAAACAGAACTACTTATAGTAGTTACCCCACAAATTGTAAAACCAACTACTCCGGATAAAATAGCTAAAAAAGATCTCAGTATCCCTGAAGTACCATATAACGAATTTAATCAGCTTACACCTCTAAGACCAAATATCAAACTCGATGATGAAGCAGGTCCTGATATGAAAAAACCTCTTGATCCATCAAAATATAATAACCCTTCAAACAATCAAGATACACTCAAGGAAGAATCCAATAATGTGATTCAAAAAAACAACTCCGTAAGTAACAATCTGACTGATAACAACACAATATCACTAGTCAATAATGATCAAAAAGAACCAAGCAGTATTAAAGTAAGTGAAAATAAAATAATCCCAACAGAGATTCCACAGGCTTTTGAACCAGGGTTAAACACTGTTTCAAAAGACGAAACATTCATAAGTGAACAAAAAAAACTACAGGAACTCTGGCAAATTGAAGTGCAAAAATACACCCAGGCTAAAGAAGCCATGAAGCTTGCAAGAACAAGCAAATAATCAGCTAACCAGCTTTAACCCTAATTCATCTGCTATCTGTAAAAATGCATCTTTAAGTTTGGCTGGATCATTTATAAACATAACTGGCTCTGCTTTCCCTGCTTCTTCCATCTGATATTTAAACTGGTCAATTGTACTCTGTGTTACAGCAAGCGTAAGAACTATTGAATAAACTTTTATACCAGCATCAGTAAGTGATTTAACTTTCGTTCCAAGAGCACTAAATGAATGTGATGGTTCACCGTCAGTAAAAAGTATTATAATTTTTTCAGAATCTCTTCTATCGCTTCTATCAAGTGTTGTCTTTGCATTATTAAGGCCAGCATTTATATTTGTGCCTCCATTTGGATAACTGTTTGTTTGTAGTGGACTATTCTGTTGTCCATTTCCACCACTCGACTTTGTTGTTAATTTATCAACAATTGTATTAAATTCTGAAGGGTTTACCAAAGCAACATATGGAAGTGTCCTTCTCTGGGATTTTGATATATTGTTTGCTCTCAACTCAGAACTGGTCCAGTTTGATTGTCTATCATTTAAATAAGACTCGCTTTCAAATGTTACAAGAGCAAGTTTTAATGCTGCTGCTCCATAAATCCTCACAGTATCAACAAAAGCCATAACACCATAGACAGCACTAGAATGCGGTTCAATATATGGAGCTGCCCTATTAAAGTAGATGGTTACATCAGTTGCATTCAAGCTCCTGTTTAAATTATATGTTTGAACAAGTATTTTATCTTCAGCACTTACATTCTGGTTCTGCAAATTGCTGATTCTATAACCACTAAGAGCAGTTCTTCTCAACCCATTTGAATTATTACTGTTAACTATAAATCCCCTGTCAGGATTATTTACATAAATAGCTTGTCCATTAGTATACTGAGCATTTGTAGGTATATCAAAAGCAGGTTTATTAATTACTACATCTGTAATCCTATCAATGGTTGTTACAAGACCATTTGCAGTTATCATAGAATTTCTACCCCAGTCTTCACCTTGAGACTGATATAAAATAACATCGTTATATAATGGTCCAAGCCCGGACATACCAACAGTCTGAACATTAGCAGAACCAATGTATGTATTCAAAGTAGCAAATCTCATTGAACCGGATAAATCGTTTACAAGAACAATATCATACGGTGGCAATTCTGAAACTTTTTTAACTTTTATATCAGTGTTTGCACCAAATATCTGTGCAAAAAATGGTTTTGCTTTAACCTCAGAAGTTACTGTGATTTTTCCGCGAGCCTGTTCAGCAACTACTGTGACCATGACAGGCTGATCCCTGAATATCCATGTAAGATTATCTGCCGTTGTAAAGGTAGTAGAATAACTCAAGACAGAGGGATTCCCCATACCAGTAGGATTGTGAAAATTCCCAAGCATTGTATCATTAGAAATATTTATCTTATATACTTTTAATGCTTCATTTACTGCCATACCACCATCTGCACCACTCCTGAAATATTCCTGAGCTCCAGCAACTGAAGCAGCTTCTGTTGCCCTTTCAATAGAGCTTCTTAAGTTAGCATAATAGCTTAAATCAACACCAGTAGCTGAAGCAGTTATAAAAGTAGTAAGTAAAAAAACAGCCATTGGAAGTATTGAACCTTGTTTATTTCTAATATTTTTTTTCATTGTGTTTAACATATTATTAGCATATTAATTCAGCACCGGCCTCCTTGAACGTTCCAAAAAACATACTGCCTGTGCAGACAACTCAAGCCCATTTGGACCAAAAAGTGGACTGCCAAAAAATCTCCCGGGATCAAGCAAAGGAACTTTGAGAGCAGTATTACCAGGTGGCGGGAATATAATAGTAATCACCACTTTTGTACTAGTGGCACCATCTGCTGATCCATTTACAACAGTTGAATTGTTACCAGCATCAGTAACATTAAAAGAAAATTGGTTTGAGTTAATAACAGATCCTGGATACCTGACGCGATCAGCATAGATAGAAAAGCCTGAGATATTATAACCAGGTGCTCTTCTGGCATTAACTGCTATTAAATTTGCAACTTGCTGGGCTGCAGCACTCATGGTAGCTTTTATGTATAACATTCTTGACATTTCAATAAATCCAAAAATAAAAAATAGAAATATCGGTATGGCAAGACCTGCTTCTACCATTACTGAACCCAGGTTATTACGGTTAACTTTTCTCATCTTTCAAATCGCCCCTCAATTTTAAATACAGCTTTTGACATAAGGCTTACTTTTGATTGAAACATATTTGCAGGATTAAAAAGAAGAGGTATCGGAGCATTAACTGGGGGACCTGCTCCAGGATAAGTAATTTGCACTTCTATATAATCAATTGAACCAGGGTTATTCTGCCTGTCAAAAGGTAAGTCCTGAACACCCTGGACTTCATTACCAGCCGGATTTAAATACCTGATCCTGAATTGACCTGGCTCTTCTATAACCCCCATAATTCTTACACTGTTAGTAATTAGATTCTCTATCTCAGTTCTTGATACTGTTCCTTTACTCATAAAGTTTCCATCAACACTTTCTTTTATTGATGAACCCACCCTGGCTGCCTCTTTTGCAGCATATTCAATTGTATTCTGGAGATAGAACATCCTTGATAATTCAAACATTCCTGTAAGGA
>Ga0209726_10003628_pt1 | contig 20677 bp, 25 predicted proteins | sample Subgrocontami54m_FD_187453 | JGI IMG/M metagenome (GOLD analysis project Ga0209726, IMG submission 187453) | Subsurface groundwater microbial communities from S. Glens Falls, New York, USA - GMW46 contaminated, 5.4 m (SPAdes) (version 3) | ecosystem: Environmental > Aquatic > Deep subsurface >... | reverse complement strand
GTGAGTCGCCCAGGTACACGCGGCTAATCACAAATTGTCGAAGATCAGGAGAAATGTGCGCGGAAATTTCCGTGCTCAATCGGTGTGCCCGTTCGTGGCGAAAGGGGGTTTTTCTACAACCTCAACGTCACCGTTCACCCGGCCGAGGGGAGGCGCGGCGCGCCGCTCCCGAGGATCGGGTGCAACGGTTTGTTAGCTTTCATTTCGTGTCCGTCGGCGGGGTTGGAATGTTCGTGAGAAACATAGGCAGCACCCGCTTTCCTTGCATTAGGTCGATGACTCCCTGCCGAATCTGTTCCTGTTGCTCTTCGATGCGGCCATGGGCAATTGGCGAGTAAGTGCCGTTCTTGATCTGCGTCTTGTCGAAGTCGTAGTCGAGTGCATGCCCCATGTGAAACAGGAGTTCGACAAGGAGATCTACCCTCTTGACGTTCCATTGCTCTGGGGAAAGTGATTTGTCTCCGAGGAGATCGAGATACCCCTTCCAAGCATCCAAGACTTGTTTCTCATCCCGGCGGTCAGGATCGAATTCCAAGTCGATTCTGTTTAACGCCTCAACGTGATTTGGAGAGAGCGTGTAAGCCCGCGTCGCCATCAAGGTCTTGAACACCCAGAGTTTTCGCTCACGAATCTCTTTCTTGTTATCCAAGTATCGTGTCAGGCGAACTGCGACAATCGGCCCGAGGAGTACTGCAGCGATCATTAGCCAGTCAGCAATTGTCACAACGGTCTCCAATGAAAGCTAACGTGCCGTTAACCGGCGGGCCGCTTTTGGCCCGTCCGCGTTGAACGGAGGGTTGGGCAGCATTACATGAACTTTCTGCGTTTGAACGCTACGACGTCAGCGCGTGAAAGCTCAAACCACTCGCCGTTCTTGCGCCGTGTCTCAAAGCGTTTGTGCCAGTATGCTTCAATGCCGGTCGGGTCGTCGGTGCGAATAAAATGAACAGTCTTCGCTTTCTCAGGAAGCTGAATCTTTAGCTCGTATTCGCGGCGCCCCAAAGCGTTTGTCTTGCCGATCTTGAAGAAGCGATCAGACTGAATGAGGTAGACAAAACCGAACTCGTCGTCGACGGATTCGTGATCTTCGTTGGGGTCCGTCCTTGGAGCCGCTATTTGAGCCTGGCAGATTTGCTCTACATCTTCAAGGCCGCCTCGACTGCGACAGAACTCTATTACCTTCGCGATGAGTTGCTGTTTGGTTCCAAAACGGGCGAACGTATTGTGACTTGGAAAGGATTGGTCACTTCGCCTCTTGAGCCTCAGCTCCGCCATGACTGGAATGCGACCCCCTTCACGAATTAGCGTCACGTATTTTTCGAGAAGATGGTCCTCGTCGTGAGCCCTCTGAAATTCGTTTGCGGTAAATCCCGCTTCTCGGAGGGCGTCACCCCAGCGCGCCCAATGGATTCCAGACCAGTCTGATAATTTTATCCCGGTCTCTTGAAGGAACTTTTCGCTACCAAGAGGCACGCCGCCGTTTGCTTTCGCTGTGCGCTGAATTTCCCTGAGAATGTGCTGCTTGTCCATGCGTGATTATGCTGCCCAACGTCCGAATTGTGCGGCGCCGACAGGCGTCCGCACCAATGAATAGTTAGAGCTACGAGCCAAGATTGAATTCCCTTTCAAGTTCCTCAAGGCTGAAGACACGGACCTCGACTGGAAACGGTGTAATGCCAATAAGTGAGGATAGGCGTTTGACCAACTGCTCGTGATCGGCAGCAGGCGCGTCTGTCGCTGCTGCGAGAACTAGAGAGAATCGATTTCGCATTGACTCAGGTAGCCGCTCAGCGGCATCTAGGATGCTATGGAAGACCTCTTTAAATCGAGGGGCAACAGAGCGAACATCTCTGAAGTACTTGACTTCAATGGCAGTCACCTTCTCATCCGTAACTACGATTCCATCAAAAATAAAATTGCGGCCGGATGTATGGAATCGCACGTCTTTACGAACCTCTTGCTTCAACTCTTTGGCCATTTTGTTAAGCACCAACTCCTCTGCCAATAGGTAGCGGGCACGGATGTCTCTTTGCGCGGTTCGACGGAGTTGATTCAGGTCATTGGCTGGTTGCGGTCCGAACGTTTGGGAAGTTTCCGATGTTGGCTCGCTTTCAATTTGCCGCACTTCCTCGTTCAATTTGTCCGCTCTCTCCGCAGGTGATGCGCTCGGAAGCGATTTAAAGAAATTGTCCTCATTCTTGAAGTCAGAAGGTGCATAAAGGACACGATGATTAAAATTGAGTGTCAGAAAGAAAAGAACAACCAACAGCATTGGAAAGAGAATCAGAAACCAAACATATGTGCCTTGATTTTGGTCCGAGATGAAAGGCAATACGGCGGTCCCGCTAATCTCCGCAATTGCGGCAAATATCGCGATGATGGTAAGGGGGTTCTTGATGGTTCCAATCTTCTCGACCATTGGCGTCCTTTTAGCGAGCTCTAACGGGTCGTTCAGCGGCGCTCGCCCGCGAGCGTCCGCTGCAACGAATGGTTGGGCGTCTCGTCGGATTGAACAATTAAGTTTGGCGGCAATCCGTACAATAGAGACCGTAATACTGTCCCTTGGTAGCCGGTTCTCTTCTTAATCCTCTCTTTTAATTCGTTTGCAGCCGTCTCGGATATTCGAGGATCGATCATGATTTGGTCTATGAGCTCGTGCGGATCCACCGAATACCAGTATAAGTCACCAGCCGTGAGGTGGGCACTGTGTTGAAAGTACAAAAGACGCACCTCACGTTCGTGTTTGAATGCTGGTCTTTTTATCAAGAGCGTCTGCGCCGAGCGTCTGGATGTGAGTGCTCGAGCTCCAGGAAACCAACTGTTGGCATACGAAGTAAGGCGCTTGTTTGAAAGATATTGGACCTTTCCCATGTACGCTTGAATTTGAGAAGAATCTCCGAGCGCTTTGCTGAGGCTCTCTGCCACTCTTCGAATTGTTGAACGTATGCGTACCGTCGTTCCGGCTTGCGAATATATCCTCCACATAGCATCCGAAGCGGTATGAAGCGTCCAACACTGGCCGTAGAATTGATCATGGAATCCGAATTGTGCAATCTGGCCTGTCCGAAGCCTAATGCGGGACCGAAGGATGAAATTCTCAAATGGGTCTTGCCACAACTTGGGCTTCACTAAAACGTTTTGTCGATTATCGAAAATATCAAATAGGCGCTCAACTGGGATGATTCGGTATATCCGTCGAGACCTTAACGACTTTGGTATATCGATGTAGTTCTCGTCATTCATCGATTCCGTTCATTCGTGATGCCAAACCTCTGAATTCACCGGCCTGCGTGGCTTTTCGCGCAGGCCCGGTCGAATGATGGGGTGGGCGGCAATCAGGTATGAGAGTTTAGGCGGATTATTTGCGCTTGCAAGCAACGACCATGGATCGCTCGCTCGTCTTTACGGACGAACCACCAATGCTTCCGCCGCTGCTGTTGACGCTGCCACCAACAGCAGCGAATGACGCATCCTCACTGCTGCGGTCGAGGATGTCATAGCCAGACTCTTTGCACAGATCGCCAGCAGCTGCGTAGCACTTGTCCCAACCACGAGCGGTGCCGCTGCAATTCAAGGTGTATGCCTTACGGCCATCAGATGAGTACGTTTCTTTGACGGTGGCACACGCGCCAAGCAAAACGGCAACTGAGACAACGATTAGAAAGCGATTGATGGTCATGGATTTCCCTTCGTTGTTTAGAGTGGAGCGGACTTCGTTTTCATGCCTCTACATTCACGTGAAGCCGTACTATTGACGCCCAACGTCGTGGTGTGCGGCGGGCCGCTACGGACTTCAATAGTGGCGCGATGCTTCCGGCCCGTCCGCACCACCTAAAGTTGGGCGTCTCGCCGCTCGCGATGAGCAACCACAGTCGGTTGGAGGCGAGACTCACTTGAGTTGCCTCCACGCATCGAGGAAGTTTTGGCCTTCATCTCGCATTCTGCTGTAGCGCACCGTCTGCCGATTCCCTTTCGGGTTGCGGTAAAAGTACTTGGGGATCTTCCTGGCTGGAACAAGAAATACGGACGGTGGTACGGTTGGATCTCCTATCTTGTTGTTGAACGTGACTAGTGCGATGAAGTGGTTTGCTCCAGGACCAGCTTTGAAGTTGTCCATGGGCCAGTTCGTTCGACTAGCCATGCCCTTGACATCAATCGTGAACAGGCGCCCACGAGATTCAACCACGATGTCGACCGACTTCCGATTTCCCAAGGTTATCGATGCGCTTAGGCCCAACCGGTGTAAGACCGATAGCACATGGAACTCGGCTGCGAGATTGGTGTTGTAACCGCTATGCTCTTCCACGACACCCTCCATGAGACGCCCAACGTCATGGTCAGCGGCGCCGGCACGGCGTCCGCTGCACCTAAAGTTGGACTGCGCAAATTGGTCAAGCAGCCAGCTTCTGTACCCGAATCTTCACCAGCCGCAGCTGCCACAAGTCATACGCAGCTTGATGCGCAAGCCAGCTTTCTGGCGAGGTGTCAAAGGCGCGCCCGAGGCGCACTGCCATTTCGGGGGTGAGCGCGCCGCGGCCATTTACAATCTTCGACAATGTCTTCCGGCTTACCCCCAAAGCCTGGGCGGCCTCGGTAATGCTGATCCCCATCGGGTCCAGCCATAGGCCCTGGAGAACTTCACCGGGATGCGGCGGGTTATGCATTTGCATGAAAGCCTCTCAATGGTAGTCCTCGTAGTTGACGACCTCGGCGTCACCGTCGGCAAAGCGAAAAGTAACGCGCCAGTTTGCTTGAACTGTCACAGACCAAATGCCTTTTCTTGTCCCCTTAAGCTCGTGCAGACGCAGTATTGGAATGTTCATGTCGTCAATGGTCTTTGCTTTGTCAAGTTGCGCGAGAATCAAGCGGAGCCTCTTAGCGTGAATCGCTTGGATTCCAGCAGCATTGCCGGCTAGAAAATATTTCTCCAGTCCTTTGTGAGCGAAGGATTTGATCACAAAATCAGTGTAACCGATCCAGCGACATACCGCAACCTATAAGGTTACGTTCTCTCAGGACGACTCGCGCAGTCCAACGTCCGGCTTCAGGCGCGCGCCGCTCGCGGCGCGTCGCCCTGCAAGCCGTTGTTAGGTTTCGTTGCCTACCTGATACGAATTGCGTCCACACTCTCATTGTCGTCAGTGTTGATGAGCTTGCCATCGCAAACAACGACCTCTGTAGTCGGGAGCCAAAGCATGGTATCGATTGCATCGACCGCATCAACCTGCCAGATAGATCCATCTTCGAGCTGCACTATCTCCCCATTCCCGGACACCGACTGTACCCAATGGCCACTTTCACAGCCGGAGTTACCAAAGCGCCTAGTGCGAACGGGCGGGGCCTTCGCCGCATATTCCCGGCGGGTTTGTGCTGATCGAGATTCGGCTGCCTGGGCCTGCGTGAGTTGCTCGGCCGTAAGTAGAGAACGATCGCAGAGGTTCAGGTAGCGGCCAGCAAGGCACGTTTTGAGGTTCTCCGCTCTCTCGGCGGCCAACACCTGCTTTAGTTCTTCTTGCGTAAGGAGCTGCTTCTTGCACAGATTCTTGTACCTACCGACAAGACAGGTCTTGAGGTTTTCGCGCTTTTCTGCCGCGATGACCTGCTGAAGCTCGTCAGAAGTGAGCTTTGAGCGGTTGCACAGATTCGGATAGCGACCGACCAAGCACGTTTTGAGGTTTTCGCGGCGTTCCGAAATCTCAACCTTTCCAAGTTCATCGGCCGAGAGCCACTGCCGTTTACACAGATTCGGATATCGGCCGGCAAGACAGGTTGCCAGATTCTGCGCGCGCTGCAGATCCGTCTGCGCCACCGCATCAAGGTTAGCAAGGCCTAGCACGATACCTGCAGCGATGAGAATCGCGCGCATACGGACCTCCCGGTTGCGAAACCTAACGATCGCGTTGAGCGGCGCGCCGCCACGAACGCAAGCAAAACCTGCGTCGCTTATCGGCGCGTCCGTTCTCGAACGCGCGGTTAGACCGTGGCTGGCGTAGCGGCGTCATGTGAACTCAATTTGAAACCCACGGTCAAGCGCGAAATCTTGCAGTACTCGTACAGCGGAGTCACCTTCTGTGGGAAGGCGAACACCAGGAAGGGCTTCCAATTTACTGCAGGCCTCTATGGCTGTTCGAACGAGCTTGCCGTTGAAGTACACGGTGGACTTTGTGCCGCGCGTGCGGATCTCTATGTCAATACGACCGACTGTACCGCTAATAGTTGAGCGAAAATCTGAGCCTCGTTTTGGCAGATAGACCGCTGACACTGGACCGCAAACCCGCGTCGCCTCTCGGTGCCCCGCTTCGGTTATGAGATATTCCCCGGACCCACGCTTTCCCGCGTTTGAAAAGAAGTCCTTTCGATCCACCGCAGTCTCGAGGGCACGCTGAAAATCGTTCTGGTGGCTGCGTGATCCGAGGTCACGGTTGGCAACAAGGAACAGTTGAAGACGGTGTGCAGCCACGCCGCCAGGAGCGAGGCCGCAGAGTAATGCAGCGTGGAGCAGCTGTTGTTCGAGAGAGGCGGGCATGTGTGTATGTGTGGGCTTGCGTAAAAGGTCTAACGTGTTGTTCTGCGGCGGGCCAAGACGACGCCTGCACTGGCACGACGCTCGCGGCCCGTCCGCAGCAACAAGGGGTTAGGTTCCGTCACCGCTGCAACAGCCAATAAGTGAAGGCCGCTATGCACAGCAGCCAAATGCAGACGATGACGACGGCCGCGGCTTTGCTGCGAGGGCGGTCAAGTGCAGCGGTGGCCTTTGCGCGCGAAGACGCAAGCACATGTGGCGGCAGAAGTCGAATGACGACCAACAAGCCAAGCGGGACAATGAGCAGATCGTCGAGGTAGCCAAGAACCGGGATGAAGTCGGGTATTAGATCAATTGGACTGAGCGCATAGGCCGCGACCGCGAGTGCCAAAGCACGAACCGCCAATGGTGTTTCGGGATCGCGAGCGGCGAAGTAAACGGCTACGACATCGCGCTCTATGCGTCGGGCCCAGTCTTTGGCTGAATCGAGAAGTGCCATAGGAACCTAACAAGAAGTCGCCCCCTAAAATGGGGGCTTATAAGGCCCCAAAAACCGGGGCGATCCCGGTCAGAGTACGCCTAAGTCGCTGATTCCTCAATCACGTCAACCGGAATAGGCACCTGTACGTTCGTACAGTATCGCAACCACCGGGGGATGCCGTGCCGTCACCACGCTTGCTCGACCAGGTACGTGACCGATTGCGCGTAAAGCACTACAGTATGCGCACGGAAGACACTTACCTGCAATGGATTCGCCGCTTCATTTTCTTTCACGGCAAGAAGCATCCGCGAGAGATGGGTGGCCCGCAGGTCGAGGCGTTCCTGTCGCACCTCGCCACCGTCGGTCGTGTGGCGGCTTCGACGCAGAACCAGGCCTTGTCGGCGTTGTTGTTTCTGTATCGCGAGGTGCTGCAGGTCGATCTGCCGTGGATGGACGGCGTGGTGCGCGCCAAGCGGCCCAAGCATGTACCCGTCGTGCTAACCGAGAACGAGGTACGTGCGCTGCTCGCGCAACTGGAGGGCACGCGCTGGCTGGTCGTCAGTCTGCTCTACAGCTCGGGGATGCGCCTGCTCGAGGGCTTGCGCCTGCGCGTCAAGGATGTCGATTTCGAGCGCCACGAGATCACGGTGCGCGATGGCAAAGGCGCGCGTGATCGCGTGACCATGCTGCCGGCACGCCTGGTCGAGCCGCTGGGTTCGCACCTGGGGCGTGTGCGGGGGCTGCACGAGCGTGACCTGGCCGAAGGTTTCGGCGAAGTGCATCTGCCTTTTGCGCTGGCGCGCAAGTACCCGAAAGCCGGGCGCAGTTGGATTTGGCAGTACGTTTTTCCCTCGGGGAGCCGCTCGGTCGATCCGGCCGACGGCGTCGTTCGGCGGCATCATCTGGACGAGAAGATCGTGCAGCGCGCCGTTGCTGCTGCGGCGCGCGCTGCCGGGCTTATGAAACCGGTTTCACCGCATGTGCTGAGGCACAGTTTCGCCACCCATCTGCTCGCCGCAGGCTATGACATCCGCACGGTGCAGGAACTGCTCGGGCACAAGGACGTTTCCACTACGATGATCTATACGCACGTCCTAAATCGCGGCGGGCGCGGGGTATTGAGCCCGCTTGACCGCATTGATCCAGGGCCGGCACCATACACGTGAGCAGCGACCAGACGCCTTACCCCGTCTCAGGCGCTGCGGCTGTCCCGCTCCAGTTGCTCGCGCTGGTCCGGATGGGCGATGGCGAGCATTCTGCGCGCGCGCTCGGCCAGGCCGGCGCCGCGCAGGTCCGCCACCCCGTACTCGGTCACGATGATGCCGGCGTCGCTCCTGGGCGTACTCACCGGGCCGTTCAGCTTGGCGACGATGCGGCTGTGCCTGCCGGCGGTGGAGGGGAGGGCGACGATGGGCAGGCCACCCTTGGAGTAGTGCGCCGCGCGCAGGAAATCGACCGCGCCGCCGACCGCGCCGACATAGACCCCGGCTGCGACCTCGGCATTGATCTGGCCGGAAAGATCGACTTCCACCGCCGAGTTGAGCGCGGTAAAGCGCTCGATCTGCGCCAGTACGCCGGGGCCATGGGTGTAAGCAGACGAGCGAAACTGCAGTTGCGGATTGCGGTGGGCGAAATCGTGCAGGCGCTTGCTGCCGAACATGATGCCGGCGACGGTGAGGCCGCGGTCTATGCTCTTTCTGGCATTGGTGATGACGCCGGCTTGCATCAGAAGAGCGACCTGATCGCCGATGGCGCCGGAATGCACGCCCAGGTCGCGCCGGTCGGCGAGCTGGGCGAGAATGGCTTCAGGCAAAGCGCCGAGGCCGAATTGCAGCGTCGCGCCGTCCTCGATCAATGCGGCGACGTTGCGCGCGATCGCCTGCTCGGCCGCGCCCGGTTGCGGGTGGAGGAGATCGAGCGGAGCGCGCGCCGTGTGCACGACGTAATCGAGATCGGCCTCGAGGAGCGGCCGCTCGCCGTAGGTCCAGGGCGCGCGCTCGTTCACTTCGGCGATGACGACGCGCGCGCTCTCCAGAGCCGGAATCAGGTATTCGTGCGCGATCGACAGGCTGTACTCGCCACGTTCGTTCGCCGGGGCGAGCTGCAGCAGCAGCACATCCACTTTCAGCCGCCCGTTGGTCATCAGTTCGCGCAGGTGCGAGTAATGGCAGGGCAGGATATCGAGCTTGCCGGCCTTGGCGAGCGCGCGGTTGCCGCCTGAGCCGCAGTAAGCCGAAAAGCGGATGCAGTCGGCGTACTCTGCTTTCAGCGTATCGGAGTAGGTGACGCCGAGGAACACGTTGAAGTCGCCGATGGCGTGGCGCTGCGCCATCAGCGCCTGGGTGAGCGGCACCGGCTCGGCGTCTGCCTGGCCCCACATGACGCTGTCGCCGGGACGGACGATGGCGCCAAGGTCAAGCGCGTTCAGTTCGAGCTCTTTGGCCAAGATGTTTTCAACAGGTGGAAAAACGACGGGTGGAAAAACATTTTGCCCGATTCACAGCGGGCGAATCGGAGCGTAACATCGACCCGTCGAAAATTGAAAGGCGCAAATGGAAAAAGACATCGAATTGCTCGGCCTGGGCCCGTTCTGGGACGATCTTTCGGTCGGCGATCGCTTCCGCACCGTCGGGCGCACGCTGACCGAAACGGATCTGGTGAACTTCGTCAATCTGTCCTGGCTGACGGAGGAATTGTTCACCAATACCGAGGACCGGAAGCACATGGCGATCGCGGGCCGGGTGGTGCCGGCGGCGCTGGTCTATGCCTGCGCCGAGGGCCTGCTGCTGCCGATGATACAGGGCACGGGACTCGCGTTTTTGAACGCCACGCTGGACGTCAAAGGGCCGACCTTCGTCGGCGACACCATCCACGTCGAATGCAGGGTCAGCGAGGTGCGCGAGACTTCCAAGGGCAACCGCGGGCTGGTGCGTACCGAGAACCAGGTGATCAATCAGAAAGGCGAGACCGTGCTTGCCTACAACCCGCTGCGCATGATGAAAGGGCGCAAGGGCCAAAAGGGGCATCGCTGAGGTCCGGCGCGGCGCAGCCGGTTCAATCGACGTGGGGAGATTGGGGGCTGACCGGCGCCTGGTCTTCGAGCCACTCGCGCCAGACGGCCATCAGCACCGCGACGATGACCGGCCCGACGAACATGCCGATCAGACCGAAGGCCGCCAGGCCGCCGAGCACGCCGAACATCACCAGCAGAAAAGGAATCCGCGTGGCGCTGCTGATCACCAGCGGCCGTATCAGGTTGTCGACCCAGCTCACGACCAGCGTGCCCCACAGCAGCAGGCCTATGCCTTCGAGGGTCTTGCCGCTGAACAGCAGCCAGGCGCCGAGGGAGCCCCAGACGAAAGGCGTGCCGAAAGGCATCAGGGCGATGAGCGCGGTGAACGCGCCGAACAGCACCGGCGCCCGCACTCCGGCAAACCAGTAGCCCACGCCTGCCAGTGCGCCCTGTGCCAACGCGGTCAGGACCAGGCCGTAGAGGACCGCCTTGGTGGTGATGCCGATTGCGGCAATGTAGCCATCGACGCGCGTGCCGAGGAAGCGCCGCAATACCCGGCGCACCTGGTCGAGCAGGCTCTCCCCGTCGCGGTAAATGAACAAAACCGTGAGCACGGCGAGACCGAGTTTGACCGCATTGCGTCCCACCCCGCCGATCAGATCTCCGAGTTCGCCGAGCCATTGCTGAGCCCAGCTCGCCAACTGGGCGCGCAGTGCGGCGGGGTCGGTGGTGAATTGGTCGAGCAGGCCCTGCAGCCGTTCGCCTATCCACGGGAGGCGCAGGACGAAATCCGGCAGCCGGTGCGCTCCTTCGGCCATGTAGGCGGAGGCGGCTTGGTAAGCAAGGATGAATTCACCCTGCAGCAGGGCGACAAGCCACAACAGCGGCAGCACGAACGCCGTCGTCAGCAGCAGGGTCATCAGCAGCGCGCTGCCCATGGCATGGCCGCGCAGGAGCTTGCGCAGTCGTGCGTAGACAGGCCAGGTGACATAGGCGAGGATGGCGGCCCAAACCGCCGGCACGATGAACCAGGCGAGGACCAGATAGCCGAGAACGAACAGGCCGCCCAGGAGCAGCGCCAGAATGATGCTGCGGGGGACGGAAGCGGTGTCGCGCTCAGGCATCATGAAATCCTCGTTGCGCGCAGCCAGTCATTTTTCCAGCTCAGTTCGCAAAGGTCGAAGCGAAGCGCGGATAGGTTTCGGCGCGCTCACATATTGGTCGCTGGTTCACGCTCGATCTCCAATCCTGGGTTAGATCAGTTCGCCAATGCTATCGTACAACAGCTTGGCTCCGGTCACGAGCAGGAAGCCGTAGCAGAGGCGGTAGAACAGCGCCTCGGAGATCCACTTTCTCACCCACACGCCCGCCACGATCCCAAGCACCCCGATCGGGGCAAGCGCGGCCGCGGTGGCGAGGTGGCGCGCGTCGAACAATCCGAGCCAGAAGTAGGGAACCAGTTTGACGTAATTCAGCACCGCAAAAAACACGACAGCGGTGCCGGCGAGCAACGCCTTGTCCATTCTCTGGGGCAGGAGATAGACCGACATGGGCGGACCGCCTGCGTGCGCGACCGTGCTGGTGTAGCCGGATACGCAGCACCAGAAATAGCCTTTGGCCTTCGACGGATGTGTTTTTGCCAACTGGCGCGCAGCATCGGACCAGTGGTACAGCACAAAACCCACCGCGACGATGCCCAATACCAGTTTCAAACCGGCTTCGTTGATGTAACGGAAAGTGAGCGCGCCGAGGACGATGCCGGCGAGCCCCGCGGGCAGCATGATTTTCATGTTCTCGCGATCCCAACTGCGGCGGTAGGCCCACAGCGCGGCCAGATCCATCACGCACAGGATGGGCAGCAGGATGGCCGCAGCTTCCGTCACCGGTACGCTCAGCGCCATCAGCGGAACGGAGACGACACCGAGGCCGCTGCCGAAGCCGCCCTTGGAGACGCCGTTGATGAACACTGCCGGAAGCGCCGCGGCGAAGAACCAGGGGTTGTCGATCAAGATAATTTCAGCCGCGAATGAAACCGGCGCCTTTTGTCAGGAGTGCGGTGGATTGTAGCGAATTCGCGCGCAATGCGGTGGTGCGCGTTGTGTCGGCCCGGCCAGGCCAAACGTTTGTTGCTAGCCCTCAACCGCTTCCGAGGTCGATCCTCGAATACATCGGTCTCGACACTTCCCGCGTCGGAGCCAGCCATCGAAAGGTGACTGACGCCATTGCCCGCCGCGACTTCGCCGCCGCAAAGGTCAAGAAGGGCCTTGCAAATACCGGCAGTTTAGGCTATTAATTCGGACAACTAGTCCAGAATAGGTGTTACGTGCCGGACGCGATACATACACTGACCGGCCAGCCGGCCAAGGGGAGGTCCAAGGCAACCAGCGGGCCGATTAACGACGCGAAGAGCGCGCCCGCCACCAAGGGCAACGCCGAACGCAATGTGGTGAAGAGCCTGCGGAGGGCGATGAGCATTTTCGAAGCGATCGCCGCAGGTGAACGGCCGTTGTCGGTGGCGGAAATTGCAACTGCCACCGGACTGGCCCGACCGACCGCACATAGAATCGTGCAGACGCTGGTGTCGCTCTCCTACCTCGCGCAGTCGGCGGTCGATTCGAAGCTGACGATGGGACTGCGCATCTTGCCGCTTGCCGCGAGCGCCCTCGACACCAATCGCATGCGGATCGAAGCGTTGCCGCACCTGCAGGTCTTGGCCCAGCGCACGGGAATGCGGGTCAACCTGGGCGTGCTCTTTGATGACCAGGTGATGTACCTGGCTGGCGTGGAAAAGCCATCGCTGCCGACCATCTATTCCCGGTTCGGCAAGACCGCCCCAGTCCATTGTTGTTCGTTGGGAAAGGCCATTCTCGCGTTCCTGCCGAAGGAAGATGCCCTGCGGACGCTCGCGGCGCGGCCCCTCGCCAGCCAGACACCGAACAGCATCACCAGCATGGACCGTCTTCTCGAGGATCTGGAGGCAACCCGGGTTCGCGGCTATGCCATTGACGCGGCAGAGCATTTACCGATGACTTTCTGCGTTGCTGCTCCGATTTATGACATCTCTTACCAACCCGTCGGCGCGGTCTCCATCAGCGCCGGCTCAGCCGACGCCGTTCTTGCGCAAGCGGGCGCGGTCCGCCATTGCGCGGAACTGATCGCCCACCTGCCGTGACGTCCCGCTGCTTTTCTCGACGCGGTAGCGAGAGTGAGTTGTTATCGTGTTTGCTCGGGGCGGCGGGCGCCCGCGGCTGGCTTTGGCAGGAGCGCATATGAATGTAGCCGCCGCGGATGTAACGTGGGATTTCGTGGTGATAGGCGCCGGATCCGCCGGTTGTGTGCTGGCGCATCGATTGTCGGGCGGTGGGCATCGAGTCTTGCTGGTCGAGGCAGGCGCCGACACACCACCGGGCCGTGTACCTGCCGACATCCAGGACCTGTCTGCGCGTTCGTATTACAACGAAGCGTACATGTGGCCGAACCTCAAGGCCCATCTTCGTGCTATCGCCGGGGGCGCACCCCGCCCTTTTATCCAGGCTCGGGTGATGGGCGGTGGCTCAAGCCTCATGGGAATGCTGGCCAGCCGGGGGCAACCGAGCGACTACGACGGCTGGGCCGCGGCGGGCGCCGCCGGCTGGAGCTGGTCGGACGTGTTGCCCTACTTCCTCCGCTTGGAAACTGACTGCGACTTCAAAGGTGAGTTACACGGGGAAACCGGACCGGTCACCATTCGTCGCGAGAGGATCGCGGACTGGTCGCCATTCTGTGCGGCAGTTGGGGAAGCGCTAGGCCGCCGCGGTTATCCCATCGTTGCCGACATGAATGCGAATTTCGCGGACGGCTATTGTTCGCTGGCGATGAGCAGAACGCCCACGCAACGCGTCTCGTCCGCTTCCGCCTATCTCGACGCCACGACCCGGAATCGAGCCAACCTCCGCATCGAAACAGGCGTTACCGTGCAGAAGATTCTGTTCGATGGACGTCTCGCCACAGGCGTTGTCGCGACCCGAGGGAATACCAGCATCCGGTTCAACGCTCGCAATGTTGTGGTCTCGGCGGGGGCGATCCACACCCCGGCACTGCTGCTGCGTTCGGGCATAGGGCCTGCCGAAGAGTTGAGAGCATTGGGCATCGACATCGTCATTCCGTCGCCCGGCGTCGGACGCAATCTCCAGAATCATCCGGTGGTCTACCTGGCCACGCATCTGAAGCCGCAGGGGCGCCAAGCACGAAGCCAGCAATCGTTATTCAGCTCGGCCCTGAGATTCAGCTCGGGCATCGAGCCTGGTCTGTCCGGCGACATGTTCATGCTCGTGGTGAACAAGTCATCATGGCGCGGCCTAGGGGAAAGCATCGGCGCGCTGGGCGCTTCCGTCTATCGGCCGTTTTCACGCGGCTCGGTGACTCTTGCCTCGCCGGATCCGCAGGTCCCGCCCAATGCGGAGTTTCGTTTTTTGAGTGACACTCGAGACTTGCAACGCATGATCGGAGGCTTTAGGCTGGCCTTGGAATTGATGCGCGATCCGGCGATCGCATCCCTTCGCAACGAGCTCTTTGCCGCCGGATATTCGAAAAACGTGCGTCGATTGAATTCACCCGGTGGATTGAACGTCGCGCTGACAACAGTCTTGGGCGCGGCTCTGGACGGCCCGACATGGTTGCGGCGGCGGCTTATGCGCCTCGGGATCGCCCGGGATGAAGTCCGAGAAGCCGACATGGGGAGCGAGTCCTGGCTGGCACGCACGGTGAACGAATACACGATACCGATGTTTCATCCCGCCGGGACCTGCCGCATGGGCGCCGCGAACGATCCCGACGCCGTGCTCGATGCGAGCTGTTCGGTGCGCGGATTAGCCGGCTTGCATGTCGCGGACGCTTCGATTATGCCGACATTGGTGCGTGGCAATACGAACATCCCGACGATCATGCTCGCGGAAAAGATCTCCGACATTCTGCTTCGGAAAGCCACGCTGTCCTGCTAGGTGCGCCGCTTGCGCCGGCATCCGGCCGTGTCGCGGGCATCCCGCTTGGGACCGGCCGCGTGGCTCGGCAGGTAGCGGCCTAGTAGAGAGTCTTCATTCGCTCTGGCAAATCGCGGTCGTAATCTTTCCAATCCGTCGCCGATCCACTGAGTTCGGTGAGGATGGTGCCCAGGCTGGGCAGCGTCCCGCGCTCCACCTGCCGGTCCGCATCCCACAGCTTCGAGCGCAGGATGGCGCGCGAGCACTGAAAATAAACGGTGTCGACGCGCACGACGATCACCGATCGTGGCGCTTTTCCGTCGATGCGGAACCGATCGAGCAACGCGGGCGCAGTCGAGATTACCGCCTTGCCATTGATTCTGAGGGTCTCGCCGACCCCCGGGATGAGAAAAAGGAGTGCAACGCGTGGATCGGCGACGATGTTGCGCAGACTGTCGATACGGTTGTTGCCGGGCCGATCCGGGATCAATAAGGTCTTGGTGTCTTCTACCACCACGAATCCTGCCGGATCCCCACGGGGAGAAGCGTCCAGGCCGCCAACGCCCGCAGTTGCAAGAACAGTGAACGGCGCTGCTTGTATGAAAGCGCGGTAATACCGATGAATATAGTCGATCTCTTTCGTCAACGAGGCTGCCACGGGTGGGCCATAAAGGTGCTCCAGCGTGGCGATATCGGTCACCTGATGTTGTACATCGGTCCGGTCCATACTTCCTCCCTTGTCGGTGCATAGATGGCGGGCACAAACGGTTTTCCCGCGCCAAGCCAGGTAGTTCACCTGGTTATCACAGAGCACGCCCAGGTAGACCCGCACGCAGGTTCTTCACCGCATGACGTTCTGTTGCGCTACCCGGCATGGTCGCGCGCTAACCGCCAAGCTTAAAACTCCTGTCAGACACTAAACTTCCTTGACACCAGAATAAATCCGGGTTAAATATACACCATTACTGGACAGTATGTCCGCATTGCGGAAATCGCCGATTGAGGGTAGCCGGAGTTTGCCCACGGTTTCGGCCAGTTCTTGCAGGGTCTTCGGCGGCGGGCGCGTCCCGTCGAATTAGCTGTTAATCGTACTTTTTCTAGAACGAATTGGAGCAGAAATGGAAAAGCTGATTGTAACGGTGACATGTGACTCGACGATGTCCTATCCAAGCAACCCCCACAACCCGACGCCAAAGGGTGTTGATGCGGTCGCGGCCGAATACGTTCGCTCGGCAAACGCAGGAGCGGCCATATGCCACCTGCACGGGCCCTATACCGTAGACGAAAAAATTCAGGCCGATGGCACCAAGCTTTCAGATCTCGACATTCCGGGCTGGAAGCGCATGCGCGACGGCATCCTCGCCGGGTGTTCACCGATTATCCAATACGGCATCGCCAATGGCCGGTTTCCGCAACGCAAGCAACTGATGGCGGAGCAGAAGCCCGACATGATCTCGACCTGCTTCAACGCTCACGACGAATGTTTTGCCAACGAACCGGGCAATCCGCCGGTCGAGCTCTACGGCCTTCACAGTCGCGATGAACTGCGCGAGTACTGCAAAGTGACGAACGAGCTCGGGGTCAAGATTGAAGTCGAGGCGTTCCATTTCGGCGGCGTGTGGAATGCGATGCTGATGCGAGAGGAGGGCCGCCTTGCAGGTCCGGTCTGGGTTACTTTCTTTCTGGGATGGAAGGGTGGATGCTGGACGCCTCCGACACCAAAAGCGATGATGTACATGGCAGACCATTGTCCGGAAGGCTTTATCTGGAACACCAGCGTCATGGACCCGCTGGAATCGTGGAAGGTCCTTGCGACCGCCATCAGCCTTGGGGGACACGTTCGCGTGGGCATGGAAGACAACCCGTTCCTTGAGCCTGGCCAATACGCGCGGTCCAATGCCGAGATCGTGGAAAAAATCGTGCGCATTGCACGCGATCTCGGACGTGAGATCGCGTCGCCGGCCGAGGCCCGCGCCATGATTGGCTTGCCACCGAAGACCGGTGCGGCGAAACCGAAAACATCTGCGTCGCGCACTCGCTAGCAGCCGGTGTTTTCAAGCGAGAGAAGGTGATGGAATCAACATTGGCCGATTCACGCGATGATTTGAGCCTCCGGACGCACGCTCATCCGATCAGCGCTCAGGAGTTGATCAAGACCTACCATCTAATGCTGCTGAGCCGGCGTTTCGACGAGCGCTGCACGCAACTGCTGCGTCAAGGGAAGCTTGTGCCCCATTATCACTCGGGCGTGGGGCAAGAGGCTCTGATGGTCGCCCCGGTGATTCCACTCAAGCGCGCGGATCAAATGATCTATACCCACCGCGGTTACGCTCATCTGCTGGCGAAGGGCATCTCGCTGAAGGAAATCGCGCTCGATATGTTCATGAAGGTGGGCGGCACGAATTGCGGATTGGGTGGCGTGATGCACGTGAGTCGTCCCGATCTGGGGGTGCCCGGCCGCGAGGGCGTTTTCGGCGGTCGTTTCGGCATCGCGGCCGGCCTGGCGCTTGCGGCCAAGCTGAGAAAGACCTCGGACGTGGTGGTGTGCTTCTACGGCGAGGCGGCAGGCTCCCGGGGCATCCTGTACGAAGCTCTCAACATGGCCGTGCTCTGGTCATTGCCGCTGATTCTGGTAGCCGAGAACAACGGCTGGTCCTTCACCTCCAGGACCGAGTGGCTCTATCCGCAGGGAAGGATGAGCCGGGTTTGGCGCGGCTTCGACATTCCCGTGGATGTCGTGGATGGCAATGACGTCGACGCCATTTTCTCGTCGATGACGGCGGCTATTGATCGCGCGCGGTCAGGAAAAGGCCCATCGATCATCGAAGGTCTGACGTATCGATTGGATCCGCACATCTGGTACGACGACGGACTGTACCAGCCCAAGGAAGAGATCGCTCGATGGCGAGAACGCGATCCCCTGGTGCTCGCGGCAGCGCGCTTGCGCGCCATGGGCCGTAGAGACGGCGAGCTTGACGCGATCGGCGAGCGGGTGCAAGCCGAAATTGAAGATGTCTTCCGCGCCGTTAACGAGGCACGCGATGCACGCTGGCAAGACGTGCAGGGACTGGTGGTGCGATGACAATATTGACGACCCGCGCGGCGCTGAACGCTGTGCTTCGATCGGAACTGAAGCGGCATCGCGAGACCGTTTTCCTGGGCGAAACCACGCGCGACGGGGGTGCCGCCGGGGTAGGGATCGGCCTGTACGAGCAATTCGGGCCGGATCAGGTGATTGAAACCCCGGTTTCGGAAAACGGCTTTTTCGGGGCCGCCCTGGGTCTTGCCTTGGCCGGCTTTCGCCCTATCGTCGAATGCTACTCCGCCGATTTTCTATTGGTAGTCGCGAACGAGATAATCAATGATTTTCCGAAGTGGCGCCAACAGCAGGCACGTCCCGGGGCACTTCCGATCACCGTGCGTGGATGCATGGGCGCGAATAGGGGGCTCGGCCCGGAACACTCGCAATGCATGGAATCGTATCTGCACCATGCGCCAGGGTTGACCGTGGTCGTACCCGGCAGTCCGGCCGATGCCGCCGGGCTATTGAGGGCCGCTATTCAGTCACCGGAACCGACGGTGTTTCTGGAACACCGGCGTCTGTATGACGTGGTCGGGGAAGTACCGGAGGACGAGGATTTCGTTCTTCCGCTGGGTAAGGGATACGTCGTTCGGCGCGGCCGGGATGTAACGGTGGTCGCATGGGCATGGATGCGGCAGGAAGCCGAACTCGCCGCCACGACGCTGGAGGCGGAAGGTATCTCGATCGAAATCATCGATCCGCGCACGATTTCACCAATGGATTTCGACCTGATCAAGAGTTCCGTACAGCGGACCGGGATCCTCGTCGTCGCAGAAGAGGCCCCGTTGACCGGCAGCGTGGGCGCCGAGATCCTGGCCAGAGTGATGGAGAGTTCGCGCGATGGCAAGTATCGCGCAACGCGGGTCGCCATGCCCAACGCCATCCACCCGTACAGCAGCACCATGGAGCGAGAAATATTGCCGGACGCAAAAGCCATTTGCGATGCCGTCCGCGAACTTACGAGGTCCACGCAATCCAAGCCGGTGATCGCGCACAACGCCGCGGTCAATTAGCCGAGACGGGTGTCGATGCTGATCCGTTGTGTTTACTAATCGACGGAGGAGAAACCCAATGAAACGGCATTCGGACAGGATCAGATGCCCGGCGGTGAGGTAGGCGTTGGTCGTGGTGGTGGTGCCATGCACGATCACCTGCAGCTCGGGCAGGATCGCGCCCGCGGCTTCGAGCGCCGCGACCACGCCGTAGGCCTGGTTGTGCATGGTCGTCGGCACCTTCGCCAGGCGCACCGTTGCGTCATCGGCGTTGAGCATGATGAGGTCGGTGAAGGTGCCGCCGACATCGATGCCTGCGACCCAGCTTGATTCGTGCGTACTCATGGCTCAGACGGACAGGTAGGCGGCGCGCATTTGGTTGTTGGCGGCAAGCTCGGCCATCGTTCCCTGATAGCGGATCTGGCCTTTTTCGATGATATACGCGCGATCGGCGACCAAGTTGGCGAAATGCAGGTTCTGCTCGGAGAGCAGCACGCACAGACCCTCTTGCTTTAGTTCCAGAATGGTTTTGGCCATCTGTTCGACGATCACCGGCGCCAGGCCTTCGGCGGGCTCGTCCAGCAGGATGGCGCAGGGATTGCCCATCAGCGTGCGCGCAATGGTGAGCATCTGCTGCTCGCCGCCCGACATGCTTGCGCCGTGCCGGTCGCGCATGTCGGCCAGATTGGGGAACAGCCCGAACAGTTTCTCCGGTGTCCACTGCGGCGCGCCCGCGCGCGGCGCCTGTCTGCCCACCTCGAGGTTTTCCATTACGCTGAGATCGGTGAATATGCGCCGCTCCTCAGGCACATAGCCCAGCCCGAGGCGGGCGATCTGATACGGTTCGAGTCGTTCGATGTGCCGGCCGTCGAAGCTGATCTCGCCCGCGAGCGGCCGCACCAGTCCGATGAGGGTCTTCAGCGTGGTGGACTTGCCCGCCCCGTTGCGGCCCAGCAGCACCACCACTTCGCCGCGCTGCGCCGACAGGCTCAAGTCGTAGAGGATATGCGCCCGGCCGTAGGCGCTGTTGACGCGGCTCAGCTCAAGCATGCGCGGCTCCGAAGCCGAATTTGGAAAAAAGGCCAGGCGGGAAAGGAAAGGTCCCGCCCCTTCCTTGGCCCCCTTTTAGATCCGCCAGATCAGGGGTTGTTGCGGAAGGTGCCGCGCGACGGCTGTTGAGAAAGGGGCTCATGAACGATCGGCTGCAACCGCCCCGTAGAGACTTCCCGCGCCGAGATAGACTTCCTGCACTTCGCGGTTGGCACGTACTTCGGCAGGTCTGCCCTCGGCGATGAGCCTGCCGCGGTTCAACACGATGATGCGATCGGCGTGAGCGAATACCACGTCCATGTCGTGCTCGGTGAACAGCACCGCGATGCCGGCCGCGCGCGCGAGTTCGGCGGTGAGTTGCATCAGGGCCACGCGCTCGGACGGCGCCATGCCTGCGGTCGGCTCGTCCATCAGCAGCAGGCGCGGCCGGTTGGCGAGCGCGATGGCTAGCTCCACGCGCTTCAAGTCGCCGTAGGCAAGCACGGCACAGGGGCGCGCGGCCTGGTCGTCGATGCCCACGCGCGCAAGCAGTGCCATTGCCTCGTCCGCATACTGACGCTCGGCCAGCGAAGCGAGCG
>Ga0209726_10003620_pt1 | contig 20716 bp, 14 predicted proteins | sample Subgrocontami54m_FD_187453 | JGI IMG/M metagenome (GOLD analysis project Ga0209726, IMG submission 187453) | Subsurface groundwater microbial communities from S. Glens Falls, New York, USA - GMW46 contaminated, 5.4 m (SPAdes) (version 3) | ecosystem: Environmental > Aquatic > Deep subsurface >... | reverse complement strand
AGCGATTCGCGTTTCATTGCTGGGGAATGGATCTGGAGGTGGCAGCAGCGGCACAGATGGGAATCTGCTGGCCGGAAACAGTGGTGGAATGGCTGGAGTATCCGGTGTACACGACGCCGCGGCTGAAGAGCATGTATCCCTTCCCGCTTGCACAGGAGATTTTAAAGAGCCCGCTGGAAATTGAGAACGGGGAGCTGCTGGTTTCCGAGAAAGCCGGGCTTGGGGTGGATGTAGACGAATCGGTCATTGACCGGTATCCATACCTTCCGGGGCCATGGTCGTTTTTCCGGCTGGATTCGCCGGCGCAGACTTTCGCGGTGACCTCGGACCACAGCATTCCTTGGGCCGGAGAGATGCCGGCTTGATAGGATCGGCCGCAGGAGGATTGGGCCTGGCCGCCATGGCAGCGGCGGCCTGGGCGGTGCGCGGAAGGTCGTCGACTGTGTTTGCGCCGTCGGTGTACCGGGGGACCAGGGGGCGGCGATCCATCGCATTGACCTTTGACGATGGTCCTAGCGAGTCGACACCGGAGCTGCTGCGCATTCTTGCCGGGTACGGGGTGCGCGCGACGTTTTTCCAATGCGGGGCGAATGCCGAAAGACTGCCGGATGTGGCTCGAGCCGTATCGGCGGCAGGCCACGAGATCGGGAATCATACGCAGACCCATCCGTATCTTTGCTTTCGCAATGCTGCTTTCCTGGCAGCGGAAGTGGGCCAGGCACAAGGTGTACTGACCCGGGTGCACGGCACCGCTCCAAAACTATTTCGAGCGCCGTACGGGGTACGCTGGCCCGGTTTGGGAACCGTACAGGCCAAATATGGATTGCTGGGAGTGATGTGGACCACGATTGCTCTGGATTGGAAGCTGCCGGCGAACAGAGTTGTGAAGCGGCTGCGGCGCAACAGGGGAGGCGGGGCGATCTTCTGCCTGCACGATGGCCGCCAGATGCAAACCAATCCGGATATCGGGTCTACGGTTGAGGCTGTGCGCCGGCTGTTGCCATTGTTGTTGCAGGACGGGTATGGTATGGAGACTGTAAGCGAGATTCTATGCACAACGATCTGATTACGCGCGTGGCCGGCTGCGTGGCCGCAACACAGCACATCGCGGTGGAGAGAATTCGCGTCGAGAGCACATTCGAGGAGCTGGGGATTGATTCGCTGGATGGGATCAACATTCTGTTCGCGCTCGAGAACGAGTTTGCGATTCAGATTCCCGACAACGCGGCGCAGCAGGTGAAGACGATCGGTGAATTGGCCGAAGGGGTGCATCAGCTGATACTGGCGCAACATTCTGACGGCGGAACAACGGCCAAGGGAGTTACAACTTAGGATGCGCCGGGTGGCGGTGACCGGGATTGGGGTTGTGTCCGCCCTGGGCGTCGGGCGGGAGAGATTCTGGGATGCGCTTTGCGCGGGGCGCAGCGGGATCAGGCCAATGGAAAGCGTAGACCGGAGCCTGTTCCGCTTCTCGCAAGGCGCGGAAGTTCAGGGCTACGATCCACTGGCCTTCTTTGACCCGAAGACGGCGGATTTGCTGGACCGTTTTGCGCAGTTCGCTGTCGTTGCGATGCGGGAGGCGGTGGCGGACGGAGGCTTGGACCTGCCGGTTCTCAACAAGGCACGCACGGCGATTGTGACCGGGTGCTGCGTGGGCGGGCAAGCCACCGAGGATGAGGGGTTCGTCGAACTCTACACAAAGAAGTCCGGGCGCGTGCACCCGATGACGATCCCGCGGATCATGGCGAACGCGGGAGCAAGCCGCATTTCGGTGGAGACCGGTATCCGGGGGCCGGTGTACACGGTGTCGACGGCCTGTTCATCGTCCAACCACGCCATTGGCCAAGCGTTCCACATGGTGCGGCACGGCGTTGTGGATATGGCGCTGGCTGGAGGCAGCGAGGCGATCTTCAGCACAGGTTTCTTGAAGGCTTGGGAGGCGTTGCGAGTGGTTTCACCGGACACGTGCCGTCCGTTTTCGCGCGACCGGAAGGGGATGATCCTCGGCGAGGGCGGAGCGATATTGATTCTGGAACCGCTGGAGGCAGCGCGGAGCCGAGGCGCCAATGTGTACGGCGAGATCGTGGGATTCGGGATGGGTTCGGACGCGTATCACATCACCCAGCCAAGCGTGGAAGGTCCAGCCGCGGCGATGCAACTGGCTCTGGAGGACGGAGGAGTCGCGCCGGAGTCCATAGGCTATATCAATGCGCACGGCACCGGCACCGCTACCAACGACGCGGTGGAAACTCGAGCGATCCGGCAGGTGTTTGGCGCGCACGCGGGCCGGTTGGTGGTGAGTTCGACCAAATCAATGCATGGGCATGCGCTGGGAGCAGCAGGCGCACTGGAGGCCGCGGCCACTCTGCTCGCGCTGCAGCGGGGAATCCTGCCGCCGACCGCCAACTATAACGAAGCGGATCCGGAATGCGATCTGGACGTTGCGCCAAACCAGGCGCGGCAGAAGCAGGTCGAGTTCGCGGTGTCCAATTCGTTCGCCTTTGGGGGACTCAATGCGGTGCTCGCATTCCGGGCGATGTCTTAAGATGCGGGCTATCCAGCAACCGCTGCAGCCGGACGGAATCATAGGGACCGACACCTTGCCGCGCCTGCCATTGCTGCCACAGCGCAAGACTCTTGTTGCGCCAGTGCGTTGAATCAGCTCGACTGAGCGCGGCCATGGCTTCGAAACAATCCGACAGGTCACGCACGCGGTAAAGATTCAGAGGGCTTTCCTTGTGCAGAGCCTCGGCCCGCAGGACCGCTTCCCGCAAGGCCGCTTCGGCCGCGGCCCGGTCTCCCCTTTCCAGCAGGAGTTTCCCCAAAGCGATTTGCGTCGGGACGCGATCCTGAAGAAATTGGGTGCGGCGAAGATCGGTTGCAGCGGCCCGGCTCTGAATAGCGAGGGCTTCCTGATAGTTCAGGAGAGCATTGCTCCGGTCTCCCACTTTTCTCAGACAATCTCCGATCTCAAAAAGATTGAAGCCGCGGTCACGGAGCAGCTCAGTGTTACCGGCGTCGGTGGCGAGCAGGCCGGCATTGATTTGAAGCGCCTGCCTGTAGAGCGCCAAGGCCTCCGGCGGATTGTTCTCCTGCATGGTGTTGCCGAGGCGGCGCAGGCTTGTGGCGAGACCAATTCTAGCGAGGGCGTCCTTTGGATCGGATTCGACAATTTCACGGGCGAGAATCAAGGCCCGCCGGTAATGGGGCTCCACCTCGGATGCATAGCCAAGGTTCAAGTGGTAGGGGCTTCCCAGAATGTCTCCGGCCGCCAGCAAGGCCTGCATGAGGCCGCGCTTGGAGCCGCGAATGTCATGTTCGCGTAACACTTCTTCCTGCACGCTGGAGGACTGGCGGAACTCTTCCAGGGCCTCCCGCAGTTTTCCAGCAGCGGTCAAGGAATAGCCCAGCCGCATCCGGGCGCGGGCCAAAGCGCTACGGCTTTCGGCTCCCGGGGCAACGGCCGCCCACTTGGCAAAATAGTCCACGCTGGCGCGGTAGGCGGACACCGATCCCGTCAGTTCACTGGCCATGGCGGTGACCTGCCCAATGCGGAGTTGCCCCTCCCCTTGCAGGCGCATGTCATCCGCGGAATTCGAGCCGGCACGTGAGGCGGCGGCAAGTCCTGCTTGAAACGAGACGAGGCCGTTCCGGCTGGCGCCGGTCAGCACCTGAGCGTCACCTGTCTTGAAATAGCAGGCGGCCAAGGATCTCCATTGAGCCGGAGCGGAAGTATTGCCGGCGAGCCGCTTTTTCAAATCGAGCGCTTTGGTGTAGCTGTCAAGAGCGGCGGCGGCCTGGCCTAGATTGGGACCGTTGGGATTTCCCTGAATATCGCCGACGCGCTCATAGGCGCTGGCGATGTCCCAGGCAAGATCCTCACGGCCGACGGCATCCGGGGCGAGGCTGTTGAGATAGACCAAAGCGGTGCTGACCATCATGGCGCGCGCAGAGGAGGAGCCTGGCAGGGGTTGAATCTTGTCGTGAAAATCAAACAGGAAGGTATTGGCGAGGGCTTGCAACTGGTCCAGGCGGCGCTCGGCAAGATCGATTTGCCGGGTGGCGGCCAGAATACTTACGGCCAGGCTCACCATGATTACGGCGATGGCACTGACAGCCAAGGCGTGACGGCGGATCAATTTGCCGGCGTGGTAAAAAAAGGCGGCGGGCCGAGCCAGGACGGGCTTGCCCTGCATGTGGCGTTGAATGTCCTCTGAGAACATCTCGACGGAACCATAGCGGCGGGCGGGATCCTTCTGCATGGCCTTGAGGACGATGTTGTCGAGGTCGCCGCGGAGTTCGGCGGCGCGTCTATCCACGGCCATTTCACTGGGGCGTCGCGGTTCGGCCTCCTCGATCGCGCCTTCCAGCTCGCGTTGACTGAGCGCGGAGATTTGATAGGGGCGGGCTTCGGCGAGAAGTTCGTAGAGGAGAACGCCGAGGGAGTAGACGTCGCTGGCGGTGCTGATGGGATCGCCCCTGACCTGCTCCGGGCTGGCGTAGTCGAGCGTCATCATCTGGGTGGTGGTCGCCTTGGGATCGCCGCTTGCGTCGAGGAGTTTGGCGATGCCGAAATCCAGGAGCTTGGGCGAGCCGGCGGCGGTCACTAGAATATTACCTGGCTTGAGGTCGCGATGAACGACGAGGTTGCGGTGCGCGTATTGGACGGCGGAGCAGATGGAGCGGAAGAGCATGAGGCGCTCTCTCAGATTGAGGCCGTGGTCGCGGCAGTATTGGGTGAGCGGTTGTCCATCGACGAACTCCATGACCAGATAGGGAGAGCCGTCGGCGGTGGTGCCACCGTCGAGCAGACGCGCAATAAACGGATGGTCGAGGCGGGCCAGAATCTGGCGTTCATGGCGGAAGCGAACTTCGAGCCCGCGGGAGTCGAAGGCCGGGCGCATGATCTTGATGGCGACGCGTTTCTGAAACTGGTCGTCATCGCGTACGGCCGAGTAGACAGAACCCATGCCGCCATGCCCGAGGAGGCCTTCGATTCGATAGGCGCCGACGCGACGGCCTGGCTTGTCCGGATCTAGTGTGTCCGCCACTTCGGCGACGACAGAGGCCAGCCGCTCGCCGTCCGGGCTGTCATGGGCGAGCAGGCTTTCCACCTCTTCCCGCAGTTCGTCGTCCTGACCGCAGACGGCGGCAAGGAAGCCCTCCCTATGTGTGGGCGCCAATCCGAGCGCCTCGTCAAAGATCTCTTCGATCCGCTGCCAGCGTTCCGGGGTCATGGGTGCTCAGCGCGCCTCCTGCGTTCCGCGCTATAAGGATTCGAGCGGTGGCCGCCCTCCCAAGCGATCCAGAGGTCGAGATTCCTGGTGCGCCACGGCCCCGGATCAGTCACGGTGGCCATGGCCTCATAGCAATCTGAGAGATTGCGAATGGAGTAGATGTTATGAGGGCTGATGCCGAGCTGGGCTTCCGCCAAACGCAGGGCCACTTCAATGTGCCGCCGGGCCTCCGGGATTTGGCCGGTCTGCCGGAGCAGGCGACCGAGGAAGAGGTGAGTGGGGATCATGTCCTGGCGAAACTGGGTGCGAGCGGAATCGGCGAGGGCAACGCTCTCCTGGACGGCGAGGGCATCGCGGTAATAGCGGAGGGCGTTGTCGTATTGGGCCAGCTTCTCGTGCATGTAGCCTATGCCGAGCAGAGTAAAGCCTCGATCGCGGCGGTACTCGGTGTTTGTTTGGTCGTCGGCGCGCAAAGAATCATTGGAGGCGAGGGCCAACTGGCAGAGCCGGAGTGCTTCCTGGGGTTCCGACTCTCGCAACATATAGGCCACCCTGGTACGGCTCTGATTGACACTGATGCGGGTTTGCGCATCCTTTGGGTAGAGCGAGGCCATTTGTCCGGCCACTTCGAGAGCTTTCCGGTAGTAGCGGATGGCTTCGGAGCGGTTGCCCAGATTGACGTGAAAAGGGCTACCCATGAGGTCGCCCAAGGATGTGTAGTTGAGCGAGAGATTCCGCATGGAAGAGGTGCTGGCTGGATCCAGCCGTAAGGCTTCCTCGGAGCTTTGGATCGCTTCCTTGTAAGCGGCCAGGGCCCCGTCGACATCACCGATCCAGATCATGGCGTACCCGGAGCGTTGGGAACTTAGGGCAAGCAGATCGAGATTGCGTGCAACCGGCTCCAGCTGGTGGAGGCGACGGAAGTGAGCGGCGCTGGTGCGGTAGGCATCGAGAGCGCCTGGGGCATCACCGCGCACCGCCTTCACCTGTCCGAGCCTGGCATAAACGGTACCAAGAAGGCGCACCTCAGAGGCGGACGCGCGTGGAACCCGGTCCAGGATATTCAGTGCTGTTTCGAAGCTGATCTGTGCTTCCCGGGTTTGCCCCAGGACCAGTTGCACATCCCCGCAGCGGAGAATGCTTTCACTCAAGCCAATGAAGCGAAGCGGGTCTTGCGACCGATCCAGCAAGCGCGTCTTGATTTCGACGGCTTTCTGATAGCTGGCCAGGGCGTCCGAGCTGCGTCCGAGATTGGATGCGTACGGGTTTCCCTGCACATCACCTACCCGCTGGTAGGCGTTGGCTATGTCGCGTTCGAGAGAAACGTCACCTGAGGCTTCGGTCGATAGCTGATTCAGGTAGGAAAGGGCGGTGCGAACCACCATCTCACGGGCTTCTATGGAACCTGGCAATGGCTCGATCTGATCATGGAACTCAAACAGAAATGAGTTGGCAAGGCGGCGCACCTGCTGGAAGCGCTGCTCGGAGCGCCGGGCTTGCTCCGTGGTCACCCAAGCGCCCGCGCCGAGCGTAACGGTCACGGCAACCGTGGTGGCGAGAGCAAGACTGTGGCGCTTGGCAAATTTCGAAGTTCTGTAAGCCAGCGTATCCGGACATGCCAGCACGGGCATGCCGTCGGCGTGGCGCTGCAGGTCCTTCGACAACTGCAGGACGGAGCCGTAGCGGCGCGCCGGATCCTTACGCATCGCCATGAGGACGATGTTGTCAAGCTCACCGCGAATCTTGCCGGCATCGGCTTGGGCGGCAATGGAACTGGGGCGGACAGGGTCCTGTTCACAAACGATGCGTTCCGCATCGCGAGGGGGCTGGCCGTCGAGTGAGAATGGATGGCTGCCCGCCAGTAGCTCGTACAGAAGGACTCCGAGCAGATAGACATCGGTGGCGGTGGTGACCGGTTGGGAGAGTAACTGTTCCGGGCTGGCATATTCGGGCGTAAGCATGCGGAGCCCGGACAGCGTATTCCCGGAGTCTTCCAGCAGCAATTTTGCGATTCCGAAATCGAGCAGTTTCGGAACACCTTCTTCTGTGACCAGAATATTGGCAGGCTTGATATCTCGATGCACCACCAGGTGCTGATGGGCGTAATGAACGGCGGCACACACCTGTTGAAACAGCTCCAGCTTCTGCCGCAGGAGGAGCCGTTTGGCGCGGGCATAGTCTGTGATGGGAAGGCCGCGCACGCGCTCCATGACCAGGTATGGAAACCCGTCTTCGTTGGCGCCACCGTCCAGGAGAAGAGCGATCCCGGGGTGTTCGAGCCGGGCCAGAATCTGACGTTCCTGGCGGAAACGGCTGCGGGCAGCTTCATTGTCGGAGCCGTGCCCCAGCACCTTGATGGCCACCTCCTGTTCAAACGACTGGTCACTGCGCACAGCACTGTAGACGGTTCCCATGCCGCCGCGGCCGATCACACCAGTGACACGGTAGGGTCCAATCGAAGCTACGGTTTGATCGGGAACCTCAGGGCTTGCGTCCAACGTATGCCTCTCTGCGTCCGATCTTCAAGATCCGTCCGGCGGGGGGATTCTGGCCGGTGTGGATATCGTTGAGGGCGGCGGTTAACTCGTCCGGCAAAACGTTACCGGTGCGCTTGCTGAAGGCCTCCAAGGATTCGCCGGAGCGGGCTGGCGCGAGAGACAACCTAACGACGGTTATTTCTTGACGTTCGGCAGCGGTTAGAGTACGGAGGGTGAAGAAGGACTCCCGCATGGCACTGCGATACTCGGCCGCACCGGCGCCGGCCATCCGTAAGAGACGAGAATCGATGGAGACCCAGAGCAGGTGGACGGTCACCGGTTTCTTGCCGCCCTCCTCATAGGTGAGCAGATAGCCATTGTGACCGTTGATATCCACTTTTTCGGGCTGCGCAGGCTTCTGCTTGATTTCGGATTCGATGGCGCGTGCATGAGCAAGCGCGGCCTCTTCCGGATCCTTGAAACCGGATTCGAGGCCCACCACGATCTGCCCTTTCCCGGTTGGAGCGGTGGCTCCAAATGCGATGGCGGTGTGGAAGGGCTGCCAATCCGATGGGAGCTCCATGCGGAGATTCAGATCCGGATGGAGGAACACGTTCCTGTTCAGGATGCCGTGGGCGGGATCGCGCCCCAAAACAATCCCTTCGATGCGGCGCAGGAAATCCTCGCGATCCTTTGCGATGGCCGGCTGCAGGGTTGGGACCAGTTTCGAGGTGTCCTTGTCGAGCCGCTTGATCCTGTCCGGAATGAACGGGTGGTCATCAAAATAGCTGAACTTCTCCAGGTCGCCCGTGAAGAAAGCGGCCGTGCGGGACAGGCGGCCCAGGCAGTCTTTCCAGCCAGAGGGATTGTAACCGGCGCGGGCAGCCAGTGCCGCGCCTTGGACGTCGGATTCTGTTTCCTGGCTGGTTCCGTACTGGGCCAGAGACAGGCGCGATGTAGACTTGACGGGCACCTGGAGAATCCCGGCGGCCTGCCGGTTTGCCATGCCGGTCAGGTTGCCGGGAATCGTGAGAATGCCGGGAAGGATGGAACGCTTTTCGGCCTTGCCGGCGTGCTTACCCTCGACGTGCAGTATTTCGTGAGCGAGGATGCCGGCCAGTTCGTCTTCCGAGTTGGTGACGGCGATAATGCCGCGAGAAGCGTAGACGAACCCGCCGGGCAAGGAAAAGGCGTTCGGCTGGGCCATGTCCGCCACGGCAAACTTGTATGGGAAAGGCTGTCGTCCGAGCTGATTGACCAGTCGATTGCCGATCTGGGTCACATACTGCACCACAGCGGGCCGCTGGCAGAGTCCGGTCTGCGTGGCCACCTGCTGAGCGGCCTCGGCGCCCGTGCGGATGCTGGCGGCGGTGGACTGGCAAAGGGCCGGCGTCATGCCCGCCCAGAGCAGGGTGGCGACAGCAACAGTGTGGGTACACAACCTCATCCTTAGGATTGTACAGGGAGAGGATTGTAGTGTGGTTTGCTATGGCTGCTCGCGTGGAGGATTCCGGATCCGTTCCTTCACCATTTTCACTTCACGCTCCAGCGCGGCGGCAACAGCCACACTCTTGTGTTTCTTTTGGCGGCCGGTTTCTTCCTGAGGGGTCGCCTCAGTAAGGATGTTCGCATCGGCGACACTGAGGACAGAGGTGGTATCGGCTGGTGCCGGAGGCGTTGAACCGGGCTTGCTCCTGGTATTTTTCCCGTTTACTGAACTGGACAGCAGAGGAGCCACCTGATCAATGGCGAAAAGCCGGAATTCGATCTCAGCTTCCCAAGTGTCTCTGCTCTTGGAAGACTGATTTCCGGACAGGGACTCCCCGGCATCCTTCACCTTGTCGGAGATTTGGGAACCGGCGGTCTTACGGATATCCAGGATGTCGGTGTAAAGGATGTAGTCGCACTTGGCTTGCCTGGCGGCATGATCCATGTCGGCGGCGGGGCGAAAGGGAAGGGTGACGGCTTGCAAGCCGGCTTTCTTTAGCTGGGAGACCATCCTCGCGTCGAGGGCGCTGAAGCCGATCGAGCGTCCGGCATGGTCCCTGATGGCAACGGCCCCAACCCGCACGGGGGAAGGCTCAGCTGCCACGGCCGAAGAGTGCTGGAAGGACAATAACGTGACGGACAGGGAAAGAAAAACAAAGCGCATGAAGGCTCCTCGTTTCTAGACTGAGTCAATTTATACCATACGCGTTTTCCCCGTGATCCACCAAGGAGCCGGTTTCCGTGTGAATGCTATAATTTAGGCTGCCCGCGGGTCGATTTTGAGCCGGCCGGGGCGTAGAAAAAATCATGGAAGGCTTCGCCATGGAAGCCTTCGCAAAGACGTGGTTATTGAATCCAACTATGGGCAAACTGGTCACGGCCGGGCTCGCCGTCACGGTTGTCTTTGCCGTCGTGCGGTATGTACAGCGGTCCATCAGCCTACCCGCGGCTGCGAATCAAGTGCTACGATTACGATCATCGTTTCGAACCTCGCCTTCAAAGTGACATCACCGCGAGGGCCATTCGCGAACTGGTCCGACTCGGCATTCTCCGGCACTGGCCGGAGTTTGATCCGGAACACAAGCGGCAGAGGTAACACTCATTGAGTACTGATGCGCCCCGCACCGCGCTTGGATTCGGGGACCTGGTCTTCTTCAATATTTCCGCGGTTGTAGGGGTACGGGCGCTGGCAGCGGCCGCTCATGCCGGACCCGGTTCGGTTTCGTTATGGGTACTGGCCGCCGGACTGTTCTTTGTCCCGTCCGCAATAGTGGTGGCGCGGTTGGCGCGTACGATTCCCGGACAAGGCGGAATCTATCTTTGGACGAGGGACAGCCTGGGCGACTGGCACGGATTTCTTTGCGCCTGGTGCTACTGGATGAACAACCTGTTCTATTTTCCAAGCCTCGCTCTGGCGACAGTGACCATGGGGCTTTACGTCTTTCCTGAATCGTTCCAAAAGTTGGAATCGAGCCAAAGTTTTGCCGTCACCTCTTCGCTGGTACTGATTTGGATTGTGACTTTGGCGAATGTCCGCGGGCTCAATATCAGCAAGTGGATCGGCAATCTCGGCGGGGCGAGTGTTTTCGCTTCGGGAGCGATTCTGATTGGCATGGCCGCAGTCGTGTTTTTCCGCTCCGGCTCAGTCACCGCGATGAATTTTACGCCGGTTTGGGATTGGGACAAACTCAATTTCTGGCCGCAGATTGCCTTTGCGTTCGGAGGGCTGGAACTGGGAGCAATCCTAGGTGCTGAGATTCGGGACCCGGCGCGCACCATTCGCCGGGCGGCCTGGGTCAGCGGCGCGGCTATCGCGCTGTTCTACGTCGCCGGCACGATCGCGATCCTGATTATTCTGGCGCCGGGACAGGTGAGCGTGGTCAACGGCCTCACGCAAGCCGGACGTTCGTCGAGCCAACAGATTGGGATCCCTGGCGCCTCCACCTTGCTCGCCATGCTGGTAACGGTTGGATTGGCCGGACAGTTGGGCACCTGGATTACGGGATCATCGCGCCTGCCCATGGTACTAGGCGCGGACAGGTGGCTGCCGGAGAGCATGGCGCGACTGCATCCGGTCTGGAAGACTCCGCATGTCGCTTTGATACTGCAAGCGGTGGCCTGCTCCGTGCTCCTGCTGGCCATGCAGTTGGGAGAGAATCTCAAAATCGGATACCAACTGCTTGTGGACATGGCGGTGATCACCTACTTCATCCCGTTTCTCTACTTGTTTGTTGCGGGATGGGGTGCCGGGATGCGAGTGAGTGCGATTTGCGGACTGGGGGTTACCGCCATGGCCATAACGCTTTCCTTCATCCCCCCGGACGGAGTTGCTTCTTTGTGGCTATTTGAAGTGAAACTAGTAGGTGGCACGGCGCTGGTGGTGCTGCTGGCAAGGGCCTGGTTCCAGCGCCGGGCGGGAGCGGCTCTCGTTTGAATACATATCCGGACTCAGTACGGTTTCTTTACTCACTGGGCAACGAAGTCAAGACCATCAAGATGGGCCTGGAGCGCATACAGGCCGTGCTGGCCGCGCTCGACCATCCCGAGCGGGCCTCCCGTTGGGTGCACGTGGCCGGCACCAATGGAAAGGGGTCCATTTGCGCGATGATCGAATCGGCCTTGCGCGCTAGAGGTGTTCGAACCGGGCTGTACACATCGCCTCACCTGGAGGAGCCTACCGAGCGAATTCAGATCGCCGGAAGCCAGGTCAGCCGCGAACAATTTGTCTCCGCGTTTCAGAGAGTGCATGAGAAATCGGAGCAATTGCTGGAGGCGGGGGTCATCGATCTGCACCCCACCTACTTTGAGACAGTCACGGCCATGGCTTTCCTGCTGTTCCGGGACGCCGGGGTAGAGATGGGAGTGATAGAGGTTGGACTCGGCGGGCGGCTGGATGCCACCAACGTGATCACTCCTGTGCTGTCCGTGATCACGCCGGTTGATTTCGATCACGAAACGTGGCTGGGCAGCAGTCTTACGGCCATTGCAGGAGAAAAGGCGGGCATCATCAAGCCGGGAGTGCCGGTGGTGGTTGCGCCGCAGCGGCCGGCGGCGTGGCAAGTGTTGTCGTCGCGTGGTGCGGAACTGATTCCGGTTTCCGGCTGGGCTGCGGAGGAACTGGAAGTCCACCGGTTAGGCTGCCGGTTCACGGCGGTGCAAGGGGATGTCCGGATCGAGGTGGAATGTCCGCTGGCTGGCTCCCATCAGGCCACCAATGCATTGACAGCCGTGGTGGCGCTCCATCAGCTTCGGGTTCCACCGAAATCAATCACAGAAGGAATCCGGCAAGCACGATGGCCCGGGCGCCTGGAACTTGTGAGCTCGCATCCCGACATCATCCTGGACGGAGCGCATAACCCGGCTGGCGTTGGCGCGCTGGCCGCCTACATCGAACGCTTCTACCGCGACCGGAAAGTATGGCTGGTCTTCGCCACTATGCGCGATAAGAGCGTGGACGAGATCAGTGAATCATTATCGCTTCAGGTGGATGAGGTGATTCTCACGGCAGCCGATTCGGAGCGGTCGCTGCGTCCGGAGGCGATGCGGGAGCTTTTCCCGGAGCACAAAGTGAGGGTGGCGCCTCGTCTTACGGACGCATTGGAAATTTTACGGGAGGCTGCGCCGGAGGACGCCATCTTCATAACGGGCTCGCTATTTCTGGTGGGAGAGGCCCGCTCGATCCTGTGCCGGCCTGTGGCTACGGACACACTATGACGGCGCTCGTCCGGTTGCGCGGCTATCTCATCACCAATCCGCTGGCGCTGATCATTTTTACACTTTTCGCGGTCACGGGGATTGTGGCCGGTTGGTTCGGATCACCGGGACACTGGGTGGCGCGCTACTATTCCAGGCTCTTGTTGTGGGCGAGCGGGGTGTCGGTGGAAACACATGGACTGGACCGTGTGCCCGGCAGCGGCGGATTCGTTCTGGTGGCCAATCATCGAAGTTTCATCGACACTCCGATTCTGATAGCGTATCTGCCGGCTGATTTCCGGTTCCTTGCCAAGGCTTCGCTTTTCCGGATGCCCATTGTTGGCGGTCACCTACGCCGGGGCGGCCATATCGGCGTGGTCCGCGAGGATGCTCGCAGCGCCGTGAAGAGCATTGCGCAGGCGGCTCAGTTGCTGCAATCAGGACGCTCCGTGCTTCTGTTCGCCGAAGGAAGCCGGTCGACAGGAGGAATGAGGAACTTCAAAGGCGGAGCGGCTCATCTGGCCATCAAGTCAGGAGCGGCATTGGTGCCTGTAGCACTGAGCGGGACGCCGGAAATTCTCCCCAAGGGCTCCGTGACGATACGTTCCGGGAAAGTGCGGCTGTATGTAGGCGATCCGATCGCTGTATCGGGTATGAGGCCGCAGGATCGCGACGCGCTTACGGCCGAGCTGCAGGCTCGCGTGAGCGGGCTGTTAAAGGAAACCAGTGGAAACCAGTGACTGACCGTGCAAACATCACACGGATGACCTATACTCGATTGCTGATGCGGACATTGTACGTTCACTGCGTTTTCGCCGGGCTGGTTGCGGTGACCGCCTCAGCTCAGAGTTTGACAATCGAGGAGTACCAGCCGAAGTCGACCCTCGTTGTGGCGCAGCATCCGGTCACCAAAGCCAAGTTCCCCTTCATCGATGTGCACAATCACCAGCGCGGCGACATGTCCACGGACCGCTTGGCCAAACTCGTCAAAGAAATGGACGAGATGAACATGCGGATTATGGTGAACTTGAGCGGCGGCTACGGGGACCGGCTCAAGAAAGCCGTGGACAACATGAAGGGCCAGTATCCGGGGCGCTTTGCGGTGTTCTGCAATCTGAACTTTTCCGGAATCGACGACGCTGACTGGAGCGCGCGCGCGGTGGCGCAACTGGAAGCGGATGTGAAGGCGGGCGCGCAGGGTTTAAAGATTTTCAAGAACCTGGGCATGGACCTCAAGGATACAAGCGGCCAGCGGGTCCATACAGATGATGCGCGATTTGATCCGGTTTGGGCGGCCTGCGGCCGGCTGAAGATCCCGGTGCTGATTCACACCGGAGAGCCGGCAAGCTTTTTCCAACCGCAGGACAAATACAACGAGCGATGGCTGGAGCTGAAGCAGTTCCCGAGTCGAGCCCGGCCCGCGGATCGCTACCCGAGTTGGGAAGTAATCATGTCTGAACAGCACAACGTCTTCGGCAAACATCCGAAGACCACGTTCATCAACGCGCACCTTGGCTGGCTGGGCGGGAACCTCGAAGAGCTGAGCCGACTGATGGACAAGTACCCGAACATGAATACGGAGATCGGGGCCGTTCTTGCCGAACTCGGGCGTCAGCCGCGGACGGCGCAACGCTGGTTCATCCGGTATCAGAACCGGGTCATGTTTGGGAAGGATACCTACGAGCCCACCGAGTACAACACATATTTCCGAGTACTGGAAACCGCCGATGAATATTTTGACTATTACAGGCGGCGGCACGCCTTCTGGCAGATGTACGGGCTGGATCTGCCGGACCTGGTGCTGAAGAAGCTCTACTACAAGAACGCGCTACGGATTATCCCGGGCCTGGATTCGAAGGGCTTTCCGGACTAGCGTAGCCTGGTTCGCGGGCTAGAGCCGTTCCAGACGCGTATCGGCATCGCCGAACTGCTTGCACTGAATTCCCATACGGTCCATGATGGACAGGTATAGGCTGCACATCTTCCGGTTGCCGTCGCCGGCATCCACATAATTCAGGGAACGGCCTGTTGTGAGCGTTCCTCCAAGGCCTCCGGCCAACACGAGCGGCAATCTGGTGTTGTCGTGTTTGCGGCCGATCCACATGTTCGAAAGAAACATCAGGCAGGAATTATCGAGCACAGTACCGTTGCCCTCGGGCATGCTGTCGAGCTTTGTGGCCAGGTAGGCCATCTGGCTCAAGTGGAACCGGGCAATGCGCTCATAACCTTCCGACGCGTTGTTGTGGGAGGCGGCGTGGTGACCTTCCCTGACCTGGAGAAACGGGTAATAGAGCGCCGAAAGGTCGCGGGCCAGCAGGAGCGAGGCGACGCGAGTCCGGTCCGTCTGAAAAGCGATGGCGATGACGTCGCACATGAGGCGGGCGTGCTCGCGCAGATCTTCCGGAAGTCCGTTGGCCGGCCGTTCCATGGTGAACGCGGGACGGTTCTTGAGCTTCGCCTGGTCCTCGGCCTGATCCTTGGTCTTGCGCATCCCTTCGACGCGCTTTTCCACTTCGCGCACACTGGTGAGATATTCGTCCAGCTTGGCCTTGTCGGTGGAGCTGATCTTGCCGCTGAGTGTTTCGGCGCGATCCTTGACGCGGTCCAGGATGCTCATGTTGCGGAGACTTCCGCGATTCTCAAACAGGCTGTCGAAGGCAAGCGAGGGATAGACTTCCACCGGGACCGGCGAATCCGGCGTTTGCCACGAGATGTGCGAACTGTAGGCCATGGAGAAGTTGGTCTCGTGATAGCCCGTCATCGGCTGTTCGCAGGCGAGCACGATGCTGGATTGCGGCGTGTCCTGACCGATGGTGTTGGCGATCATCTGATCTACGCTGATGCCGGCCTTGATGATGGCGCCTTTTTGAATTTGAGCCCCGGACAAGAGGCTGCCGGTCTGGGCGGGGTGAATCCCCTGCCCTGTAGCGGCCTTGTTAAACAGACCCTCAATCACGTTGATCTTGTGCTTAAGCGGCTCCAGCGGCGCCAAGGTCTGGCTGAGTTGCATCGCTGGCCCGGAACCCTCGGCGCTCCAATGATCCTCGTTGACGCCATTGCCCATAAACAGAACTGCAAAGCGCTTCGGGAAGGCGCCGGGCGCGGTTGTGCCGGCGAAGGCGGGAAGCGATTCGAGCCACGGCAGCGCCATGGTGACTCCGGCGCCGCGAAGCACTGTGCGGCGGGAAACGCGTCTGGACTGATTCTGCGTGGGATGGGACATCTTATTCACCTATATTCTGCTGCGAAACCAGCTTCTGATGCAAATCGGGGTTGCGCCGGTTCAGGAACTGGGGACTGGTCGCCACAGTTTCGACCAAGGCGGAAAACCGGTAGCCGTTGGCGGCCAGATTCGTTTGCATCTGTTCGATGAGTGGCTCGTCGGAGAGCAGGAGTGAGCGGTTCAAGGCGTAGACAAGCAACTTCCGGCATAGATTGTCGAGATAGCCGGCCTGGCGATGGAGACGGATGTAGGTCTGAACACCGGTGAATCCATCGCCCTGACTTCCACCCGGAAATACTGCATGGATGTCGACCGGCCTGTCCGCAAGGTCCCTGGTACGCGCCTCGCCAACTGGTCCGTAGCCTTCAAAGGCCAGTCCGAAGGAATCAAATCGCGCATGGCAGGAGGCACAGGCCGGGTTCTCGCGATGCCTGGCCAGCATGTCGCGGAGCGGCAGCTCTGATTTCGCCTCGTCCACCGGCAATTCCGGGACCGTGGGCGGCGGCGGCGGGATGACTTCACCGAGCACGCGGCGCACCACCCAGTAGCCGCGCTTGACCGGACTGGTGCGCAAGCCGGGCGAGTTCTGCGTGAGGAAAACGGACATGGGGAGTATTCCACCGCGCCCGTATTTGCCGGCATTGTTCACGCGCAACCAAGTGTCATCGCCGCCCTTGACCTCCGGCATGCCGTAGTGTTTCGCCAGAACCGGATTGACAAAGGTGTAGTTGGCATACAGGAGATCCAGAACGGAGCCGTCTTTCTGGATCAGGTTTTCCATAAAACGAACGGGCTCCTCGAACATCGCCTGGCGCAGGGCATTATTGAACTCGGGGAAGCGTTCCCGGTCGACAGCATTGTGTTGTTCAAAGCGGCGGAAGTCGAGCCAGTTCCCAGCGAATTCAGTGGCCAAGCCGCGCGCGCGTCCGTCCTTCAACAGGCGGCGCGTTTGCGCAATCAAGACTTCCCTATTCTGTAGGTCGCCGGCGGCGGCGCGTGCGAGCAGTTCGGAGTCCGGCATGCTGGACCAGAGAAAATAGCTGAGCCTGCTGGCGAGCGCGTATCCGGACAGGGGCCTTCCGGCTGGAGCGGCCGGTGATTTGGTGGAGGTGGCCGGTTGGAGATCGAAGCGATAACAGAAATCCGGCGACATCAGAATGCTCACAATCGAATCCCGGAAGGCCTCCTCATGCGTCAAGCCGTTCTTGTTGCGCAGCGTCCGGTAAAATGCCAGCGTGTCATCCCGTTCCGCGTCTGTCAGAGGCCTGCGGTAGGCTCGCGCGGCAAACTTGATCAGCGCGTCCAGTTGGTTGGGCTCAGCCTCCACGCGCATGCGTTCCACGCGGCGGATGGTATTGTCGACGCGCTGGAAATGATCGAGAATGGCTTCCATGGCGATGGGATTGTTGCTGGGTCCGGCTTTGGCCAGATAGGCGTCCCGCAGTCCGAATATGACTGGTGAAGCGCTGACCTCTTTGTCCGACGGCCGCACGCTGCCGGATTCGCGGCCCTTGCCCTCCACTTCTCCGCTCTGGTTGAAGTAGTACTGCACCCAGGTTCGCGCGGTGAAGTCGGCGATGAAGTCGAACTCATCCCAGAGGCCATTCAGTTCTTGAATCCCCTTTTCTTCGAGGATGAGTTCCATAAGCGGGGTATCATCGCGGAAGTAGCCCATCACGTTGTGGAAACCTGCACTCAGCAGTCGGCCCTTGTCCTCGGAATCGTCGGGGTAAAAGCGGCCTCGCTCGCGAATGTAGAAAGCGTCGGGGACCACATTGCTCAAGCGCGCATACGATTCCTCATGGCGGGCCAGTTGGCCCGCGGGAACCTCCAGGTCGCAATCGGTGACACGGTCATGGAGGGCAAGCGCGGCCGCGCGGATAGCCGATTCCTGCCCTAGTCCGGGATATTTGGGGATATTGGGAATGGCGGGGGCCGGCTCGCCTTGCACCCGCAGTGCCAGGCGATCAAAATCCCTGCGATGGGAGGCGAAGGCGCGAAGTTTCCAGTTCATCAGCGGCTGCGAGGTGGGGCTCAATCCCCTGACCGCGGGCGCGGCGAACTCCCTTGCCGTATGCTTTCTGATCTTCACCACGAAATCCCGCATCTCAACGCATTTGGCGCGCACAAGATCCTGCTTGTTGGCGCCAGGCGCGGGAAGAGAAAGCCACATGGCCTTCAGCTTGGCTATGGGGCCGACCTCCTCTTTGACCTCCGGCGGCTTTTCCGTAAGGAGCTTCCAGATCATTGGCAGATACTTCGCGCTCAGGTTTGCCTCAGCGGCAATCCGGGCGAGCGTGGCACCGGGTTTGCCCAGGGCGGTGCGGTACTTGAAGCGCCACGCAGCCTGGAAATAGTCGGCATAGTCAGTGGGCTGGCGTTCGTAGAAGTCCACGATGCGTTTGATGGTGTACTTTTCGCGGTCTGTCTCAACCAGCATCGGATGCGGGGCAAAGGCAAAGCCGCCGGGCGTGAGCACCATCTGGTCACCTACCGCACGGGCGGCCTGCAGGTATTTGTTGAGCAGGGCTGGCGTCATGGACAGTGATTCGCCCGAGTTGTCGAAGCCGGCGGAATTGGCAGGATCGACGGGAAATTCGCGCGCGGGGCGGATATCGACACCGGTGAGATCGCGGATGGTGTAGTTGTATTCGGCGTTGCTTAGACGGCGGGCGAGAACGGGCCCGGGGTCGCCCGAATTGCTCCGGATTTCATGGGAGCGGACGGCGCGAATCCAGTCGACCACCTGCTGGCGGGCGGCGGACGGCGGCTGAGGCATCTTGGGGGGAGGCATCTTTCGCGTGGCGAGTTTTTCCAGCACCTGCGCCCATTGGGGATGGTCGCGGACAACGGTCTCCATCGTTGAGTAGGGCTTGAGGTCGAGTTGGGCGGCAGGCGTCTTGCCGCTGTGGCATCCGATGCAGTATTTCGCGAGAAAAGGACGGACGGTTTGCGTGAGTTGGCGCTCCAGCCCCGGATCTGCGGATTGGGCAGCAGGGACCGCAAGAATCGCGAATGCCAACGCGACTGAACAATTCTTCATTCGAGCCAATTATATCGCGGCATGCGGATGCGGTAAGATTTACAGCTACGAGGAGCAACGTTGGACGACGCAAAACAATTCTTTACCATTGACACCGGGAGTATTGCCTGGGAAGAGCGCTTCAACGAACACCTGGGACGCACCCTCTATCGGAAAAACCTGGTGACGGACCCGGACACCGGCATGGAGGTGCGCCTGGTTCGCTATCCAGCCGGTGTCATCAACACGATGCATACGCACCCATGCGCGCACGGCATGTATGTGCTGGAGGGGACGCTGGTGACCAACCGGGGCCAGTTCGGCCCGGGGAGCTTTGTCTGGTTTCCGGAAGGTATGCAGATGGAGCATGGCGCGACGGCGGAGAGCGACGTCACGGTAGTGTTCATCACCAACAAAGCTTTCGAGATTCACTATTTGTAGTCAATACGCCGTCATGGCGTCTTCAAACAGACGCGCGAGGTCTTCCTCATCGGCCGGGCGCGGGGATAACTTTGTGACGCGATGCTGCGGCAGGGTGCCTTGCACCAGGGCCGGGATATCGGACGATCCGTAGCCCAGCGCCTTGAGGCCATCCGGTACGCCGAGGCGCTGCATCAATTCCGTGAGGCGGTCGGCGAGAACTTTTCCCGCGTCATCTGGGGAAACACGGCTCACCTCGACACCCAACACGCCAGCCGCGTGCAGGTGGCGGTCCGGGAAAGATGAGCCCGTGAAGCGGAATACAGCCGGGGCGTTCAGAATCACAGAAACTCCGTGCGGCACCATGGCGTGATCCGTGGGGTAGCCGCCCATGTGAAATCCACGCACCATGCCGGAGACAGGATAGGACATCCCGTGCGGCAGGTGCACACCGGCGTTTCCGAATCCCACTCCTGCGTAGGCGGCTGCCAGCAGCATCTGGGCGCGAGCCTCTCCATCGTCCGGATTCTCCACCGCCCGCGGCAGATACTCCGCTGTCAGTTTGAGCGCGTGCAAGGACCAGAGGTCACTGATCGGATTCGACCCTTGATAGGCGGGCCGCACCACCGGACGCGGCGGCATCGGGCGATTGGTGAAGGGAATCGCGGTGTAGGATTCGATCGCGTGGCACAGGACGTCCAGGCCGCTGGCGGCAGCCACTTGCGGAGGAAGTGAGCGCGTATTCTCCGGGTCCAGCAGGCCGAGCGTTGGTTTCAAGCGCCGGTGCGCAATGCCGGTCTTGGCGTGCATTCCTGACATGTCAAAGATGGCAACGCCGGTGGTCTCGCTTCCCGTTCCCGCCGTAGTGGGCACGGCGATCAATGGCTTCAATGAGCCTGGCACCGGCAGACCTTTGCCGATGGGAGGATTCACGTAGTCGAGAAAATCCTCCGGCGGATGAGACGTGTAGAGGTTCACCGCCTTGGCGGTATCGATCGAGGAGCCTCCGCCCACAGCGGCAATTGCGTCAAATGGCTGCTCGCGGGCGAATGCGATGGCGTGCTGGAAACTGGCGTCTGTCGGTTCCACCCGAACCTGATCATAGAGGCGGGCTTCTACATCGTTGTCCTGGAGGGACTGCAGCACCGTGGCCACC
>Ga0209726_10003617_pt1 | contig 20719 bp, 18 predicted proteins | sample Subgrocontami54m_FD_187453 | JGI IMG/M metagenome (GOLD analysis project Ga0209726, IMG submission 187453) | Subsurface groundwater microbial communities from S. Glens Falls, New York, USA - GMW46 contaminated, 5.4 m (SPAdes) (version 3) | ecosystem: Environmental > Aquatic > Deep subsurface >... | reverse complement strand
CCAAAACCATGCAAAATTCCAGGAAGTTTGCATGGTTTTGGAAAAATCCGGTATCGGGGGCATGACGGTCACCGAAGCCCGCGGCTTCGGTCATCACCGCAACGGCCTTAAGGACAAGATCAAGATAGAGATTTATGCCGATGAATTCCAGGTGGATAAAGTCGTCGAGATGATCCGCCGGGCCGCCAAAACCGGCACGACCGGCGATGGTAAGGTCGCCGTTATACCTCTAGATAACATCTATCGCATCCGCACCGGCGAGGACGGCGCAAGGGCGATATAGTTGTTTACATTTGTATCGGTTATACTATAATAGCTTGTCTTTAAAAGAAAATAAGAACCCATAACGGCATAAAGGTAGGTGAATGCGCCATGATCGAAGTCAAGATCTCCGACCCTCATAGTTTTGAGAAAGCGATGCGGATCTTCAAGAGGGCCTGTCAAAAAGACGGTTTTATGATGGAATTGAAGGAAAGACGTTTCTATTCCAAACCGTCCGAGAAAAAACGTTTTAAAGCTAAAAAGACGAGATAACGTTGTTGTGATGCAACCTTATATATTCGTTGGAGTGAATGTGAATAAAGGGGCAAGCATATTGGAATAATCGTGCTTGCCCCTTACTATTTGAGGAATAAGAGATGAGTGCCAGCAAAAAGAAAACGATCGCCATCCTCATTGAAGACATGTATCAGGTCCTTGAGGTCTGGTATCCGATTCTTAGACTCAAGGAAGACGGCATCGAAACCAAGCTCATCGGTACCGGCAGTAAAACCAGTTATGGCAGCAAGGAAGGTTACCCGGCCAAGGTCGATTGTTCCATCGACCAGGTCAGCGCGAAGGATTTTGACGGCGTTATTATCCCCGGCGGATTCGCTCCGGATTTTTTGCGTCGCTATGAGAAGGTCATCGCCTTCGTCCGTCAGATGCACGATGATGGCAAGATCGTCGCGGCGATCTGCCACGGCGGTTGGCTGCTGGTTTCCGCGGATATCATCCGCGGGCGCAAGGTCACGTGTTTTTTCGCCATCAAAGACGATCTGAAAGCCGCGGGCGGAAATTATGTCGACCAGGAAGTTGTCGTGGATAAAAATATCATCACCTCACGTAAGCCCGAAGACCTGACGGCCTTTGTAAAAGAGATTATCAAAAAATGTTGAAAGTCAAACGAGCCCTCATCAGTGTTTCCGATAAAAAAGGTATTGTCGCTTTTGCGCAAGGCCTGCATGCCCGGGGTGTCGCCATCCTTTCAACCGGCGGCACCGCGCGCAGTCTAAAAGAAGCGGGGATCCCCGTGCAAGAGGTTTCGGAGTATACCGGATTTCCGGAGATGCTCGACGGGCGGGTGAAGACCCTGCATCCGAAGATCCACGGCGGGCTTCTGGCGCTGCGGGAAAGCAAAGAGCATATGGCCCAGCTCGCCCAGCACGGCATTGAACCTATCGACATGGTTGTCGTCAATCTATACCCTTTTGAGAGCGTTATCCAGAAGAAGAACGTGTCGCTGGAGGAGGCGATCGAAAATATCGATATCGGTGGGCCGGCGATGCTGCGTTCCGCGTCGAAGAATTACAAGAACGTGGCCGTTATTTGCAACCCGCAGAAATATCAGGAGATCCTCAAAGAGCTGCAGACCAACAGCGGCCTGCTTTCGGATCCGGTTTTGTTTCATCTGGCGCTAGAAGCTTTTGAACATACGGCCAATTACGACCGGGCCATTTCCGGATTCCTGCGCCAGCGTCTGGCAACGAAGGCATTCTCGAAATTCCCCAAAGAGCTGGTTTTGCAATTTCTAAAAGTCCAGGACCTGCGTTATGGAGAAAATCCCCACCAGGAAGCGGCGTTTTATAAGGACATGGGTGAGGATTTTGGCCTGGCCGGACTCAAGCAGGTCGGCGGCAAGGAATTGTCGTTTAATAATATCCTGGATCTCAATGCGGCGCTTGATTGTGTCAAGGATTGCGAGGGCCCTGCGGCCGTTATCATCAAACATAATAATCCCACGGGTGTTGCCGAAGATAAAATTCTGGCAACGGCGTATAAAAACGCCTGGCGTTGCGATCCTCTTGCCGCTTTCGGCGGGATCGTTGGATTAAACCGCAACGTTGATGCGGCGACGGCCGAAGCGATCGTGAAAAGCGGCTTTATGGAATGCGTGATCGCGCCCGGATTTGAAGCGGCGGCACTTAAGATCCTTTCTTCGAAGAAGAATTTGCGGTTGATCGCGATCGATCTGGCGCGGATCCCCACCGGTGGCGTTGATTTTAAGAGGGTTTACGGCGGATTGCTGCTGCAGAGCCGCGACACGGCCGTATTGAAAGAAAGTGAGCTGAAGTTCGTCACTAAAAAGAAACCCACGGCGCAACAGTTGGCGGCGATGTTATTCGGCTGGAAGATCATCAAAAGTGTTAAATCCAACGCTATCCTTCTGATAAAAGACCGGCATACCGTCGGTATCGGCTGCGGCCAGACCAGCCGTGTCGGGGCTGTTGCAACCGCGATCGCCAAGGCCGGCAAGAACGCCCGCAATTCCGTTCTGATCTCCGACGCGTTCATCCCCAAGACGGACAACGTCCAGCTCGCCGCCAAAGCGGGCATCAAGGCCATTATCCAGACCGGCGGGTCGATCGCTGACGAGGAAGTCATCAAAGCCGCGGACAAAGCAAAAATCGCGATGGTGACAACGGGCATCCGGCACTTCCGGCATTAATACAATGACATTCCCCGAAGCCCAGAAGTACATTTCTTCTTTTTTTAATTTCGAATTATCTCCTGTTCCCTACCCTGATCGTGGTGTCTTCAAGCTCGATCGCGTGCGTTATTTGCTGGAATTGCTCGGCAACCCGCAGGACCAGCTAAAGATCATTCACGTGGCCGGATCGAAGGGGAAGGGTTCGACCTGCGCTTTGACGGCGAGTGTCCTGCGCGCGGCCGGATACAAGGTTGGGTTGTACACCTCGCCGCATTTAAACGATTACCGGGAGCGGATACGCGTGCTGGAGCCTTCCTTGAATGGCAAGGGAAATGAAGATGACATTTTCCCGGACATGATCAGTGAACCGGAATTGTGCGCCATGCTGGAGGTTATCAAGCCGTATATTACGCGACTGCAAAATGAACGAGCGCTTGGCGACTTGACTTTTTTTGAACTTTTCACGGTGTTGGCGTTCTATTATTTTCGCTATAAGCAGGTCGATTGGGTTGTCCTGGAAACGGGACTGGGCGGCCGGCTGGATGCGACCAATGTTGCGGCATCGGCTATTTGCGTGATCACGCCCATCAGCCTCGAGCATACGCAATATTTGGGCGATACCATTACCCAAATTGCCGGAGAGAAAGCCGCGATCATCAAGGATCCTTCTTCGAAAGTTGTTCTCGCCCCCCAGGAGCCGGCCGCTAGGGAAGTTTTTCGCAAACGTTGCGCCCAATTTTCCATCCACCCGATAGAAATAGGCCGCGATATTCGTTATGAAATCCTTCGCGAAGAGCCCTCGGGCCAGATGGTCCGTGTTGCGGGAACCAAACAGCCCTATCATGACCTGGAATTGTCTTTGCTGGGGCGACATCAGGCGATCAACGCCGCCGTTGTTCTGGGGATTATTGAAGCTTTGGCGCAGATGGGCTGTGTGGTCTCGCAAGAAGCGGTTTACACCGGGCTTCGTGAGGCGTTTTGGCCGGGGAGATTGGAGATCGTCAGCAAAGATCCTCTCATCATCCTTGATTGCGCGCACAATCAGTCCTCGGCGAGAAACCTGGTTGAAAGTATCACCCGGATCTTCCCGCGGAAAAATGTGGCGCTGGTTCTGGGGGTAAGCGAAGATAAAGACCGGACAGGAATTTGCGGGGAATTAAACCGCATCACCACCCGGGTCATCGCCACAAAAGCTGATCATCCCCGGGCGCATGAGTTTTCTCTGGAAGAATTGAGCATCCTTTTTACCAAAAAACCTTCAACATGTTTGCCTAGCGTTGAAAAAGCCCTCGCGTCTATCGCGGATTCCCCGGATATCATTTTAATCGCTGGCTCCATTTTCTTAGTCAGCGAAGCCAGACGGCAGCTATGCCACAACTCTCTTATATAGACGATACGATCGTCGCTATCGCAACGCCGGCCGGCCAAGGCGCGATAGGTATGGTCCGTTTAAGCGGGAATAACGCCTTGAGGATCGCCGATAAAATATTTGCATCCCGGGACAAACAGAAGCCGTCGGCGATGAAAAGTTTTACGGCGCATTATGGGGACGTTATCCGGGGCAAGGAGACTATCGATGAGGCCTTGTTGACCGTGATGCGCGCGCCGAAAAGTTATACGCGAGAAGACGTGGTTGAGATCAGCGCGCACGGCGGGGTCGCGTCGGTGCGGGCGATCTTCAATCTGGCCGTTACGTTGGGCGCGCGTGTGGCCGAACCGGGGGAGTTCACCAAGCGGGCGTTCTTAAACGGCCGGATCGATCTGGCCCAGGCGGAGGCGGTCCTGGACCTGATCCATTCCCGGACCGAGGCGTTCTTGCGGGTCAGCGCCAATCAATTAAAAGGTGAATTATCGACGGAATTGGAGAGGATCCGGGAACAGCTGATGAACGTTTACGTGACCATTGAGGCCATCATCAATTTTCCCGAGGATGATGTCGATGTCGAGAAAAAGTGGGCATTGTCCTTGCACGAACGCATGCACGAGGCGCAAAAAGCTATCCAGCAATTGTTGGATTCAGCCGATCACGGCCGGATCTTAAAAGAGGGGATCAAGGTCGTTATCTGCGGCCGGCCCAATGTCGGCAAGTCGTCGCTGTTAAATGTTCTTTTAAAGCAGCCGCGGGCTATTGTGTCGCCGATCGCCGGCACGACACGCGACACCATTGAAGAAACCGCGCAGATCGAGGGGATCCCTTTTCAGCTGGTCGATACCGCTGGCGTTCTCGAGCCGCGCGATCTCATCGAAGAAGAAGCTATCCGGCGCAGTCAAATGTCTATTCGCGGCGCGGACCTGGTACTTTTTATCCTGGATGCGAGCGCGGCGCTTAACGCTGAAGACGAAAAACTTTTTGATCTCGTGCGCGGCCGGCCGCTGGTCATTATCCTTAATAAATGCGATTTGAGATCCACCATCGATGAGCGCAAGGTCAAGGCCGCTTTTCCGGATGGGAGGATCCTGCGTGTTTCCGCGCTTAGTAAAGAAGGTATCACGCAACTGGAAAAAGAGATCGTCGCGCAAGTTTGGCACGGTAAGGTCGTCGACACGCACGGGATCTTGATTAGTAACGCGCGGCATGTGCGCGCGCTGCAAGAGGCCTTGGCGGCCCTCACGCAGGCCCGGGAAACGCTCAAGAAAAGAATATCTCTGGAATTTGTCTCGGAGGAGATCAAGCGGGCGGTAAATTTTCTAGATACAATTACCGGACGTCACATCGACAATGATCTGCTGGAACAGATCTTCGCGCGGTTTTGCATCGGGAAATGAACATTTTCTAAAAGAGGCTTATTCCTGAGGGCCTCTTGGTGGCGTTTTTTGTTCCATCATCCTGACGTTCATGTCCAATATTTTTTTGACCAGTTCCGGGTCTTTCATCACCGCCTGCATCTTGGGGTTCGCCACCAGCTTGGCGAAATTCTTGTCCCGGATATCCCGCATGACCTCTTCATCCGTCAGAAGCGCCTGGATGGTCTTGTCTTCCCAAACGGCTTTGTATTCCGCCGAGGATTGCAGGTTTTGCAGTTGGTTTGGGTCTTTTAGAACTTGTGAAACCGCGCGGATGTCGATGGATTTCTTGGGAACGAGATGCTTTGTCCATTGATCGACGAGAGAATACGTTCCGGAGTCAAAGATATCCTGGCGCACGCCTTCGATCCAGGAAGCGTTGCTGGGGATCAGGGCAATGAGAACGATGATCAGCAAGAGATTGATGTCGCCCCAGAGCGCGCAAAGGCCCGCGCCCCAGGCACGGCTGGCCGGGGAGATCGTTTTATCGACGTTGACCGCTTTTTGCCAGATGGTTAACGCGAAAGAAAGCAAAAGGTTTAGAAGCATGGGCGCGCCGATACTGATCGCAAACGCCATAATGATATTATGGTTTTGGGAATAATAGATCATGGCCATAACGCATCCCAAAAGAAGCGCGATCGGTCCGATCAGGGTACGCAACAGTCCTTGCGTCCAGCCGCGATACAGGAAATAGAGCGTTAACGCCAGTACAACAGAATCCGTTATGGAAGACAATGTCGACTCCTTTCTACGGGCTTCCTTCAAAGTAACAACCCATTCCTTGCTTTGCAATATTTTTTTGTCAAATATTTGCTTTTTAAGGAATAATGTATTATATTTGAATTGGTGAAAACGCTTTCCTGAAAGCAAGAGTTCTCATAGGCAGTGCCCCTGGATAACGATATTTAAGTTTTAGATAATAAAGAAGTTATAAAAATGCAGAATAAAAGAAAAAACCCTCGGCATACCTGCACTGTTCCTGTGGATGGCAAGCAGGGGGGGCCGTTCGAATCCAGCAAGACCGTGGATTTCAGTCAAGGGGGGTTGGGGTTGATCTCGAATCGCCGGATCTCCCTTAATAAAAAGATCGCCATTCAGCTGGATCTGTCCGAAGAAGGACAATCCGCCCTGGTGGTCGGCAAGGTCCAGTGGGTCAGCCCGATCGCGCAAACGAATCACTTCCGGATCGGCGTCGCGTTTAAAGACATGTTTCAAGGCTCCCGGGCCAATGTGAAGGATTATTTGCGTAATAAGTAAGGGCCTTTTGTGAAGTTTAACGCTTAACAAAGGACGAGCCCCGTGCAAATAGCAGAGCGCAGTGCGGAAGACCGCAGGACATTTGAGCGTTTCATCGCTCGTTTTCCGGTCAGGTTCAGAGACAGTCACAAAAGCTACGGCACGAACATTTCGCTACGTAACGCTTCCGCCCAAGGCATCAAGATCACCACTAAAGAGCAACTTTTCGTTAATGACAGCGTCACATTGGAGATCGAACTGCCTGATTGCAAGCGGCCGATGACGTTAAAAGGCCAGGTGGTCTGGGTCACCAATGACAACGAATCCGGCATGCGCGATGTCGGTTTGAAATTCCATACGATCGATCTTGTCCATATGTCCCGGTTGTACCAATTCATTCCGCCCGCCATGGCGTCACTTTAGAATTTCAAGACGCCTTCTTCTTAAGATGCTTGTCTAATGACATCTTCCGTATTACAATGGTATCTTTAAATTTGACATCATAGTCAGGGAAGATTCGATGCGTCATCCAGTCAATAAGTTGTACACCTACCTTGAGGACGGGATCAGTTTTTCTTCGCAGGAAGCCACGGGGCTTAAGACCATTTATTTTCCGCTTTGTGGTGTTGATTCCACCGGTATTAAATCCGCCATCACCCCTTCTTTAAGCGGCGACATCAAGATCGACAGTCTCCGGTATCTGACCAAGCCGGTCTCAACCGAAGACCTGCGCAACGATCTGCGCGATTTTTTTTGTCACGTCAAGGGTAAGGGCGTGTTTTCCCTCGCCCAGGCTTCGGCCTCCGATGATGCCGCGGTCGCGGCAGGGCCATTGTGGCATAAACTGACGCGCCGTCATCCCAAGGCGGGACTCGTCCTAGAAGCGGTCAATTTCGTACCTGTTACCGGTGAGAACGTGGAACTGATGCGCGTTACCGTCAAGAATATTTCCAGGAAAACGGTCCAGATCACACCGACCTTCAGCCTGCCTGTTTTCGCCCGCGCCCTGGCCAACAAACACGACCACGAGCATGTCACATCCCTTTTAAACAGGATCATTCAATTGCCGCACGGGGTTCTCGTTGAGCCAACGATGCTTTTTAACGAGCATGGGCATAGGGTCAACCAGACGGTTTATTATGTCCTGGGCGCGACGGACAAAGAGGAGGGTCCTGCCGGGACATTCCCAACAGCGCGGAGTTTTTATGGTGAAGGGGGAACGGGTTTTGCCCCCGAAGCCGTGGTTAAAAATCTTGCGCCGGAAATTCTTCCCCGGGAATCTTTGGACGGACAAGAAGCAGTGGGGGCGCTGCGTTTTAAGAAAATCAGCCTGGGTAGCGGCCGCAAGAAAGAATATTTTATTGTGATGGGAATAGGGTCAAGCCGTGGCGAAGCCCAAAAAGTGTTCACGCGGTTCGCTTCGGCTAAAGAATTTGAGTCGGCGTTTTTGCGGAATCAGAAATTTTGGATGAAAAAGGCGCAGGCCATTTGTTTGAAAACGGCGGACGCGGGGTTTAACGCGTGGATGCACTGGGTCAGTTTGCAGCCGGTATTGCGACGGATATTTGGATGTTCATTTTTGCCGGACCACGATTACGGCAGGGGGGGCAAGGGCTGGCGGGATCTTTGGCAAGATCTTTTGTCTTTGATCTTGATCGAACCGGAGAACGTGCGCGCGACATTGATCAACAATTTCGCGGGCGTACGCGTCGACGGATCGAATGCCACCATCATCGGTACGGCGCCCGGCGAATTTCTGGCGGACCGTAACGCGATCTCGCGGGTGTGGATGGACCACGGCGCGTGGCCGTTTCTGACACTTTTGTTGTACATCCACCAGACGGGCGACACGGATATCTTGTTCGAACGACAGAATTATTTTTGCGACCCGCAGACATTCCGCGGCCAGCGCTATGACCGGGCCTGGACGCCGCAGGAAGGCAACCGCTTGAAGGATTTTAACGACCGTGTTTATCAGGGGTCCATTTTAGAGCACATTCTGGTCCAGCACATTGTTCAGTTTTTCAACGTCGGGGAACACAATATCACCCGCCTGGAGAATGCCGATTGGAACGACGGGCTGGACATGGCCGCGGCGCGCGGGGAAAGCGTCGCGTTCATGAGTTTATACGCGGGTAATCTTTTAAACTGCGCTGATCTCCTGGAGCACGTTGCTGCGCGCCAGGACATTCGGGAGATCTCGCTGGCCAAGGAATTTTTGGTTCTGTGCGATTCGATCGCCGGTACCAATATCGATTACGGCGACGCGCCGGCCAAGAGAAAGCTTTTGTTCGAGAAATATTTTCCGTCGGTCCAGCCGCGTTTAAGCGGCGAACAGGTCAACGTCAAGACGGCTGACCTCGTACGTGATCTGCGCCGCAAAGGGAAATGGGTCTTTGAACACATCAAAGTTCAAGAGAAGATATCGGCTGATGGTCAGGGTTGGTTCAACGGCTATTACGACAATCAGGGGAAAAGAGTTGAGGGCGCGGAAGGCAAAGCGGTGCGAATGACGCTGACCGGCCAGGTCTTTCCTTTAATGAGCGGGCTCGTCGACAACAAAGAGGTCGCAGAGGTCGTGGGGAGCGTACGGCGATATTTGCGGGACGAAAAATTGGGTGGCTATCATCTGAACACCGATTTTGGCGTGGCGCATTACCTGGATCTGGGCCGGGCCTTCGGGTTCGCCTACGGGACCAAAGAAAACGGCTCTTTCTTCAGCCACATGACGGTCATGTTCGCGTATTCTTTGTACAAGCGGGGATTCGCGCGGGAAGGCCAGGAAGTTATTGGGTCCATTTTCAAAATGTGCGCGGACACGCAAAAAAGTAAAATTTATCCGGGCATTCCGGAGTATTTTGATTCCCAGGGACGTGGTAGATATCATTACCTCACTGGTTCGGCCAGCTGGCTGGTTTTGACCGTATTGACGCAAGCTTTCGGTGTCCGCGGCGAGTACGGCGATCTGATCATTGCCCCGCAGCTTTTAAAGGATGAATTCGATCTTCAGGGAAAAGCGAGCATCACCTGTCCCTTTGCCGGGAAAAATATTAATATTACTTTTATAAATAAGCGAAGGTTAGATCTTGGTTCGTACGCGGTCAAAGCGGTCGCCTCCCAGGGGCAGCCGGTCACCTGTGACACGCTTTCTTCCTCATGCATCAAGATTCCACGGAAGTTTTTTCAAAAATCCAGCCATGTTTCCCTGACGGTCGAGTTGGAGTAAAACCCGGAAAGTCTTTTTGACAATCCGTAGGTGGAATGTTATACTTAAGTCTCTTTGTATTCCAGAAATTTGAACAGAGCCGTAAGCTTCTTTGATCGTGTCAGATAGGGCCGCCCGCTTGTGAACCGGAGAGGGCGAGCCTCGTCATTTCTTCTAGGTAAATAAGTAAAATGACGGGAGGTTTAATGAGAAAAGTAGTCAGCCTTGCTCTTTGCTTGTTCCTGTTTTTGGGGTGTACCCAAAAGAAAGAAGACCTCAACACGATCACGATCTGGCACTGGATGACCGACCGCCAGAAGGCCTTCGAAGAATTAGCCAGATTGTATGAAAAACAAACCGGCGTGAAGGTCAAGATCGACCTTTACGCCCCCTCCGATGCCTACAGCCAAAGGATCGTCGCCTCCGCCCAGTCCCACGTCCTTCCCGACATCTACGGTATTCTCGATAAAAAAGAGATCTTTGCTTCATTTATCCAAAGTGGTTTTGTCGCGGACCTGACCGGGGAGTTCCAGAAAGATGACGCCGCCTGGGAAAAAATGCTCTTTTCCAAAGCTCTGGACGTGAACCGCTTTTTCGAAGGGAATATTTATGGCGTCAAAGCGGGGATCTATGGAGTTCCGCTGGATGTCACCAATATGCAGATGTTGTACAATAAAAAGCTTCTTCAGAAAGCTGGCATCAAGACCCTGCCAACGACCTTTCAGGAATTCATTGAGGCCGGGCAAGCCTTGAAACGCGTGGGGATCGCCGGATTGGTTTCCGGCTGGGGAGAAATGTGGTTGATCGACTGTTTTGCCTCGAATTACGCCTTTAACATTATGGGTGAAGACAAGGTCATGGCCACTTATCGCGGGGAAGTTCCTTACACGGACCCCGACTGGATCAAGGTATTCAGTATTTTTAAGACATTGCAGGAGAAAGGTGTATTGGCCGACGGGGTCGTGACCAAACCCAACAAGTACGCCGAACAGGATTTCGCGCTCGAGCGCGCGGCCTTCGCGTTTAACGGTTCGTGGTGTGTCAATGTATATGGTGATATGAACCCGAATCTGGAATATGGGGCGATGCTGCCGCCCCCGGTCAATCCCGATCTGCCGATGCGCATCTGGGGCGGGGCCGGGTCGTCATTTGTCGTTAATAACGCGTCGCCACGCAAAGATAAAGCGATTGCGTTCTTAAAATGGCTTACACAAAAAGACCAACAGGCGTTTTTGTCCTTTACCACGAAGAATTTACCCTCGAACCGGGAGGCGCTGGCTTCGATACCCGCGATCCTTTCGGAATTCGCCAGTGTCATGGATATGACGACGCATCCCACGATCTGGCCATACAACGAGAACGCGCTGGTCATCGAGAAATTTGATAAGGGGATCCAATCGATCATTATCGGGGAGAAAACCCCCGCAGAAGTCGCGCGCGAGGTGCAGCAGATCAAGGAGCGCGAGCTCAAGAAAGCGAAACAATGAGATCGAGGCGAGCATTTCCATGCGCGTAAAGAATTTCTCCTGGTTCCGGCTCCAGGACAATCTTAAGAATTTTTCTTTCGTCCTTCCCGCTATTCTCATATTTTCCATTTTCTACATTTATCCTTTTTTTGATATCTTCCGGCTGTCTTTTCATGAATGGAACGGCATCACGCCGTCGATGAAACTTGTCGGGTTGCAAAATTTCCAGGAGTTGATGCAGGATGGGGTCTGGTGGCAGGCGATGTGGCATGCAGCGTACATTACGCTCATCGCGCTTACGTTCCAGAACATCCTGGCCTTCGCATTGGCTTTGGCCTGCGACCGCGAGATCCGCATGAAGCGGTTTTACCGCGTTGTCTTTTTTATCCCGCCGGTTCTATCCGAGGTCGTGGTGGGGCTTATCTGGCAGTGGATCCTTTACGCGGGGATGCAGGACGGGCAGCATATCGGACTGCTGAATTATTGGCTGACGAAGACGGGGTTGCCCCACTTGGTCCACAACTGGCTTTCGGATCCCACGACGGCGTTGACCTGCATCGCCGTTGTTCATTCCTGGAAAGGGTTCGGATGGGGATTCATCATGCTTTTGGCGGGCTTGCAAACGATCGACCGGCAGCTTTACGAGGCCGCGCGCGTCGACGGGGCCAGCTCCTGGAGGCTTTTTACCAACGTGACTGTTCCGATGATGGTGCCGGTCATGTTGGTCGTGGTGATCTTGACGGTGCTGGCCTCCATGCAGGTTTTTGTGTTGGTTTTGTCGATGGTCGGGCAGGGGCTGGGATACCACACGGAAGTCCCGGTCACGCGTATTCTCTCGGCAATGACGGGGACCAACCGTTTCGGGTACGCCTGCGCGATGGGCGTTAATTTCGGGGTTATCCTGATCATGGTCTCGGTGGCCTTTAAATGGCTGTCGAACCGGATGAAGCAGGCGTAAAGGGGGGAAGGTCCATGATGGAAAACAATTCATATGTGGTGCAAAGAACGATCAAGGGATTTTTGATCCACATGTTCCTGATCATTTTTGCGGTCACCTGCCTGTTCCCGCTTTTCTGGATGCTGCGCAGCGCCCTGATGACCAACGAAACCGTCTTCACGGACAAGTCGTTTATCCCCCACACGATCAACTTCGGGAATTTCGCCCAGGCGTGGACCGAAGGAAATTTTGGCATATATTTTTTTAACAGCCTGCTTTATACAACCTGTGTTGTCATCGGTATTGTGCTGGTCTCGTCCCTGGCCGCGTATTCTTTCTCCCGGCTGGATTTTCCGGGAAAGAATTTTTTCTTCTATATGTTCGTAGCCGCGATGATGATTCCTCTGCCCGGGAGCTTCGTTCCTTTATATCGGTTGATGACCGTGCTGGGGTTGATCAACACGCGTATTGGTTATATCTTATGTATGATCAACGTCGGGCTCTCTATGAGCATTTTGTTGTTAAAGACGTTTTTTGACAAGATGCCCTCCGACCTGGAGGACGCGGCTCGCATCGACGGCTGCAGCCGGCTGGGTATCTGGCGGCACGTGGCACTTCCTTTGGCCCGGCCCGCCTTGGCGGTCATTGTCATTTTCAATTCGCTCAACGTCTGGAATGAATATATATTAGCGACACTTTTGTTGAATGATAGATCGTTGATGCCCTTGCAGCGCGGCTTGATGGTCTTTCAGGGGACCCACAGTGTCGATTACCCGTTGTTAATGGCAGGTTTAACGATCGCCGCCATTCCTATCGTCGTCATTTATCTCGCGATGCAGAAGCATATTGTGAAGGGACTTTCGTCGGGAGCCATCGTCGGATAAAAGACATGCGGATCAATTTGCGACTCACCACTTTCATCCTCGCTGTTATTTTTTTGGGACCCGTGTACGCCCAGGAGCAACCTGTGTCTGAAGTTTCCTCTCAAGAGCTTGTCCGCCAGGCGTGGGAGGCTTCGGGTCAGAGGAATCTTGAGCGGCTGGAAGAGTTGGTCAAACAATGCCTCGCGCTCTACGGGAAAGAGGCCAAAGAACAGGAAAATCGGCTTACCGGATTTCCGCAGCGCGGCCAGGAAGAACAATACCTGGCGCTTAATAGTGTGGCAACCTGTCTTTTCATTAAGGCCGAGGCTTTGATGAATGCCGGCAAAAGTGAAGAAGCCGTCGTGAAGTTCCAGGAGATCATCGATGAATATCCGTGGGCGCAGGCATGGGACCCGCGGGGATGGTACTGGTCGGTCGCGGAGAAAAGCCAGGCCAGCATCAATGTTTTGACCGGCAAGATCGAGGAAGAACCGGAAGTCCAGCCGGAAAAACTCCTGCGGACCAAACCATATATTCACACCAAGGGCAAAGTACGGATCGTGGATTATCAGAAGTATGGTGAATTTCAAAAAGTAGGGACGCAAGATTATGTGTATGTCATTAAAGATATGGAAGGGTTGTCCGCGGCGGTCGGCGAAGGGATCTACCCTAACAGCAGCGCGATCTATCAAAATCCCCGGTATAAAGAGGTCCGTAAAGAAGGACGCTTGAAAGGTAAACACTGGGATTTTGTCAACAGCGACGATCTGGAAGCCGCGTATTTTAAATGGGTGACGGCCCCCGAATCCTGGGGCGTGCGGCTTTTTTATCTGGGGACGATCTTTGAAAAGGCGGGAATGTACGAAGAGGCCCTGCGCGCGTATCACGCCCTGGTCGTGCATTTTCCCAAGACGGTCGCCTGGACGTATTGGCAGACGCCGTGGTATCCGGGGCAGGCGGCCATCGCCAAGATCCGTTATATCTTGCGGATCCATCCGGAACTGGACCTCGCGGACAAATATATGAAGATCACCGTCCATAACGGGTTCGATAATGACGTCGCCAACGACGTGATCGCTACTTATCCGGGGAAGATCGTTCAAAAAAGCCTTGTTGACAAGTTGAAGGAAAAATGGCATCTGGAAGACAGGATCGAGTTGGGCGCGCCCAAGAAGCGCGTTGGGGGAGGGGAAGTGCAACTTGTTCAATACGCGAACGGGCACTGGCAGCTTTTGGTCCAGGGGAGGCCTTACGTCATCAAAGGCATCACTTATGCCCCCACCAGGATCGGCCAAAGCCCGGATAAGGGAACATTGGCCAATTGGATGGAAGAGGATACCAATGGCAATGGCCGCATCGACGGGCCGTATGATTCCTGGGTGGATAAAAATCGCAATAATACCCAGGACCTGGATGAACCGGTCACCGGTGATTTCGAGTTGATGAAGGCAATGGGCGCCAATACGCTGCGCATCTACACCCATCCCCAGAAGCCGGACAAGGCGCTTTTGAAAAAGATGTTCAAGGAATACGGTTTTCGTGTCATTATCGGAAATTTTTTGGGTAAATACGCCATCGACTCCGGAGCGACCTGGGCCGAGGGGACCGATTACGAAAATCCCGAGCACCGGAAGAAAATGATGGAGTCGGTCCAAAAGATGGTCATGGAATTTAAAGATGAACCTTATGTCCTGCTGTGGGTCTTGGGTAACGAAAATAATTACGGGGTCGCCTCTAATGCCGACAAGAAACCGCAGGCGTATTTCGAATTCGTCAACGAGGTCGCGCGCTGGATAAAATCCGTTGACCCGAACCATCCGGTCGCCGTCAATAATGGCGACACGCTGTTTCTGGATATTTTTGCCAAGTACGCGCCGGACGTTGATATTTTCGCGGCGAACGTTTACCGCGGGAATTATGGATTCGGGTCGTTCTGGGAGCAGGTTTTTGACGCGGCGGCCAAGCCCGCGTTCATCTCCGAGTACGGTTGTCCGGCCTTCGCGCCACATCTGACACTGGAGGAAGGCGAAGTAGCCCAGGCCGCATATCACCGCGGCAACTGGATGGATATCGCGGAAAATCTTGCCGGGCGGCGTGGTACGGGTAACGCGCTGGGAGGGGTTGCCTTCGAATGGGCGGATGAATGGTGGAAGAATTATGAGCCCTACCGTCATGACCGCAAGTCGGATGCCATCGGACCGTTCCCGGGTGGGTATTATTTCGAGGAATGGTTTGGGTTAACGGGCCAGGGCAAGGGTCAACACAGCCCGTTCCTGCGGCAGTTGCGCAAGAGCTATTTCGCGTATAAGGAGATGTGGAGTCGTTAAGAGAGATTGGCGCTTTTTCAAAAAATAGTGTATACTTAAGATTGTTCAAGAAAGCGCTTGCCAGGCTATAAATTTAGAGAATAACCATTAAAATCAACAGGAGGATGTATGAAAAGGGGTTTTCTTGGGTTAATGTTTTTCGCGGCTACATTGATCATGGGCACACCATCGCAAGTTTCTGCGGCTTACAATTTTGGCGATTATCGTTCTGAAACTCTCGCGACCAAGAGTTGGGGTGCTTTAAAAGACGGTGATCTGGAAGCGGTTTTGGCGTATACCAACAAATGTGTCGAGCTGTATGCCGATCAGGCCAAAAAAATGCAAAGCAGTTTGACCGCCTATCCGACCGGCAGCAATGATCAGATCTTTTCCTATTGGGCCTTAAACGACATCGCGACCAGCCTTTTTATCCAGGGGGAAGCTTACCGCAAGGTGAACAAGAAGGAAGAAGCCCTGGCAGCCTATAAAAGGGTGGTCAATGAGTTTTCTTATGGCCAGGCTTGGGATCCGCAAGGATGGTTCTGGAAACCGGCGGAAGCCGCCCAGGAAAAGATATCCATGCTTGAGTCCGGATCAAGTCTGGACTTTGGAGATTATTCCTCTTCATTTTTGACAACAAAGGCATGGAATGCCCTGGAAGCCAATAAGCCAGATGAAGTTTCTGCCTATGCCAATAAAGTGATTGATCTGTATGCAGCGAAGGCCAAAGATATGCAGAATTCCCTCTCGGAGTATCCCTGGGAATCCAAAGATAAAATATTTGAATTTTGGGCGCTTAATGACGTAGGCACGTCCCTTTATATCCAGGGCGAGGCCTATCGTAAGGCCGGCAAAAATGCCGAGGCCAAACAGGCTTACCAAAAGCTGGTCGATCAGTATTATTATGCCCAGTGCTGGGACCCCAAAGGCTGGTTCTGGAAGCCGGCAGAAGCCGCCCAGCAGGCCCTTGATGAGTTAGGGGAGATTTAATTATCTAGAAGCTCTTAAGGTTTTTAAGGACCAATGAGGTTATTTTCAGTTTTATCTTTTGTTGTTTGCGCGTTTTTCGTAGTTGGTTGCGGAAATTCAAGCAAGACGGCAGAGTCGCCGGAGAAATCCGGCGACTCCGTGCTTCATAACGCCTTTCTTCCACAAACGGACCAAGTCCCCGCCGAAGAAGTCGATTCCTTCAAACCTTTTTATATCTATTCGGACAAAGGTTCCCCTGATAACCATTATGTCCCCTCAGGCTTCATGCCCAACGGTAAATGTCTGGCCCTCGATGAGGCTTGGGCGGAAAATTGTCATTCCGGGAAAAGCTGCATCCGCGTGGAGTATGACGTGATGTGCTCGCGCAAAGACCAGCGCTGGGCCGGTATTTATTGGTTGAATCCGGCCAATAACTGGGGACAGCGCAAGGGGGGCTTCAACTTAACCGGAGCCCAACAACTGACATTCTGGGCCAAAGGCGATAAGGGCGGCGAGCAGATCCAGGAGTTTACTATTGGTGGCATCATGGGCAATTATCCCGATACCGATACCGCGGTCATTGGCCCCGTGATCTTGTCTGGCGAATGGCGGCGTTACACGGTCGATCTAAGAGGTAAAGACCTTTCCTATATCAGCGGCGGGATCGCCTGGTCCACGTCCGAAGACGTCAACCCCGAAACCTGCACGTTCTATCTCGACGAAATCCGGTTTGAATAATCCTGCCTCGAGCGGGTAAACCATCCCGGTGAATCAACCTTTTGTGCCAAAATTCGCCATCGTTGTCAATGCCAACCCTTTCGTTCACGTTCGCCCCTCCCCTCTGGGAGGGGCTCAAGTTCACTCCAGGATTGGCATTGACCAGTAACCTTTTGTTCGCGTTCCGGGGAAGTCTTAGACAAAAGCCATCTCTCCTATTAACGTTTCGTTAAAATTTCTTAAATAATTATTGCAAACTTTTCTTCGTATGGTATATATAGTGCTTAGTATACCTATTGTGATTACCATAACTATATCAGGTCTCATCAAGAATGCTCATGCATAGAAGGTCCAACTCTAATATGATATCCGCGGCGGAGATCACACAGAAATTCCATATCACTTACCAGGCGGTGAACCATTATACGAATTTGGGATTATTGGATGTGGTGACCAAAACCGGTAACGTGCGGATGTACGATCGCGGAGAAGTCCGTAGACGTTTGGAAAAAATCGCGCAGTTGGTCAGGGAGGGGTATTCCCTGCGTTTAATCCGCAAAAAATTGACTGGATTATGAGCGACGATCTGATCCCGCCGGTTCCACCGGCAGAGCGAGTTTTTAAGATTCCTTCTCCGCAAAGGGAGACCCATGGCCCGGAAAGTAAAAAACTTTCCGGGGATGTGATAAAGAATCAAAATTCGCCGGCGGGGAAAGGCCTTAAAGGTTTTTTTTTAGGAAATATCCGGCAATTTTTGGCAAAAGGGCTTCCTTTGTCAGGGAAGAATCCGGGCGGTTCGGGGCCCCAGTCCTTATTCGCTTCCCCGATACGCTTGCAGGGGATGGATTCCGTCAAGCAGCTTTTGACGAACGGCATTGACTTAGACGCGGTCAACAAGGTGTTGACCGGGATTTTGGTCATTTTAATGGTTTATGCCATAACCGTCGTGGTCAACAGAAAATCCAGTATCGATAAATTAATGCAGAGCATTTCGCATATCAGGTTCGAGAAATCGACTTCACAGGCCATTGAAGCGTATCAACCGGTGGATTATTACCTGGGGCAGGTGCATAGCCGGGATATCTTCAACCCCGCAGGGGAGGTCAAGCTGCAGGTCATGCCGGAGGCGTTGCCGCCGCCCGCCCCGCCCAAACCGAAATTAAAGGAAATGGCCAATGGCTTGAGTGTCGTGGGGATCGCGTGGGGAGAAACCCCCAAAGTCATGATCCAGGATGCGGCGACCCAGGAAATATATTTTTTGAAGAAAGACGATCTGATCGGGAAGACCGAGATCAAGGTGAAGGATATTCTGCGCAGCAAAGTGGTTATCAGCTATGGTGAAGAGGAGATGGAATTGTGAGAAATAAGATGTATCTTCTGCTGGCGATATTCATAGCGGCCTGCGGGGTGCCGGCGGTCGCGGCGGTGGAGAAAACAGAGAACTCCGCCATGGCCGAGTCGTTGAGTACCGTCAGCCAGGAGGCTTTACCCGCAGAGGATTTTCCCGGCTTGGTAAAAAAGATCTCGGTGGATATCAAGGGCATGTCGATCGTGGATTTTCTTAAATTTTTGGCCGTTGAGGGGAATATGAATATCGCCATCGCCCAGGACGTCGCCGGGTCGGTCAATTTACTGGTCAACGATGTCAGTATCAGCGATATTTTGAAGATCCTTCTTTCTACCAATAACCTGGCGTATCAGATCCAGGGGAACGTCATCAAGATCATCTCCAGCAACGAATATAAGATCCGCCAGGGAGTGGATTTTAACGACCAGCGCCGGACGGTCATTTATCAGCTCAAGTACGCCTCAGCCCAGAACGTGGGCACGCTTTTAGGCAACGTCAAAAGCGATATCGGGAAGATCATCTTTGATGATACTACGGGGTTGCTGGTCATTGTGGACACGCCGCAGAAGATCGAGGAGATGGACGCGATCGTTAAAAGATCAGATATAGCGACGATCTCCCGCCAGCTGCCGACGCAAACGAAAGTTTTTGAATTAAGTTACGCCAAGGTCGACGCCATCCAGGCGGAGGTGACCGCGGCGCTCACTCCCAACGTCGGCAGTATCCGCACCGACGTGCGCACGAACACGTTTGTCATAACGGATCTACCGCATAAGCTCGCAGAGGTCGGAACTATTATCAAGGCATTTGACCGCAAGACCAGGGAAGTTTTCATCGAGGCAAAGATCATCCAGGTCACGCTCTCCGATGTCTTTAAATGGGGGATCGATTGGGACCGGCTTTTTACCGCAGGCCAGGCCGGCGGGATATCAGACCTTTCCATTACGCCGGAATCATCATTGCCTTTGGGGCTGGATGATACTTTTGGTAAATTGACCCTCGCGCGCACGGGTACCAATGAGCTGAATTTTGTTCTGGAGGCGCTGGCGACCGTCGGGGAAACCAAGATCCTCTCCAACCCGCATATCGCGACCGAAGAAGGCAAAGAAGCGACCATTAACGTCATCACCAAGCAGCCGTATTCGGAAACGACCACGACCACGACCGACGCCGCCACCACCGAATCGACCGATTTTACTTTCGTGGACGTGGGCGTCAAGCTCAATGTGACGCCCACGATCAATAAAGACGGCTTCATCAGCATGTTGATCAAACCCGAGGTCAGCTCCATCACCAGCTTTTTCCCGTCGGAAACGGCCGACCAGCGGGTGCCCGTTATCGAGACCTCCAACGCCGAATCAAGCGTCCTGATCAAAAACGGTACCACCATCATCATCGCCGGGATGATCAAAGATATCAAGTCAAAGTCTGTCAATAAAGTCCCGGTATTGGGTGATGTTCCGGTGGTCGGGCATTTATTCAAGAACAATACCGATACGGTTTCCCGGACTGAAACAATTGTGTTTTTGACGCCGCGCATCATCAGCGGCCATGAGTCGTTCCTGCTCAAGAGAGACGGGCAGAAGGCAATGAAGGGAATAAGGAAATGACGTTAGGATCGGAAATTTTAGGGTCAAGGGTCACGGAACAAGGAACAAGGAAAAAAACCTTGCCCCTTGTTCCTTGCTACTTGACCCTTCTTGTCTTATTTTTATCCCTCCCTGCTCATGCCGCCCCAAGCGATTACGAACTTCTCGTCCAGCGCAATCTTGAATTAAGGGAAAAGATCGGTGTGCTCGAGCAAAAATACACCGCGCTCGAGAACGAGCGTAACGTCTTGATCGGCCACGTGCGCAATTTACAGCAGGAGAGAGAAAAGCTCGCGCAGGACCGTAAGGATGTTGAGGCGGGCCGGTTACGCTATGCGGAATTCCAGAAAGCCATAGAGCAGACCAATGAAAAATTGGGTTTTATGACCCAAAAGCGGGACCAGTTGCAACAAGAGCTGGCTGAAATGAAGGAAAGTGGGAAGGAGAACCAGTCGGCAGTCAAAACGCTGGAGTCGGAAAAGACAGGATTTGGCAAACAGCTTGAAGATCTCAAAGGCGAGATTAGTAAAGTCACAAAGGAACGGGATGAATTGCAGAAAGAATTGGCCGATATAAAAAAGGTGCGTGGGGGAAGCCAAACAACGAT
>Ga0209726_10003616_pt1 | contig 20720 bp, 15 predicted proteins | sample Subgrocontami54m_FD_187453 | JGI IMG/M metagenome (GOLD analysis project Ga0209726, IMG submission 187453) | Subsurface groundwater microbial communities from S. Glens Falls, New York, USA - GMW46 contaminated, 5.4 m (SPAdes) (version 3) | ecosystem: Environmental > Aquatic > Deep subsurface >... | reverse complement strand
CCCTCTGCCACCAGCGGAGATATTACTTTGACTCTGGGAAGCGGCACCTGGAACAGCGACGCCCGTATCAAAGCCGGCACCCGCGTCACCGGCAACGGAGGAGTTGCCACCATCACCGGCACTCCTGCTGCTCAGACCACGATCGCCGCTACCACCTCCACCAACTTCACCAACACCAACGCCATTGCCTCCGGCTCCTGGTACCTCTACGGGACAACGTTTGATGGGAGTGTAGCAAAATTGAATTCGTACGCAACACCTGCAACTGGTGGAACTATCACTACATCCGGTGGAAATACCATACATACTTTTACTTCAAGTGGAACTTTCACTCCGCCTGGTACTGGAAATGTTGAATATCTTGTGGTTGCTGGTGGAGGTGGTGGAGGAATGGCTTGTGGTGGCGGTGCGGGTGGCTTTAGAAGTGGTACGGGATTTGCTGTAACTGCCCAGGGGTACACTGTAACTGTTGGTGGTGGGGGAACGGGTTCAACTACAAGTGTGCAAGGCTCAAACGGAGGCGATTCTGTATTTAGCACAATTACTTCTACAGGTGGTGGTACTGGAAAAATAAACGAGCAAGCTACTGGAACATCTGGTGGCTCTGGTAGTGGTGGTTGTCAAAGAAGTGCAGGAGCTACATCAACTGGTGGTGCAGGAAATACACCATCGACTAGCCCATCACAAGGAAATGATGGAGGCGGAAACGGTGGCTTTGGAACAACTCCATATGCTTCAGGAGGTGGTGGTGGTGCTAGTGCAGTAGGAGGGACTGCAACATCAAACACTGTTGCTGGCGCCGGTGGAGCAGGTACAGCATCTTCAATTTCTGGTTCTTCTGTAACTTATGCTGGTGGAGGAGGTGGTGGTGGGTATAGAGCTACTGTAACCGCTGGTGCTGGTGGTGCTGGTGGGGGTGGTGCTGGCAGTGGGGACGGGACTACTGGAACTGCTGGAACTGCAAATACTGGTGGTGGTGGGGGTAACGGTGGAGAAAATGGAGCAGGTGCAGCAGGCGGTTCCGGCATCGTCATTATTTCTTATACAACAGGGGGTTTTAATGCAGCTCCCACCTCCACCAACTACTCCGTCGCGACGGCAGGAGATCAGATTACGACCAGCAGTTGGGACAATGTGGACAGCGTGGCGGTGACGGAGACGCTCAATTCCCAGACCATTAATTATTCTGTTTCTTTTGATGGAAGAACGACGTTTTATATCTATGATTCCACAACTTCCAACAACGGCTGGCGGCCGATTGCCAGAAATAATTCAGGCACCTGGCAATACAACAGCAATACTACGGCCGGAGTCAGTAATGTCACCTGGACCTCTGCCACCTATAACTCCCAAAACGGCGCCATTTCCCAGGCAGCCGGAGTCACCCAGGATCAGATGAGTGGAACCACCATGGCCGCCCTCACGGCCGTCAACTGGAGAGAAATCAACGGCTTTACGCCCACGACCAACACGCTGGACTTTGCCGCAGCATTAAAAACTACCTCTGCCTCCCAGATTCCCCAGGTAGACCAGATTAAAGTCAACTACACCCAGGCCGGGTACAAGATTGTCCAACAAGACGCAAATACAGCCCGCCTCTACAACTATTCTGGTTCGAACCAGAACCTTCGGCTCGATGTGATCACCGGCGGGCTGGGCCGCAATGCCGGCACCGTCTCTCTGGCCCCGGCCGCGGCGGATACCCAGGCCCAAGATAATACCAATGCCATCTGGATTAATCAGACCGGGGTCAATGGAGCCTTGCTTAAATTGCAACGCGGCGGCACGGATATCTTTAAACTTCAGCAAAACGCCGGCGATGCGGCGATGATGTTGGATCAGAGATTAAGTGGGGATATTCTCACGGCTTCCGCCTCCGGCACCCCACGCTTTACCATCGGCAACTCCGGCGTGGTGACCAGCTCGACGGATAACGCCACCACCAATGCCATTACCGATGTCTTGACTCTCGATCACACCACCTCCGGAACCGCGGCCAATAACATCGGAACGGGGATACTCTTCCGGGCAGAAAACGCCGGCGGCACCACCTTCAGCGCCGGCAGAATCTCCACCATCCTCTCGACGGCTACTGCCAATGCCGAACAAAGCGCAATTACGTTTGATACTGTCACTAATACTTCCGCAAGTAACGTCGGCACCTTCTCGACAACCAGTCAGGGACAACTACCACAAGCTGTCTATTACCACAGCCTCGTCACTGCTACTATCGGAGGCACTCAGTATGTGTATGTAATGGGAGGAGACACTCCCACAGCTGTCTCCACTGTCTACAAAGCCACCATCGACTCCTCGGCAAACATCGGCGCCTTTGCTACGACCTCCCAAGGCCAACTATTGCAAACTCTCAGTCGCCCCAGCACCGTCACCGCCTCCATCGGCGGCACCCAATATCTGTACGTGACCGGTGGGCACAATGGCTCAACTACTGTTTCCACCGTTTACAAAGCCACCATTGATAGTTCCGGCAACATCGGCGCCTTTGCTACGACCTCCCAAGGCCAACTGCCACTAGTTCGCTATAACCCCAGCACCGTTACCACTAGCATCGGCGGCACCCAATATCTGTACGTGACCGGGGGTAACGATGGTGTCAATAATACCTCTACCGTCTACAAAGCTACTATTGACGGATCTGGTAATGTGGGCACATTTGCTACTACCTCCCAGGGACAGTTGCCGCAGATTATGGGTTACCATAGCACCGTCACCGCTTCCATCGGCGGCACCCAGTATTTATATGTGACAGGAGGGAACAGCACAGTTTATATCTCCACCGTTTACAAGGCCACCATTGATAGTTCCGGAAATATCGGCGCTTTTGCTACTACCTCCCAGGGACAGTTGCCGCAGATTATGGGTTACCATAGCACCGTCACCGCTTCCATCGGCGGCACCCAATATCTGTACGTGACCGGGGGGAACAATGGCTCAGCTATCTCCACCGTCTATAAGGCCGCTATTGATTCTTCCGGCAATGTGGGCGCCTTTGCAACCACAAGTCAGGGACAGTTGCCGCAGATTACTTACGGTCTCAGCACCGTCACCGCTTCCATCGGCGGCACCCAATATCTGTACGTGACCGGGGGGAACAATGGCTCAGCTATCTCCACCGTCTATAAGGCCGCTATGACCGGCGGAGCTTCTGGTTCACTTACTCGAAATATGAAATTGGATGGTTCTGGCAACCTGACCATCTCCGGCACGATCACCCAGAGCGGCAGTCCGGATATTGCGGAAAATGTGAGAGTGAGTGATGAGACGATTGGGGGTGGGGATGTGGTGGCTATCGACGAAGTCGAAAGTCGAAAGTCAAAAGTCGAAAGTCAAAACGATATGTATAATAGATTCATCGCCAAAAAAGCAGACGCTCCATACAGCAAGCAACTGTTGGGCGTCATCTCGACGGATCCGGGGATCGTCCTCAATGCATCTAAGAATGTGGTGAATGATGATAAGAGGAGTGCGGACAACGAACGCCCACTTGTCCTCGCTGGCCGCGTGCCGGTGAAGATTGATCCTGATTCAGAACCGATTGTAGTGGGAGACGCGTTAACTGCAAGTACCAAACCCGGGTATGCCATGAAAGCAACGAAGGCTGGGTATGTCGTGGGGAAAGCCCTCGAAGCTTGGGGGGAGGGTCGCCCTGCGACGATCCTCGTCCTCGTCCAATACGGCTACCAGACCGGAGACCTGTCACCAAGTGAGTTTTTCAAGATCACTGCAGGGACGACAGAAGAAGCAAGTCCGAGTGCTACTGTGATTGCCTCTACTACTTCCTGGATCAAAGATCGTTGGGATACTCTGGGGAAGACCAATACTGACCTTATTCAGAGTCTCTGGGTGAAGACCGGGATCGTTTCGACGGATGTGATTTCGCCGCTCTCTTCGGATTCTCCTGGTATAGCCGTCGAACTTGGCCCCACCCAGACGTTTGGTATATATACAGCGGAAGGGAGTCCGAGTGCGGTGTTTGATAGTGCAGGAAATGCTACTTTTTCAGGAACATTATACGCGGATAGAATAGTGACCAGGTTTGGAGAGATCACCAATCTCCAAACGTCAACCGTATCGGCCACGTATATCACCAATGTGTCACAGATAACATTCGCAACGCCGTCTGCTACCATTGTCCGTGAGATGGATGCGACCTCCTCGGCACTGCTCGCACTCCTTGCTCAAGACGTCGTAGCTCTTAAAGAGAAGGGAACGAGTGACGCTCTCATTGACGGGACGATCCTTATAGATAGTACCGGCATCAGTACCATCACGGATACCCTCTATCTCCAGCCTGCGAAGCTGGGAAATCTGGATATCATGGGAGGAACGATTGTGGTGAATACGGCAGGAGACGTGGTGATTAATGGTAACTTAGCAGTGACAGGCGTTCTGGGAGTTAACGTAATATCTCCCTTAGGCGACAATCTCATCATACAGCTTGCCTCCCGATCGGCAGAGGCTACACAGGGCGGATCTTTCGGCCGGTATCTTGTGGTCAACGGCGATGCGACGATCAGCGGTAAATTGGAAACCGCCGAACTTCTCACCAAAAAACTTACCCTCATCACGGAAAAATCCGCAACAGATGCCGCAAATGCAGCATCTTTCGGAGAATCTATTTTGCCAGCCGGTCAAACGAAACTCGTAGTAACGAGTACCAGTATTACCCAAAACTCTCTTATCTTCATCACGCCCACATCAGCGACAGACACGACTCTGTACGTCGTGGATAAAAAGGAAGGTGAGTTTACGGTCGGCATCTCCTCCCCTGCCGCGACGGAGATCAAGTTTAATTGGTGGGTGATAAATTAGACAATCTACAAATCTACAAATAAACAAATCTACAAATGAATGTTTAAATGAATAAATGATTCAATGGGGAAAAGAAGAACAATCATTTCTTCGTATTCTCAATGTGATGTGGCAGCATCAGCCTCTTGATCGTTGGCGCCCATAGAAGTGAGAGAGGACGAAACCTACCCGATGATGAAGCGATAAATTCTTGCGTGGATGTCTCTATCAGTATTGGCGTATTTATTCATTGGTACTCATTGTACCATTGGTAGATTTATTGGTAGATTTATTGGTAGATTTGTCATTTGTAGATTTGTTTTTCAGCCTCTGCCGAGGCTATCTAAAAATTCGAGGTTGTTTTTGGTCTTGCCCAACCGGTCTATCATCATCATCGTGCGCTCTTCGTCTCCTAGAAGCGACAGCATGTGCCGGAGGGTCGCCACCCGTTTCATCATCTCGTCGCCCAAAAGAAGTTCATCGTGGCGCGTACCGCTCTTGACGATATCAAGCGCCGGAAAAATCCTGCGTTCCTGCAGCGCGCGGGAGAGGTGAAGTTCCATGTTGCCCGTGCCTTTAAATTCTTCGTAGATGAGGTCATCCATCCGGCTGCCGGTTTCTACTAAGGCCGTCCCGATGACGGTGAGGGACCCTCCGGTCGTATAGCGTTTCGTGCCCTTGGAAACGAGCGCATCTGCAACTGGCTCCACACAGCGTGCTGCGCCTAAAAATTTCTTTGCCGGATACAGGGCCGCCGGATCAAATCCTCCCGAAAGCGTGCGGCCGCTGGGATTAACGACTAAATTATACGCACGGGCTAAACGGGTAATCGAATCAAGGAGTATGACGACGTCTTTGCCCATTTCCACGAGCCTTTTGGCGCGATCAAGGGCGACTTCAGCAATCCGCGTCTGTTCAGCCGGGCTCTCGTCAAAATTGCTCGCAAACACTTCGCCGTGCACAGAGCGGCTGATGTCCGTGACTTCCTCCGGCCGCTCGCCGATGAGCGCCGCCATCAGGTGGACCTCCGGATAGTTTGCAGATATGCCCGCCGCAAGTTCTTTCAGTATCGTGGTCTTGCCTGCCTTGGGCGCACTGACCACCAGTCCCCGCTGACCAAATCCGATGGGTGCAACCAAATCTACGATACGCATGGACAACGGTCCGCCGGTGGGCAAATCCGCTATTTCAAGTTTGAGCTGCATATTGGGATATACCGGAACCAAATCTTCAAACTTGGGCCGCGCGACCATCTCTTCCGCCGGCTGCTCGTTGATTTTCTCCACTTTCAGAAGTCCCCAAAACCGCTCGTTGTCCTTCGGCGGCCGGGCTTGGCCCTCCACCATATCACCGTTTCGAAGGAGAAACCGTCGGATCTGGGAAAGGGAAATGTAGATATCTTTCTCACTCGGCGTGTACTTGGGGCGCAAAAAGCCGTGTCCCTCCGGCAGGGTGTCCAGGACTCCCCGCACCGTCTCGGTAGGAACATCAACGTCCTGGGTAAAGCCGACACTATCTGAATGGTGCTGAATAAATCCCCCATTATCACCATTTCTCGATTGGTATCCTCCACCTGGTCGATATCCACCCCTATTATGACCAAAATCCCGTCGGAACCCCGGCCTATTCCCTGTATATCCCCCGCCTTGCCTACGCGGAGCATACCCCATTGGCCGATCCCCGCGAATCATGAATTTGGAATTATGAATCATGGAAGAAGATGGGTCTGTTTGCTTCTTTTCCCCTGATTCCTGATTCGAAATTCCAGATTCCTGTTTTACCGGTTCTCCTGCCTCGCCGGCAGGCAGGCCGATCAAATCATCCACGGAAAAAGATCCGGCTGAAGGAGGCTCCGGCGATTCTGGCTTTTTTGCGGACGGACGCGCGGGTCGACTTGCTTTAAATGCCATAGAAGAACATAAAGTTCATGGGAGAAAACGTGTCAATTATCGTGTAATTATCGAGGAAACTGACGTCTACTTGATGTATTAAACCACGCCCCTTGCCTCTTGTCAATAGGTCTCGTATATCACCGTCCCCCCCAACCGGAAGACTTCCGCTCCCAACTCCGAAAACTTCCACTCAGCTAAACTCTTATATTTCTCCCTCTCGAGTTTCCCGACGACGATGTAGCGTACGGCGTATTTGTTGAAAATCGCCCTAGTCGCTTCCCTATCCTCTGACTCATAAATAGTCCGCACCTCCTCGCGCCTGGGGGCTACCACATCATAGCTGCCACGCCAGAGCCACTCATGCACCGGCCAACCGATGATGGTCGGCCGTCCGGTAAACGCCGAAAATCGCCCGTAGTCCGTGTAGGAATCTCCATCTGCCTCTACGATTGCAAAGCGCCCGTTACTTTGATTTTTCAACCATTCGATTGCTGCAAAATCCTCCGGGTATTCTCTCCTTATCCATCCGAATCCTTGGGTCCCCTGATACGTTTTTAAACTATTAAAATAACTCCGCACGGCAAAGATGGGGAATATGGAAACAAGGATGAGTTGAGGAAGAAGGAGGATAAGAAAAAGTTTTCTCTTGCCGCGTATCGCTTTAACAATGGCATATCCCGAAACGATTGAGAAAAGGATAAATGCCTGGTATCCCAACTTAAACATCGTGTTACTCCGAAAATGCGCAGGGTAAATATCCTTAAAGTAGAAGAACTCCGGAACGATGACGAGCGCTAACGCAAAGACGAAAAAAATGAGAAGAAGTTGTTCTGTTTTATTTATTTGTAGATTTGTAGATTTGTAGATTTGTAGATTTTTTATGAGCAGCCATCCCCCACAATAGATAAAAAATCCCCACAAAAGCCACCACATCCAAAGGGGAGAAATTTGGCATTTCTCTACCCCTTCAAAAATAAGTGGACCGAACTTGGTATTGGCAAGGAAACTCGGCGGACAATTGACGGCCACTCCCGTCACAAAAGATTTGAAGTTTATAAGAAACGGCAAGCTGGTAATTCCAACAACCGTCAGGACTCCTCCAATCATAACCACTATTTGTCTCCACTCTCTTTTTCCTCGAATCATGAATTTCGAATCATGAATCAGGGTGAGTAGCACAAATAAACCAAAATAAATAGGACCGTCGAGGGCATTCGTCATGAGCAATACTCCAACCAAAAATCCGTAAAATCCTATCTGTAATAACCCCTGATTCCTGATTCCTGATTCCTGATTCGCCTGACTGGGCACAAAACGGACAAATAACGTCATGAGGAGCGCAATCGCCAACAACACAAACGGAATAGACAACACGTGTCCGTGTACGTCGCTTACCACAAAAGAATAGCTTGGGAACTCATGGATCGTGAATGGGATAAACCTCGTTGCATTGGCATACCAGTACGTATTCATTCCCTCCCCAAGTTTTCCCCATATCCCCCCAATTCCCCCGATCTCCCCTATTTTCCACCCCAGTTCCCAAAAAGGCTTAACGTTCTCCCCTGTGTACCCCTTTGTAAACGCATAGATTGTCTGCATATTCCCGGCCATCGTGACGAGAAATGCCGTGAGTATTCCTCCCCCTATTTGCTTTCCTATACTAAAACTCATGGTGAGTGTGAGCGCAAATATGGTTGCCAACATGAGATTAAACGTGTACGCTAAATCAAGTCCGGAGAGTTTTGTGAGCACAGCGGTCACCAGATGGCCGAAATAGTAATAGTTGATGGGAAGCCCCGCGTACCACATATCCGCCGGCGGGAAATAAGAAGAATTGAGGATCGACTGCATGAAACCAAAATCCATGAACTTCTCCAGTCCCCGGATGCTTGGCTCATGCGCCTTGACCCAACTCCAGAAAAGGAGTGCTGCCAGAAAAAAAAGTTCCTCGAGAATGATTTTTCCCCAATTACCCTTATGTCCCTTATCTCCCTTATTCCCCCATAACCCCAAAAGAAATACCGCAGTGAGAGCCACCCCGATGGACCATACAGAAAACGGCATCACGCGAAAAGTCCCCAGCACAAAAACGATCCAGCTGACGACCGCCATCCCCACGGCTTTACTGAAGAGATAACCGCCGTCGTGCCAACCGGTGAATAACCTTTTCGTCAATGGCCACGCCACCGCCCCTACCAGAAACAGTGTACCCCACCACTGTAGTACTATCCAGAAATCCAAAGCCATAGGAAAATGATACAATTCCCCCATGAAAATAGCCATCATCGGCGGAGGGATCACAGGACTTACTGCTGCGTACACACTCGCCAAAAAGGGCCACAAGATCACGCTTTTTGAAAAAGAAAAAACGCTTGGCGGTCTCGCGCATGGGTTTAAACTTCCCGATTGGGACTGGCACCTGGAATCCGCCTACCACCACCTGTTTACCAATGACCACGCCATCATTAGTCTCATCAAAGAACTTGGCCTTGCCGACAGACTCCTCATTAAGCGCCCAATCACGGCTACACTCTGGAATGGGACTTCCTATCCTCTTGACTCTCCCATGCATCTTCTCCGGTTTCCCGGTATGCCTTTAATTGACCGCATTCGCACCGGAATACTCCTTGCATTTCTTAAAGTGAACCCCTTTTGGCAGCCATTTGAGCATATGACGGCCAAACAACTCTTTCTGACCATCGGCGGCTCCGCCAGCTGGCGGTCCATCTGGGAACCCCTTATGGCCGGCAAATTCGGCCCGTATGCAGATAAAGTTGCAGCAAGCTGGCTATGGGCACGAATCAAGAAACGAACACAAAAGTTATACTACATTAAAGGCGGCTTCCACACCCTAATTTCTGCTCTTGAAAAGGCCATCATACAACGCGGCGGCACAATAAAAAAGAATTGTACATATACTGTTTCTTCACGCGGTGCATTTGACCGCATCCTCCTCACCATCCCCACGCCAACAACTATTCCCCACCTCCACGCCCAAACCCTCATCCTCCAAACCAAAGAGCCGATTCTCAAAAACACCTATTGGCTCAATATCACCGACCGATCGTTCCCCTTCCTGGCCGTCGTCGCCCACACCAATATGATTGATAAAAAATACTACGGCGGCCATCACCTCACCTACTTCGGCAACTATTTGCCGGAAGGACATCCGTATCTTTCAATGACAAAGGAACAGTTGTTAAAAAAATTCTGGCCATATATTAAGAAACTCAACCCGAAGCTACGAAGTAACGAAGTAACGAAGCTTTACGTATTTACCGGTTTTTATGCCCAGCCCGTCCACGAACTTCATTACTCCCGTCGTGCACCAAAATTGGAAACGCCAATAAAAGGCCTCTATCTTGCTAACATGGACAGCATCTATCCCTGGGACCGCGGCACCAATTATGCCGCTGAACTTGGGATAAAAGCGGCAAAAATGATTCATGAAAAAGAGTAATACCGAGGGCGAACCTAAAATTTTCGCGCGGAGCCGGATCCAGTCTTCTGGAGTGCGAGCACGCAAAATTTTTGGTGAAGCCATCGTCGTCGTCCTATTTCTCCTCTTTTCCTTCCTCCTCATGTTCCATACCTTCGGCTACGATAGCGCGCAAAAAAATATTCTGATTGCCCGTACACTCTGGAGTGACTTTGGCAGCCACATCCCGCTTATCCGCTCCTTCTCCATGGGAAACAACTGGCCCCCAGAGTACCCAATATTCCCCGGGGAGCCCATCCGCTATCACTTTCTATTTTATCTGCTCGTCGGGATGCTTGCGAAAATCGGATTCCGGTTGGACTGGGCACTCAATCTCCCCAGCGCTCTGGGATTTGCTCTCCTCCTTTGGGGTATCTGGACGCTAGCAACTACGTTATTCAAAAACAAAGCAATCGCCTTTCTCTCCATTCTTTTTTTCCTTTTCAACGGCTCGCTTTCGTTTATAAAATTTTTTACGCGTCAACCGCTCTCGTTTCGTGATTTTCCGGCATTCGGCCCGTGGGACGGCGGGGTGATCACCGCATTTTGGAACCTCAACATCTACACCAACCAACGCCATCTTGCGTGGGGCTTTGCCTTAGGGATATGGTTTCTTGTTTGGGTAGTATCATCAAAAAAACCTATCATTGGCGCTCTCCTCTGGGGTCTTTCAATAGGAGCGCTCCCCTACTTCCACCAGCCAACGCTTATTATCATGGCCATCCTCATGGGAACCAATTTTCTTTTTTTCCCCCGACTCCGTCTTCCGATTTTAATTGCTGCAAGTATCGGTCTATTTTTGATCGCTCCACAACTCCTCACCATGCCAAAAACCGAATCGCTCTCGTGGTTCCCCGGCTACCTTATTTTCGATCGCTTCACAGTTCCCAATTTCCTCTCTTTCTGGTTCCAAAACCTCGGTCTCCATGCCCTCCTTGTCCCTCTCGGATTTTTTATTCTTCCATCACGGGCTAAAAAAATACTCCTGCCATTATTCTTCCTATTTATACTCGGCAATCTCTTCAAATTTTCTATGGAAGTTGCCGCCAACCACAAATTTTTTAACTTCGCCCTTATCCTCGGCAACATGGTGAGCGCCTATGTCATCATTTCACTCATTCGTCGAAATATTGTAACTGTTGTATTAATACTCTTCCTGACTTTATCCGGAATCATCGACTTTCTTGTGATTGCGGGCGACACCAAGGGTCCACTCCCTGACGTGGGCAATAATCAAACCGCCAGTTGGATCGCTACGAATACCCCCAAGGACGCTCTCTTCCTCAATAGCTCCTTCCTTTACCACCCAGCAAGCCTTGCCGGCAGAAAAATATTCTTAGGCTGGCCGTACTTCGCCTGGTCAGCCGGCTACGATACGTACGGAAGAATGGCGGAGATGAGGACGATGTATGAAAGTAAAGATCCCAAGGTCTTCTGTCCCCTCCTGACAAAATACGGCATAACGTATATCACAGTGGAAGATACGAAAAACGACCCCAATCTGCCCCGCATTGATACAAAGTATTTTGAATCGCGCGCAAAGCCGGTGTTCACCGATACCGAGCGCGATACCCGCATCTATATAACAACGGACCTGTGCCCATAAAAAAACGTACTCTCAATGGGAGATAGCTTGGGACGTACAAAAAATGCGAGCAATTTCGACCTTAATGGGAGATAGCTTGCCTGCCCAACAAACTATCCCCCACAAAGATAAAAATACACTCGCATTTTTACGTCCTAAACCTGCCTGCTTGGTGTAAAATTACTTTTTCGTATAACTTTTTCCCTCAAAAAATACTTTCAAGATTGTATCAACGGGATTGTACACCCATCTTACGCCGGTTTGCAAGCCAGCGGCTTAGATGGGTGGATACTCGGAACGATTCAGATCGTGGAGGGTATACACCCATCATACGAAGATTTGCAAGCCTTGATAGTCAGTTTAAATGAGGCAATGGTTACTCGTATACCTGCGGGTGGGTACCGATGTTTACAAAATAGGCGGTTCCGTCCTGAATATAATAGATCACCCGCACATCGCCGGTGATCGAAAAAGCGCGCTTATGATCGAGTTTCCCCTTCAGCGCATGGTCATTCAGAATGGGGTTTGTTGGATTGAGCTCAAAGAGTCGTGTGCGCTCTTTAAATTTTTTATGCAGATTCACCTGATGAAGAATGCGCTTTTTGTGGGTCCTGATGAATGCCCGGGTAAACTCGATTTTCATGATTCCAAAATCGAAAAAAGCTGATTGAGGTTCTCCGTGTGTGTCACGTTCTTCCCGGCTTTGATATCTCGAATAATTTTGGCATACCGGCGCTCGGCGCGTGCAGAAATGCGCTCTTCGGGATATGCAATCTGCACGGCCAATTCCCGACGGGCAAATTTGTTCACAATGATGCGGATTGCCTCCTGCAAGCTGGAAAAGCCCTGATCTTCTGCTGCCGCCATGGCCTTTTCTTTCAACTCTTTTGACATAGGCACCTGGACAATGACTCTATTCATATACATACAATTGTACTGTTTTTGTATGGGATGTCAAGAAGGGGAAAACCGGAATAATTTCCATAAAAAAAGACCGCTCTAGCGGTCAATTTATCCCCTCCCAGCTTCACTTTTTTTAGTTGACAAACCACACTACTATTGGTAGTGTTATCAAATAGGCATTGTTCTTCCCTGCTCAAAGGAGGAAGTGCCAACTTAAAAAGCATTACTACACGTCGCCCAAACCCAAATTTGCATGCGAGCGGTGGTGATGCTTTTTTTTGGTTACAACGTAAAGACCCGTATCCCTAAGCCTTTTTCTTTCAACTTAAGGAACTGGCCTCTCACCTCTTCCTCAAAGCGCCTTCTCTCTGCTGCAAGCGGAGATACGCGCCTTGCTGCTTTGCCCAAACCCAATAAAGCGAGCAGTAATTTTTTCATCTATTTGCTATTGAACACCTCCTCTTTCGTCTTGTCAAGTCCCATAGGATTTTCCTTCCGTAATTTTCCATGGCTTATAGTTTATTTCTGATTAAATAGGTTATCCTAACAACCTAAAATGAATATTTTGATTTGTTGTGGATAACTTCTGGAAAAAACACATAAGGCGAGCACTCAAATTTTTTGCGCGCAGCCGGATCCAGTCTTCTGGAGTGCGAGCACGAAAAAATTTTGGGTGAAGCCTTATTAGCGGAGTCGGGCAAAGAACAGCTGACCGGCCGGGGTCTGATGGATTTTTGTGATAACGACAGCAATATCTTGGCCGACGAGTGCGCGTGCCCGGTCTACGACAATCATCGTGCCGTCCGGCAGATACCCTACCCCCTGCTCCCGCTCACGGCCTTCGTGGGTGATTTTGATGGTGAGTTCCTCCCCCGGCACGATGGACATTTTTAGAGCCTGAGCGAGATCATTAATATTCAGGACTTTCACGCCCTGGACACGGGCATATTGGGCCAAATTAAAATCTACAGTAACGAGTTTAGCGCCCCACCCTTTGGCAAGAGCCGCGAGTTTATGATCCACTTCCCTCGCTTCCGGCACATCATCGCTTACCACTTTGACTTTTACCGATGGGTTGGCCTTCTGGCCTTTCAGCTTGCCCACCACCTCAAGACCGCGCCTGCCTTTGGCTCGCCGTACACTATCGGGACTATCAGCAATATGCTGAACCTCGCCAAGGACAACTTGGGGAATAATGAGGGTCCCGACGATAAAACCACTATTCACCATGGGGAGAATCCTGCCGTCAATAAGGACGCTGGTATCCAAAACCATCGGGTACTCCCCGATAGTCCCCTTTCCTTGGGATTTCATAAGCTGCGGCTCCCGTCGGAAGGGCCGCGAAGTAAACTGCCCGATGGTAGTAAGATTTTTGACAATCTCACGGGCCAGCGCCCGGGTGAAGGCGGTGGTTGGTTTGGTAAATGCCTCAAACGGTTGGTGCTCAATCTTCGGTGATTTCATCTCTTCCATTGTATCACCTTAATACATTTCAGATACCTGTTTGAGGTTCCTTGCCGTTTTGGGACTTATGACGGTCGTAAAGCCCAGACGCTTGGCTTCGCGGGTGCGACGGTCTTCCGCGCTAATGGATCGGACTTCTCCCAGAAGTCCCAATTCTCCAAAAACTGCGGTCTTGGCGCTCACGGGCTTATTTTTAAACGATGAGAGGATCGCCATGGCAACTGCTAAATCCGCTGACGGCTCCCCAACTTTAATACCGCCGCTTACATTAACAAAAATATCAAAGGTGCCAAGGGGTATATTCAGCCTTTTTTGCAAAATCGCAACGAGGAGTTGGAGCCGGTTGTAATCCACACCACTCCCGACTCTTCGTGGTATGGCGAGCTGCGACGGGACGACTAATGCTTGAATTTCTACCAACATTGGTCGCGTTCCTTCCATAATCACGGTCACCACCGACCCGGGGACATTCGTTACCCGATCTTGTAAGAATAGAGCAGAAGGATTTGTTACTTCCAGTAGTCCTCCTTCTCCCATTTCGAAAATTCCTACCTCTTCAACCGCTCCGAACCGATTTTTGAGAGTCCGAAGGATTCTCGCATTTGCAAACCGTTCTCCTTCCAGATACAGGACAGTATCCACCATATGCTCGAGAACTTTTGGTCCGGCGATCGCACCTTCTTTGGTCACGTGACCAATAATGATGACGGGTGTCCCTCGCGACTTGGCAACAGCGATAAGGATCTCTGCCGAGTGGCGAATCTGGCCCACCGACCCCGCCATGCCTTCAAGGTCGCCCGATGAAAGGGTCTGAATAGAATCAACAATAACAAGTCGTTCTCGAATGTTTTCTGCTATCGTTTCTGCATTCGTCTCCGAAAGAATCATGATGTTGTCTCCACTTATCCCCAACCGTTTCGCCCGGAGCTTCACTTGCTCTGCAGATTCTTCTCCTGATACATATATCCCGCCAATCTTGGCAAGCACATGGAGAACAAGTGTGGATTTTCCGATCCCCGGGTCTCCGGCAAGAAGGGTGACCGATCCCGGCACGATGCCACCCCCCACCACCCGATCAAACTCCTCATACCCACTCTTGAGCCTATTTTTTTCGATGTGTCTGACTTCCGAAAGTTTCTGCGGTTTTGCTCCTTCTGTTCTTCTATTTGTAGATTTGCCATTTGCAGATTTGTAGATTTCTTTGGTCGTCTCAACCAAAGAGTTCCACTCCCCGCACTGCGGGCAACGGCCGTACCACTGCGGCGTCTCATACCCGCATTGCTGGCACACAAATGAAGATCGAAGTTTCATGTGTTACCGATATCCTACCGGCTTTTCGGTTAAGGTCATGGAGAGGCTGACTTTGCGCTGGTCCGGCTTGATTTCCTCAATCGTACAGGTAATCTCTTCCCCTGCTTTTGGCTCCTGCCCGGGGGCAAGCTTGCTAATGTGGATGAGGCCTTCAATGCCGGGGCTAAGGGAAACAAACACACCAAACGGCGTCGCTCGTGTGACCATGCCTTTTACGACACTATCTTTCTCAAACATGTCCAACACATGATCCCACGGGTCCGGAAGGAGCTGCTTGAGCGAAAGGGTCAGCTTGCCGGTCTGTTCGTCCACGCCCACAACTTTGACTTTGAGTGCGTCGCCGACCTTGAGGTATGCGTTTGGATCATCCACTTTTTCCCAGGCGATTTCAGAGATATGAATGAGGCCCTCCACGTCATGACTCTTTCCTTCTTTTGTGACGGTAAACTTAGCAAAGGCACCAAAAGGTACGACACCGGTGATGGTGGCAGCCACACTCTCCCCTACGGGCACTAACGCTAAAATTTCTTTCTGCTTTTCAAGTGCTTCTCCTTCTACCGCCTGCCGCTGGGAAAATACCAAGCGATTGGTCGCCTGATCGACTTCGACGACTTTCACCGTCGCGCGCCTGCCGGAAAGCTTATCCAGCTGTTTACTGGATTCACTATCAAGTTGTGATTGCGGGATATACCCGCGGATCCCGCCATAATCAACGAGGATCCCTCCGCGTACGGGCTCTTTAAAGAGTACCTCGACTACTCCTCCACTTTTTTGCTTTTGCGTAAGTTCCGTCCAGCGCTTCTCAAAGATGTTTCGCCGTAACGACACGACCGGGTTACCGCGGTCATTCTCCTCGACAATTACCTGGCAGATCACGTTATCCCCGGGTTTAAGCGCCATGAGTACTTCTTTGTAGGTTTCCAGTTCGCGGTCGATGACCACGCACTCGGTTTTCCGGCCGATGTCCACGGTGATTTCTTTGGGAGATACACGGCGAATCACCCCTTCCACCACATCGCCCTTTTTGAGGCCTTTGAGGGTATAGCCCGTTAAAGCAAGCAACTCCTCCATGGTCTGGGGTTGTTTTGATGATTTTACTGAAGTTTTTGGGGTAGTATCGTTTTCTTTTTTACTTTTGACTTTTTTTATTGCCATTCATTCATACCGCCTTTCGTTTAGAATATGCCTATTATACCCGATCCTTGCGCTTCACACAACGGCCTCGTAGATACAAAAAAAGCCCCGCAATAATTGGCGCGATTGCCAACCTGCGGGGACTTTACTCTTTTGGTCTATTCCTCTCTTCTCATCCCCTACCCCGTCTTTGGCGGGGCAAAGGACGAAGAAGAGAGGTGTTACTGGATGGTGGCAAACAATGCCATCAGACTCTTCTTCGAATATTCTTTAGAATATATTTGTTATCTTTGTATGGTTTGTCTCCGTTTAAAAAAATTTATAGTGATGTATTCGACACTTAAAAACACATACACTATTCCAGCTATCGCAAACCATTGAGATATATTCGTAGAAAAGAAGACCATCGCTAATACATAGATCAAAAAACTACTTCCTATGTCTAGGATCGGTGCTACTTCTTTTCCACTAATGGCCATCAGTTGAAAAACAACAAAACTTATGACCATTCCTACGGAATAGGTGATCGTCTGCGCATTGATTATGATCGGCGCTTGCGGCATCAGATTCCTCATCAAAGAATGTTCAGATCCTAATATTAGGGGTACTATAACCATCCCACCGAACATTCCCGTGAGGTTTGTTACCAAAGCGATAGTACGTAACTTGGACATGTTCATTTCCTTTTCCTTTTTTCTACTCGTATCCTCTGGACGCGAGAGACTATTCCGATCGGCGCAGCGGGCCTCCCCAATTGATTACAAAAAGTATCGTTACTCCAATTATGGTAATCAACTGGTACACCCATTCACTTCCCTGCCCGTTACCAAGAACATAACCAATAGCCCCGCTAAATAGCAAGACCATGCCCATCACGCTGCTCATAAACGACGGCGTGGGATTGTTGCGGATCCAACGCACGAAGCGTACGAACAACTTGAACGTGCGTAACCATGGGAAGTAGTGTATCGCGATAGCGGCTAAAACCAACAATCCCATTATTACCACAAAAAGGCGACTGTTCATCTTGTCCTCCCGTCCCTTTTGGGACTAAGCTATTCCAGCTCGGATAATAGTCTTTCAGTGAGCTGAAAGTGCGAAAACAAAATTTGCTTCCACGCTTCCAGCCCACTGATTTTTCCATCCAGTATGTCAAAGAGCGAAAGAGCAAAGCGAGGATAACATACGCGGATAAAAAACACCACACAACGGCTTAATAACAAATCCATTAGCCAATCGGCTCGCCGAAGGAAAGATGGAAATGAAGATGTTTTGAGTCCTGATAGTTTCCAAGGTTGGTGAGAATCCGGCACGAGCCATGTTTTGACGTGACGTCAGCGGCAACCCGCCGGATAACGGAAAACAAGTCGCTAAGAAGTTTGTCGTCACACTCCGAGGACAAAATATCAAGGATGTGCGTTTTGGGCATAACGACGATGTGCACCGGCCAATGCGGCGTGGTGTGATGAAACGCAAGGATGTGATCCGTCTCAAAGACCGTTTTTACCTTCGCTCGCCCACTGATGACTTGATCGCAGTAAAAATCATCCATGAGAGCATTATACATCGCGACTATGGGTAGATCTCGGTATCTAAAGAGTTCAAGGTTCTCTTGTATATTAACTATACAGGCTCGATTTTTGTCAAATAGTCCAACGGCACCTGATAAAAACGTATTGTTCCCCGATCTTGAAGCTCTCGGGCTCTTTCTCTGCTCATCCTGTGCATACCTGCGTGTAAGCGTTGCAAGTATTGATCCGACACATCATCCACATCAATCGTCAAAGTGCTTGCATACTCATCACAATGCAATATATGGGTTTGCCCAACTGCTTTTACCTCATCCGCCGGGACAGAAAATTCCAGAAGAAATAACTCAGGTGGACCATCAGCGAGAGTCCATTGACCTCCACCACGGTATGCGATGATAAACATCAAAGAAGAATCTCTATCTGGTGTTAAGTTTGACTCGCCGCTATAACCCACGAGCGGAGGCGTGCGTTCATAACCAAATAATGCTCCGGCATCCCGCATGGCGTTGAGAGCCAATTTATCTGTGGCATGATACAGCGTTATCCGTTCCGAGGACATGTAAACATGTATTATAGGATAAAATATGATTTTTTCCAACTGTACCGTGCAAAACCATCAAACAATAAGTGGTTTTATTTTCTATTTTTTTTCGATTTGGATGCTTCTATCCGCTTCCCCTCTTCCATATAGTCCTTAGCCATTTCCCAATAATTGTGGAAAATCTGTTTATACATATCCGCAAAACCCGGGTTAGTCACTTCTACCCCCACTTTATTGCCATCTGCCCAATTCAATATTGAAATAGTGTCATTAAATATCACCTGATATTGCTGGATATTGAGTACTTTGGGCGGAACATACCTGGATTTATAATATTTCCCCCAATGAGGCACACTGGTATACCAGTAATCTCCCTGATCCGTCGCGTTTTCGATCTCAATTTTGGTGATTTTACGCTCCACCTGTTCGAAGCGTATAGTTTCGGCAAATGCTTTCCCTGCGATATTGTTTCTGTTTTCGTAGCCAAATACGAGAATCTCTTTTTTAGCAGCCAGATGGTTCCAAAGCATCTGCTTTAACCCTTCCGTCCCATGATAATGTTTGACTTCAAACCCGCTTTTTGTCATCACGGGCAGAGCGGTAAGCTCCTTTAAAAGATCCGGCAAAATGTCTTTTTGATTTTTTACCTGCTGCTCTTTCTCCAGAATGAGAAGTTGGAGGCTATCGGGATTGGCAGCTTTGATGGTCAACCCCCTGCCCTTATCGGCCTCCTCAATAAGCCGTTTTTGCTTCAAACGGTCAAGATACCGGTAGATTTTTGATCGGTTAATGCTTGTTTCACGCGAAAGATCAAGTGGGGTCTTCGCCCCTCCGGAGAGCAAATTGAGGTATATTTGAACCTCCACATCATCTAAACCAAACTGCTCAAGCTGGCTGGTAAGTATTTGTTTGTTCATATAAACGAACAGATATTTTACAACCTATAGTACATCTACTACACTCCGTTGTCAAGATGCTGCAATCAGTATCCCGATGCCGCAAGCCTGCGACGTCTTCGCATCAGGATCGCGCAATCGCGCGCGACACCTGGTATTAACATATGCCTGAAGGAGGCTAAAATGGGACTCGTAAAAACGTTTGTCTATTGGCCGCTTGTCCAAGTACCCGAGTTTGATTCGGATGGCTTGGAAGCCTACTCTCTTGCGTGGCGCGAGGTGCTGGCCCACCCTGAAGTCCGGTTGCTCAGATCTATTGGAGACGATGTGCTCATCGTTGAGTATCCGGTCCGTATCAAAGCCGTGTCAGCCTATGGAGTCGTGATTCCTATCGTATGGAGTGAAGAGAACCCTGATTTTACTGATGAATCACGATCTGTATTGCTGTCCGAGATGAAGGCAAGGATCAGGCCTTTTGTTGCCGATCTCGTTGTGCCACAGTATTTCCCCCAACTCGTCGGGGTGAAGAACGGAGTGAACGTTTGGCTCCAACGACTGGACGGAGGCTTCGTCACGATCTAGGCGTTAGGCTCAAAAATTGAACAAAATTCGACACCCCAAATATACCGTGTTCGGTTCCGACGAAAGTCAGAATCAAGGTAGGGGTGTCATTTTTTCTATCAAAAAAACCGCTTCCCTGTTCCACCGCCTTGACCTATCTTCCCGCAGCCTTGCGGCTCAGGTATTGTCGGCGCTGACGCGTTTCACTTCCCAGTTCGGAATGGGATGGGGTGGGACCACGTCGCTTGAAAGACGGCAGAACACGAAAGCGGTAATCTTTAGTAGTTGCACGTAAGGGAGAACCCAATGGGAAATAAAACCCTTTATTCTCCACAACTTCGACCGATTAGTACGAGTAAACTAAACACGTTGCCGTGCGTACATTTCTCGCCTATTAACGTTGTCATCTACAACGGGTCTGAATAACGATTCTTCATCTTGGGGTGGGCTTGGCGCTTGAGATGCTTTCAGCACTTATCCCGTCCGGATCTAGCTACCCTACGATGCCGGTTGTCCGACAATAGGCACACCAGGGATCCGTCCCTCCCGGTCCTCTCGTACTAGGGAGAGCTTCCCTCAAGAATCGAGCGCTTGCACTGGATAGAGACCGA
>Ga0209726_10003611_pt1 | contig 20736 bp, 19 predicted proteins | sample Subgrocontami54m_FD_187453 | JGI IMG/M metagenome (GOLD analysis project Ga0209726, IMG submission 187453) | Subsurface groundwater microbial communities from S. Glens Falls, New York, USA - GMW46 contaminated, 5.4 m (SPAdes) (version 3) | ecosystem: Environmental > Aquatic > Deep subsurface >... | reverse complement strand
CCCGCCGCTTCCGGCGCGGCGCCAGGGTCGGCTCCGGCGTCGGCGCCGCTGTCGCCGCGGGCCGGTCGGCGACCGGCTCGACCTCGGCGGGCGGCTTGCTCGCCCGCCGAGGGCCGGTCCGCTTCTTGACCGGCGTCGTCGCTTCGGGCGCTTGCGGAGCGGTGACGGCCGGGGCCGGCGCGGCCTCGCCCGGGGGCTCCTGGGCTCGCGACGCGGTGGTGAGACCCCCGAGGACCGCCAGCCCGGGGACCGCCAGCCCGAGTATCGCGAGTACGGACAGCGTCCGTGCAGCCCGGCGGGGCGCATGCCGGGCGTTGGGGGCGGCAAGGACGAACAACATGCGGCGCGATCCTCCCGAAACAACCTGGCCGAAACAATCTCTCCCGGGCGCATATCCGATCCCGGCACCGGGGGCGGCGACTTTCCCGCAATCGGGACGGCGCGACAAGCGCGTACCGGGATGCACGTCGGTGCGCGGCTTGCGTCGCCGCGGCCTCGGCCCTAACGTGCCGTCCGACCGGGGTGGAAGTTCGGGGAGGACGCTCTGATGTCTCGCGAATTGCCGATCTCCATCGGCAAGTTCACCGCGCGCGCACCGCGAATCGTCGATGTCGGCGACCGTGAAAATGTGGCGGCTGGGCCGAAGCGGCGCGTCTGACGCCCCGGCCCCGGCTGGCGATCGGCCGGCGATCGGCTCGCTCGCGGCGCGCGTTTGCCGAAACGCCGGCCTCGGCGCGCTGGCGCTGCTGGGATTGGTCCTGTCGGCCGTTCCCGCGAGATGCGAACCGCCGCGGCTCTTCAACTTCTACGATTTCCAGTTCGAGAACGGCTCGGTCCTGCCCGAATTGAGGATCGCGTACGAGACCCGGGGCACGCTGTCGCCCGCCCGCGACAATGCCATCGTGCTGATCCACGATGCCCGCGGCAATCGTCATGATTTCGACGGGTTGATCGGGCCGGGCAAGCCGTTCGACACCGACAAGTATTTCGTCGTCACCGCCGACATGATCGGCGGCGGCGACTCGGCCGCCCCGGCGGACGGGCCGGGGCAGGATTTCCCGCGCTACACGATCCGCGACATGATGGAGGCCCAGAACGCGCTGGTCACCCGCGGCCTGGAGCTGACGCGTGTGCGCGCGGTGGGCGGGAACTCGATGGGCGCCTTTATCGCGCTCGAATGGGGCATCCACTATCCCGAGCTGATGCAGGGCATCGTGCTGCTCGCGCCAAGCGTCAAGACCGAGGCCAGCCTCGATCTGATCATCGACGTGATGACCTCGGTGATTGCGCTCGATCCCGAATGGCACGGCGGCCGCTACACGCGCAACCCGGTCGAGGGCCTGCGCCACGCCGGTATGCTGTATTATCCGTGGGACGTCTCGGCGCCCTATCTCGACCGGGTCTCGGGGCAGCGGCTGGCCAAGGAGGTCGAGGCGACCGCGCAATCCTTCGCCATCTGGGACGCCAACTCGCTGGTGATGCGCTATGCCGCGTGTCGCGGCCACGACGTTTCGGTGCCGTATGCCGGCGACATGTCGGCCGCGCTGGCGCGGGTAGCCGCGTCGGTGCTGATCATGCCCGTCGACAGCGACCGGCTATTGGGGCTGATGGGGGCCCGGCGCATCCGCGACGGGGTCAAGCGGGCGACCTATGTCGAGATCCCGTCCGACCTCGGCCACCGCGCGATCTACGCCCTGCCCGAAACCGCGGAGCGGGAGCTGATCGACCAGACCCTGCGCGGGTTCCTCGCCACCCTGAATATCAAGACTGGCGGTTAGCCGGTTCGGGCACCCATCCGGCTGTCGCCAAGGCCGCCGAGCAGCGGCTTGAACGCGTCGGCGACGAATTTCGCGCCGATCCCCGAGACTTTCGTCGCGCCCGCCAGCATCGTGTCGACGCCGCGACGGGCAAAGTCGGTCTGGATCTCGATCGCCTCCGTCAGGGTCTTGACCCCGAGGAGGGCGGCGGCGGATGCGGTCGTCGTGGCGATCCCGGCGCGGATCAGCCCCGACATCTCGTCGGCGAGCGCTTCCGCCCCGCGCATCAGCGTCGCCTGCGTTTCGCAAAGGGCCGCGACGGCGTCGAATCCGAGGGGATAGGGATTCTGTATTGGCGAGGGCATCGCCGGAATCGGGGGTGCCGATACCCTTGGTATCTCCGGCGTTTCCACCGCTTGCGTCGGAAGCTCCGTCGGCTGGGAAGCTGTCGTCGGCGCGGCTCGCGGCGTGCGGGTTGGCTTGACCTCGCTCATCATCGGCCTCCAGGTGGGCATGATATGGTGCGATGCACAATTACAAAATACGGTGGCCGCGCCAGCTGATCAAGAACTGTTGTGCGACGCACAACGGTCCGGCGAGCGAAAACCAATGCGCCGTCGGCGCGGGCGACGGGCTGTAGACGACACGGAAATGCCGCCATCAGGGCCGCGAAGCGCTGTCTCTTTGACAGAGGTTGCGGTTTTTTTTACCCTCGTGGTGGTGAATGCGGGGGTGTTAGGGGGACCCGGGTTCACGCGGGGGCGGGGGCTGGTGTGCAGGTGGTGATGTCCAAGTCGCAGGGGCGCGGTCGCGGCTCGGCGTGGTTGCCGCGTTTTGCCGGGGCAGTGCGTTTTGCCGGGGCTTTGCGTTCGGCTGGGGCGGCGGCGGCGGTCTTGGCGGTCGGTCTGCTTGCGATGACCCCACCGGCGGCGGCGCGCGCCCGCCATCAGCCGGCGGCGGCGCGCGCGGCGGCGATCTACGAGTCGATCGTTCTCGATGCTCGGACCGGGCAGGTGCTGACCGAGACCAACGCCGATGTGCTGACCTACCCGGCGTCGCTGACCAAGATGATGACCCTGTACCTGACCTTCGAGGCGTTGAACGCGGGCCGGTTGCGGGTCGACCATTATTTCGCGGTCTCGCCGGAAGCGGCGGCCAAGCGGCCCTCCAAGCTGGGCCTGTCGGCCGGTGAGACGGTTCAGGTGCAGGATCTGATCCTCGGTGTCGTGACCAAATCCGCCAACGACGCCGCGGCGGTATTGGCCGAGGGGCTGGCCGGCAGCGAGGCCGCCTTCGCCGAGCGCATGACGCTCAAGGCGCGCCAGCTTGGCATGACGCACACGACCTATCGCAACGCGTCGGGTCTGCACGACCCCGAGCAGCGCACCACCGCGCGCGACGTGGCCCGGCTGGCGTTGGCGCTCTACTACCATTTCCCGCGCGAATACCGCTATTTCGCGACTCAGGAGTTCGAGTTTCGCGGCGAGCCCTTCGGCACCCACAACCACATGCTCGAGTGGTACGACGGGCTCGACGGCATCAAGACCGGGTTCATCAACCAGTCCGGGTTCAACATCGCGGTGTCGGCGGTGCGCGACGGGCGCCGGCTGATCGGGGTGATGATGGGTGGGCGCTCGGCCCGTTCCCGCGATCAGGAGGTCGCGGGGCTGCTCGATCAGGGGTTCGCGACCTTGGCGGCTCCCGGTGCGGCTCCGCGGCATGATGGGCCGGCGGTGGCCGTCGCCGCGCCTGCCCGGCCCACGCCCGTCCCGCAGGCTCCGGTGGCTCCGGCCGCGGCGCCGCCGCCGCGTCCCGCCGCGGCCGAGGCGACCGTCGCCGAGCGTACGCCGCCGCGCGAGGCTCCGGACCGGATCGGCAAACTGGCGGCGGCCGCGATGCATCACCTCTCGCCGGTGCGCCGCGCCGAGGCGGCGCCCTCGCCGCGCGAGGCGCATGCCGCGCCCGAGGGGTGGGGCATCCAAGTCGGCGCGTTCCGCGGCGAGTCGGCGGCCGAGCGGGCCGCTTCCCATGCCGCCACCTTGCCGGCGGCCAAGGGCAAACCGCAGCACATCGTGCCGCCGCTAAAGGGCGATCGGAACCGGCTCTATCGTGCCCGCCTGTCGCATTTCACGCAAAAGGGGGCGGAGGCGGCGTGCGTCGCCCTGCGCAAGAAGCTGATGCCCTGCACGGTGGTCAATCCGAGCACGATGCGGGTCGCCGGCCGTTAGCAATCGCGGCTGGCGGTCAAACGTAGCCGCGCAGTACCTGCCGCAACGCGCCGCCGAACTCGGGGTGATCGAGCCCCAGCGCGATGTTCGCTTCGAGGAAGCCGAGCTTGTCGCCGCAATCGAATCGGCGCCCGGCGGCGCGCAACCCGTGAAATTTCTGTCCGTCGGCGATCAGCGCCGCCAGCCCGTCGGTCAGCTGGATCTCGCCGCCGGTGCCCGGCTTGGTGTTGGCGAGATGACAGAAGATTTCGGGCTGGATGATATAGCGCCCGATGATCGTCAGGTTGGAGGGCGCCTCGGCCGGGTCGGGCTTTTCGACAACCCCCTTCGCCCGCGCCAGACGCCCGTCGTCGGAGACAATGTCGAGCACGCCGTAGCGCCGCGTCTGCTCGCGCGGCACCTCGACGATGGCGACGACGTTGCCGCCGGTCTGGTCGTAGACATCGATCATCTGCTTGAGGCAGGGCGGGTCGCACACCATCAGATCGTCGACCAGCAATACCGCGAACGGCTCGTCCCCGATCAGGTTGCGCGCGCACCATACCGCGTGGCCGAGGCCGAGCGGGCGCTGCTGGCGGGTATAGGCGATCTGCCCGGCGGCGGGCAGCCACGAGCGCAACTCCTCGAGCAATTCCACCTTGCCGCGCTCGCGCAGGGTCGCTTCGAGCTCGAAGCCGACATCGAAATAATCCTCGATCGCGCTCTTGGCGCGCCCGGTGACGAAATAGAACTGCTCGATCCCGGCCGCCTTCGCCTCCTCGATCGCGTAATGGATCAGCGGCTTGTCGACGACGGTCAGCATCTCCTTCGGCATCGCCTTGGTGGCGGGAAGGATGCGGGTGCCGAGCCCGGCCACCGGGAAAACCGCCTTACGCACGCGCTTGTGCATGATACTCCTCGACCGAAAGGCATTGCCGACGGCACGGGTACCGCGTCGGGACATGCTAGCGCGATAACGCTCGAAAGGGTGTGACCCTTCCGGGCACACGCGATATCGTTGCCCGACCCCCGCCCCGGTCCCCGCCATCGGCTCGGTAGCATAATCCGATCCCCGCTCTTATGATCGGTTAACACGCGAGGGTAGAGTTGGGAATTCTCAGCGAACCGATCCCACGCCGCGCCGCCATGAAAGCGCTGGGCGGGCTGGGGGCCGCGCTCGCGATGCCCGGCGTTGCCGCCTCCGCCGCCGAACCGCTGCTGACGCGGCCGATCCCGCGTACCGGCGAGGCGTTGCCGGTGGTCGGGCTCGGCACCGCGATCAATTTCGATGTCGTCGACGACCCGCCGAAGCATGCCGCGCTGGCGGCGGTGTTGCGCGCGCTGGTCGAGGGCGGCGGCAAATTGATCGATACGGCCGCGTCCTATGGCAACGCCGAGAATGTGATCGGCGCGTTGGTGGCCGAGATGGGGCTGCGCTCGCGGGTGTTTGTCGCCACCAAGATCGCGGCGCGCGACCGCGCGCTCGGGCCCGACGCGCTCGATCGCGCGTTGCGCCGGCTGCGCACCGATCGGATCGATCTGATGATGCTGCACAATGTCTCGCGGGCCGACGAGACCTTGACGGCGTTCCGGCAATGGCAGTCGGCCGGCACGGTGCGATACCTCGGCATCAGCACCTCGTTCGGGCGCGATTTCGACGCGGTCGAGGCGGTGATGCGGCACGAGAAGCCGGATTTTCTCGAGGTCAATTACTCGCTCGGCGACCGCGCCGCCGAGCAGAGGCTGTTGCCGCTGGCGGCCGAGCTCGGCATTGCCGTGTTGACCGACCTGCCGTTCGGCCGCAACCGGCTGTTTCGCGCCGTTCACGGCAAGGAAGTGCCGCAATGGGCGGGCGAGTTCGGCGCCGCGAGCTGGGGCCAGTTCTTTCTCAAATACCTGCTCGGCCATCCGGCGGTCACCGCCGTGATACCCGGCACCGGCAAGCCCGAGCACATGGTCGACAATCTCGGCGCCGGGCGCGGCCCGCTGCCCGATTCGAGGCAGCGGCTGCGGATGGCGCAATTCTTCGACGCGCTGGGGTGAGGGTGGCGGGAAGGTGGGCGGGGGTAGAGCAAGTTCCCCCCAGCTTGCGGAGCTTTGCCAAAAGACCCCCGTCATTCCGGGGCGCCGCGCGGCGGGGAGCCCGGAACCCATATTTCCAGAGGCCGGTGTCCATGGGTTCCGGGCCTGTCCCTGCAGGACATCCCGGAATGACGAATTGCTCTGTAAAGCCCCGCAGGCGGGGAGAGCGAGTGGTTACCGCTGCCGCAGCAACACGTCGCGGGCGCGGTTGATCTGGCTGGCGAGATAGTCGGTGCCGCCGTGGTCGGGGTGGAGCTGCTTCATCAGCCGATGATGCGCCTCCTTGATCGCCGCCGCGTCGGCGCCGGGCGCGAGACCGAGGATTTCATGGGCCTGGTCGGCCGTCATGTCCTGCGACGATCCCGGGCGCCGCGTCCTGCCGTCTCCGGCGCCCGAACCGGCGCCGCCGAGATCGTCGCGCCACCCCGGATCGACGCGGTCGAGATAGGCTTCGATCAGCCGGGCGCCTTCCTCGTCCTCGGTGCGGCACTCGCGCAGCAGCGCGATCAGGTCGCTCCGCCGTAGCTCCTCGACCCGCGCGCCGACGAACTGACCGCGCAATACCGTGCCGGTCATCGAGCCGGTGTCGTGGTCGAGGCTCATGCGCAGGAACGGCGTGGTGACGTCGGAGCTGCTCCCGACGGTGGGGCCGCGAATGCCATTCCACAACGAGCGCAGCCGCCGCCACATCGGCAATCCGATCATCAGCGGCAGCCACAACAGGCTGAACCGCTCGGTCAGGATCAGCGCGGCGACCAGCGCGACGCCGAGGCCGAGGCCAATCCATTTGAAGTTGCGCGCGAGCTTTCGCGGATCGGCGTTGACGAACAGATAGCCGAGCAACAATAGCCCGCCGAGAATGACCACGCCGCCCAGGAGAAACAGCATTGTCCCCGCGCTATCCGCGCAATTGCGCGGTCAGCCGCAAAACCTCGCCGCCCTTGCGCTCGCCATAGGCGCTCAGCGCGCGATAGCCGCCGGCGGCATAGACCGCGACCGCGGCGAGCAGATCCTTCAGCCGCTCGGCGCTGGCCAGATCGAAGCGGAGATAGGCGCCGCGCGACAATTTCGCGATCTGTCGGAACGCCTTTTCCGCGATCGGGTCGGCGCCCTCGTGAAACAGAAAGATCGGCACGCCGAGCAGCCCGAGTTCGCCGGCGAGCCGGCACAGGCGGTCGACACCCTCCTCCATCGCGTCGCCGACGAAGACGAGCGCGTTGACCCGGCGTTTCTGCGTCTCGGCGATGGCGTGCGCCAATACCCGTTCGATCTGGGTCTCGCCGCCGAGGCAGCGCACCGCCCGCATCGCGCGGTGCAGATCGGCGCCGTTGGCCATCCAGCGGCTGGATTTGCACTCGTTGAAGCCGCGATAGAACATCAGTTTGACGTCGAGCCCGCCGAGCGCGGCGGTGGCCTCGAACATCTCGCCCTGGATGCGGCAGGCGCGGTCCCAGCTCGGTTCGCGGCTGGCGGTGGCGTCGAGGGCGAAGATCAGCCGCCCGCGGCCGCCGCCCGGCCTCACCGCCGGCGCGCGTTGGAGGTCGCGCAGAAACGCGTCGATCTCGGCCGAGTTCGACCGGGTGGGCAGGCGGTTCTTGTCGTCGTCCGCGGCGCTCACGCGGGTCTCAGCCAGATCGAGGTGTCGTGGTATACCGCGCCGCCGCGAGGCAGGCCCGGCTCGGCGCTGGTCAGCAGATTAATGCCGATCCCCTCCTCGAAGGCATGGTTCGGCCACAACCCCTCGACGACGACGACGCGGGGCTGCAATCCGCCAAAGGCGCGGGCATAGACGACGACGCTGCCCTTGTCGTTGCCGATGCGGATGCGCTCGCCGTCGTCCAGCCCCAGCCCGTCCAGGGTCGCCGGGTGAATCAGCGCGGTCGGCCTTCCTTCACGGGCGATGCCCGAAGGTGTGTTGTTGAAGCTGGTGTTCAAAAACGATCGCGACGGCGCCGCGATCAGGCGGAACGGCCGGGCCGGGTCGCCGTCGTCGATGACCGCGACATGATCGGGAAATCCGGGCAACGCCGCATGGAGCGGCCCCATCGCGCGCCAATCGGCGCGGAAGTGGAATTTCTTGTCGGCGTGGCCGAACCCGTCGAGAAAATGCCCGGTCTCGAAGCCCGGCCAGCAATCGAGCCAGGTGCCTTCGGTGAACTCGTCGGGTTTCGGCAGGCCGCTGGCCTCCAGGGTTTGCGCGATGATCTCCATCGCGCTGATCTCGAAGCCGCGGTGGCGGGCGCCGAGCCGCCGCGCCAGGGCGCTGTTGACCTCGTGGTTCGAGCGGCACTCGCCATGTGGCGGCACCACGGCCCGGCCGATCTGCAAAAAGGTATGCCCGCCCGAGGTATAGATGTCGTCGTGCTCGAGAAAACTGGTCGCCGGCAACACGATATCCGCCATCGCCGCGGTTTCGGTCATGAACTGTTCGTGTACGCAGACGAACAGATCGTCGCGGCGGAACCCCTCGCGCACCAGCCCGGATTCGGGCGAAACCACCATCGGGTTGGTGTTCTGGATCAACAGCGCCGCCACAGGCGGCCCGTCGCCGAGGTCGCGCTCGTCGCCGGTCAGGATCGGGCCGATGCGCGATTGGTCGAGAATACGGGTCGCCGGGTCGAGCAGGTCGAGCCCCTCGATCAGGGTACGGTCGAGCGGGATCAACCCGTGGTTCGAGTAATGCGCGCCGCCGCCTTCGTATCGCCATGCCCCGGTCACTGCCGGCAGGCAGACCACCGCGAACAACTGCGCCGCGCCGTTGCGCGAGCGCGAAAACCCATAACCGACCCGGATATAACTCCGCCTCGCGCGGCCAAAGAGCCGGGCGAAGTCTGTAATTGCGGCGGCGTCGAGCCCGGTGATCCCGGCGGCCCATTCCGGGCCGCGCGTCGCCAGATGTGCTTCGAGCCCGGCCGGGTCGTCGGTGTAACTCGCCAGATAGTCGCGGTCGGCGTAGCCTTCCTTGAACAATACCTGCATGACCGCGCAGGCGAGGGCGCCATCGGTGCCGGGCAGCGGCGCCAGGTGGAGGTCGGCGATCTCGGCGGTGCCGGTGCGGTAGGGATCGATCACCGCGAGCTTGGCCCCGCGCTCCTTGCGGGCCTTGGCGATGTGGGTCATCACGTTGATCTGGGTCGAGACCGGGTTGCCGCCCCACACGACGATCAGGTCCGACTTCGCCATCTCGCGCCCGTCGACGCCGCGCTTCGCTCCGACTCCGGCGAGCCAGCCGGAATCGGTCAGCATGTTGCAGATCGTCAAATCCTCGCGCGAATAACGCATCGCATGGCGCAGTCGGTTGATCCCGTCGCGCTGCACCAGCCCCATCGTGCCGGAATAGTAGTGCGGCCATACCGCTTCCGAACCGTAACGCTGGGCGGCGCGGGTCAGCCCCTCGGCGATCTGGTCGAGCGCGTCGTCCCACCCGATCGGCTGGAACGCATTCCGTCCGACGCCCTTGTCGCCGACCCGGCGCAGTGGCACCGACAGGCGCTCCGGGTGGTACTGGCGCTCGTCGTAGCGGGCGACCTTGGCGCAGATCACCCCGTCCGTGTACGACTGGCCGGCGGCGCCGCGCACCCGCCCGATCCGCGTGCCGTCGATGCGCTCGACCTCGAGTGCGCAAGCGCTCGGGCAATCGTGCGGGCAGACGGTGAACGCGGTGTCGAGCGGCATCTGCCTACGTCAGGGGTGGCCCGGGAACAGGCGTAGCACGGCGAGGATCGTCGCGGCCTGGGCGAACCCGATGCCGATCACCCATTTGATCGTATCGCCGCGCGCCTGCTCGATCTTGGTTTCAAGCCGCGCCTCCGCGGCCCTCACCTCGCCGCGAACCTGTTCGATGGTTGTGTTGAGCCGCGCCTCTGCGGCCTTTACCTCGCCTCGAACCTCTTCGATGGTCGCTAGGAGGCGCGCTTCTGCGGCCTTTACCTCGCCTCGAACCTCTTCGATGGTCGCTAGGAGGCGCGCCTCCGCGGCCTTTACCTCGCCTCGAACCTCTTCGATGGTTGCCTGGAGGCGCGCTTCTGCGGCTTTGAGTTCGCTCCGAATGTGTTCGCCGGTGAGCGCCAGATCCGATTTGGTGGCGAGTTGGTCGTCGAAATAATCGGCGAGCGCCTCCACCTGCTCTTCGGTGAAGCCGGCGCGTTGCAGTTTTAATATCGCCGCTGCGGTCATCGATGCACCTCGTGCAACACTATCAGCGTCACGCGGCGTACAGTCAAACACGAGCCTGCAGGAGTATTCCCATGACCTTCGCGATAACGCCGGACCAAGTGGAAATCCGCGACGCGGTGGCGCGGTTGTGTCAGCGCTTTGGCGACGACTATTGGCTGAAGCACGACACAGAGGGCGGCTTTCCGCACGAATTCCACCAGGCGATGGCGGCGGGCGGCTGGCTCGGTATCGCGATGCCCGAGGAATTCGGCGGCAGCGGTCTCGGCATCACCGAGGCCGCCATCGTGATGCAGGCGGTGGCGCAGTCGGGCGCCGGGTTCAGCGGCGCCTCGGCGGTGCACATGAACATATTCGGCCTGCACCCGGTCGTCGTGTTCGGCACCAAGGAACAGCAGCAACGCTTCTTGCCGCCGCTGATCGCAGGCAAGGAAAAGGCCTGCTTCGCCGTCACCGAGCCGGATGTCGGGCTCGACACGACCCGGCTCAAGACCCGCGCGGTGCGCGAGGGCAACGGCTATGTGATCACCGGCCGCAAGATTTGGACCTCGACCGCGCAGGTCACCGAAAAGATGCTGATCCTGACCCGCACCACCCCGTTCGAGGAGGCGGCGCGGCCATCGCAGGGCATGACCTTGTTCTATACCGACCTCGACCGTAGCGCTGTCGAAGTGCGCGAGATCCCCAAGATGGGCCGCCACGCGGTCGATTCGAACATGCTGTTCATCGACGGGCTCAAGGTGCCGCTCGAGGACCGCATCGGCGAGGAGGGCAGGGGGTTCCAGTATATCCTGCACGGGATGAACCCGGAGCGCATCTTGATCGCCGCCGAGGCGGTCGGGCTCGGCCGCGTCGCGCTCGCCCGCGCCGCCCGATACGCCGGCGAGCGGGTCGTGTTCGGCCGCCCGATCGGCCAGAACCAAGGCATCCAGCACCCGCTCGCCGAGCGCTGGGTCGAGCTCGAAGCCGCCGAACTCTTGGTGTTGCGCGCCGCCGCCGCCTACGACCGAGGCGAGGAGTCGGGCGCCTTCGCCAACGCCGCCAAGTATTTCGCCGGCGAAGCCGGGCACCGCGCCTGCGAGACCGCGATGCTGACCCACGGCGGGATGGGCTACGCCAAGGAATTCCACGTCGAACGCTATTTCCGCGAGGCCCAGATCGCCCGCATCGCCCCGGTCATGTCGCAATTGATCCTGTCGCACATCGCCGAGCGTGTGCTGGGATTGCCGAAATCGTATTAGATGGTTCCTTTCGTCACCCCGGCGCAGCCGGGGTCCACTTTTCCGCTCGCGAGGCTGTTCGGAGTTGGCACGGTCGCCGAAGCACGATTTCATGGTTGCGGCCTCTCGGCGTGGTGGGTCCCGGCCTTCGCCGGGATGACGCGATTGGAGGCGTGGTGATGCGAGTAGCGGTCGCCGGGTTCGGCGCGATCGGCGCGGTTGTCGCCCGGCACCTCGACCGCGGCATCGAGGGTGCCTCGCTCGCCGCGGTGTCGGCGCGCGATACGCTCCGGGCCGAGGCCGGGATGGCGGATTTCGCCCATCCGGTGCCGGTGGTGCCGTTGGCGCGTCTGTGGGAACACGCCGATATCGTCGTCGAATGCGCCCCGGCCGCGCTATTGCGCGAGCTCGCGGAACCCGCGTTGACGCATGGCCGCACCCTGGTGACGCTGAGCTGCGGCGCCTTGCTCGACAATTTCGACCTGGTCGACCTGGCGCGCGCGCATGGCGGCCGCATTCTGGTGCCGACTGGCGCCTTGCTCGGCCTCGACGCGGTGCAGGCCGCGGCGGTCGGCACCATCGAGCGCGTCCACATGATCACCCGCAAGCCGCCGGGCGGCCTCGACGGCGCCCCCTATCTGGTCGAGCACGGCATCGAAATCTCCGAGCTCAATACCGCGCGGCGCGTCTTTTCCGGCTCGGCGCGCGACGCGGCGCGCGGCTTTCCGGCCAACGTCAACGTCGCCGCGGCCCTGGCGCTCGCCGGCATCGGCCCCGACCGCACGACGATCGAGATCTGGGCCGACCCCGAAGTCACCCGCAACATCCACCGCATCGAGGTCGAGGCCGATTCGGTGCGGCTCGCGCTCGAAATCGAGAACGTGCCGAGCCTCGAAAACCCGCGCACCGGTCGGCTGACGCCGCTGTCGGTGATCGCGCTATTGCGCAAGATGTCGAGTCCCCTGGCGATCGGAACTTAATATCTCAGCGCTGGCCGACCCGCGGGGGCACTGGCGCGGGCCCTCGCGGCGATGGTGTCGACTTAAATCGCTCTGGCGAGTTTCCCGGCTTCGCCGGCCAAATTTTCCGCTACCGGTTGCACTCGCTGCCTCGCAGGACGCACTTGCCGGCGGTGCGCTTCTGGCAATTCTCGATCGCCCCGAGCTTCGCCTTGTCGCGCGTACCGTCGACATGGCCGCCCCAGGCGTTGCCCTTCTCCGCGGTCGCGAGGGCTCCGCACCGGCGCGGCGGTACGCGGAACGCGATTTTGCAACCCTCGGAATTGCAGGCTTGCATGGCGGCTTCCTCGGCACGCTTCTGCGTATCCTCGTTCCATCCGAAGCCGTATTTCGAGGTCTTCTCGTCAACAGCCACCGCGCCGTACCCGGCCCAGGCCGGTGACGCGGCCGACAGCACGAAGATTGCCGCGACGACGCTGGCGGCGGTCAGGATTGCGCGGCGCATCGAACCCGTCCTTCTCGATGGTCTGGCTTGCGGGCGGCCCGGCCGGATGAACCAAAGTTCCGGTCGGGTTAAGGTATGGTCGCGGCCGCCTCGGCGCAACCTACGACCGACGGCGCAATCGCGCTTCGAGCCGGGCGAACATCATGTCGGTGACGATCGCGAACAGCGCCACCAGCAGCGCGCCCTGCAATATGAACGGCACCTTGTTGCCGCCGATGCCGTCGAAGATCGGGGTGCCGAGGGTCAGCGCGCCGACCGTCGAGCCGATCGTCGCGGTGCCGATGCCGATCGTCACCGAAATGCGGATTCCGGCGAGGATCACCGGCGCGGCCAGCGGCAATTCGATGTCGCGCAAGACCTGCCAGCGCGACATCCCCATGCCGGCGGCGGCGTCGCGCACCGAGGCGGGCACCCCTTCGATCCCGGCGAGCGCGTTCTCGACGATCGGCAACAGCCCGTAGAGGAACAGCGCGACGATCGTCGGGCGCGGCCCAAAGCCGATCGCCGGCACCGCCAACGCCAGCACCGCCGCCGGCGGAAAGGTCTGGCCGATCGTCGCCAATGTATTGACGATCGCGCGGAAATCGTGGCCCGCCGGCCGGGTGACGAAGACCGCGAGCGCAACCCCGGTCACGGTCGCGGCGAGGCTCGCCGCGCCGACCATGCCGGCATGCGACAGAAACAGCGCGAAGAAGCTGTCGCGCTGATAGACCGGCGGCTGCACCGCCGGGAAGGCCCAGTGGAACACCGGCTGCGCCTGCGGCATCGCCAGCATCAGCGCGACGAAAAACACCGCGACCCACAGGGTCGGGCTCGCCCCGATCGCCCGCCAGTGCGGCAGGCCCATCTCAGCGCACCAGATCGGCGAGCGCGATCGCCCCGACCACCCGCCCGCCGGCATCCGCCACCGGCAGCCGATCGGCATGGCGCGCGGTCATCAGGCTCAGCGCATCGCGCAACGGCGCGTCGAGTGGCACCGGCTCGCCCGCGGCATGTTCGCCGAGGCGCACCCGATCCGCGACCTTGCGCACCGACAGCAATTTGAGGCCGATCCCGTGGGTTCCGATGAACTCGCGGACAAAATCGCCGGCCGGATGTTCGAGCAGGTCGAGCGGCGTTCCGAGCTGGACCATGCGCCCGCGATCGAGGATCGCGATCATCGTGGCGAGCCGCAATGCCTCCTCGATGTCGTGGGTGACGAAGATGATCGTCTTGCCCGTCGCCCGGTGAATCCGGGTCATCTCGCCCTGCAGGACATCGCGGGTGATAGGGTCGACCGCGGCAAACGGCTCGTCCATCAATAGCAGGTCGGGGTCGGCGGCGAGCGCGCGGGCGACGCCGACGCGCTGTTGCTCGCCGCCGGAGAGCTGGTGCGGGTACTTGCCGCGATAGGTGTCGGGGTCGAGGCGGAACAGTTCGAGCAGCTCGGTGACCCGGTCGCGCACGCGCTGGCCCGGCCAGCCGAGCAGGCGCGGCACCGTGGCGATGTTGTCCTCGACCCGCCAGTGCGGAAACAGCCCCGTCGACTGGATCGCATAGCCGATCCGCCGTCGCAGCGCCTCCTCGGGCAGGGCCAGGATGTCCTCGCCGCCGACCGTGATCGTGCCGGAATCGTACGACACCAGCCGGTTGATCATGCGCAGGGTCGTCGACTTGCCGCAGCCCGATGGGCCGAGCAGCACGCAGAACGCACCGGTCGGAACCGCCAGCGACAGATCGTCGACGACGGTGCGGCCGTCATAAATCTTGCTGACCCGGCCCAGCTCGATCATGGCGATACCATTCGTCGCGCGGTCCGGCGATCCATCAGCCCGGACAGCGCCTGCAACAGGAAATCGGCGGCCAGCGCCAGAATGATCGCCGGCAGCGCGCCGAGCAGCACCAAATCGGTGGCGTATTGGCCCAACCCCTCGAACACGAAGCTGCCGAGCCCGCCGGCCCCGATCAACGCCGCGACGACGGCGAGCCCGATCGCCTGCACCGTGACGATGCGCAAGCCGGCGAGCAATACCGGCAATGCCAGTGGCAATTCGACCCGCCACAGGATCTGATGCCGGGTCATGCCCATCCCGGTTGCCGCGTCGATCACCGCGGGCTCGACCCCGGCGATTCCGGCGGCGGTGTTGCGCGCGACCGGCAACAGCGCGTAGAGCACCAGCGCGACGATCGCCGGCGCCACCCCGATACCGCCGATCCCCATGGCCCCCAATGCCGGAAATGCGCCCGCCACGGCCGAGAGCGGCACGATCAGCAGGCCGAACAAGGCGATCGACGGGATCGTCTGCAGCAGGTTCAGCACGATGAAGATCGGGCCTTGCCAGCGCGGCCGCCGCGCCGCGACGAGACCGAGCGGCACGCCGATCAACACCGCCGGGCCGACCGAACCGACCACCAGCGCGATGTGGCGGGTGAACGCCGCCGCGAACACGCCCTGACGATTGCGGTATTCGCGCGCCAGCGACAGCGCGTCGAACATTCCCGTCTCGGCCATCCCCACCACGCCGGCGGCGAGCGCGGTCATGACCAGCAATTGCACGCCGGCTCCGGCCTTGGCCCGCTGCAATGCGTCGACCAGGGCGAGGCTTGCCGCGGCCAGCATGACCCAGAACGCCGCTCCCAGCGAAACCCGCGCGCGGGCGGGGGCGTCGGCGGCGACGAGGCCGGCGCTGTCTCCGGCTGTCGCCAGGATCAGCAATATCAGCGCCATCGCGGTCGCCGCCGCGGCATGATGTACCCACCGCCCCGCCGGTGCGAAGGCCAGCGCCGCCAGCAGCAGGCCCAGCGCCGCGATCGCCGCGCTGTCGCGTAGCGGCGCGGCATGCCACAGCATGATGGGCTGTCCCGATACCAACCGGTTCGGCGCGAGCGTGACAAACCCGCCGAGCATAGCCGCCGCGGTCGCGGTAATCGCCAGCGCGAGCACGACCCGGTTGAATTCGCGGCCGAGCCCGAGCGGGCTGATCGCCGGCGCGGCGGGATCGAGAGCGGTCACGGCAGCAGGTGCTTCGATTTCAGATAGGCGATCGCGACCGTATTCGGGTCCTCGCCCTCGACCGCGATCGCCGCGTTGAGGGTTTGCAGGGTCTCCAACGTCAGGGTCGCGAAGATGCGGTCGAGCAATGGCTCGATCTCGGGGTGCCGGGCCAGCACCGCCGCGCGCACCACCGGGGTCGGCGCGTAGACGATCTGCGCGCCCTTGTCGTCGCACAGCGCGCTAAGGCCGAGCGCAGCGAGTTCGCCGTCGGTGCCGTAGGCCATCGCCGCGTTGACCCCGGAGGTCCCCTCCGCCGCGGCGCGCAACGTCGCCGCCGTGTTGCCGCCCGACAGGGTCAGCAACTGCCCGGCCCTTAGCTGGAACCCGTAGGTCGCCTCGAACGCCGGCAACGCCGCCGGGCTCTCGACGAACTCGGCCGAGGCGGCGAGCTTGAACCGCCCGCCGCCGGCGAGATAGGCGGCGAGATCGGCGAGGCAACGCCGTTCGGGAAACCCAGGCAGACCCTTGCGGATCGCGATCACCCAGGTGTTGTTGGCCGGCGCCGGGGCGAGCCAGGCGAGACGATGCTCGGCCCGATCGAGCGCTCTGATCTTGGCGTGGCCCGAAACGGCGTTCTTCCACGCGGGATCGCTCTCGCTGTGGAAGAACAGCGCGCCGTTGCCGGTGTATTCGGGATAGATGTCGATCTGGCCGGCGATGATCGCGGCGCGGACGATCGTGGTCGGGCCGAGCTGGATCCGCCGTTGCACCGCCAGTCCCCGGGCTTCGAGCGCGGCGGCGATCATATTGCCGAGCAGCGCGCCCTCGGTGTCGATCTTCGATCCGACGACGATCGCCGGCGCGGCGAGGGCGACGCTCGTCCATAGCAGCAGAACCGAGGCGGAAGTCCCGATCGCGCGCAGCCGCATCAAATCGGGATCGCCAGCAGGGTGTCGATCTGGCGGCTGTCGAGCACGGCGTCCTTGCGGGCGAATTTCCAGACATCGCCGCTCCGGACCACCCGGTCGACGTAACGCCCGGCGGCGAACACCGCCATCGCCCCGTCCTGCATCGTGCGCACGACGATGAAATTGGCGATAATATCAAGCGAATCAGCGGTGTCCACCTCGATCCTGATGTTGGATATCAGGTGGCGATAGCGCTGCGGCTCATAAATATTGGCCTCGCGCAGGGCCATCACCCGGTCGACCAGCATGTTTTTCGACGTGGCGTAGATCAGCCCGAGCGGCAATCCGGCCTCGAAATTCTCGGCCGAAATCACCCGGTAGGCGCAATCCTCGGTGAAGAATCCGGGCCAGTCCTCGAGCCGGTCGTTGTCGAGGCAATGCGCGTAATCGGTGTAGAGAAGCTCGATTTCGAGGCGGCGGACCACCTCGGCGAACTCCATCGCCTCACAGCCCCATCAGCGGGCGATAGGCCTGCCAGAAGCCGCGGATCGAGGCCTCGGTGGTGCGGGTTTCCTGCGAGGCGTGCTCGTGCCCGCCCATCTCGATGATCGAGCATTCGTCCTCCGAGCCGACGATCGCGCGCTGGACGAACCCGCCGACCGCGCCGTCCTCCATCGACACATAGCCGGCCGGGCCGACCAGATTGCTCTGCAACAGCCGCCGCTCGGTCATCGCCGCATCGTCGTCCTCGAACCCCAGATAGACCCACTGCAATTCGGTCTGGTCCGGCCCCTTCGGCAACACCAGCCGCAATGCGATCGAATTGTGGATCTGCTGCAACACGAAATTCGGAAACACGCTGAGGATCTGCAACGTCACGTCGTCGCCGAACTCCTCGGTCGATTCGAGCAGGCGCGGGTCGGCGAGGCGCAGATCCTGGTGGATCGACTGGATGCCGGCATAGAGCTGGTCGCTGCCCTCCTTGCCGACGATGTCGGTCTTGCCGCGGGTATAGCTGAAATGATTGCCGCCGCTCTCGCTGATCGCGACCCCGCCGCCGGTCGACAGCCGGCTGACCCGGAACGTCGCGAAAAACGTGTGCAACAGGCTGGCGTGATAGGTGTCCTTGACGTTCTCGACGTAGAGCTTCCAGTTGTTGTGCAAGATCTGCGAGGTGGTGCCGAGGATCTTGGGCTTGCCGTGCAATACCCGGCCGATCCGCGCTCCGATCAAATTGCCGATATAGTCCGACAGCGGCGGCGCCTCCGGCGACAAGGTGCCGAACACCAGCCCGGCGAAATGGTCGGTGCGCAGTTTCCGCAATCCGTGGTCTTCCAGGCGGAAATCGTCGGGCATGCCGCCCTTGCCGCCGACGCCGCGGCGAAACGCGACGCTCTTCAGATTGCCGGCGAGATCGTACGACCACGAATGATAGACGCAGGTCAGCAGATCGGCGTGCCCCTGCCGTTTCAGGCAGACGAGGTTGCCGCGATGGGCGCAGCGGTTGACCATCGCGTGGATTTCGCCGTCCTCGCCGCGGGTGACGATGACCGGGGTCTCGCCGAGAAACGTCGTCTTGTAGTCGCCCGGGTTGGGCAACTCGTCGGCCAATACCAGAAACTGCCAGGTCGGGCCGAGAAACAGCCGGTCGAGCTCGGCCTGGTACAAATCCGGGTCGGAAAACACCCGATAGGGGACGCGCGAGTTGCCTTCCTTCGGCCAGGTGATCGTGTGCTGGTCCATCGCTCAACCCCTTCGCGCAACCGGTGGCCGATCGATACGATACCCAATCCGATGGCGGTTCGCCAGACGACGCGGCCGGTGGCGCCTCGGTTTGAAATCGGACGAAAATCCTGCGTCCTTCGAGACGCCCGCTCCGCGGGCTCCTCGGGATGGCGGCTTTCTTAATGCCCCAAAAGAGCTAGAGCCGACTCCATCGGCGCTGACCCACTCCTCCTTGTCATACCGGCGAAGGCCGGTACCCACGGCAGGGATGGGTCCCGACCTTCGTCGGGATGACAAATCGTGGGGGTGATTCGATTCCTCTGAAATCTGCGCTAACTCATCTTGAGGAGCGCCCAAGGGGCGGGCCTCGAAGGACGCACAAAGCCCGATGCGACATACCCGCGCCCGACCCGAATGCCGGCCATCGCCCTGGACATTCACGGCCGCGCGAGCCAAATGTGGTTCCATCGCGTTTTAGGCGAAGTCGATGGACGGCAAGCGGATTTTCAGCGCGTTTTTCTCCTACGCGCATCAAGACGCGAAGGCCACGCCGGGTTGGGTCGAACCTATGGCCGTCGAGATCGAAAGTCGGGTGACTGCCCGCCTCCTCAACGCCAGCCTATCTGTCTGGCGCGACAAGACGCATCTTCGCGCCGGCCCTCGCTTTGATCCGGCGATCGAACGCCAGGTTCGGGCATCCGACATCCTGATCGTGCTGTTCAGCCCGAGCTGGATCGAGTCCGATTACTGCCGCAAGGAATACGAAATCTTCGAGCAGGTCGAGGCGGCGTGCGGCGGAGGCGAATACGTTGTCCCGATCCTGCTGCGGCCGGCCGACGATCAACTTCAGCACTTGAAGGACGAACAGCAGCCCGTTTATGACAGTCTCCGCAACCGCCAGCATTTCGGCAAGCTGGCGGTCGGCAGCCGCGGCCGCCCTGCGGCGCTCGAAGCGATTGCCGGCGACATCGTCCGAATCCTTGAACCGCGCCGGGGCGTCCTACCGGGGTCGCCCGCTCCCCCATCGCGCGCGGGCCGCGCCGCGACCAAGCCGGCGCCACTCGCCCCTTCGCCCGATATCCAGTCCGCCCTCGCCACCATCCTGGCGGCGGTCGGCGCCGACAAGGGCGTGCCGCTGCCGGCATTACGGGAAATCCTCGCCCGGCTCGGCGATTCCGACGCGCCGCTCGATCCCGCCGCGATCGAGCAGCGGCTGCGCGCCAAGGCGGACGAATACGCGGCGCTCCGGGAGCGCCTCAATCGCCTGTCGAACGACGATCCGCGCGTCCAGGAATTGCGGCAACTGGCGGCGAGCCTGATCGCCGCAGGCGATTTCGCCGGCGCCGACACCGCCCTGTCGCGGGCCGAGGCGCGTGACCTCGACGCGGTCGAGGAATTGGAAACGCTGGCAAGGCGGCGCCGGGTCAGCGCCGCCGCGAGCCGCGCCGAGCGCGCCGCCACGGCGCGCTTGCAGCTCGATTACCGCGCCGCCGCCGACCATTACGCCGCCGCCGCCGCGATCCTCCCGCCCGAGGAAACGGCGCCGCGCTGGCGCTATGGCCTCGACCGGGCGAGGGCGCTGTACGATTTGGGCGGCGAGTTCGGCGACAATGCCGCGCTGCGCGATTCGATCGACACCTACCGAGCGGCGCTGGTCCTGGTCCCTCGGGCCGAGGTGCCGCTCGACTGGGCGGGGACGCAGAACAATCTCGGCAACGCGCTCGCGAGCCTGGGGGAGCGGGAGAGCGGGACGGCGCGTCTGGAGGAGGCGGTGACGGCCTATCGCGCGGCCTTGGCGGAACGGACGCGCGAGCGGGTGCCGCTCGACTGGGCGGGGACGCAGAACAATCTCGGCAACGCGCTGTCGAGCCTGGGGGAGCGGGAGAGCGGGACGGCGCGTCTGGAGGCGGCGGTGTTGGCCTATCGCGCGGCCTTGGCGGAGTGGACGCGCGAGCGGGTGCCGCTCGACTGGGCGACGACGCAGAACAATCTCGGCACCGCGCTGTCGAGCCTGGGGGAGCGGGAGAGCGGGACGGCGCGTCTGGAGGAGGCGGTGACGGCCTATCGCGCGGCGTTGGCGGAACGGACGCGCGAGCGGGTGCCGCTCGACTGGGCGATGACGCAGAACAATCTCGGCAACGCGCTGTCGAGCCTGGGGGAGCGGGAGAGCGGGACGGCGCGTCTGGAGGAGGCGGTGACGGCCTATCGCGCGGCGTTGGAGGAAAG
>Ga0209726_10003609_pt1 | contig 20743 bp, 20 predicted proteins | sample Subgrocontami54m_FD_187453 | JGI IMG/M metagenome (GOLD analysis project Ga0209726, IMG submission 187453) | Subsurface groundwater microbial communities from S. Glens Falls, New York, USA - GMW46 contaminated, 5.4 m (SPAdes) (version 3) | ecosystem: Environmental > Aquatic > Deep subsurface >... | reverse complement strand
TGTTGAAAAAGGCCAGGATCCTACTCTCCCCAGTCGCTGCGATCTTTCGTATCTTCTCCGCGAACGGCTTCAACTCCTCTGTTGAGTAGAGGTAATCGTACCGCTCCTCGGCCGCCTTATGCTGTCTCCACTTTTCGCGGTTACGGCCGTGAAACCGCAGGTACAGCAATGGTTGCGACTCAATCTCCTGCTTAATCGTACCCGGAAGCTCCGGCATATCGAGGCAGACCCAGCCAGCGCCCGAGACGGCCAGCAGCGCCCTGGTGTCCTTGGCATGATCGCTCCACGAGGCATGACGCAGCTCGACCGCTATAGGGTAGTCCTGAAACTGCCGCAGAAGAGTTGAAAGGGTGGCGTGGTGCTGAGGCGTGCTCGCAAACCACTCGGAAAACTGGATCAGTAGGCACGCGAGCTTGCATTCCTCAGCTATCGGGTTGATCCCTCGCTTAAAATCGTCGTAATCCTGCTGCGTGACCTCGGGCACGTCGCCCGTCGCTTTCTGGAACATCCCCGGATGCGTGAACTTCTGCCAGACCTTGATCGCGAACACAAAATCTTTCGGCGTAATCGTGGCCCACGTCCTCGCGGTTTGAGGATCAAGCAGCCGATAGAACGTAGAGTTGACTTCTACGGTGTTGAATACCTGGCTGTACAGTTCCAGCTCATTCTTCGGCCTCGTCGGATAGAAGATCCCGTTCCAACTCCCCTCCCCTCTTGGATACGACCAGCCAGAGGTACCGATCCGGACGCATCCCTCAACCGTCCCTGTCATGATATCAACCGCGTTATCATCGTCTTGACCTTGTATGATTGATCATGTTGACATTCGTAATGTCATGAGTGTATCACACGGCCACTGCGCAACCCCGACTCTTCAGAATCAGCCCGCAACACCTGTTTTGCCTTGATCTTTCCGCGCATTCCTCGTATCGTACCGGGCAGGAACGGATACGGGTTGAGCAGATGCTGAAAGAGATTGAGGCGTTTCTGTTGTATCTTCAGGCGGAGCGAGCGGCTTCTCCTCACACGCTCAAGAACTATACGATCGACTTACAGCAGTTCCGGACGTTTCTCAGGACTGGCGGGTTGCCACAACCGGAGCCTGCCGTGATGAGGGTCGAACGAGGGGATCCCGCGTATCTGAGTATCGATCCGGGTGCGATCGACTCCCTGCCGATCAGGGCCTTTGTGGCGGACCTGCATCGAAGAGGAATCGCTCGAAGCAGTATCGCGCGAAAGCTGGCCACCCTGCGATCGTTCTTCCGATACCTGTGCCGCGAGGGTATCCTCCATGCGAATCCAGCGAAGCTCGTATCGACCCCGAAGCTGCCAAAGCGGCTTCCCGCGTATCTGACTGTCGACGAGGTCGATCGTCTCCTGATGCCGCCCGACAGGGAGGATGTTGCGAGTGCGCGCGATCTGGCGATCCTTGAGTTGTTTTATGCCTCAGGCATTCGATTGAGCGAGCTGACAGGGTTGGATATACGGGATATGTATCTGCAGGAAAGTCTGGTTCGGGTAAAAGGCAAGGGCAGCAAGGAGCGGATCGTTCCGGTAGGGTCGAAGGCGACGGCCGCCTTACGGCGCTACCTCGGTCAGCGGAGTGCGCTGATTCCGAAGTCCAAGCGGGGAACCCCCGAGCCGGGCGCATTATTTCTTAACCGCCAGGGCGGTCGTTTGAGCCCTCGGGGTGCCGCTCGAATCGTATTAAAACGCCTGAATCAGAGCGGTGTGGGGCCAAAGATTACACCCCACGGGCTGCGCCATAGCTACGCCACGCATCTGCTTCAAGCGGGGGCTGATCTTCGCGCTATTCAAGAGCTGTTGGGACATGCGCGCCTCTCGACCACCCAGCGGTATACCCATCTGAACCTGGATCATCTGATGGAGGTTTACGACAAAGCGCATCCGCGGGCCTAACGCAGAGTCTAGGATTGAGGATATCGAGTATGGAATCGACCAAAATACGCAGCACGACGATCCTTGCAGTGCGACACAAAGGCAGGGTTGTAGTGGCCGGAGACGGGCAGGTTTCCTTCGGTCCGACGGTGATGAAACATACTGCTCGCAAGGTCCGCCGGATGTGGAACGATCGGGTCATCGCCGGCTTTGCCGGTGCTGCCGCCGACGCGTTTGCCCTCTTTACCAAGTTTGAGGCCAAGCTGGAGGAGTTCAGCGGCAATCTGCCGCGCGCCGCGGTCGAACTGGCGAAGGATTGGCGCACCGACCGAGCGCTGCGTCGGCTGGAAGCGCTGTTAGTGGTAGTCGATAAGGAACATTCGCTGGTCATCTCTGGGACGGGGGATGTCATCGAACCCGATGACGGGGTGATCGGCATCGGCTCTGGCGGGCCGTACGCGGCAGCCGCAGCAAGGGCGCTCACAGGCTTCTCGGAGCTTGACACAAGAAGAATCGCCGAGGAGGCGATGAAGATTGCCGCTTCAATCTGCGTCTATACGAATGACACGATTACGATAGAAGAACTATAACAATGTTCGACGTTCTCAGTGCAAGGTTCAAAGTTGAAGATAGCCCGAGGATCTGGAAACTTTGAACTTTGAACTTTGAACAAGGAACAAGGAACTTCGAATGGAACAGTTGACGCCGCGACAGATCGTAGCTGAGCTTGATAAATACATCATCGGTCAAAAGGACGCAAAGCGGGCCGTGGCTATTGCGCTGCGTAATCGGTGGCGGCGGCAGAGGCTTCCCGTCGAGTTGCGGGATGAGGTCGCGCCGAAGAATATCATCATGATCGGTCCGACCGGTGTGGGCAAGACCGAGATCGCTCGTCGACTTGCCAAACTGGTTGATGCTCCATTCATCAAGGTGGAGGCCAGCAAGTATACGGAGGTAGGCTACGTCGGACGTGATGTAGAATCGATGGTGCGCGACCTGACTGCACTGGCGATCGATATGGTGAAGGGGGAAAAGACCAGGGCCGTACAGGAACGGGCGCGGGAGTTGGCAGAGGAGCGGCTTCTGGATCTGCTCCTTCCCGTTGGAAGAATGGCGGCAGCGACTGCACCCGGTACCGAGCAACCTGCTGATGTGGCCGCTACAGCCTCCGCTTCAGAGACTCGCGAAAAGCTGAGAAAGCGACTGCATGAGGGGAAGCTGGACGACCGCATCGTTGAGCTGGAGGTCAAGGATCGTGGGGCCATGCCGATGGTCGAGGTCTTCAGCAATGCGGGCCTTGAAGAGATGGACGTCGGCTTTAAGGAGATGCTGGGCAACCTCATGCCTCAGCGGAGCAAGCGGCGCAAGGTCAAGATCCGTGAGGCTCACCGAATGCTCGCTCAGGAAGAGGCCGACAAACTGATCGATATGGACACGGTACGATCCGAGGCGGTTCGTCGAGTCGAAGACTCAGGCATCGTCTTTCTGGACGAGATTGATAAGATTGCCGGCCGCGGGTCATCGCAGGGACCGGATGTTTCGCGCCAGGGCGTGCAGCGCGACCTTCTACCGATTGTCGAGGGATGTACGGTGACCACCAAGTACGGCCTGGTACGGACCGACCATATCCTGTTTATTGCGGCCGGGGCATTTCATGTCGCTAAACCGTCCGACCTGATCCCGGAGTTGCAGGGACGCTTCCCGCTGCGCGTAGAGCTGGCCAGTCTTACGCAGGACGACTTCGTTCGGATCCTCACCGAACCGCAGAACGCTCTGATCAAGCAGTATGTCGCCCTGTTGGAGACAGAGGAGGTCACGCTGGACTTTACTGAAGATGCTGTGCAGGAGTTGGCCGCGACCGCGAGCGCCGTCAATCAGGCGACCGAGAATATCGGCGCACGCCGACTGTATACCATTATGGAGCGGCTGTTGGACGAGATCTCGTTTGAGGCACCTGCCATGCAAGGGGCCCGGGTGCATATCAATGCCGCATATGTACGAGAACGGCTCCAGCAGATCGTCAAGAATGAGGATCTGAGTCGCTATATTCTGTAAGTCAACGTCACACGTTCAACGTTCAACGTTCGGTGAAAACGTAGCAGACAGCGGAGTGGATGGTGGGTGAGCGGAAACGGCTAGCGGTCCAGCGCGGGATCGATAAGGCGAAGATCCTGATCGAAGCGCTCCCCTACATCAGAGCGTTTGCCGGCAAGACGGTCGTTGTCAAGTACGGCGGCGCCGCGATGACCGATGAGGCGCTGAAGCAATCGGTCGCGTTGGATGTCATCCTGATGCGGTACGTCGGGATGCAACCGGTTGTCGTCCATGGCGGCGGTCCTGAAATTACCAAGGCGATGGAGCGGGCGGGCCTTACGCCAACCTTTGTCGGCGGATTGCGGGTGACCGACCAAGCAACGATGAAAATCGTCGAGATGGTGTTGGTCGGCCAGATCAATCAAGAGTTGGTGACGCTCATTAACCAGCATGGCGGGTCAGCCGTCGGTCTCTCCGGCAAGGATGGCGGATTGATACGTGCAAGGAAGGCCGACCCGGTGGCAATCGCTCAGCCGACCGTGAACCCTGCTGAACCGAAGATCGATCTGGGATTCATTGGCGAGATTACGGCCGTTGATAAACGAATCCTTCTAGCCCTGGGGCGCGACGGTTTCACGCCGGTGGTGGCTCCGACCGGTGTGGATGAGGCTGGGGTGACGTACAACATCAATGCCGATCTAGCGGCCGGCGAGATCGCCGGCGCACTCCAAGCGGAAAAGCTTGTCCTGCTTACCGATACCGACGGCATTCTGGATAAGGACGGCGTCCTCATTCCGACGCTGAACAGGGCAGAGATGAAAGGCCTGATTGCTGATGGCGTCATCTCTGGAGGGATGCTGCCCAAGGCCCAGGCCTGCCTCACCGCTCTTGAGAATGGCGTGAGGAAAATCCATATTGTCAATGGCACGATCCCACATGCCCTCCTGCTGGAGGTCTTCACGTCGGAGGGCGTAGGTACGGAGATCGTTGGATAACCGTTCCGAGTTCCAGGTGCTAAGTTCAAAGTTGAAAACTCAAGATGTTGTACCTCGAACCTTGAACTTTGAATGTTGCACGCTGAACCTTGAACGTTGAACTTTGCACGTTGAACGTTGAACTTTGTATATGTCTGTAACCAATGACTTGATGGCGCAGGCAGCCCGCTACCTGGCCAATACCTATGCCCGCTTCCCGGTGATACTGGTGAAGGGCAGCGGCGTACGGGTCTGGGACGCAGAGGGAAAGATGTACCTCGACTTCGCGGCCGGTATCGCCGTGAATGTCCTGGGGCACTGCCATCCCAAGGTTGTGGAGGCCATTCGAGTACAGGCAGAGACGCTGCTGCACGTCTCGAACCTTTACCATATTGAGCCGCAGATTCGATTGGCCCGTACGCTGAGCGACCAGTCGTTTGGCGGCAAGGTCTTTTTCTGCAATAGTGGGGCGGAGGCGAACGAAGCAGCCATTAAGCTGGTCCGCCGCTATGCTAAGGCGCGGTGGAGCTCAGATCGATACGAGATCGTCTGTATGCGGGACTCATTCCACGGCCGGACGATGGCCACAGTGACCGCCACCGGTCAGTCGAAGTACAGCCAGGGCTTTGAGCCGCTCCTACCGGGCTTCAGGCATATCCCCTTCAATGACTTGCCGGCGGCGGAGCGAGCGATCGACTCAAGAACCTGTGCCGTGCTGGTGGAGCCGATCCAGGGCGAGGGGGGTGTACACATACCGGACGATACCTACCTTCCTGAACTCCGACGGCTTTGTTCGGAACGGGGGGTGCTCTTGATCCTGGATGAGGTCCAGACGGGGATGGGACGGACCGGACGGCTCTTCGCCTATGAGCACTCTGGGATTGAGCCAGATATTATGACGCTTGCCAAGGGGCTGGGAGGGGGACTGCCGATCGGCGCCATGATCGCAAAGAAGACCGTTGCGGACGCCTTTGTACCGGGCAGTCATGCATCGACCTTCGGCGGCAACCCGTTTATTACGGCTGTTGCCCACGCGGTGCTGACCGAGGTTATCGATGCGCGATTATCGGATCGAGCGGCAAAGATCGGCGCCTATTTCCTTGAACGCCTGCAACAACTGGTCGCACGATACCCCTTCATAAAAGAGGCTAGAGGCAAGGGGCTGATGCTTGCGCTGGAACTGACAATACCAGCCAAGCCGATCGTTGAACGTTGCCTGCAGCGCGGTCTGCTGATCCTGATCGCAGGCGACCAGGTCCTCCGTTTCGTTCCGCCGCTGATCATCAGCGAGGCTGAGGTGGATGAGGCGATACAGATCCTCGATCTGGTCCTAGCGGAGGAGCCCCGATGAAAAAGGACCTCCTGTCGATCAGCGACCTGACGGCCGGCGAGATCGACTTACTGTTTATCCTTGCCGCCGACCTGAAGGCGCAACAGCGCAAAGACATTGCCCATCCGCTGTTGCTTGGCAAAACTCTGGGCATGATCTTTGAGAAACCATCGCTCAGGACTCGAGTCACCTTTGAGGTCGGCATGACCCAGTTGGGTGGCCGAGCCATCCATTTGGCGCCCGCCGAGATCCAGCTTGGGGTGCGGGAAACCGTCAAGGATGTGGCGAAGAATCTCGAGCGTTGGGTCGATGGGATCGTGGCGCGGACCTTCACCCACCACACGGTCGAGGAGTTGGCCAGGCATGCCGCCATCCCCGTTATTAACGGGCTGAGCGATCTGACGCACCCATGCCAGATTCTCGCGGATCTCTTTACCCTTCAGGAAAAGTGCGGCACGCTGCACGGTGTGAAGGTTGCCTACATCGGTGACGGCAATAACGTCTGCCGTTCATGGCTATATGGCGCAGCGAAGGTCGGTATCAAGTTGAACGTGGCCTGTCCGAAAGGGTACGAGCCGGATGCCGACATCGTAGCGTTTGCCAGTCGGGAGGCCGAAGCCTCCGGTGGACGCATCGTATTGCTGAACGATGCGAAGGCTGCGGCAGCAGGGGCCGATGTCTTATACACCGATGTCTGGACCAGCATGGGCCAGGAGGCGGAGTCGGCAAAACGGCGTCTGGACTTCCAGGGATTTCAGGTTAATGCGGCGCTGGTTCGACTGGCCAAACCGAACGTGCTGGTCATGCACTGCCTACCGGCGCATCGGGGGGAAGAGATTACCGACGAGGTCCTCGACGGCCCACATTCGATCGTCTATGACGAGGCCGAAAACCGCCTCCACGTCCAGAAGGCGATTCTGGCGACACTCCTCAAGGGTTCCTCTTAAGGCTCGCACGTAGTAATCCGCTATGGCTGCGCAAGAAGCTGAAGGTGTCGGTCGCGCGGGAGTTGCTCTCCCGTGATACCGTGCTGCGTGCATCCGGCTCTGGCAGCATCCACCTGAGCGGTGACCCCACGCCATCTAGAGATGACAGAAATCTGACCCAGGCGTTGAAGGTATGCCGCGGTCACCGTGGCGTCCGCTTCCTCGACCATCTGATCATCGGCAAGAGTCTCCCTTTTAGCTTCAAAGCCGCGGGCCTATTATAGACCTCACGAGGATGGATCATAGGGCCTGTATCTTACGCTGCACGGTTGGCGCTTGAAAATCCACCATCATGTGTTAGAATATCTATCATGCTAAGGCGACATCTCCAGCAGCAGGTGGAAAGATCTTTGACGGACTTCCCGGTGGTCCTGATTACCGGGGCCCGCCAGGTGGGTAAGTCCACGCTTGCCCAGGCTCTCATCACCACAGACTGGCAGGCTGACTATCTGACACTGGACGATCGGACGGTACTGGATGCCGCCCTGACCGATTCGGAAGGGTTCCTGGCGGCGAACCCTGGACCTCTGATTATTGATGAGGTTCAGCGAGCTCCCGACATCCTCCGCGCAATCAAGCGGCAAGTGGATCGCAGGCGTTTGGGAGGCCAGTTTTTGTTGACCGGATCGGCCAATCTGATGACTCTCAAGACTGTCAGTGAGTCGCTAGCTGGACGGGTTGCACTGCACCAACTCTTTCCTTTCTCCTTGGCTGAACGGCTTGGTCATCAGGCTCCGTCTTTGCTGGGTGAGCTGTTCGAGGCGGATGACGCCGATTCGTTGCTGAAGAAATGGCGGAGACGTCGACAGCAAGACTTCGATCTGGCGGATGCTATCCTGCGAGGCGGCTATCCCCCCGCGACTCTCATGCGATCGGCGGCCAGCCGCCGCCGTTGGTTTGACAGCTATCGTCAGACCTACCTCGAACGGGATCTCCGGGATCTCGCCAACATTCAGTACCTGACAGACTTTAGCCGTCTACTGATCCTTGTGGCACTTCGCACCGGCCAGACGGTCAACGTCGCGGCCTTCGCTCGGGAGCTGGGGCTCCCACAAATGACGGTTAAGCGGTACTTGGACTTGCTGGTTCTGACCTACCAGGTGTCGCTGGTGCCTGCCTACCATACCAACGTGGGCCTGCGCCTGGTCAAAACGCCTAAACTCTATGTGACCGATACCGGCCTGGCATGTCACCTGAGCGGGACAAGAGATTGGGCTACGATGGAGCGGCAGGGCCGGGTGGGGGCTTTGGTGGAGAGCTGGGTGGCCAATGAGCTGGCCAAGTGGATCGCCTGTCAGGAAGACGACTACCGACTCTATTTCTGGCGTACTCACACCGGCCAGGAAGTGGATTTTCTTTTGGCCCGTGGGGAGGAGATGATTGCCATTGAAGTGAAAGCAACCACTCGTGTGGAACGTGGCGACCTTGCCGGGATTGAGGTGTGCGAGCAGGCTCTAGGAAAGCGAATTCGCTTTTCGGTGGTCCTGTACCGAGGCGATCAGGTGGTTGGGCTTGGACCGCGTCGCCTGGCGGTTCCCTTTGCAACTGCATTCCTTTAGGTGTTCCCAGGTTGGAACTCAGCGAATTTGGCTTGTGGTAGGAAGAGAGTCGAGTATAATTTGGGCTTACGTGGGCCGGGAAATCCTAAGAGGAGTACGATGAAGCAAGTGAAAAAGATCGTTCTGGCATATTCCGGTGGGCTGGATACGTCGGTAATCCTGCGCTGGCTTGTCGAGACCTATAAGGCCGAGGTGATTGCGTACTGTGCCGACCTTGGACAGGGTGAGGAGCTGGAGCCGGTCAGAGAGAAAGCACTCAAGACGGGCGCCAGTAAGGTCTATATCAAAGACCTGAGAGAAGAGTTTGTCCGGGATTTCGTCTTTCCTTGCATCAAGGCGAATGCCGTCTATGAGGGGCGCTACCTGCTCGGGACCTCGATGGCGAGACCGCTGATTGCGAAGCACCAGATGGCGGTCGCAAAAAAGGAGGGCGCGGACGCGGTAGCACATGGCGCGACCGGCAAGGGGAACGATCAGGTCCGCTTCGAGCTCTCCTGCTATGCTATCGACCCACATATCCGGATCATCGCACCATGGCGCGAATGGGATCTGGGTTCGCGATCCGACCTGATCGCCTATGCGAGGAAGCACGATATCCCCGTACCGATCACGAAGGCGCGGCCGTACAGCACGGACCGGAACCTGTTTCACATCAGTTTTGAGGGCGGGGTGTTGGAGGACCCTTGGCAGGAGCCGCCGGATGACATGTTCGTCTTAAGCGTCTCGCCGGAGCAGGCGCCGGACCGCGCGACCTATGTCGAGGTGGAGTTTCAGGATGGTGAGCCTGTCGCGGTGGATGGCAAGCGCCTCTCACCCGCCAGGCTGCTTCAGCGCTTGAACAAGATCGGCGGCGAACACGGGATCGGCCGAGTCGATATCGTCGAAAACCGCTACGTTGGAATGAAGTCGCGTGGGGTGTACGAGACGCCAGGCGGGACGATTTTGCAGGCTGCCCACCGTGCCGTAGAATCGCTCACAATGGATCGCGAGGTCATGCACCTTCGCGACTCACTGATCCCCCGCTTCTCGGAGCTGGTCTATTACGGCTACTGGTTCTCGCCGGAGATGGAACTGCTGATGCAAACGATCGACGCATCGCAGCAGGGGGTGACCGGGGTGGCGCGAGTCAAACTCTACAAAGGCAATTGCGAGGTCGTGGGGCGCAAGTCGGCTGTTTCGCTGTACGATCCAGCCTTCGCAACCTTTGAGAAGGATCAGGTATACCAGCAGTCCGATGCGGAGGGGTTCATCCGCCTGAATGCGCTTCGTCTAAGGATCCGAGCGCTCAGTCATGTGGGAAGAAAGCGGTCAGCAGTCAGCGGTCAGCGGTCAGCTCGCACGAACAGGAAGTCGTCGAAACGATGAAAGCGAGACCGAAAGCTCGAAAGCCTTGGGGCGGGCGGTTTACGCAAGCAACCGATCCGGCAGTGGAGGCATATACCGCATCCATTCAGTTCGATCAGCGCCTCTACAAGTACGATATTGCCGGCAGTATTGCGCACGCACGGATGCTGGCCAAGTGCGGCCTGCTGACGAAGATCGAGGCGAATACGATCGTGACGGGACTGAAAGAGATCGGGGACGAGATCGAATGCGGGAAGTTTCGTTTCGACCCCTCGTTGGAAGATATCCATATGGCTATTGAGGCTCGGCTGATTAAAAAGGTGGGCGAGGCCGGCGCGAAGCTTCATACTGGTCGGAGTCGGAATGACCAGATTGCCCTCGATCTTCGACTCTATCTGCGAGATGAGATAAAAGAGGTTCGCCGCCTGATCGCAGGCCTTGAGCGAGCTCTGATTGCGCAAGCCGAAGCTCATATTAATCTGATGATGCCCGGCTATACCCATCTGCAGCGGGCTCAGCCCGTCCTGTTGGCGCATCATCTGATGGCCTATGTCGAGATGCTGGAGCGGGATCGCGCCAGACTTCATGATGCGCTTGGCAGGGTTGATGTACTTCCGCTCGGCTCAGGCGCCTTGGCCGGCGTTGGCCTGCCGATCGATCGCCGCTTTGTCGCCAGGGAGCTTCGGTTTCATGCGCTGTCGGCCAACTCGCTGGATGCCGTTTCGGACCGCGACTTCGTCATTGAGCCGCTGTTCGCCTTCTCGCTCCTGATGGCGCATCTGTCCCGTCTGGCAGAAGAGATTGTCTTGTGGGCATCGGCGGAGTTCGGATTTATCGAGCTACCTGATGCGTTCGCCACCGGATCCAGCATGATGCCCCAGAAAAAGAACCCGGATGTGGCAGAGCTGGCACGAGGAAAGACCGGGCGGGTCTATGGCGCGCTGGTGGCGCTGCTGACTGTCATCAAGGGGCTACCGCTCAGCTATAATCGCGACTTACAAGAGGACAAACACTCCCTCTTTGACAGTACAGAGAGCGTGAAGACGACCCTCTTCGTCATGGGGTCGCTGGTTAGCAAGCTCATGTTCTGTGCGGATCGGATGCGGCAGGCGACAGAGGACGGATATTTAAACGCCACCGATCTGGCAGATTACCTGGTGTGCAAAGGGATGCCATTCCGGCAAGCCCACGAGGTGGTAGGGTGTCTCGTCCGGCGTGCGCTTGCCAGGCGGTGCCGTATAGAGGAACTTTCTCTTGGCGAGTTGCAGAACGCCTCGCCGCTGTTCGAGCAGGATGTCTTTGACTACATCAAGTTAGAGGCCTGCATCGAACGGCGGGAGGCTATCGGTGGGACCGCAACGGGTACAGTGAAGAAGGCGATTCAATCTGCTAAGGCTAAACTTCGGAGTCGATAAGATGCGAATTCGACAGATCGTTGCTGTAGCGTCTCTGGGTCTGCTTGTGCTCTCCGGGTGCGGTCGAAGTGGTCATCCTGTGGCGCCGATCACGATTGAGCCCTCACCGCCGACCGATCTGACGTCTCTTGTGCGAAGCCGCGCGGTGGTCCTTACCTGGACCAGGCCGACGACCAATATCGATGGGACCCCATTGCAATATCTGGCTGCCTTCAGGATCTCCCGGTGGCAGACGGCTTCTCAGCCCTCTACCCCATCGGTCATCGCCACCGTCAAGGTTGAGAAACCGGAGAACGCAGTCGTATCCGGTCATCGCTATGCCTTTACCGATCGTCAGGTAGTCATGGGGACCAGGTATACCTATGTTGTCGAGTCGGTGAGCCGACGAGGGGTCGTTGGGCCACCCTCAGCAGAAGCGACCGCCCTTGCCACTGTCGAGATTGAGGCCCCATCCGCCCTGCGCGCAGAGGCCGGTGAACGAGCGATCCGGCTCTCCTGGATTGCGCCGACCCGGCGAGCCGATGCAAGTCCGCTGGCCGTGGTCCCCAGGTATAACATCTACCGGGGCACCAGCTCAGGCCGATACGATCCCTCTCCGATCAATCGAGAGCCCGTCCAGGGCACGCAGTTCCAGGATGCGGATCTGGTCAACGATCAGACGTACTACTACCGCGTGGCAGCGGTAGAAAGCCAGGAGCCGCCATGGCAGGAAGGGTTACAGTCCGGCGAGCTGAGCGCCGCTCCGGTTGACCTTACGCCTCCAGCCCCTCCGCGAGGCGTACGGGCGATTGCCGGACCTGGCCTGGTCGTCTCACTGAGTTGGGAGTTTAACCGGGAATCGGATTTGCGCGGGTATCTTGTCTATCGAAGCGATGGTGCGGGACGCCTTCCACAACGACTGACAGAATCCCCGCTGAAGTCGCCCACCATGACCGATCAATCGGTCCGATCAGGCGGTCGGTACCGCTACACCGTGACGGCCGTTGATGCCTCTGCCAGGCACAACGAAAGCGCGGCCTCGGAGGCCGTCGAGATCCGCGTCCCATAGAGAAATGGATCCTTCTTACTCAAAGGTTGTGCGGTATAATGTGGCAGGAATCGATGGCGTGAGCCTGAGGGCCTAGCGGTTGACGACGATCCTTAGTAAGACACAGATTGACCGGCTTGGGGATCGTTTGCGAGAAGGTTCTACTGGAGAGGCTGATCTGCGATTGCTCGATGAGTATCGACGATCGTTTGGCGACGCGTACGAAACCGTGATCCGAACCATCCGTGATACACTCCATCTGGAACCCACGGGAAGGCCTGCCAAGTCCACAAGCTCGATCGTAGAGAAACTGGGTCGCGAAACCATCCGACTGAGCCAGCTCCAGGATATTGCGGGGTGCCGGATAGTCTTAGCCAACGTGACGGAGCAAGAGAGCGTCGTTGCGTCATTCTGCGCTCTATTTCCTGAAGCAGACGTAGTTGACCGTCGGGCGAATCCCAGCCACGGATACCGAGCGGTCCATGTTGTCGCCAGGATCTCCGGGAAGTTGATCGAGATCCAGGTGCGGAGCCCGTTGCAGCACCTATGGGCAGAGTTGTCAGAGAAATACTCTGACATCATCGACCCAAGCATAAAATATGGCGGTGGCGAGGACCACACCAGACAAATGCTTACGCAAACGTCTGAGCTCGTGGCAGAAATCGAAAAGGCTGAGATCGTCGTGATGGCGAGCCTACTAAAACAGGATCTGAGTGAACAGCAGGCGGTGGTGCTACAAGAAGCTCGGATACGAATAGTACAGATTAAAGAGCAGGTTAAAGAGGCCTTCGTCAGCCACCTCAATCAGATAGTCCGTGGATCCGAGAACCAGAAGGGGCAGAAGGGATGATTTTTTTAATTGAATACGACCGACCTGATGGTCGGATCGTCACCTTTACAACTTTCAAAGACACTGAGCGACTTAACGCTGAAAAGTCACGGCTTGACCTTGAGTTAGACCTGAACCGCCGAGAAGTTGATCACGAAGTGGTCATACTGGAGGCGGAGAGTGAAGAGGCGCTACGGCGGACACATCGGCGCTACTTCGAAGATGCAAGGTCGATTGTGACATCTGCCAGCGCCGGCAACGGATAGTAAGGGCACGCCCCATTGAACGGCTTCATGCGTGCGCTATAGCCTTTTCTCGTCCCACTTGGTGCTTCAGACCGTTTGGCTTCAAGCCTATGTCCCGCATCGCTACACAGTCACTGTCATCGATGCCTCCTTCCGACGCAATGAGAGCACTACCTCGGCGACCATCGAGGTCCGCGTTCCCTAAAGCATCTCTCATTGCCGACTACCGAGTTGGGAAAGAGGGCGCCGACGTATTCCTCTCACTGAAATCGAGCCGTCGCAATTGCTTGCAGGCTCTCTTCCTTGTGCATCCGCTCGTCATGCCCTATCTGGCGTAATGTGTCCGCTACGTTCTCAAAGGAGGCGTAGTCCTCCTCCAAGAGACTCTTGAAAGGCTCTGACTCGAACTGAGGATGTTCCGCCACAAATTCCATATATTCGTGCTCGGCATGATCTTCAAACTGGGCGTTGAGCAGATAACTCCACGATGGCTTGATGACGTAGAGGATCCAACTGATCTGGTAGTAGAGGAAGGCGATCACTTGGGGTATGACGCGATAGAGGAGAATGTTTTCCTTAATACCGCGGGTGTGGGTGAGTTCCTCCAGTATAAGCAAGTGCCACGTCTCGTTATCTTGAGCGTCGCGGGCCTCCTTGACCCTCTCGAAGACCCGACGGGCAAACGCGCGATCTGCATACATGTGGGTAATGGCGATATAGGCGACGTTCTCCCATGACTGATACGGGGCGCGGGCGATCAGCTCTAACACCTTGAACTTACTGAACGTCTTTTTGCGACCATATACAAGATCCATCGTCATAAAGAGAAGGCGGGCGAAGATACCGTACCGCATCCTCGGAGAGCTGAGTGTCACCTGCTGCGCTTGACGGCGTTGTTCGGCGGTTAATCTCTTTAGCTGCGAACCCATAGTACGTCCTCTGTTGGTATGTGGTGATATTCGCCAATCGAAGTAGCGTGTCCGCAGAAATCATCTCACTATCCTTCCTATAGCGCAAGAGCCTCCAGACCACGCCGGTCTATCTTGAACGCATGCATAATGGATGTTGAGACGCTCTGTTGGCTGGATATCCTCTATGGGTGAGAGGGCGCGCCGAGTGAACGGCGCAGCGAAGGATGTGCGGACTACGGGGGTGTAACCTACATGCCCATGGAGTGGACACGGCGTATTTTCAACAAGTCAATTCTGATAGCCCCTTAATCGCCGGAGAGATGCCAAAACGCCTCGTTAATCCACCTGATGGCCCGTTAGGAACATCGCCTTTTCCAGGGCAGTAAAGAACGTTCGGTAGGGCTCGGGATCCGTCACGGGCTCGAGATTATATTGGGCATTGGCCCGGACAATGAGCTGGGTCTCGCCGCGAGGCCGGACACTTACCGTCATCCTCACCTGGTATCCGGCAAGCTTGGTCCCGGTCACCGTTCCCAGCGCCAGATCGGCCTGGTCTATGATGAAGCCGAGGTCCTGAAGGAGGGAGATGGCGGTGCGGAGGGTCTGCGCCTTGTCTGTCGTGTCGAAGGCTCGGCTCTGGATACTTCGCAGCCTTACCTGACTTTCATCGCTATCCAGAAGCCTCGACTGAGTGGTGGCACACCCCGTCCCCAGGATGAGGATGAACAGAAGACCCAGCAACCCTTTAGAGCACGTCAACTTTTTCATAATTGATGCGCCTCCAGAAAGACCGCCTTAGAGAGTTTGGAGAAAAACTCCTGGTAGATCTCGGGGTCGTTCAACTGCTCTCGCTTGCTAATCTGCTTATGGGTATTCCAGACGATGCGTTGAAAGGTCACCCGAACGGCCGTGCTCTTGCCGTCCCCCAATGGCTGGGTCACCACCGATACCCGCATCTTCTGCGTTTCATCGTAGGGCACATTCTGCTGAGCCAGGATGCTGAGCAGGACGGCCAGGACCACCTGACCCGCTTCGACGGCGCTCCGGTCCTTCGAGGCTGTGATCACGCCCAGGCTGGTTACGCTTTTATTGAGAGTAAACCCAAGGTCCTGGAGGAGGGCGGCGGAGGTGGACAGCAGCTTCGCCTCATCCTCAGTCTCAAATCGCCGGGTCTGGAGTTGACGCTCCTTAAGGCTTTCCGGCGAAAGCTGTAGTATGTCCTGAGGAATGGAGGCGCATCCAGCCAAGATGCCGGCGAGGACCAACGATAGCGCCTTGACTGTGCGCGCCATGTCCGTGGCTTTCCGTTAGAAGCGAGTTGCGTGGTAGGCGAAGTCACGAACCTTTTTTTGTTCATCGAACTTGATGATGACCGTGAGCGTCTGCTGACTCGTCGAGCTCGAGTACCCGTACGGGATAACGAATACGAGGGTCAGCAGTCCTCCGACATATCCGGAATTGGCGCTTGTGGTGGCAATCTTGTCGTAGATCCAGACCTCACGCCGCAATTCGTCGGTCGTGACCACGTTGGGCGAGCCCAGCACCTGCGCGACCTCTGCGCCGCTCATGCCGACCCGGATCTCCTTCTGCACCTGGCCGACTGTCAGCCTCTCATCGGGACCGACCGGGGCCGTCTGGCATCCGACGAGCGCAAGCAACGTCAAAAGGATCATGGGCAGCAAAAGGTTCCAACTCCTTTTCATGGCCTACCTCCTTCCTGGCTTGATGCTCGGATGTCGTCAGGTGTCTTTCAGAATGTACCTTTTCTATCACAAGCCCCCGTTAGCGTCAATGTGCGCTTTCGTATGGGGTGCACGACATAAAAGTGAGGCTGCTTAGGGAGTTGCGGTGGGATGGAGCTTGGGGTATAATTCTGACAGTTTAGTTAACTGTCAGAAAGGAGGCCCCATGGAATCATCCACTCCGCCGATTGATGAACTCTCAAGACAACGTGATGCACTGCGGGCGCAACTCGTATCCGTAGGGGATATGCGGCCCGGCTCTCTGGTAGCGCGCTATCGCAAGTGTGGCAAGCCCTCCTGCCGATGTGCGGGTCAGGGCGAGCGAGGGCATGGTCCCAGCTGGTCCTTGACCCATGCGGTGGATGGCAAGACCCGGACCAAGATTATCCCGACTGCGGCGGTACCGCGGGCCCAGGAGCAGATTGCAGAATATCGTCGGTTTCGTCGCCTGATCCGTGCGCTGGTTGAGGTCAGCGAGAAGGTGTGTAACGATCAACTGCAATCCCCCCAGGCAGCCGAACCCTCGGCGGCCAAAAAGGGGGCTTCAAAAGCGCCTTCGCGACCGAGATCGAAGCCGAGGTCGAAGCGCTGATCGGTCCGGGCACAGCCGAGGGGATCGACTTCGAGGCGATCGAGACGGCGGCACGCCGACAGGCGCTGGGGATCGCCTGTCGGGCGGTGGAGAGGCGCCTCAACGCCGACGAATCCGACCACATTGATCCCACGCTGCCGTGTGGATGTGGTGGAGTGGCCCGTGCTGCCGGCCGGCACGCCAAGACGATCACTACGGCGCTGGGCGAGATGACCCTTTTGCGCGCCTACTATCACTGCGCCGGCTGTCAGAGCGGCTTTTTCCCGCGCGATCGGACGCTGGGGATCGTCGACGCGTCGCTATCGCCCGCCGTCACGCGGATGACGGGCTTGGTCGGCGCGATGGTCAGCTTCGAGGAAGGCCGGGAACTGCTCGGGGAACTAGCCGGTGTCTGCATCACCACCAAGCAGGTGGAGCGGGCGGCCGAAGCGCTCGGGGCCGAGATTGCCGACGACGAGCGGCGACACGTTGCTCCCCTCATCGATTCGGAGATCCCGCCCACGCTCTACCTGGGGATGGACGGCACGGGCGTGCCGATACGCCGGCAGGAACTGGTGGGACGTGCAGGCAAGCAGACCGACGGGTCGGCGAAGACACGGGAGGTCAAGCTCTGTACGGTCTGGAGCGCCGAAGGGCGGGCCGCCGATGGAACCCCGATGCGGGATAAGGGATCGGTCACGTACTCAGCGGCGATTGAGAGTGCGGCGCAACGGGATATCGACGAGCAGCCCAGCGCGTTTGCGGCGCGGGTCGAGCGTGAAGCGACGCGACGCGGCTTCGAACGGGCCGGCCGACGGGCCATTCTCGGTGATGGAGCTCCCTGGATTTGGAACATGGCCGACGAGTATTTCCCCGACGCCGTCCAGATCGTCGATCTCTTCCATGCCAAGCAGCATCTGAGTGACGTGGGCAAGGCGATCTACGGGCCGACGAGCGAGTTAGCCAGGCTGTGGGGGCGGCAACGCCACGACGAACTCGACGAAGGTCGGCTCGACACGCTGCTACAAGCGCTACGCACCCACACTGCAACGCACGACGAGGCCAGGAAGTGCGTGGATTACGTCGAGCGGAATCGAGACCGCATGCGCTACCCCGAGTTTCAGGCCCAAGGGCTCTGCACGTCGACCGGTGTCGTGGAAGCGGGCTGCAAGGTCGTTTTGACAACGTAAAAAGAGCCCACCGTGATAAAGCAAAAAGAACCCACCCCGGTTCAGTAGTCGTTGGGCCTGTGGGAGGCACGGTCCCCAGGCCGTAAGCCTGCTGCCTGCTGCCTTCGGTCGTTAATGATGCCAGCACAGTCGCACCGAGGTCGTGCACGCCTCGATGGCTCAGCCACGATGATCACTGGAACGATCATGAGCGCACCCGTGTGCTCCTCCCCCGTCGCGTCGATCCATCAGATTCGGATCCGGCAGCAGCCGTCTCACGAGCGCCAGGCGTCTGAGGCAGGAACTTCCGCTTCAGACTGTCCGTGAATCGCAGACTCTCCCAGCCGAACTCATGGATGGCACAGTGATGCGTGAGCCGATCCAACAGGGCTGCCGTAAGCGAGGCCTCCCCAAAGACGCTGGTCCACTGTGCAAACGCGAGGTTGGACGTCACAAGGAGCGATCCCTTCTCGTACCGATCCGAGAAGACCTGAAACAGCAATTGCGCCCCTTCTGTCGACAACGGGATATAGCCCACCTCATCGATGATGAGCAGGTCATACCGTGACAGCCTGGCCAGCTCGCGCTTGAGCTGTCGCTCCTCCCTCGCCTCAATCAGCGTATTGGCCAGGTGCGCGGCGGTCGTAAACAGGACCCGATAGCCCCGCCGGCAGGCCTCTACCCCAAAGACCGTCGCGGCATGCGTCTTACCGGTCCCATGTTTCCCCAACAGGATCATGTTCTCGCGCCGACCGATATACTGACACTCGGCATACGCCCGTACCTGGGTGACGTCGAAGCCCGGCCACTTGGTCAGATCTGTCGTCTCTAGGGTCTTCAGCAGCGGGAAGTGTGCCTCGCGCACTCGCCGCTGGATCTGATTGGTCTGCCGCTGCTCCAGTTCCCGGGTGGCCAGCGCGAGCAGGAACGCCTCGTACCCCTCGTGCGCCTCCGTGGCCTGACGAACGGCCTCCCGATACTCACGGACCATCGTGGGCAGCCGCAACTGACGTAACGTCTCCTCGAGCAGGATCTCCTGACCAGGGCGGCTCATGGCGCCACCCCCGCGAGCAGACGGTCATAGCAGCCCACATCCGTCTGAGCGATCACCAGGTCCGTGATCCCGGGGAGTAATGCCGCCTTCAACGGGGCTGGCGCCAGTCCCGACTCCTGGCGATGCAACAGGTGCCGGACCGCCTCCAGACTGTAGGTCTGCAGACTCAGGGTCTCGGCGACCGCATCGGCCACACGAGCGGCTGGGGTGTCCTGATGGAGCTTCAGGATCCGCACGAACTCCCGCGTGCCGTGACTCTCCCCGTGTCGCCGTCGGAGCCCCTGGAGCATCCGTTCGTACTGCTCTGGCCACGAGGGTCTCCAGGATCGGATAGCACGGGCCGCCTCAAAGGCGCCCACCCGCTGCTCCAGCAGATCCAGGTAGTGCAATGGGTCGAGCTGCCACTGCCCGATGCCGAAGACCCGGCGATGCTCGGCGACCTGGCGCGCATCGGCGTAGAGCGCGACCCGATCACAGCCGACATGCGCCCAGAGCCACCGGCCCACATAGGCCGTCGGCACGGAGTAGCGGTTTCGATCCACCTGGGCCGTCTGGTACGGGCTGATCCGGACGGTGAGGACCTTGGTGTTCTCGAAGGGGCGATCCGGCAGCGGGAGCAGTCGCCCCTGTTCCTCCTGGTGCCGCTGCTCGATCGTGCGATGATCATCCCGACCGCCGATGCATCGAGTCCCCTGGGCGAGACACCGGCGCAGCAGGAAGTCATTGAGTGCATCGAAATCCTGGACCTCGGGGATAGGCACCAGGAAGTTCCGCCGGGCACAGCCGACCAGGCCCTCCACGCCGCCTTTCTCCCGTCCCTGCGCCGGCGTGCAAAAGCGCGCCTGAAACGTATAGCAGCTCCGGAACGCGACAAACTGCTCCTGCTCGATGCGGGCCTTGCCGTGGAGGATCCGCCGGACGGCCGTGGTGAGGTTGTCGTAGACCAGGATCGGGAAGACCCCATCATAGAAGAGGAAGGCGTGGAGATGGCCATCGAGGAACATCTCTTGCCGCTCGTACGGATAGGCGCGGACAAAGGCCAGACCCGAATAGCGGGATCGCATGCAGAAGAGTCGGACCTGCCGTTCTTCCCCGGCCATGCGGACCCAGGCTCCTCCCCAGTCGATCTCCGCCTCCTGCGCGATCTCCGGATCCAAGGGCAGGACCGCAGTGACCGTGGGCCAGCCCATCCGCGCCTTGTGTTCCCGCACCCAGCGCCTGACCGTCGACTCCGCGCCGGTAAAGGCATACTCGTCGATCAGCCGGGTCCAGATCCGGTGTGCGGTGTGCCGTTGCTTCCTGGGGGCCTCCTGATCCGCACGTAGCCAGCCGTCGATAATGGGGGCAACCGGATCCATCATCCGGCAGGCCGGCTCGTGGTTCCGGCGATACGTTGGCTCCCGCCCTGCCAAGACCTTGCGAATCGTCTGGCGGGTATGACCCGTGTCGCGGGCGATCTGGTGAATGCTCTTCTGGTACACTCTGGACGCTGTCCTGATGAGCTCGTACTGATCCATCCCTAACACTCCTTTCCCTCCCTGTCTCTGGTGTGGGGTGCCTCCAACACACACGAAACAGTGAGCGTATCAGGGTGGGTCCTTTTTGCTCGATCATTGCCGCCTCAGGTGGGTCCCTTTTATGTTATCGAAATCAC
>Ga0209726_10003608_pt1 | contig 20745 bp, 12 predicted proteins | sample Subgrocontami54m_FD_187453 | JGI IMG/M metagenome (GOLD analysis project Ga0209726, IMG submission 187453) | Subsurface groundwater microbial communities from S. Glens Falls, New York, USA - GMW46 contaminated, 5.4 m (SPAdes) (version 3) | ecosystem: Environmental > Aquatic > Deep subsurface >... | reverse complement strand
AGCTCTCCACGCATTTCGTGACCGCAATGCGATCCGTGAATTCGAGGCACTTTCGCTTATCGACGTCCGGCACCGGACTTCTCGATGCCGCACGCGCAACGCGCTCGGGCTTGGCGGCAGCAGCCCTCTCCGAGACCGTTTGAACCGCAACCTGCCGCCGCTGATCTACTGCAACTGCCGGCAGCTCCGGTTTCGCCGCAGCCTTGTCTGTTGCAGACTTTGTTGCGAGCACGCGCACTCGTTCTTGGCCCTCGGCGATCTGCTGCGGCGTCATCTTTTGTTCCAGCGATGCGCGACGTCTTCTCGCATCTTCGCCGGCGGAGGGATCGGCGCCCGCGAAAGTCCACCACTTGTACGCTTCGACGTAATCCTGCCCGACACCTTGCCCTTGCGAATACATGTAAGCCAGATACGATTGCGCCGATCGATGGCCCTGCATCGCCGCCTTCTCGTACCAGTACGCCGCTTGCTTGTAGTCCTGTGCAACACCCTCGCCCCGGACGTAGCGCACCGCCAGGTTGTTCTGCCCTGACGCCAACCCCTGGTCCGCGGCCTTGCGAAACCAATTCACGGCCTCGACATTGTCCTGGGCCAGGCCGCGGCCTTCCTGGTAGAGGACGCCCAGATTGGTCTGGGCAACGGCGAATCCCTGATCGGCTGCCTTGCGGAACCACTTCGCGGCTTCCGCGTCATCCTTGGCGACGCCTCGGCCGGACAAGTAGTGATTACCCAGGTTGTGCTGGGCGGCCGCGAATCCCTTGTCCGCCGATTTTCGAAGCCACGCCAGGGCTTCGGCATCGTCCTTGGCGACGCCGCGGCCGTCCGCATACAGGACCGACAGCGCGTATGCCGCGGTCGGATCGCCCCGCTCGGCCAATGGACGAAATACCTTGATCGCCGCAGCATGGTCGCCACGCTGCAACGCGGCTTTGCCTTCGTCGAGGGCCGCAAGCGCAGCGCGATCCGGCTCGGCAGCCGACGCCTGCCTTGCCGCTTCTCCAGTCGCGAGGATCGCCGTCGCCGGGACCACGGCGGGCGCCGCATCCGCAGGTGACTTGGCAGGCGCGCCCTTGGCCGCGGCACCCGAGGGCGTCCCGGACGCGGCTTGCGGTCGTGACACGGGCTTGGCACCGGCGGAGCGAACCTGCCCGCCACTCTCGTCCCATTGAACGGGCACTTGGAGGATTTCCTCGTCGTTCCAGGCAGTAACGACGCCGGACACGGATTTCGTCTGGCCGTTCTCGGACGTGTTCCATGACAATGAGCTGACGCGGTAATTGTAGCTGGCCCCCAACTGTGCCGCGACAATCTCCCTCGCGCGGTTCGCCGTCTCTCCGCCGAGCAGGAACATCAAGCCAGCGGTGAGTATCGCCGCAAAACCGACGCCGGCAGCGTAAGCAACACGAATGGACCGAACCTTGCCGCCGCGACTCCCGCGCGCAGCGAGAACGGGTTCCTGGCCGAGTTCCCGGACCACCCAAATCAGGAGCGCGAGCACCGCCACGGCCGGTGCGGCGATGATCGCGAACGTCCAGGGATACAGGCGAAGCTGGGCCATCGTAAGACCGAGCGGCTGAAGCAACGACAAGACGAGAGGCAGGCAGAGCAAGGCCGCCAGCATGAACGCAGCGAACCAGCGAACAATGGACGCGGCGCGAAGGCTGCCGCGAAGCAGGAAGATGCCCGCGATGACGGCGAAGATATTGAAGCTGGAGGAGTACGAGATTCCGTTGACGACGCAATAGATCATGAGGCCGATGTCGAGCAAGCCGACGATCAGCAGGACTTTCCCGACACGCTTGAGGATGTGAAGGTGCGAATTGGTTTCCGATTTGGTTTCCATTTGACCCCTCACGAAAGGAACTTCATCGGTGAGAACACGGAGAAACCGTCGCGCAGCCCGTCACGCCATCGGGCGACGATCCCGGTCTTGCGAACCTCCAGCATGCGCCAATGTGGCCCTGCGACTACCGACTGTCAACGCCGGGTGCCCGCGAGGCGTGCCGGAAGTCACCGCCGGCAATAGCCTGCTGCCGGTACTTTGCACATTCGACCGCTCGATAGACTCGTCGCGCTCCGGCGGCCGGGATATTGATGTAGCACCATTGTGCTACACTGAATCTTTCGATTCGGGGCCTTGCGATGTCGACCACCACCATTCGCCTGCCGAAGGATCTCAAGGAGCGGATCGCTCGCGCGGCGGAACGCGCAGGCACCACCGCGCACAGCTTCATACTGGAAGCGATCGCCGAGAAGGCCGAACTGGAAGAGCGCCGGGCGGAATTCGAGGAAACGGCGGATCGGCGATACGCCGACATTGTCGCCTCCGGCAAGACGGTGCCGTGGAATGAGATGCGTCGCTATCTCGAGCGTCGGCTCACCGGCAAGAAGGTCGCTCGGCCGAAACCGCGAGCACTTGCGCGCTAGTCATGTCGCGGGTCGAACTCGCACCCGAGGTCGGGGATGATCTCGATCGCATCCTGAATCATCTCTTTGAGCACGAGGTGGCGAACGCGCCGTCGAGAATTGAAGACATCATGCGGGCATTCGACGTGCTGGAACGCAATCCGCTGATCGGCCGGCCTGTCCGGGCGGACCTCAGGGAACTTGTGATCGGGCGCCGTGCACGCGGCTATGTCGCGCTATATCGATACGTCGCAGAACTCGACACCGCGTTCGTCCTCGCCATCCGCGGTCAGAAAGAGGCGGGTTTCAAGAAGACGTAGGTTTAAGAGGCGCCGGCGATGCCGTAGCGAATACGACGCTCCCCCCAACCGCACCAGCCAAGTTAGGAACCCACTCGAACCAGCATTCGCGCTTCAAGGGACGCGAGCGCCGACAGGAGATCGGGAACCAATGGTCCTAGGGAATGAATACGGTCGCTCTTGGCGACGAGCACAGCGACAGCGATTGGAAGAACCTGAAGGTTCTGTTGGTACTGCAGGTTTTGGTCCGCGGTTACAAATACGTCAAACTGGTCGGCGGCGCGACGCAACAACTCGCCATTCTTCAGCGCGGACCATCCCATCTTCTGGACGCTGCGAACGGCGTGTTGGGGTAGCTCGTCGCGCAGTTCAATCGGGAGGGACTCGTCAAGCAGGATGCGCATCGGGGACCAGCGCCTCCCGGGCCAGTTCCAGCGCGCCTACGGCCTGCTCCCTTGACACGGAGAGAAATGAGTGCAGGAACTGATCAAGGGAGTCGCCAGCTTCGAGGTAGTCGAACAGGTTCTTTACGGGAACCCGGGTGCCGTAGAACACTGGCACGCCACCTTGGATCTCGGGGTCACAGTGAATAACTGGTTGCGCCATGAGCGATTCCTCCTGCAACCTCGCCTAATATTACCCCAGACGGTAATCTTGGAACCAGTGGGTTCTCCGAACCACCGCACTGCGTCAACAAAAATGCCCCCGGCGGGGGCATTCTATCTGGCGGAGAGGGTGGGATTCTCCGTCAGCCTCCATCTTCATAGAGGCCGACACGCGCTGCTCCACCTCAAGGTGTCACATGAAAGTGTAGCAGTTCAGAAGTACGGAAGCAATGACGGACCTTGAAATCCTCCATCCTCAATTAAGCCCAAGATCACCTGCGAGCTCGGTACCCAATTGCGGTCGCGCATGGGAGACGACAACCCAACCAGCACAGTATCGACGCGGCTTTCCGGGGTGTTGCCGCTATGATACCTGCGATACATCATCCCAGTTCTTGGATCTCGATGAAAGCTCAAATCGTCTTGACTTGGCCGAATCCCAGTTCGTCACACCTCGGTCGCCTGCGCTTTTCGACAAGGGAGTTACTTCGCACGTCAGCGATGTTGTACCTAAGTTGGAAAGGCGAATAAATCCAATACTTGGCAAAGTGAGTCTATCGGCTTTGCTCTCGTCCGCGGGAGCCCCTATGATCGTGAGACGCCGGTGATGAATAACATGATCTCTTAAGTGTTCATGCCCTCCCACAACGATAGTCGGATACCCGAATTCCATGACACGTGTCATAAGTTCATCCGTACGCCTAGCATAGGTGTCTGGTTGATCAGGGTCTCTACCGTGAAGCAATACGATCAAACAAGTAGTCTCCGCCAGTTTGGAGTTCTTAATCACCGTAATTACTCGCTCAGTCACTGCTTTAAATAGAGCTTCGTCAATGAATGGTTTAGGTTGATGTTGATCGCTTCGCGTAGGCACAATGTGAGCTTCAATTGGAAATTCAAGAACGGCGAAGCCGTAATGCACCCATTGCGTCAAGAACCGGTAACCGTCTGAAGGTAGTGGCGCCCGGTCACCTGTAAGGCAAGTAAAAAACTCTCTGTACGGCTGAGTCCCGTACTCCCAGAGATCTCCATTTACGGCATCATCCTTGACTCGCCACGCCCTCCTTTTCTTGGATTCATCGCGACGTCTCTTGCCGTCTCTCTCGGCGTCTTCCTCAATCCATTCCAATTTGCTCGCCAAAGCGAGAGGCCGGCACAGATCATGGTTCCCAGGGCACATTGCAATTGGGCAGAACGGCTCCAATACTCCGACATTTCTAAGCTCGTCGACAAATTTCTGCGCCAACCTGAACTCCTCTGGAAGACCATGTTCTGTAATATCACCTGTCCAAATTAGAAAGTCAGCAACTAAATTGCCGCGCTTCGCGCCATTCGCTATCGCCACAGCATTCACTAGATCTGGCTTCATTGCACCGAAGTGTGTATCGGTCAAATGAAACATTGTAATTCCATCGTGTCTGCGCGGCGTCCAGTAGTGCCCGTGATTCTTCGCTTCCGCGCACATTAAGTTCCAGATAATTACTGGGTCTTCCGGTAAAGCATCCGGCCTCTTCGCGCCATTGGCATCCCGACAGTGCCCATAAATCGAATTCATGTACGGAAGGAAACCTAACTTCGGCACGTCACGAAGACTAGAAAGAGCCCGCTGTGCCCGCCCTGACACTACGGGATCATTAAAGTCCATGCTAAGAAGTGCAACGGGTGTGCGTTGATCACGCATAATTCCAATTAAAGTCTCGGCGTGCGCCTCCCACAACTGATCAAGTCTTAAATCAAGCACTACAAGCGCAGCTTCTCGCGACAACAACGCTGCAACGGCTTCTTTCGGTGTCTTTGGAATTCGCGGCACGATTAAATAACAACCGCTCGGGTCGCTTGCAAACTTGGAAAAGAACTCTTCGTATACCTCGTCGCGATCTCGATCATCGTCAATTACTAGCACCGTGATGCGCTCTTTCTCGTCTGGAATATTGGTCATTGCGTACCTCCAGGAAGCCAATGCAATTCAATCTTTGTCTGAAACCATTTGCCGCCACGCATCGAAGGTGGAATCCTCAGCAACGTAGTTCCGATCTGCTGATGCACCGGTGCCATGTCCACCTTTGTCTGCTCAAACTCACTCTCTGACGCTCCCGGTATTCCAATATTCCAGATCGATATTGCTAGACGTCCTGCTGAATCACCCTCGAGAAATATCCAAATCCGGGCCTTCAGTCCATCCAACGCGGCTAGCTCTTGCGGTGCTGACACGGACGTATCGGGAGCGTATCTAGCCGCTTCCCGACACAGGCGTTTGATAAGCTCTCGCAACTCTAACCCGAAAAGTACGTAACGCATGCCGTGCCGCACCTTAAAGCTTCCCGTTTGATCGACTACCCGATACGTATCTTGACGTACACTTGACTCTGTTAGCTCTTCTACAAATCCCTCAATCTCACCCCGTATCCTTGCGATCCCCTCTGCTGGGCTGTTAGGCTCAACGCGGATCATCGCAGAATGGAATGCTCTTCTACAAGTGTCTATTATTGACCGTGCTTTCCGTGCGTCCGCGTTTCGTTTATCTGGGTTGACTGCCCGGCTCGCGTAGTCGAACAGTTGCGTCACTACGCGATTGTCAAGCGAACACAGCGCTGAAAACATTTCGCCCACGCCACCCGCAATCTCCTTGTCACCTGCCTGATTCCGCCAGCCTTGACAAATTATGGAATGCGCCATTTGTACCGTGCCATTTACCAGACTCCACCCTGCACTGGGATCCTCTTCCTCTTTGAACGAAATAGATCGTTTGACATTTTCATCTCTTAAAGCAGCGGCGCGCTGCAATACTTCCACGCACTCTCCGTGTTGATCACTGGGGCCGAAAAACCGTAGCGCGTACTTGAACTGATCTGCAACTGATCTCTTTGTAAGTGTTATCAGCTGGCGATTCCAACTAAGCAATGATCGTTGATCTCGGAAGGACAATTCCTCCGAAGACTCCGTATGGGCCTTAAGCTCTGAGAGCTTCGTGTCAATTAACTTCTCAATATCGGCTGTGCGCGAATCATCTGGCGCATATTCTTCGAGAGCGACGGTCATCAATCCCACTTGTGTTTCTTGATTGACCAAGCGAGCCTGGCAAAGCGCCCACACCACGTCGTTGCGAACCAGAAATTTTGTTTCATCATCTAAGTTCGTTAGAGCCAACACGGTGAGCTGGCGCAGAGACCGCATTCTTCCCTTCAATTCCGTTCGCATATCAAACTGTCGGTTACCTTCGAGATGGATCAGGTAGCGTATTAGCAGGCGTGTTCCACGCTCCTTGGTTGTCACCGTTAAATCGCTTGCACAAAGTAGAAAGAAACAAGCAATGATCTCTATTGCAGCAGCGCAGCCCATATCACTCAAGGCTGATCCTTCGCGCGTTTCGGCCAGCTCCTTCGCGAATTTGATTGGGTAGTCTGGATTCGCCTGCGTACGCGCAATTTCTACCGCATATGCTACGGCCTGAGTGCTATTCTGGATCCATACTTGGCCCCACTCCACCTCGTCCGAAGGCCATGCGTCCTTCGGACCCGCCTTCGGTTGAATCGGTTCGCCTAAACTACCTAGGAGACTTGTCTGACCGGCGGCGTCGACTGGCGGCGGAACCACTTCGGGCAAAGCCGGTGGCGTAAACCCAAATCTTTTCTTTAACGCCGTGTCAAACACCAGCGGCTCGAGACCATGATCCCACCATGCAAGACTGGGATCCGTTAGCTGCCAATCAGCACGAATCTTGTCGATACACGCGACCAATGCGGGCTGAAAAACAGTCGCACGCTCCCGCAGCGCACTGAGAGAATCCTTACTCTTGCAAATTGGGCATGATCGCTCATCGTCCAATGTGGGAACATCAAACCGCCAATAACAAATAACGTCCTCAGCTTCCGCGTGCATTTCTTTTGGCAATGCGGGATAGCTCGTTCGATTCATCAGACCAAGGCCGATAACTGATTTCAATCCAACGTTTACCAGTTGCCGTTTTGTATGTCGGAACGTTCTGTTGCCAACAAAGCCAATGTCAAGAAAAAAGGCAGCGCCACACGTCTCGGTCGCGAAGAATTGGCTAATTTGCTCCAAGGAAAGGGGCGACACTTGCTTAAGGCCGTCACCAACGTCCGGCAAATAATTGACCGGCAAGATCTGCCATCTACGAGCATCAATTGCGCCCGTTTTGATCAAATGCCGCACCATTATTCCGTTCAATCGTCCCGGTGGATACACCAATAGCGGCTTGGAAATGTCCTTTGACCGCGTTTCGAGTTCGTTGCCAACCCAGCGGTAGAACCCGTGCCTGGACTCTGCAGAGACTTGTAGTGCACGAGCGTGATCCACTTCAATTAGTCCATGACGACGATCGATACTCCAATGTCCAATTCTGAGTAGTCGCTCGCGATGCCACTCACGATAGGATTCCGCAACCGATGGTCGAAGGTTGGCGTTGCCGCCCCGATCGACGATCTGGCGTGCCACCGGTCGAACTAGCGGCACTCGGTGACCGTCTCTTTCGATAAAGGGCCGCACAAATGGGGTGCCGGGAACTCGCTCCCAGCGATTGCCCTTTCCCGCACCGTGGCTCGACATTTTCGGCGGGATCCATTCCAGCGCGGAAAAGACATTTCTTGAAAGCGTCTGGTCAGGAACGGCCGCCACTACGAAGCACGCCAATATCCCTCTCGCCTCACGTCCACGTTGACGCTCCGCTTGATTAATAGTGCTGCCCGTCACAACAGAGCTAATCACAAAAAGCTCTTTGGGCTCACTGTGTCCGTCAGTACCGCGACTTCGCCAACGCAATGCGTCTTCTAGATCAGGTTTAATCAAGTCGTCGATCGCAACCGCTACCAATCCACGAAAAGTAGCGAGAGCACGTCGCAATGCCCTGCGAATGATCTTTGCAATCTCTCTATCCTGCACGGCCAGCGAATAGTCGAGATATAGGGGCAGCTCAATTCTTGTGCTCCCGTTTCCGTCATCCCAAACAACGTCGGGGAGAAGTAAGCGATTTGTCGAATTCGCCACGCGCGTCCAGAATGCGTTAGAGTCATGCCATCGAAGTATCTTAAGAATAGTGGCGAGAAGATCAATGGCTGGGGCTTTCGTGTCTAAGCGAAATCGAAGTTGATGCGTAGTCTCTACGACGGTTAGCGTAAGACCGCATGCAACAATATCCTCGGAAAGGACGGTTATCTTTAACGCCTTCGACGCAACATTATTGACAATGTCCTTATCCAAGGACACTTTTTCGAGATGGGCTGCAAGCAATACTGCCTGGGCTTGGCTTAGGTCGCAAAATACCAAGCGGTCCGGATTGAAGGAAGCTACTGAGTGTCTAACCCATCGTTGCAGGAGTTGATCTGTGACATTCTTTCGGAAATCCCGAGACATTCGCACAATTGCAGTTGAGCCACATTCCTCGACGTACTTGACAAATTCTCTATACAAGTTCCTTTGAGACATTGGCGAAGGGCCACCAGTTCCCCCCAGCAAGGTGCGCAGGTCAAAGACTCGCGTTTCTCGCTCATGTAACGTAGTGTGCCCGTGAAATGCGGTCCTAAGGGTGTGGTTGTCAGTATTAGACGCACTTGGCACAAACCACGGTTCCGCCAAGTCTGGCTCTTGTGAGATATCTATTGCAAAGTGAAAGTAGCTACCGCGGATAGATTCCCCAGAATCGGAAGGTACGGTCTCAAAATGGATGTCCTGCGGACCTCCATTGTAGTTTTCTGGTCGCGGATGTTCACTTGCGGTCCATTCTGGTGCGACGTATATTCGAGAGCGGTCGGTGTGCTGGCTCAGTACGGTGTTAACATGGAAGAGCCCTGTGATATTGCTCCGCGTGTCTTCTGTAAGTCCACCAGATCTGCCATGTCGCGACACAGGCTTCCGGAAGATAAGACTGAGCATTCGTCTTCTCGCTCGGAGTGGATTCGATCCTTGCGCCGAGGCAAGAATATCGTCCAGTTCCTTTTTGGTCTCTTCATCGGGCGAATTCCGCTGCCAAGCAGGGCCATCCGCAGTCAATCCCCTCCCGATATCACAAATGAATATTTCAAGATACTTGGTTCCTGCCTCCTGCATTACAGAGATTAGCGGGGAATCAACGGCGGATTCCAAAATCTCTCGTTCAACTGTCCCGCGCTTATCATGCTCTATTGCTCTTTGTGCGCCCTGCCTAAGGTAATCGTGTAGCTGTCTTCGGCGTGCATATAGGACAATCGGACCGGTTTCGCCTACTCTATATGCGTGTTCACAGGCGTTGACCACGATTTCAGTCACCACCTGGCGTGCTCTTACCAACGCACTATCACGATGACGAAATTCAGATTGGCGTGCACGAAAAAGCCTCGCATCCATCGTTTGCAAGACATCATCTACGAAAGGCGTTACGTCTCGAGACGGATCAATGCCAGATTCACAAAACAATGGTGGGCAAGCCGCATCCATTTCATAGAACAGATTGCAACTAGTGGACAACTCGATCGCAGTTTCGAGGTCATAGACACTCGATTCCGGGAAGACAGTAGGGTAACCGCTGAGGCCGCTTTCGTAGTGGAATTCGATTGACTTGCATGTACGAGTCAAGGCCCGAAGGAATCCATGTTTTGCCAGAAAAAGTCTTGGTCGGGCTGGACTATCCACCAGGCCCGAGTCCGTTCTGGCGCCACCTAACTGAACGACAAGATGGCTAGTCGGAGTCAGCTTGGCCCATTGAAAGACATGACAAAGCAATCCCAGGATTGGAATGGGATCGATCCATATACACTTAGAAAAATCATGCTCGACGACTTCGGGCCGGTCATCGAATCTGGCCTGAATGCTGGCGCCACCCCTCTTGGCAAACCAGCGATCTCGGAATCGTTCTGGGATCTCTATGTATTGTGCTTTCACGAGTTTCCGTCCAGGCGTTGTGTTAGTCCGCCCAGAAATGCGTGAACCTGATCGGGGTGAGTTCGAAGTAGCGCACAGTATGCTGCATTTTCTCGGGTCCAAGATACTGCTGGATGAACCCGGTTTCGTGCCCTTCGTCGGCTAGTTCGAGACCAATTGCGCGGCGCAACATTATTGTGCTTCCCCGGTCTTCCCCGACACTGCACTACGCTTAACCAAGCGTTCCGTTAGTGTCCGATCTTTTTCTGGAACCTTTCAAAATCCTGGCGCCTTTTCAGCAGGGATAGACATATGCATCCTTCCGCATAACGGTGAGAGTCCTCATCTTGATCGAGAATCAATGTTTGGCGGGTCTATTCGGCGACGAATTCGTCAGTCCACCCGATTCTCTCCAAAGCATGAGGAAACAAGCCCAGCGGAGACAAGAGAGACGTTTTTCTTCGCGAGGCACAGGCAATTCCTACAGAGTATGGACAGCTAGGGCTTGGCCGCCCAACGCTGCCCGTGCCACGTCAATCAAATGCCGATGATGCGTAAAGATAAGGACCTGCACGCCCTCAGAGAATCGCGCAAGCGCGCTCAGGATGTTCGCTGCGCGTTCATCATCCGAGGTAATGAGTACGTCATCGAGCACAAGCGGCATGTGCGGGTGTGATGCTCGCCGCAGATCTAGCGCTGCGAGTCGCAACGCCAGATAGAGCTGATCCGCCGTGCCGTCGCTCATGGCCTCGACGCCAATCCTGACGCCGTCCGCGCGTTCGGCGCGGAGCACAGGCTTGTCGTCGGCTTCGTCGGCTACCAGCCGCTGATACCGCCCCCCGGTCATTAGCGAAAAATAGGTGGACGCTGCGGCCACCATCGGCGCCTGGGCGCGTTCGCGGAAGCGATTCAGCGACTCCTTCAGCAGCGCGTGCGCAAGCCTCAGGCGCGCCCACGGCCGGATCGCCGCCCGGAACCGCGCGGCGGCTGATTCCATGGCCTCCCGCGCGGCTGCAGCGCGATCCGATGTGTCGATCGCCTCAAGAGCCAGCCGTGTCCGTTCTTCGGCCTGACGCGCCGCGGCCTGCTCCGTTTCGCGCTGCCCGATTTCCAGCCTGACCCTGTCGCGTTCGCTTTCGATGGCAACGGTGTCCTGGCCGGCCAGACTCTGGCGCAGCGCTTCTTCCGGGCGCAACGACGCCTGCGCGAGGTGCTCTCGGAGTGTTGACAGGTGGGTCTGTGCCTGGCGCTTGCGTACGGCGCTCTCCTCGCGCTCCGGCAGCAGGTCCGGTGTTGCGACACCCGCCGCCGAACAGAGTCGCGCCAGCGCCGCGCCCTGTTGCTCGAGTGCCGCTTCTGCGCGCAGCTTCGTTTGCTGCGCCCGGTCCTGATCACGGATCAGTGTGTTGCGCTCCCGATTGGCCTCCCGTGATGCCACGAGACGTCTGCGCAGACGATCCGCGAAGTCATCCACCGACACTGGTTCCGGTTCGCCAACCAGCGTCGCAAGCTGCGCGGCGCTGGTCTCGATATCGTCGACGATGGTCTGATGAGTGGCCTTCGCCTGCCGCGCGTCGGCCAGTTGTGTGGATTGTCGCGCTAAGGCGTCGAGTTCTTCAAGTCGCGCCTTCACGGTTTCCGAGGAGCGGTCGGACGGCAGGAACAAACGCGCATGCCAGGCCTCAAGTGCAGTTTCATGGCCTTTCAACTCCATCTCTGTCTGTTGAATCAGCGCGCCAACCTTCTTCCGCTCGGCTTGTTGCGCGCGCAGCGCTTTTGCCTGAGCGCCGCTCTGGGCCTCGCTCTCTGCGGCCTTCTTCTCCCAACGAAGTGCCTGCGCGATCAGCGACGGCAGCGCATCGGCTTCGCCTCCAGCCGCCACCTCGGTGGCAGTCTCTCCGGCGGCACGCAGCGCGACAACCAGTGCCGATGCTCCTGTCGCCGCTTCCTTCATCACACCTTCGCGATCAGAGCGCAGTCCTGCCAGGCGCCCTGCAAGTTCCAGTACAACTTCGCGCTGACCCTGCCATTCGCGCAAACCGTCTGCGTCCAATGCCGGCAATTGCGCCTGTGCGAGACGTGCCGTCCAGCCCGCGAGCACGCCCTCGCGCTGTGCTCCGAGAGACGCAAGCGCGGCAGCAATTTCGCGCCGGCGCCCTTCCATCTGCTCGATGCGCGTGGAGCATTCCTCGGAGACAGCCGCACGCTGCGCATCCGCGCGTAACAGGTCCGCCTGCCGGTCGGACTCATCCTGCGCGGCCTCGAATGCGTCCGGCAGCGGGTGGTTCGCATCGAATATGCGGCCCAGCTCGGCCGCATCCTCGGTGCGATCCACGTAGGCTTTGCGAACTCGCGTCCAGCCGTCATCCCGCCGCTCCCGGGCGAGGCGCAGGGTCTCGGCAGTGACCACCTCTCCTTCCGCGGCAAGTTGACGCTGGCGCACCCGCTGTTCTTCCAGTTGGGGCTCAAGCCTTCGGTCTTCGTCGCGCGCATCGCGCATCGCCTCGTCAACCGCGGCAAGCCCCTGTCGGGCCTCGGCAATCTGCGCTTCCAGCAGGGGCTGTGCTTTGCGCAATGCCTTCTCGGAATCGACACCGATGTCCGAAAGAGACTGAATCAATCGGCCGTCCAGTTCGCCGATCTGCCGGTCGTGATCGCCTCGCCTCCGTCCCACGTCCCCCAGCGCCTGGGCACGCTGCAATGCCTCGGCCAGGTTTTGCCGGACGGACGGGTCTGGAAGTGTGGGCACCTCAACCTCGTCGGCACTCAGTGCGTCGTCCAATTCCAGCGCTCGCCGGCGATTCCCCGCCAGCCGCTCGTTGAGCCGGTCGATAGCCTGCAGGTGTTCGTTCAGGGCCACGCGATCGGCCTCCGAGGGCGCGGCAGTTAGGACCTCTCGAATATCCCGCCCCGGTGCGATCCGCGACGCCTTTGCCGTAAGTTCAGCGTCGATCCGCTCGACAGTCGTCTGCTGTTGCTGCGCTTCGATCCGGCTGCGCGCGGCAGCCTCCACACCGGCAGCCAGCCGTTCAATCATTTCGGCGTGCTCAAGCAAGGGGGCCTCGATCACCAGGCCTTCAAGCGCCTCGTCGCAACGCTTGAGGTCAAGCTCGGCGTCCTTCAAGTCCTGTTTCGCGCGGCGCTGGGCCTGCTCCGCCGCCAGTCGCTCTTCTCGCGCGCCCTCGGCAAGATCCGGCACCTCGGTCAATTCCTGCAGGTCCGCCAGCGCTCGATCGTGCTGCCGGAGCAACGGCTCGACCGTGCGCAGTTCGGTCAGTTCGTTCTCGCGCCGTCGCAAGGTCTCGATTGCCTGGTCGATCTCGGCCAACGCCGCCGTGGCCTGCTCGTAGGCGCGATTCAGAGCCTGCCACTCGGCCGGTTTGGTCTGTGCCTGTCGCCACGCGGCGCGCTGGTCGTCGAGCTGCCGGCGCGCCTCATTGATCGTCGCGTTCTGCGCGCGGCCATGCGGGTTGAAGATCCTTTTCGCGTCGTCGTCCAAGGCCGCCAGAATCGCCGCGATACCGCGGGTGCCTGCACTAGCTTCGAACAACGCCGAGCCCAGCTCACCCTCACCCTTGAGCAGCAGATCGCCGCCAGCGCGCAGGCGCGCATGATTGAGCCCGAACATCGCTTCGAACTCGCTCCGTTCGAGCCCTCCAGTCAGCGCCAGTTCGTGCTCGCGCAGCACCGGCAGGCCTGGATTGGGTTGGCCTGTCGCGACATCGAACCGCGACAGCGTCGGGGCGCGGCCCTTGCGCCGGATCAAGCCGATGGGCTCGCCTTGATCGTCGATGAATAGCCCCGCAACGCGCATCTGGCCGGTAGCGTGGATAAAGTCATCCGAACTGCGCAGAGGAATGCCGAATCGCAGATCGGTGATCGCCCGCAGCGCCGCCGACTTGCCTGCTTCGTTCGGCCCGTAGATCAAGTGCAGATTGGTCGGGCTCGCCGCGAAATCGAGCGTCTTGTCGGTGAACGGCCCGAATGCCTGCAGCAGCAGCCGGGCAAGCTTCATGCGCCGTCCGCCGCTGTCGCGAGGCGCGCGAGCACCGTCGCTTCTGCATCCGCAAGTAAGGCCCGCAGGTCAGCAAGATTGTCCAACCGCGGTACGTCGCCGGCGGCCACACCGGCAGCCACTTCGGAGGGCAGCGCGCCTAGCAGATCGCCCAACTCTGCTCTCGCCCGACTCGCCAGCTCCACGTCGTCGCCGGCAATTGAGTCCACCAAGCGGATCAGCTCGCCGACTGCGTCCTGGCGCTGCACGGCCTGGACTCGGTCCATTGGCGTGGTCAACTCCAGGCGCACCTGCTCTATCCAGACTTCTGCGTCACTCACGTCCTGCGCCGCCGCCTGCACCGCCGCGGCCAGCGTGCCCGGCTGGTTCGCTTCCAGCCGGTGTAACACTGTTGAGCCGGTCAACGTGACCCGCACCGCATGCAGCCTGTCCGTGGCGCCGACGAGCACCGGCTCTAGTGCCTCCTGGAAAGCATCCCCAAGCGCCTCTAGACGGTCGAGGCCATCCAGCGGCACCACGACCTGATTCCACCGCGCCACATCGAGCGCGACGAATTCGGCCTCGATCCGTCCCGCCTCCACCGTGACCAATTCGCAGCCCTTGGCGCCTGTCTCGTTCGCATGCCGCCCCTGAAGATTGCCTGGAAAGACGACCCGCGGCGCCTCCGACACCACCTCACGCGCATGGACGTGCCCAAGGGCCCAGTAGTCATAGCCCTTGGCTACCAGCGTCGCGAGATCCGTCGGCGCGTAGGGGTCATGGCCCGGCCGGCCGTTGAGGCTGGTGTGCAGCATCCCGATATTGAAGAAGTCCGGCACGGGCGCTGGGTACGAAGGGACGAGATCCTCGTCCACCGCCCGATCGGGAAAACTCCGTCCGTGGATTGCCACCGACAGTTCATCAATCCGAAAGGTCTGAGCGGTACGACTAGAGAACACAGTGACATTCGGCGGCAGGATCAACTGGCGAGTGATTACGCCCTGCGCATCGTGGTTGCCCTGCACGATGAACACGCGGATTCCCGCACGCCCCAGCCGCACCACCGTCTCGCGAAAGAACAGACCGGTCTGGAACGCTTGCCAATCGCGGTCGTAGATGTCGCCCGCGAAGAGAACGAAGTCCACTCGCTCGGAGATCGCCATGTCGACCAGCCGTTCCAGCGCAGCGCGCGTTGCAATGCGCAGCCGGTCGACGGGTGCGCCCTCGTAACGGTCGAGGCCGCGCAGGGGGCTGTCAATGTGGAGATCGGAGGCGTGGATGAAGCGCATTACTAGATTGACGCCCTTCGCCTAATCACGCACAGGTAGCTGTCAAGTGCCACGATTCCAATCAGCTTACCTAGGTGTTAATAAGATTTTTCATTTCCTCAAACCAGACAAAAACATCTCCGTTTACGTCCACTTGTGCCAACCGCTCTCTCGTCATAGAAAGTACCGCAGCATGATTCAAGTTCCGCTTCGCATTGGAGATCTTCCTGCTACCCGTGTCCTCGTCCAATTCTTCCCAAGTCTTGGGGCTGTCAGACAGTTCGTGCACCCTTTTCGCGATCCGCATGGGAACATCCTCGAAATCTGGGAAGTTAGCAGCCAGGCCCAGTTTCACCTGGGATTGCAGTAGGTACGCCTCGTTAATCGCTTCGAAATGAAGATAGTTTTCTATTTCTCGTTTCCCAGTTATAACGGCCTTACATCCATCGCGCCTATTGATTGCGTCCGCTTCCGCCTGATATTTCGCCTGCGCCGGTGGAGAAATGTCTCGGTCAAACAGATGAAACTCGGGACGAGCCAACGGCTCCAATCGAGAAGTCCAGAGCACTAAGGATGCACCTCCAAGTGGAAAGAATATGAGCTCGCCATCAAGTTCCATCTGTTCCAAATCGAGCAGATCCACGCCACCCTTTCGTAAGACCTTTGCGATCCCCTTTAAGAAGGCGATATCGTGTTTTCCCTCGACACCGACGAACAATTTGATCGCGTTGTCCGGCAATACACCGAGAGATTTCACCAGCAATCTATTTGTCTCGCCACCGCCAACAAGAATCTCACGAGACCTGTCCTCTCGCTCGTGTATATATCTCAGGGACTTGTCGGGGAGCGTTCGCGCAAGCATTGGGGTGTGGGTGGTAATTATCACCTGGCTATCCGCGGCCAGGTCGGTTAATGCGCTGACAAGCATTCTTTGGTTGTGAGGGTGCTGGCTAGTTTCCGGCTCTTCGATAGCATAGATGACCGGAGCATCGCTCCTGTCTTTCGCCAGCTGCTCAGCCTTGGCTCGAAAGAAATTCAATAGGATTAGTCGCTTGACACCACTGCCTCTCTTGTTGATTGGAATATCTTCGTCACCAGTAATATTCACCGTGAATAGGGAATCCCATTTCTTGACGCCAATCTGAGGATTCAACTGTTGTGCCAAGCCGGGATCCATCTCGCGTAACTTCTCCAATGTCTTCGCCGCAATTGCCTTCACTTCATTCTCTACATAAGTGGATAGCGCGTGTAGCTCCATCTCCTTCTGTTTGATTGCCTCCCGCACAGCCATCTTAAGAGGATCCTGTGCCTCCGGATCTTGATCGGAGCTTTCGCGATCAGACTTAAAGAGGGCAAATACTGGGAGATACGTCTTGATTCCATCCCACGCTTTCTTCGCGTTCTCGTCGTTTAGAGGAACATGGACGGTTTTGAGCTTAAGATCCGCCACCGACTCACGTATGCGTTGTCGCAGCTGCGCATTTACCTTCTGATCCACGCCAGTGAGATCAAGTCTTAGATCGTTCGCTCGCTTCTTTAGCCCAGCATTCTTGAGTTGAAGCAAATCCCCGACGTTATCCGCTGTCGGGTGCACCGCATAGGCAGAAATCGACGTGCATTTCGGAGCTGCAGTCTGACCGCTATAAGTCTTGTGAATTTCAAGCCGGCCCTCCGGATTCAACAAATATTCGCTCTTGAACGATGTAGGCGCATCTTCGTCGATGACCGCAATACTTGGCAAATGCGTGAATTCACACACAATCGTTAGGTCTTTGCCATCCCCCTTCTTTGACGCATCATTCTTGTCGGGTAGCTCTTCATTCAAGAAGATATGAAGAGCATCCATCAGCGTCGACTTACCAACATCGTTTCTTCCGACCAACGCTGTCATATCATCGAAGTCAACCGCGAGCTCATCGCGGTAGCAGCGGAAGTTGCGAATGCGAAGGCGCGCCAGTTTCATTTGTCCTTCCCTTGTCGTCTTGCGGACTACAACCCTTTCCAAAGCCTTTCAAGACCTGCCACGTTGCACCTCCAATGCGGGCTCAAGTAGACACGATCACGTCCTCCGAATGCGCCGCCTTCCCGACCTCGGATTGTTGCCATAGTGTTTGGAAGAGCGTTGCCTCAAGGAAAGCGGAGCCCGCCTCTAGTGAACTTTCAAGCCTAGCCTCCAATTCGTTGCATAGATCTGTCAATTCAATCACTTTGCTGATGATGCGCTTCTGCATGGCGACCGGCGGCACGGATATCGGCAGTGCCTCTATTTGACGGGTTGAGATGTGAGGCACACCTTTACTTCGCCCTGGGTCGATCTTGGCCTTGAACTCAGATGATTGAAGCCAGATTAGGAAGAAGGCGGGATTCAGCTCTTCCGACAGGAATTCGGCTTTTGCCACGCGCTGAAGCAGAAGGCACGGCAGGTCATCCTTTGTTAGCCGTGCAACTTTCAAGCCGGTTGATATCAGAGGCCGATCAAGCGAAAGAACAATATCTCCTTCAGTTAGGTCAAATTTCCGAAAAGCGGTTGCCGACTCCTCAGAAATACACGCCGTGTTGTCTACATTCCAATTTAGATTGCCGTGTCCAACGTTCACATTCCTGCACAGCCGGATGCCCATCGTCCGGAAGGACTTGCTTTCAAAAGCATATCCATTGAGGAATCTTACGAAATGTCCAACGTTTCGGTCACTCGCTAAAGGGGTAGAACTGCTGCTGACCAGATTGCCACGGACACCGAGGTCGAGAATCGTCTGGCGAAGCTGTTGAATGTGCTCGGGACGGGTAGCTAGGCGCCGGAGATTGCGAAGGTGGAAGCGGGCGTGCTCGCGGAAGGACTCGGCATCAGCGCCGTTATTCAGGCGATTCAAGGATGCCGCCACCACTCGATCTCGCTGGCCCTCCCGTTCCGCCTGGGCCGCCTCCAACCGATCACACAGGACCATCAATTCATCGACCTTGGCGACGATGCGGTGTTGCTCGGCCAGTGGAGGAAGAGGAACGGGCAATTCTTCGATTTGTCGTCGGCTTACGCTTGGGAAGGCGATGCCTCTCCCCATTGCAATGATGAACGCACGCAATCGCCAGATGAAGAGACGGACATACTGATCGGCAAAGAACGAGCGGATCGCAGCAACACCGCGACCAATGCACGCTCGGAATCCCGCGATATTTGTTCGGCCTGTGGTGGAGCCTCTGACGCAAAGAAGGAGATCACCTTCCTCGCAGACATTTGTGGGAGCCGTGGTGTATTGATTCACAACCGTTTTGCCGAACGCGCCTTCGGTGAATTCAACGGGGCCATTAATGAGCGGTATCCCCTCGCCCGTCGTGTTATACGTTTCGCCCGGCGGACTTTGCCCCATGAGAACTTGAGTGACCGTGCCGAGCCTCACCCAACTCCAACTTGCGGGAACGCCGAACCAAGCCTCGTCAGGTCGAACCTTCGGAAGGGGCTCCTGCCTCTTCATCTGCCCGCCCCTAATCCGTCTCTCCTTTTCCGCCAGAATGCGCTTGAGCAGTTCTGAGGCCGGTTCGTCATTCGGGTCACATTCCACGAGTTTTCCCCGTACCGCTAGCTCTACAATGAACTGACGCAAACTCGGGATGGCGTCCGGTACCTCGCAAATGCGGTCGAAATAGGCGAGGAATTGCGTCGAGTTCATCGCAGCAGCGCCTCTTCCAGAATGGACTTGAGCTGGTCGCGCAGGGCGCTGGTCTGCCTTTCCGCTTCGTCTAGCTTAGCCAACAGTTCCTCGGGATCGCCGTGATCGTCAGGCATGGTATGGGGGTTCTTGAAATCGAGGTTGTAGCCGCGCGCTCTTACCTCTTCCGCGGTGATGTGCCACGCAGCTTCATTCTCAACCCGCCCCTTGCGTTTCGCGCCGCCCCACCAGTCGGCGCAGGGCTTCAGGTGTTCGATCCGGATGGGCTTGGTCATCGAGTAGGCCTTCTGGCCCTCGGGAACGCGATGTTCGTAGAACCAGATTTCCTTGGTCGGCTCGCCCTTCTCGAAGAACAGCAGGTTGGTGCCGATGCTGGCGTAGGGCTTGAACACGCTGTTGGGCAGCCGCACGATGGTATGCAGGTTGCATTCCTCCAGCAGGTGCTCCTTCAGTCGTGTCTTCACGCCTTCGCCGAACAGCGACCCGTCGGGCAGCACCACCGCCGCGCGTCCGCCGTGTTTCAGCAGCCGGATGATGAGGGCGAGGAAGAGGTCGGCGGTCTCGCGCGTCTGGAAGTGCTTGGGGAAGTTGCTCTCTATGCCGTCTTCCTCGCGCCCGCCGAAGGGCGGATTGGTGAGGACGATATCCACGCGGTCCGCCTGGCCGTAGCTGATGTAGGGGCGGGCGAGCGTATTGTCGTGGCGCACGAACGACGGGTCGTCGATGCCGTGCAGCAGCATGTTGGTGACGCACAGCATGTGCGGAAGTTGTTTCTTTTCCACAGCGCGCAACGCTCCCTGCATGCGCCGCTCGTCCTCCGGGGTCTTCACGTAACGGCTACGCATGTGGCGCAGCGCGCAGGTGAGAAATCCGCCGGTACCGCAGGCGGGGTCGAGAAGAATCTCGCCAGGCTTCGGGTCGATGCGCTCGGCCATGAAGCCGGTGACGGCGCGCGGCGTGTAGTACTCGCCCGCGTTGCCGGCGCTCTGCAGATCATTGAGGATCTGCTCGTAGAGGTCGCCAAAGTGCTGACGCTCGGAGAGGTTGTTGAAGTCGATGGCGGTAATCTTGTTCACCACCTGGCGCATGAGCTGGCCGGACTTCATGTAGTTGTAGGCGTCCTCGAATACGTCCCGCACCACGCGGCGCCGTCCGTCCCTGGCGGCGTTGGGCAACTCCTTGAGCGTTGGGAACAAATCGTCGTTGACGAAGGCGAGCAGCGCGTCACCGGTGATGCCTTCGGGGTTGGCCGCCCAGGCGCGCCAGCGAAGTTTTGCGGGGATGGGCGAGCGGTAGCCATCCTGCATCAGCTCCAGTTCCTGATCCTGGTCGTCTATGATCTTAAGAAAGAACATCCAGCAAAGCTGCGAGATACGCTGGGCGTCGCCATCGACGCCGACATCCTGGCGCATGATGTCCTGGATGGATTTGACGACATTGCGGACGGACATGGAATTCAGGCGGCCTTATCGTAAAGGGCGGATTGAAGTTCGTGAACGGCCTTTTCGAAGCCGTCTCTACCGCCGAATTCCTTGAGCAGTTCGACCGGCGTGCCCATGGCGTCGAAGGGCGCGATTTTCAGGATGCGCGGGTCGTCGAGGCCGGTAACCCCTTCGTCCTGGTATTTCTGCAGCAGGGCTTCGAGCACGGCGCGCG